>JAEEGL017237467.1_pt1 | contig 15675 bp, 11 predicted proteins | sample 9134231 | NCBI WGS metagenome assembly JAEEGL01 (sample SAMN16246548, study PRJNA631951) | gut metagenome | biome: gut microbiome; feature: rumen; material: fiber-attached | host: Bos | place: Iran: Karaj | collected 2018-10
CAACGCAATTACTCTTGCTTCCACATCCCCGGTTATTTTTGCCGGAACAGGCGGGGTTTCGCGCTTTTTTCTGCTTAAGGTTTCTTCCAAACCCTTTTCGCAAAAAGACGTTCTTACTGTTTGAACTGTAGTCGGAGTCGTGTGATACACCTCAGCAATCTCCGCAACTGTCATATATTTCTTGCTGCTTTTGTCAGATGCAAGAAGAATGTTGGCGCGGAGAATTGTTCGGGCGCTGCAAGTCCCTTTGCTTATGATATCATTAAGCAGGGCACGATCGTTGTCGCTGAGCTCGATAATATACTTGAACGAAGGCATATAATATCCTCTCTTTCACGGGATGAGAATATTATATCACACATCATTATTTTATGCAAGTTTTAGTTGTAACAAAGTAATAGCTTATTATTCTATATTATTATTTCACGGTTTAGGAGCTGAAGACCCGGTTTTTCCGGCCTGAGCCGTCTGACGCGGGGAAAAAGTCGAAAACACTGAGATAACCTGAGAAAAACGAACAAATAAGAAAAAGGGACAGAAAGAAAAAGAAAGGACATAAGCAAAATGAAGATCATTTTCAACAGACAGCTTCTTATAAATACCGTATCGCCGCTCATGTGCGCCGTCGCGCCAAAAGGCACGAATCCGGTCACAGAATACATCCAGATCAGCGCGACAGCCGAAAAGGGCATCGTCCTGACCACGTACGATCTTGAAAAAGGAGTCAGGACCGCGGCCGAGGGCGAGATCGAAAGAGAAGGCTGCTACTGCGTGAACGCAAACAAACTATTCCAGACGCTCAAGGTAATGGAGAGCGAAGAAGTGAGTCTCGAAGTCAGCGAGAACCTGGAGACCACTATCAGATCCGGAAGATCGCTCTACCGCATGCAGGCGCTGAGCGGCGAGGATTTTCCGATCCTTCCGACGGTAAGGAGCGGTTCGGGATTCGAAGTCAGCTCGGCCAAACTTAAAACGATGATCTCGAAGATCTCGTACGCGATGGGTATAAACGATCAGCGTCCGGTCCTCAACGGAGCATTCTTCAAAATAAGCAACGGTCAGCTCATGACCGTCGCGTGCGACAGCTTCAAACTGGCAAAATGCGTGTGCAGGACCGAGATCAGAAACCTGTCGGAAGGCGACGCCGACTATCAGTATATCATCCCGCAGAAGACGGTCAACGAACTGTTCAGGATGCTGCCCGACGGTGAAGACGACACCGTGGTCTTCAATCTGAGCCACAAGAACATGGTCTGCAGCTTCAACGGACTGACCTTCTATTCAAGGCTGATAGAAGGCGAATACATCGATTTCGACCGCATCATAATCAAAAACCACAAGATAAGCGTGATAGCCGACAGGGGACAGCTGCTCGCCGCCCTCGACAGAGCCGCGGTCGTGACCGAGGAGAAGGTCCCCGGAAGCACCAGGACGCCGTTAAAGTTCACCGTCGAAGGCAATGTTCTGAAACTCAACGCGGTATCGAGCGTCGGTGTATCGTACGAGGAGCTCGAAGTCGAGCATACCGGCGACGATATAGTCATCTCTTTCAACAACAGAAACCTCATCGATTCGGTGAAGTCGTGCAGCGGTGAAAAGATCAGGATCGAACTTTCGACTCCTCTTTACAGCATCAACATCATACCTCTGAATCCGGGAGAAGGCAACGAAGACGTCTTCTTCATGATGCCTATAAGAACCAAAAACTGACTTTAAATGGTCTGCAGAAGGATAAGGGCAGAAGATTTTCGCAATATCGCGGAGTGCGACATCGGTTTTTCCGACGGGATAAACATAATCTACGGAAAAAACGCTCAGGGAAAGACGAATCTGCTCGAAGCCGTATGCTTCTTTTCGCTCGGAAAATCGTTCCGCGGGGTGAAGGAGAACGAATTCATACGCTTCGAGCGGCCTGTGACGTCGCTTGATATGGATTATTTCAGCGCGGGCAGGGATCAGAACATAAAACTGAGGTTTTCCCGGTCGCACAAGCGCGTCATCGAGAAGAACGGCGTAGGCATCCAGCGGATGTCGGAACTGATAGGTAGTTTCAGGGCAGTGCTGTTCTTCCCCGAGCACCTGAACATCATCAAGGAGGGGCCGTCGATGCGAAGGTCATACCTCGACGTTGCCATCTCCCAGCTCCGTCCGTTTTACCTGAAAACGCTCCAGCAGTACAATCACATACTTTCGCAGCGCAACAAACTGATAAAAAACGCGCCGTCAGACAGAAAAAGCTTCGACACGACGGTTGAGTTCTGGTCGTATCAGCTTGCGCAAAAGGCCGCGTACATAACGCAGACCAGGATAAACTACCTTGACGCGGTATCAGCCGAGGTAAAAAAGTGCTTTGCCGAGATGACGGGAGAAAAAGAAGTTCCCGATCTGCGCTATTCGTGCTGTTTTCGGATCGACGAACAGGTCCTTTCCGACCGCGAAAGACTTGCCGAGACCTATTTTTCCCAGCTGATGTCCAATCACGACCGGGAGATAGCCTTCGGAGCGACGGTCTGGGGGACACACAAGGACGATATAGACATCGACCTCAACGGAAAAAGCGCGAGGATATACGCCTCACAGGGTCAGCAGAGGTCGCTGGCGCTTTCGATGAAGCTTGCGGAGGGCAGCATTTCGAAAAAAGACACCGGCGAGGAGCCGGTACTGCTGCTCGACGACGTATTTTCCGAGCTCGACGCCTCGAGACGCGAGTATCTGACCGAAAAAATGAAGAACGGACAGGTGATCATGACCGCCTGCGGCGGAATCGATCCCGGAAAGACCGGTGCGAAGGTGATCTTCGCGGAGGACGGACGCTTCAGTGAATCCGACTCCGGCGCGATCCCGGATATCATTCCGGAATGACCGCCTGCCGGTAGAACAGGAAAACGGCAGAATAATGTTTCTTCACGCGGGAAACGGCAAGACCGTCAGGGAAAAAGACATAATAGGGATATTCGACACCGACAATTCGACCCTCAGCTCGCCGGCAACGAGAAGATTTCTCTCCGAAGCCGAAAAAAAGGGACTGGTCGAACTGACCGGCACCGACATCCCGAAATCGTTCATACTGTATTTCGAACCGGATACCGGAAGCGGGACGCACGAGGCGGGATCCCGCCGCGGACTCCGGCGCTGCAGAGTGTGTTTTTCAGCTCTGGCAAGCGGCGTTCTGGTACAAAGGTCAGGATCAGGCACAGATTACAACCTCCGAAAGGAAAAAAACGGTAAAAAATGACTCCCGAAGACATCAGAAAAGACACCGGAAAAGAAAACGAAGAAAAGAAATACGATGAAAAGATCTCCGGCGGCGAAGATGCCGTGAACACCGGGGACGCGGATCCGGTTTCTCCGCTTTACGGCGAAGATGACGACGCTGAGGAGGCCGGCGAACCCGAGCTCATCGAGCTCGACGACGACAACACGCCGCTCGACACCGTAGTCGACGACAACGCGTACACCGAGAACCAGATACAGGTACTCGAGGGCCTCGAGGCCGTCAGAAAACGCCCGGGCATGTACATAGGAACGACGTCGTCGCGCGGACTTCACCATCTTGTGAACGAGATCGTCGACAACTCGATAGACGAAGCCCTGGCGGGACACTGCGACCTGATAAAGGTCACTGTCAACAAGGACAACAGCGTGACCGTCGAGGACAACGGCCGCGGCATACCCGCCGGCATACACCCGACGCAGGGAATACCCACGCCGGAGGTCGTCTACACCATCCTCCACGCGGGCGGTAAATTCGGCGGCGAAGGCTACAAGATCGCCGGCGGTCTGCACGGCGTCGGAGCGTCGGTCGTGAACGCCCTGTCGGAGTGGCTGGAGCTCGAGGACGTGGTCGACGGCATAAAGTATACCGAACGCTTCGAAAGAGGCGCTGTGGCCCGTGAATTCAGGTGTGAGGGCAGGGTGCCGGAAGGCTCGAAGCAGCACGGCGTCACCGTGACCTTCAAACCCGATCACGAGATCTTCGAAACGACTGTCTTCGATTACGATATCCTGCTAAACCGGATGCGGGAGCAGGCGTTCCTCAACGCCGGCGTGCGGATCCTGCTGACCGATACGCGCGTCGAGCTCGAAGAGGGAAAATACAAGACCTCCGATCTCATGTTCGAGGGAGGCATCCGGAACTTCGTCTCCTTCCTGTCGGAGCAGAAGCACTGCGACCCCGTTCATCCCGAGGTCATATACATGCGCGGCGAGAAGGGCACGAGCCAGGCGGAGATAGCGCTTCAGTACAACACGTCGTACAACGAGGTCCTGCTGACCTTCGCGAACAATATGAACACGGTGGAGGGAGGCACTCACGAGACAGGCTTCAAATCCGCTCTCACCAGGGTGCTGAACGACTACGCCCGTAAAAACAACATACTCCCGTCTTCCGAAAAGGCGCTGTCCGGAGACGACTGCAGAGAGGGTCTGTGCGCGATCATCAGCGTAAAGCTCGAGAACGCGCAGTTCGAGAGCCAGACCAAGGCCAAGCTCGGGAACTCCGAGATCAGGACGCTCGTCGACAGCACGGTAACGGTGAGGCTCAGCGAATACCTTGAGGAGAACCCGGCAACGGCCAGGGCGATACTCGAAAAGGCCGTCGCGGCCGCGAGAGCAAGAGAGGCTGCGAGGAAGGCAAGGGAGCTCACCCGCAGAAAAGGTCTGCTGGAGGGCTCGACCCTCCCCGGAAAGCTGGCCGACTGCCAGGAGCGCGACGCGTCGCTCACCGAGATATATCTCGTAGAGGGAGATTCCGCAGGCGGCTCTGCGAAATCGGGAAGAGACTCGAAATTTCAGGCGATCCTGCCGCTGCGCGGCAAGGTGCTGAACGTTGAGAAGAGCAGGATTGACAAGGTCTACTCAAACGTGTCGCTCATCCCGATAATCCAGGCGCTCGGATGCGGTATAGGCGAGGATTTCGACATCGCGAAGCTCAGATACGGCAAGATAATCATCATGGCCGATGCCGATGTCGACGGTTCGCATATCCGCATACTGCTGCTGACGTTCTTCTTCAGGCATATGCCGAAGCTGATCGAGGACGGCCACGTCTTCCTCGCTCAGCCCCCGCTATACAAGGTCTACAAGCGCGGACGCTCGGGCGGAGAGAAATACGCCTTCTCCGACGAGGAGAGGGACCTCTATATAGCCGAGCTCGGGACGAACGGCGTCGAGGCCGACAGATACAAAGGTCTGGGCGAGATGGACGCCGAACAGCTCTGGGAGACCACGATGGACCCCGAGAGGCGCACGCTGAAGAAGGTTACCGTCGAAGACGCACAGCTCTGCGACTCCACTTTCTCGCTGCTTATGGGAGACAAGGTCGAGCCTCGCCGCGAATTCATCGAGGAAAACGCGAAATTCGCCCAGAATCTCGACATCTGAGCGTAAAACGGATGAGATTCGCCGTACTTTCGCTCAATCCCGGCATCGACCGGGTGCTGTATCTCGGGAAAAAACTGGCTCCCGGGCATATGAACAGGGCGGTAAAGAGCGTCACGTCGCAGGGGTCCAAGGGCGCAAACGCCGCGATAATGCTCAAAAGGCTAGGCTTCGATGTGACCTACTACTCCTTTTCGGGAGACGCCGGCAGCCGGTTCGGCCGTGAGATCTCTCCCGAAGAGGGGATCGACTGCCATCTTACCGAGACTTCGTGCGGGTTGCGGATCAACACGAAGGTCATCGACGCGGACGGTCTTTGCAGCGAGTTCAACGAACGCGGAGGACCGGTCACGGAGGCCGAGTTCAAACGTCTCGCACAGGATTTCCTCTCAGATCCGGCACAGACCGTATTCATGTGCGGAAGTTTTCCACAGGGTGTGGAAAACACGGTGTATAAAGAACTGGTGGACGTTGAAAAGTCGCTCGGGAGAAATGTCGTACTTGACTGCTCGGGAGAGGCCCTGACACAAGCTGTCGTGTCGTCGCCCGACGTCATAAAACCAAATATAGACGAGCTCGCCGATCTGGCGTCGAGTCTGGGTCTGTGCGAACACATTTCCACAGGCTGTGGATTGTCGCCCGGCGACGCACAGGCGCTTTGTGCAAAGATCTCGTCTGCCTTCGGGATCGGCAGGGTCATCTGCACCATGGGGGAAAAAGGCGCTGTGGAAAACACCGGAAAGTATTCGGTTTCCGCCTTCCCGGCGGAGCTTCGCGGATTCTCCGGAGCCGGCGACTGTTTTCTCGCCGGATTCGGCGCGGCGGTCTACGGGATGGGTCTTCCCGATGCCGAAGCGATGCGGTTCGCCGCCGCGTGCGGCGCCGCGAAGGTCGCGCTCGAAGGGACGCTGCTGCCCACGGCAGCCGATATAGAAAAAATACTGGGATACCTTCCCGCAACAATCGGCAAATAATCTTTTCCGGCGCCGGCCGGGAGAAAGGCATGTGAATTAAGTTGGAACATGACAACGGCAAGGATCTGAGATTTGAAAACCAGAAGATAATCAATGTCGGAATGGACCGCGAGGTCAAGACGTCGTTCATAGAGTACGCTATGTCCGTCATAACTTCGCGAGCGCTGCCCGACGTCAGGGACGGCATGAAGCCGGGCCAGAGGAGAGTTCTCTGGGCCATGTACGAGGATCACCTGACCTCCGACCGGGCCTTCTGCAAGTCCGCGACGACGGTCGGCAACGTGCTCGGCAGATACCATCCGCACGGCGACAGCGCGGTTTACGGCACGATGGTGAGAATGGCTCAGGACTTCTCGCTCCGCTACCCGCTGATCGAGGGCCACGGCAACTTCGGTTCGGTCGACGGCGACCCGCCAGCGGCCTACCGTTACACAGAGGCCAGGCTCGCGAAGATCGCGGACGAGATGCTGCGCGACATCGACAAGAACGTCGTGAAGATGGACCGCAACTTCGACAACCGCCGCGAGGAGCCGTCGGTGCTTCCGTCGAGATTTCCGAATCTGCTTGTGAACGGAGCCGTCGGCATTGCCGTCGGTATGGCGACCAACATACCCCCTCACAACCTCGGCGAGACGATAGACGCGGTCATTTACCGCATGAACAACCCCGACTGCGGCGTGAATGAGCTCATGGAATACCTGAAGGGCCCGGATTTTCCCACAGCCGCCATCATATACGGAACGAACGGTATAAAGGAGTCCTATCTCACCGGAAAGGGCCGCATCAAGGTCAGGGCGAGGGCGACGGTCGAGGAAGACAAACACCGCATAATCGTCACCGAGATCCCCTACGGAGTCAACAAATCGATGCTCTGCGAGGCCATCGCCGGTCTCGTCAAGGAGAAGAGGATCGAAGGCATCACCGATATGCGCGACGAATCCGGCAGGAACGGGATGCGCATCGTCATAGAGTACAGGCGCGAAGCCAACGGAGAGATAATACTCAATCAGCTGTATAAATACTCCCAGCTCGAGGACACCTGCGCGGTGAACATGCTGTCGCTCGTCGGCGGCGAGCCGAAGATCCTGCCGCTCACCGGCATCCTCGACGAGTACATCGCCCATCAGGAGTCGGTGGTCATAAACCGCTCGAAATTCGAGCTCGAAAAGGCGCTCGCCAGGGTCCACATCCTCGAGGGCTACCGGATCGCCACCGACAACATCGACGAGATAGTCGCGCTGATGAAGAGCTCGCCGTCGATCCCCGAATCGAAGGCCAGGCTCTGCGAGCGCTTCGGACTCTCCGACGTCCAGGCACAGGCGATCGTCGAGATGACGCTGGGGCGACTCACCGGACTCGAGCGCGACAAGGTCGTCGAAGAGATGAACGCGCTCTACGCCCGCATCGAAGAGCTGAAGGAGATACTCGCGAACATCGACAGGGTCAAGGAGATCATCGCGTCCGAGATGCTCGATATCAAAAAGCGGTATTCGGACGGACGCCGCACCGAGATCGTCGAGGCCGACGACGACATCGAGATCGAGGACCTCATCGAGAAGCACGACTGCGCCGTCACAGTGACACGCGACGGCTACATCAAGCGCCTTCCGGCCGACACCTACACCGCTCAGCACCGCGGAGGCAAGGGCATAATCGGCATGACGACCAAGGAGGAGGACGTCATACAGAACGTCATGGTCGTTTACAGCCATTCGTATCTGCTGTTCTTCACCAACTTCGGCAAGGTGTACATGCGCAAGGCGTACTCGATACCCGAATCGGGCAGGAACGCCAAAGGCACGAATATCGCCAACATCATCGAGATCGAGCCGGGTGAAAAGCTGACCGAAGTGCTGTCTCTCGACAGCTTCGAGGGCGCTGACGAAAAATTCCTCACCCTCGTCACCGCCGGCGGCATAATCAAGCGCTCGAGACTCTCGGATTTCGAATACCAGCGCAGCAAGGGCAAGATAGCCATAAAGCTCGACGAAGGCGACAGCCTGGCCGCAGTGCTGCTCACCGAGGGACGCTCCGACATAATGATCGCCACGGCGAACGGCCTCGCGAACCGGTTCGACGAGAACGAAGTCAGGTGCATGGGGCGCGTCGCGCGGGGCGTCAAGGGCATTTCGCTGCGTGAAGACGCCGAACTCGGCAAAGACAGGGTCATCGGTGCCCTGGCCGTCGACGAGAGCAAGAAGCTGCTCACCGTCACTGAGCGCGGCTTCGGCAAACAGACCGAATTCTCCGAGTTCAGAAAGACGGTCAACCGCGGTACCAAGGGCTTCATCTGCCATAACGTCTCGATGGAAAAGACGGGACATCTCATCGGTATCGCCGCGGTCTGCGACAGCGACGACATCATGGTCATCACGAACACCGGCACCGTCATCCGCACGCCGGTCAAGGACATCTCGGTCTATTCGAGATACGCGTCCGGTGTCATAGTCATGAGGCTTTCTGAAGGACAGACCTGCTCGAGCTTCACTCCGCTCGTTACCGTTGAGGAGTTCGCCCGCAGAAAGGCGTACTACGAGGGCATCGAGAGCGGGCTGATCGACCCGGAGACCGGGCTCGACGACTTCGTGCTCCCCGGAAGCGAAAGTGACGTGGACGCTGACGGCGATGAAGACACCGGCGACGGGAACGTCTCCGGCGGAGCGGACGCGGGTGAAGAGGAAGAGGAAGAGGAAGAAGAGGAAAACAAATGAAAAGGATCCTGTCGGCGGTCCTCGCCGCCGCGGTCCTCGCCGCGGCTCTGATGACGTGCGGCTGCTCGAAACCGCCCGAGCTGGAAGACGTAAGAGGCGAACTTGAGGCACTCATCGGTGCCTCGGCCGAGATCAACGACATATTCTTCGGCGCGGGTCTCCCGGTCTACGACAGGGATACGGCGTCGGGCGACGGCAGCGCGGCGTTCGACGAGGCGTCGGGCCTCTACTACTGGATCTTCGACGACCCCGCGGCCGGAAAGATCATCAAGTACTACAGCACCGGCAGCAGGGAGTACGTCTACGGCCTGTTCGACGGCAAGACGTCGGAGGGCGGCACGCCCGGCCTGTACGTCGGTGCCGACGGCAGCGGCAGCTTTACCGGAGCCGACGGGAAGAGCGAGACCTTCGGGCCGTTTGCGGATTACAAAGAGCCGGAGAAGGAATACGTTTACGACGAGAACTCGCCGGTCTACTACGATTACGTCCGCGAGGACTGCAAATACCAGACGGTGAACGAGATCAAGGAGGCCGCCGAGAAGGTCTACTCGGCCGAATATCTCGCGTCGGTCTACTCGATCATCTTCGACGGCTACATGAGCGACGACAGCCTCATCTACGCGAGATACATGGCCGACGACTCGAGCGACAGCGATCTGCTGCTCGAATCGAACCAGTTCAAGCCCTATTTTGAGACGCAGACGTCGTATGACCTGTCCACGATGAAGATCGTGCGGCCTTCGCGCGCCGATTTCATCAACGTCGAGATCGAAGCCGAGGGAGTGTACATAGACTACGAAGCCCTCGAGAAAAAGACGGGCAGGTTCGTAAAGACGCTGAAGTTCGTTAAGGAGAAGGCCGGCTGGCGCCTGGATACTCCCACATACTGACTTTTCTGACCCGGGAAATAAAAAACATGGCAAAAAAGACCCAGATCGTTTTTATAATGACCGATACCCAGCGCTGGGACATGGTCAACTGCTACCGGGAGACCGGCCTTCGAACGCCGAATATCGACGCTCTCGCCGCCTCCGGGGTGCGCTACGAGCGCGCTTACACGACTCAGCCGGTCTGCGGTCCGGCAAGAGCCGGACTGTTCACCGGGATGTATCCCGTATGCACCGGCTCGTGGGCGAACGGAATGGCGCTCTGGGATAACGTGAAGACGGTGGGACAGCGCTTGCGCGACAACGGGGTGCACTGCGCATATATCGGCAAGTGGCATCTCGACGGCACCGACTACTTCGGAAACGGTTTCTGCCCCGACGGCTGGGATGAGGAATACTGGTACGACATGCGCCGCTACCTAGAGGAGATGAGCGAAGACGACAGAGTCATGTCGAGATGCGCCGGGGCGATGGACTTCACGCAGATCCCCGAGGATTTCACCTACGGCTCGAAGGTCCTCGAGCGGGCCCGCGACTTCATGGAGCGGTACAGGGACAGCGATTACTTTCTCGTCGTGTCATTCGATGAGCCGCACGGCCCTTTCCTCTGCCCGCCGCCCTACGACACGATGTACAGAGACTTTGAGTTTCCGCGCGATCCTGCCGTATTCGATACTCTCGAAGGCAAGCCCGATTACCAGAAGGTATGGTCGTCGGAAAGACCAGGAACGCCGCAGACATACGACATGAAGGCGCCCTATTTCTTCGGCTGCAACAGTTATGCCGACGAACTGATAGGGAGGACGGTCGGGGCGGCTCCCGAAGACGCTGTGATCATGTACACTTCCGATCACGGCGATCTGCACCATTCGCACGGGCTCTTCGCCAAGGGCCCCGCGGCCTACGACGCCTGCGCGAGGATCCCGTTCATAATCAGAGACCCCGAGGGGGTGCGCGGCGGTGTCTACCGCAAGCACCCGGTGTCGCACATAGACGTCGTTCCCACGATCCTCGACTATTTCGGCATCGACTGTCCGAAAGTGCTGCAGGGGAGCTCACTGCGGGCCACCGTCAGCGACACTGAGGCCGATACCGGCTGTCCGTACGCCTTCTACGAGTTCACTCGCTTCGAGCAGGACCACGATCACTACGGAGGATTCCAGCCGATGAGAGCGGTGACCGACGGCAGATTCAAACTTTCGGTGAACCTCATGTCGACCGACGAGTTCTACGACCTCGAGGCCGACCCGTTCGAGTGCAGCAACCTGATAGATACCGGAGACCCTGAGCTTGCCGCCGCCCGGGACAGGCTGCACGACGCCATCCTCGACCGGATGTGCCGCGACCGCGACCCGTTCCGCGGATACTACTGGGACTGCCGTCCCTGGAGAAAGGACGCGGCCGCGCCCAACTGGCGCTACCGCGGATGGACCCGCCAGCGCGAGAACGAGGAGTACGAGCCGCGCCAGCTCGATTTCGTTAACGGGCTCGAAATGGTGCACCCGCAGCGCATCAAGTTCAGCAATTCTTCCGTCGAATACGAGTCGCTTGAGCAGATGATCGATTTTCTGAAGCACTACGACGACTGACTCCCGGCATGTATCTTCTCATCAAACCCGCGTCGGGGGCCTGCAATCTCCGCTGCAGATACTGCTTCTACACCGACGAGATGGCCAACCGCGAACACGCCGTCAGAAATTTCATGACGCCGGAGGCGTTCGCCGTCATAGCGGAGAAGGCGATATTATACGAAAAGGAGCTGAACGGCGCCGCCGGATCCGTTTCATTCGGATTTCAGGGCGGAGAGCCGACGCTCGCGGGACTTGACTTTTATAAGAGCGCGGTCGACTCGGTGAAAAGGATCAACGCACAGTCGGGCGATCCGGTGCCGGTGTCCTGGTTCATACAGACCAACGGTATGCTGATCGACGGTGAATGGGCGGCATTTCTGGCAAAAAACCGGTTTCTGACCGGTCTCTCGCTCGACGGCGTCCCCGATATCCACGACAAAAACCGTATCCGGCCCGACGGCAAAGGGACGCATTCCGCCGTCCTCCGGGCCGCCGCGGCGCTGAAGTCGGCCGGAGCCGAGTTCAACATCCTCACCGTCCTCACGGGCGAGACCGCACGCTCGGCGGCGAAGATCTACAACTACTACAAAAAGAACGGATTCGTCTGGCAGCAGTACATCCCGTGCGTCGCGCCGCTCGACGGGGCCGGTTCGCCATGGACGCTGGGAGCGGAAAGGTACGGGGATTTTCTCTGCCGGATCTTCGATCTGTGGTATGACGACGTGACGTCGGAGCGCGAGGTGTACAACCGCGAGTTCGAGAACTGGGTCGGCATACTCGCGGGCATCGAGCCGGAGGACTGCGGGATGCGGGGAGTCTGTTCGCCCCAGTATCTCATCGAGGCGGACGGTTCGGTGTACCCGTGCGATTTTTACGCGCTCGACGAATACCGTATCGGCAACATCCTGACCGACAGCTTCGGTACGATAGAGGAGAACCGTTCCCGTACCGGGTTCATAGAGCAGTCGGAAAAGCTTCCTGAAAAGTGCGACGCCTGCGAATGGCGTCATCTCTGCCGCGGCGGCTGCCGTCGCAACAGGGACGAGAACGGACTGAACCGCTTCTGCGAAGGGTACAGGAAGTTCTTCCCGTACGCCGAGGACAGGATGAAGCGTCTCGCTGCCGCCGTGGCACGCAGACGCGGTCTGCCGCCGGTGCGGTGAAAAGATACCGCGCCGGGCTCGGTGTATCAGGGCCGTCACGCCCGCCGGCGGGGCGGGGAAGCGGTGATGCCCGGTAATGTGTTTTTCTGAAACGTTATTTGACCAAAAATCAATTTTTCAGCGGAAAAAGGAGAACAGCAATGAATCTTTGCATCCAGTCAGGCGGTGTTTTCAGCCACTACGGCCTCGAGGAAGGTTACCGGGTACTTAAAGAACTCGGATTTTCTTCGGTAGACCTCAATATCGATACCGAATTCAATCGCGGCCAAATGCGAACGCACATGAACGAGGGGCTCTGCATTTTCGAGCGGAGCATGCCCGAGATCAAGGCGCATTTCCAGAGGGAGATCGACGCGATCAGATCGGCCGGACTGTATGTCTACCAGGCGCATTCCCCCTTCCCTTCGTACATGAAGGACATCCCCGGTTTCACCGATTTCTGCGTCGGGATCCACAAAAAATGCATCCTCTTCTGCCAGGAGATCGGGTGCCGCCGGCTCGTCGTGCACGGGGTGTCTCTGACCCGCGACGACACCGGTCACAGTCAGGAGGACATCGATGCCGTCAACGACCGCCTGTATGAGGGACTGATCGACACCCTGAAGGAGACGGACGTCGTATGCTGCCTCGAGAACCTCTTCTCCGGCTGCGACGGTACCATCTACGCCGGACACTGCTCAGATCCGCACGAAGCCGTCGCGTACATCGACCGGCTCAACGAAAAGGCGGGCAGGGAGGTCTTCGGTATCTGCGTCGACACCGGACATCTCAATCTCGTAGGCAGGAACCAGTATGACTACATCAAGGCGCTCGGCAGCCGCGTCAAGGCGTTCCACATCCACGACAACGACGGCAAGAGCGACCTCCACCTCGCTCCCTACACCGGTACGGTCGACTGGGAGGGCTTCTGCCGCGCGGTCCGCGAGATCGGATACGAAGGCGACCTCGACTTCGAGACATTCCGCCAGATCGCAAAGAACCGCATGCCCGAGGACAGGATGGCCCGTCCGTGGCTGCAGCTCATCGCCGAGACAGGAAAGATCTTCCTCGAAAAGATAAAAGAGAACTGAGATATAATAAACGGCCGGCCTCCGTCATCGGTACGGAGGCCGGCTGTTGTTTTTCGGCCGGCCGTCGGCGTTACGGGTCGTCAGACCTTGAAGGCCCACTCGCCGTTTTTGAAGACCGGCGTCGCTTTGCCGTTTTTATAGCCGGTGATATCCATGTCGGGAGCTCCGATCATGAAGTCGAGGTGGATCATGCTGTCGTTGATCCCGAGCTCGCGGCATTCCTCGTTCGTTACGTTCGGGTAGCCATCGACGCAGTCGTTGAAGCCTCTGCCCAGCGCGACGTGGCAGGACGCGTTTTCGTCGAACAGCGTCTCGTAGAAGAGGATCCCGCTGTTGTTGATCGGGCTGTCGCAGGGGATGAGGGCGAGCTCGCCGAGCTTCGACGCCCCCTCGTCCATATTAATGATATGCCCGAGCAGCTCCTCGCCCTCGGCGGCGTGCCATTCGACGGCCCGTCCGCCTTCGAAGCGGATCCTGAAGTCGCGTATGATCTGTCCCTGAGTCGAAAGCGGCTTGGTCGCAACCAGCGTGCCCTCGCAGGCGCCTGCCTTCGGGCTGGTGAATATCTCCTCGGTGGGCATGTTGGGGTTGAAATACACGCCCTGGACGGTCGTCTCTCCGCCACCGCACCACCTGCTGCGGGGAAGGAGGTCGCATCTGAAGTCGGTGCCGTTCGAGCTCTTGTATGTGAGATAGTCGAATTTCTTTTTATTGAGCCAGGCGCAGCGGGCCTTGAAGTTCTCGTTGTGGCGGTACCACTCGAGCACTGGGTCGCCCTCGGGATCGTCCGAGACGTGCACCGATCTCAGTATCGCGTCCCAGAGAGCCTCGACGGCCCTGTTCTTCGGAAGGTCGGGAAAGACCTTCTTCGCCCACTTTTCCGAGGGGACGGCGGCGATGGTCCACTGATGCTTCGACTCCATGGCGTCGCGGTAGGGCTTGAGGATCGGATAGATCGCCGCGTTGACTTTCTGCATCTTCTCCGTGTTAACGCCGCGAAGGCCGTCGGGATCGTCGGAAGAGATGAAGATCCGGCAGGGAAGCTCTTCCGAGATGAATTTCTGCTTTTCCTTCTGCCACTCGGGGAGGGTCGAGAGCGTTTTCACGCTCTGCCAGCGGAAGGCGAGTTTGGTGAGCGGCTGGTATCTCCACTCGACGTTGACGTATTTCGCTCCGAGTCTGTAGCACTCCTCGGCGACCATCGCGACGAATTCATGGCTCTCGGGCGATGCGGTGATCTGGACCGGCTGGCCCTTTCTCACGTTTGCACCGACTTTTGCGATGAGTTTCGCGTATTTGCGAAGCGTTGTTTTTTTCATGTGCTGTTTTTATTCTCCTTCGATGTTTTAGCTGTGAGAAGATTATATCACACTGCCGGTCAAAAGTCCATACTTTTCGGGCGGCGCACGGCCGCGCCGTTCCGCGGAACATCCGGAGCACGCACAGAGGAAGGTCCCGGAGGAAAAGCGCCGGGTCGACCCAGGAGAAATCCGGTCCCGGAAGAGAAGCGACGTGTCCGCCGGGAGATGCGCCGCACCGCAGGAGTGACGTGGCCTGATGCGGCGGAACGGAGGCCGGCTGACAAAACGTGACCGGCACCGGAGGAGAAGCGACGTGTCCGCCGGGAGATGCTCCGCATCGCAGGAGTGACGCGGCCTGATGCGGCGGAACGGAGCCCGGCTGACAAAACGGGACCGGCGCCGGAGGAAAAGCGCCCGGCCGTCCCGGAGGAGCGCCGCTCCTGAGGCGTGTCCCTGCCGGATGCGGCGGAACGGAGCCCGGCTGATAAAACGGGACCGGCACCGGAGGAAAAGCGCCCGGCCGTCCCGGAGGAGCGCCGCGCGTGACCTGTGGAGCTGATATGATATATTTTTGTAGCGAAAACACCCGAGTTGTGATATAATATATTCTGTATGAGAA
>JAEEGL017383943.1_pt1 | contig 15675 bp, 8 predicted proteins | sample 9134231 | NCBI WGS metagenome assembly JAEEGL01 (sample SAMN16246548, study PRJNA631951) | gut metagenome | biome: gut microbiome; feature: rumen; material: fiber-attached | host: Bos | place: Iran: Karaj | collected 2018-10
AACTGGATGGTTTTCACTGTTCAGTAATGTAATTCTCTTGATTAATTAAGTCTATAACCTTTGAGCTTTACTCTCCGTCGGGGTATATGAGGTATTTCTTGCGTATCAGTTTGTATTCCGACAAGGCGGGTTCCCACGAAGCACGAATTTCCTCTTCGGGGATGCCTTTTTCTATTTGCCGTCGTAATTCACCATTGCCTGCCAGTTTGTCGAAGAAGTTGTTTTTCAGGAAGAAAGAGCCGTTTTTAGTGATGCTGTACATCGTTATCAAGAACGAGAGGTCGAATTTGGCGGGAGGTTCTATCCCCTGCAAGTCGATGCCAAAGCATTGCTTTCCTCCGTCGGGGGTGAAATGGAAAGCGGGAGCCTTTTGCCCGGCCACAAAGAAGCTGGTGCTGGTGCAAGTGCCGGGCTTTATGTTTTTCTGGCTGCCATTCCAGTAGGAACAGGAAGCGGAGACGGGGGTGCAGGCCCTACTGCACATCGCCGCGGGAATGCCAACAATCTCAAAGGGATAGGGAGTCTTTCGTCCGACGCTTACATTGGTGCCTTCGAAGAGACATAGCGAGGGGTAGAGGGCAATGGCATGGGCGTTGCGCAGGTTGGGTGATGGCGGCACAGGCAATACGTAGCCCACGCTGTCGCGACGATAGCCTTGCATGGGGACAACGGTGAGGCGGCATTCTTTGCCGCCTTTAAGCCAGTGCTCACCATTGATCATCCGCGCATACTCGCCGATGGTGAGTCCGTAAACTACGGGTACGGGATGCATGCCCACAAAGGAGCGGTATTTTGAGGTGTCGAGCACAGGTCCGTCGACATAGTGTCCGTTGGGGTTTGGACGGTCGAGGACCATTAACGGTATGCCGGCCTCCGCACACGCTTCCATGACATAGTGCAATGTGCTGATATAGGTGTAGAAACGACAGCCGACATCCTGCAGGTCGAAGATGACGGCATCCACATCCTTCAGTTGCTCCGGTGTGGGCTTTTTGTTGTTGCCGTAGAGCGAGATGATGGGCAGACCTGTACGTTCGTCCTTGCCGTCTTTTATTGTTGCCCCTGCCGCTGCGGTGCCGCGGAAGCCATGTTCAGGGCAGAAAATCTTGACCACGTTGGAGCCGCTTGCAATCAGGGAGTCTACCAGATGGCGCTCGCCCACCAGAGATGTCTGATTGGCGACGACGGCAACACGCATGCAATAGATGGCATACTCGTGTCTGAAAAGTTCTTCGGCACCTGTGCGCAAGGGAAGAGGCTGCGGACTTTGCGGCATAGACTGTGCTTGGCACGAAGAGAGGAGCAGTTGCGACATTACCACAACAAACAAAAACGTTCTATGTACCCAACCTAGTCTCAACTTAAATCTATAAACTTTATTTGCCTGTATGGCCGAAGCCGCCGGCGCCGCGCTCGGTGTCGGAGAGCTCTTTGACTTCGATGATTTCAGCCTGCTCGTGACGGGCTATGACCATCTGGGCGATGCGCTCGCCGTCGTTGATGACAAAGTCCTCGTTGCTGAGGTTGATGAGGATGACGCAGATCTCGCCACGGTAGTCGGCATCGATGGTGCCGGGGCTGTTAAGGACAGTGATGCCTTTCTTAAGCGCCAGTCCGCTGCGAGGACGCACCTGAGCCTCGTAGCCCGCGGGCAGCTCCATGAAAAGGCCTGTCTTCACAAGACCTCTCTCCATTGGCTTAAGCGTAATTGGTCCTTCAGGCAGGAAGGCACGCAGATCCATGCCTGCCGACAACGAGGTCTCGTATTTCGGTAGGGGGTGATGGCTTCGGTTGATGATTTTCAGTTGCATTATTAAATAAAAAAGGATGGAGTTAAAAAGGGAGTTAAATGGGAAGTTAAAATGGGAGTTATAAAGGACAAATGAGTATTAACTGGAAACGCGGACGGATCGTCCGCACTATACTAGAAAATCTAGTCCAGTCTAGAAAGACTAGTCCTACTAGGGTTTATTGCGCTTTCTTGACGAGGACCTCGTCGATCATGCCGTAGGCTTTGGCTTCTTCGGCGGTGAACCAGTGGTCGCGGTCGCTGTCTTTTTCCACCTGCTCGAATGGCTGTCCGCTGTGGAGGGCGATAATCTCATAGAGTTCTTTCTTCAGTTTCTGGATTTCGCGTACTGTGATCTCCATGTCGGTAGCCTGTCCTTCGGCGCCGCCCATAGGTTGGTGAATCATCACGCGGCTGTGGGGGAGTGCGCAGCGCATGCCTTTCTCTCCGGCGCAGAGCAGCACACTTGCCATCGAGGCGGCGAGTCCGGTGCAGATGGTCGCGATTTTGGGTTGGATGTACTGCATGGTATCGTAGATGCCAAGTCCGGCATATACAGAGCCTCCGGGAGAATTGAGGTATATCTGGATGTCTTTTGTGTTGTCGACACTTTCAAGGAAGAGAAGCTGAGCCTGTATGACGTTGGATGTGTAGTCGTCGATAGCTGTGCCAAGGAAAATGATGCGGTCCATCATAAGGCGGCTGAAGACGTCCATCTGTGTCATGTTGAGCTGACGTTCCTCGATGATGTAGGGGGTGAGGGAGTCGCTAACCATGCCTGCCATAGCGTTTTTGTTTATGGCGGATGTGTATTTGGCGTAGGTTGTGCTGCTGATGCCACAATGACGGGTGGCAAATTTCTCGAATTCTGTCATGATATGGGGGTTAAAAGGGTTTAAAAGGTTTAAAGGGTTTCGCTTTGCTTGAAGGTTTAAAAGGTTCTCTTTCACACTTACGCATTCACACATTCACGCAATAACGCATTACTTGAGCAGGTCGGGGCGACGCTCTTTGGTGCGTTGCAGGGCTTGCTCGTAGCGCCATTGCTCGATTTTCGCATGGTTGCCGCTGAGGAGTATGTCGGGAACGCGCCATCCCCGGAACTCCGGTGGACGCGTGTATTCCGGCGGCGCGACCAAGCCATCCTGGAATGAATCGGACAGGGCCGACTGCTCGTCACCGATGACACCGGGGAGCAGTCGAATAACGGCATCGCATATCACTGCCGCCGCAAGTTCACCACCTGTCAACACGTAGTCGCCGATGGATATCTCGCGGGTGATGAAATGCTCGCGCAACCGTTCGTCGACACCTTTGTAATGTCCGCATAGAATGATTAGATTGCCTTTGAGCGACAATTCGTTGGCCAAGGGTTGAGAGAACAATTCACCGTCGGGGGCGGTGTAGATGACGTCATCGTAGTGACGTTCCGACTGCAGTTGCTCTATGCAGTTGGCAAGAGGTTCCACAGCCATAACCATGCCCGCCGCCCCACCATAGGGATAGTCGTCGACGCTGCCGTAGCGTGTCAATGAGTAGTCGTGCAGGTTGTGGAAATGCACCTCGACGATGCCTTTCTTGCGGGCACGGCTTACAATGCTCTCTTCGAAGAACATCTCCATCATTTGTGGGAACAGTGTAAGTATGTCGATTCTCATCAGTTATACTTTTATGCTATCGAACTCTGATTCGTTTGCCGATTTGAAGGACTGTAGTCTCTTTTATGCCGTTGAGTCTGCAGAGTTTTTTGACAGTGGTGCCGTTGCGGGCGGCGATTTTGCTAAGGGTGTCACCACTACGTATCTTGTAGTATTTGGCCCCTGCCTGACTGTCGGCCTTGGGAGTGGGTTTTGAGGGGTCGCGCTGTTGACTTTTCGCAATGGTGGAGGCGTTGTTGGCCGCGGTGCCGTCGCCGACATTGATACGGGCTATGTCGGCAGGAGAGGGGGAGGCGTGCGAGCTGCCTCGTTTGGCAAAGAAGGCAGGGGTGAGCGTAAGCTCGTCGCTGCGGAGTTTATGCTCTAGGCAGTCGATGACATATTCGGGGTTCATGGCTTTGCCCATGTAGCGGATTTCGAAGTGGAGGTGGCTGCCGTAAGAGCGTCCTGTGTTGCCGCAGAGTCCGATGACGGCGCCGGCGCGCAGAGTGTCGCCTGGCTCGACGTCGCGTTGGGAGAGGTGCGCATAGTAGGTCTCGAGTCCGTTGAAATGGCGTATCACTATGAGGTTGCCATAAGAGTTGTTCCATTTGGAGATGCGCACAATGCCGTCGAATGCTGCATAGATGGGTTCGCCTGTGGGCATGGCAAGGTCAACACCGTAATGCCAGCGGCGACGTCGGCCGCCGAAATGGGACGACATGCGGGAATGCTCAGGGGTTGGGAAACAGAATTTGCGCCCTTTTTCCTTGTCGGTAAGGTGGACGGTAATGCCGTTAGGCAATTCAGAAGAGGAGGCGTAGTGGATGACCTCATAGTCCATACTGGCGTAGAGGATATCGAACTCGCTCTCAACGCCGTCGCCCATCTGTTCGGGACGGTAGAGTTGTGACGACTGTTCGAGCTCCTCGTCGTCTTCACCCTGAGGTTGAATCAGCGTTGATGGTATGTTGGAGTTTTGGTCAATGACCACTCCTTGATATTCATTGTCTTGGTCCTGATAGATGACATCAAGCTTGTTGATGTTGATTACTTTTTTCGAGTCTTTGCGGGTGTCTTTGTTGGATTGAGCGAAGGTTGAGGAGACTGTTAATGTAAAAATTAAGAGGGGTAATATTTTGATTTTGTTTACAATAGACATGATTATATATAATTGGTAATAAAATGCAAAGATACTTTTAATAATTAATATTTAATATTTAAAAAATCAAAATAAACAACGGATAAAGGTTAAAGCATAAAGTTTGGAGATTCTAACCGATTTAAGATTAATATCTTAAATATAAATATCGTTTAGCCTTGTTTTTTAAACATTACTAAAAACAAGAATCCTTCTTGCCGGTCCAGAAGTCGGCATTTGGGATATTTAGTTTGTCAGGGTCGAAAACAGGCTCGGAGCCTGCTTTGCGCTGCTGTTCGTAGTCGCGAAGAGAACGTAGGGCTTTGGGTGAGAGGATAAGTATGGCGACGATGTTGATCCACGCCATAGCTCCGACTCCGATGTCGCCTAACGTCCAGACGATGCCGCTACCCACCATAGAGCCTATGAAAACCGCTGTGATGGTACTAAGGCGGAGCACCCATACGACTGTTTTCTCGCTGCGTTCGTCGCCGAAATGCTGGTCGGCGCGCTCATAGTCGGACTGCATGTCTTGCAGCATCCGCTCTTCGTTTTGCATCCATTGGCGGTTCTCATGACTGTCGCTGTTGGTGTCGCGTTCGGCCTGGACCATGGCTTCCATGTTGCGTAGCCGTTTCATCCTGATACGGCTGAAGAGGTAGACGAGGTTGGTCTCAGCATAGTAGTAATAGGCCATGATCGTTGTGAAGGCGAAGAAGAAGAGGGCGAAGGAGATGATGATGTCGCCCAGGCGGGCTCCTGTGACTGTAGACAGAGCTCCAGAAGTGTAGAACACACCCGGCTCACCGAGTGGGGCGTTGGCGTTCTGCTGCAGGTATGATACAACAGTGCCGCTGCCAGGGACTATCTGCACACTTTCGATGATGTTGTAGGTGCCGCAGGCGAGTATCATAAGCGCTGTGGCGGTGCATACGAGAAGGGTGTCGATATAGACCGAGAAAGCCTGCACAAGACCTTGTTTGACGGGATGGCTCACTTTGGCGGCGGCGGCCACGATAGGACCTGTGCCCTGTCCGGCCTCGTTGCTGTAGATGCCGCGTTTCACACCCCAGGCAATGGTGCTGCCGAGAATGGCGCTGCCCAATTGACCGGCACCCACGGCGCTGCGAAGCATCTCGACAAAGACATGGGGTACGACGTCATAATGCACTACAAGCACGACGATGGCGAGGATGATATAAAGCATCGCCATGAAGGGAGCCACAATCTGCGCGACGTTGGCTATTCGCTTGACACCTCCGACAATGACGAGGGCAAGGACGAGAGCCACGCAAAGACCTATCACCCAGGCTTCGATGCCGAGGGTGCGTTCCATGGAGAGAGCTATGCCGTTGCATTGTACAGGGGGGAGGAAGATGCCGCAGGCTATGGCGGCGAGGACGGCGAAGAGGGATCCAAAGAAGGGGCTATGAAGACCTTTCTCAATATAGTAGGCAGGGCCGCCACGGAACTGTCCGTGGTGGTTCTCCTTGTAAATCTGTGCGAGGGTAGCTTCGACAAAGGCACTGCCGGCGCCGAAAAAAGCGATGATCCACATCCACACTATCGCTCCAGGACCGCCGAAGCCTATTGCTGTGGCCACTCCCACAATGTTGCCTGTGCCGACGCGTCCCGAGAGGGCCATGGCGAAGGCCTGGAAAGAGGAGATGCCTGTCTTCTGGCTTTTGTCGGTGCTGAAGAGGAGCCGGCACATCTCGCCGAAACGCCGCACCTGTACAAAGCGGGTACGTAGTGAGAAATAAAGTCCAGACAGAAGACAAAGGACTACGAGGAACGGGCTCCATACCCATCCGTTGAGGGTCTGGATTGCTGTTGTAAGCCAGGAACCAAGGGTAGCGAAGAAGTCGGTCATGATTAGTGGTTTATATGGTTTTTGTCAAAGATTTTTTTTCTCAGCATCCCCTTCCTTCGTTCATTTCGCACGAGCGAAAAGAATGAAGAGAGTGAAAGTCTATTCCTAAACTCTTCCTTTTCTCCAACTTTTCTTTTTTCTTTTCTCTTTTTCTCAACTTTTTCTTTTGCCGGAGCCGAAAAGAAAAGTTGCAAAAGAAAACGGCTCGGTTCGTCGAAGCAATACCGCTGAGGAAATGGCTAAAAACAGCGGAGTCAGGACTAAAGCGGGGGAACGCGCTTCGCTTGAACGCCCCCGCTTCTTAACGCCCCGCCTCTCGCTGTTTTCTTAACGCCATTTCCTCAAAACTGCGTTCTTCGAGATATAAAGTATAAACGTTTCTTCGTAGCTTTTTTATAGTTAAGTTCCATATGTGCTGGATTGTAGGCTCAAGTGTTGGGGCCTCAATCAAGTGCTGGTTTGTAATTGTACCGGCCTTGAGGGAATGGCGTGAAGAAATTTTCGTCGCGGAAGCGTTAAGAAAGCAATACTGTCTGAGCATACATCTTCTTTTGTTTGTATATACTGAGGTCTATTAAATTCTTTTTCTTCAGTTTGTTGTTTCGACCGGCGTGCGAGTTTATTGCTTTTAGTTTCCGGACGGAAATTTTAGCCAATTCCCTCACAGCCGGCGTGCTTTTCTTGCTTCATTCATTTCGCACGAGCGAAAAGAATGAAGGGAAGCGTGTTAATGCGTTAATGTGTTAATTCGTTATTGCGTTAATGTGTTAATGCGTTAATGTGCCTCTTTCTCGGCAAGAAAGAAAACGAATTTAGAATGAGAAGCGGACGGTGATACCTCCTTTGGTGGTAGAGTTGGGGTAGGCGTTGGTGATGTAGGGTCGGTTGATGTTGGTTTGGAAGAAGGCGCGAAGAGTCAGTTTGGAGCTCAAGGCGTACTCAGCACTGATTTCCGCCATCCATACCTTTGAGCCTGACGAGATCTGCCGTGTGCCTTGGTTGATTTTGCGGATCTGCGTCATGTTGTCGTTATAGGTGATATTGGCCTGCAAGACAAGGTCGCTCTTGAGGTCGTGTACCTTGTCGCCAGCTTTGACGTGGAACTCGAGGTCCTTGAATCGGTAGCCTGTGCCGAAGGTGATGCCGGTGCGGTAGGTTTCGGTCAGCTGGTTGTTGGAGAAGCTGAGGTTGAGGCTGCGGCTTTTCTGTATGGATATCTTGAACTGGAAGCTGTTGACCATGTTGAAGCTGAGCATGACAAGAGGGTTGAACTGCTCGTTGATGATAAGGCCCTCCATGCTGACGGGGGCTATGTAGTCGCCGTTGCTGTTGACAATGGTCTCGGTGCCGTAGTCGTAACCTTCTGTTATTGCCGATATTGCCGCGTCGGTGTAGAAGTTGCCTATGGTGTATGTGGACATGTATTTATGCGAGATGGAGATGTTGGAGAACCATCGTTTGAAGAAGTCAATCTTGCTGAGACCGTTGTAGTTGATGCTCCAGTTGGGGAGCGGCATGGAGAGGAAGGGTGAGAATCCCATCTTGGAGGGGTCTTTGCCGAGATAGGTGGCGAGGAAAGAGGTGAGGAGCACGGTCTGCTGGTTGGCGCCATATCCGGCAGGGTAGTAGTTGCCGTTCATGGTGTCGAGCACCATCTGGTCGGTATAGGGGTCGGGGTTGAGGTCGGCGAGTCGGTCGGACACCACGGAACGGGCGTCGAGGAATTGGGCGAAGAGATCGTCGCTGTTCTTGAAGATGGTACGGAACGCCCAGGCCGATGTGGTGTAGTTACCTGTCATGATGTACGACAGAGGACCTTCGACGACGTTGGATGCGGTGCTGAACTTATAGTAGTATTCCTGCCGTGAGGAGTAGTTCTGGGTTGCCGATAGTTCGACGCGGAAGTCGCGTATGGGCTCGACGGTGGCTTGGAAGTTGATGACACGGTTTTGGTTGCCTTGGTTGGGAGTGTTCATGAGTGTGTCATGCGAGAGCAGGTCGTTACGCAGAAGATCCTCGATGGTGCTGTTGATGGTGGAGCCGCCTCCCATATTGAGCGCAGAATTGTCGGGTATGCCGAGCACGAAGGGTAGTCCAGGAGTCCATTGGTTGGAGGGGTCGAGTCCGATGATGCGGCTTTCGCCCATGAAGCCCGCTATTGTGGAGCTGAATGAGTTGTTGTATTGCAGGTTGACGTTTTTGACGCCAGTGACAAAGCGCAGACCGAAGTATGCCAACTGTTGGAGACGTTCCTGCATCTCGGCTTTACGCAGTGAGTCGGCTTTGGCGGCGTCCGCCTTGCGTTGTTCGAGACCACGTTTTTTGTCGAGCTCGTTTTTATCTTTGTCGGCATCTTTACCTTTTTTGTTGACGCCGGTAGGTTTGGTTTGCTTCTTGGCGTAAGCTTTCTTGAGGAGTTTGGATTTGTTGTAGAGAGTCTGGAAGTTGCCTTGTACGGCAAGATTCATGACGGTGTTGTTGCTGATGACAGCACCTTGCGAGGCGAGTGCCTGTGTGGTGCCAAGGTAGTTGTAGGTGGTGCGGTAGGTGAGCGGGGTGCGCAGGAAGTCGAGGTATGGCAGTTTGTTGATGGGCAGGTCCCAAGTGATGTTGATGTTCTGCTGGAAGTTCTGCATGGTGCCGCCTCGCATCAGCGATGACCAGAGGGAGTCGCTCTGAGAGCGGTCAATCTGTCCGGGAGGCTCGTCGATGCGCGCGTTTGCCGAGGCGTCGTAGCTGATGCGGAAGCTGCGTGCCAGGTCGTACTGCACGTTGTAGTCGCGCCGCCATGTGAACTGCTTGAAATAGGAGGGGTTCATGATGACGAGCGCGGCGCTCTTGTTGCGGAGCAGCGTGGATTCCAAGTCGCGGTAGATTTCGGTGGAGAAGGAGATATTTTTAGGCTGATAGTAGAGATTGAAGTCTTTGATGAATTTCAGATTTTTGTTCTGAAAAGGTTTCATCTTGTCGAAAGGCTTGAACTGTTTGGGCTGTGCTATTGCGAAGTTGTAGTTAAGTCCGCCCCGGTGCTGGTCTTTGTTGTAGTATTCAAGGTCGTCGTCGCTTGTGCGTTCGCCGCTGTAGGCGTAGGAGAGCGCGAAGTTCTCGACATCGTAGAAGTGCGGTTTCAGCGCACTCTTGCCTGTGCGTTCCTTGCGTACATTGGTAAGAGTGATATTGGTGGTTGTTTTGCGTTGCAGCGTCATCTCCCTTACCGAGTCGCGCTCAGCTTTGGTCTGGTAGGTTTTTAGGTCCTCGTAGAGTTTCACGTCGGGGTCAAGAGGGTTATACTCGGGGCTTCCTATCTGGCTGTTGTAGTCGACGTAGAGAGGAATATGCATGGCCCATTCGTCGGGCAGGAATTTGCCCATCTCGAGGTTGAGGGTGGACTGGACGTTGAAGGTGTTGACCAACTCGAGTTTGTTGAGTTTGTCCTCGAGGTTGCCGAATCCCGAGGTGGTATAGGAGGTGTAGAGTGAGAGGTTGCCGATATCGGCCAGGTTAGTGCGCGCCAGAGCCATCGCGGCCCATCCGCCGCGGTTGATATAGTCGGCGAGGCGTAGCTCGTTGATCCACACTATGGCGGATTTGGGCATCATGTCGTTGCCGTCGTCGAGTGTCTGTTTGCGTGGGTTGCGCACACCCACCATTATCACTTTGACTTTGCCGAGGTTCGGCGAGCCGATGATGTTGTATCGTCTGCCTTCGTGGACCTCGGAGTAGAGCATGGTGCTGTTGTAGTCGGCTTCTCCGCTGCGTATCTTACGGTTGCGGTTGGTCTTTATCTCGACGAGTTTCTGGAGGTCGATCTCGACGTTGTTGGCCTCGGGCCAGATGATTTCCTTGCTGTCGGAGGAGGTGTACCATGGTGTGAGCTGCAGCGGTACCTCGTATTCGTAGTAGTTGTTGGTGTAGTCGCTGCCGAGGCGCACGAAGAGGGTGAGGTCGCCGTCGTAGAGGCGGTCCGTCTCGAATTTCTTCTCGGCGTGGACGAACATCTTGAGTTTGCCATAGTAGCGCAGGTCGTACTGCGCGTTGCGGTAGATGGCTCGCGCGTCGCCGGCGGAGAGGTCTTGTATGTCGAGTTCGAGGGCCTGCTCGTTGAGCTCGGTATATGACGAGGAGGTGGAGTACCACGATTCGCGCTCGATGTTGGGAGGCAGGTTGTATGGCACAGGTTGGCGGCTTCCGTTCTCCTCTATGTTGACTGTAGAGAGCGTGAAGGTGGTGTTCTCGTTCATGCCCGTGGGGTAGTCGCCGGGCTGGAGAAGGTCCTCGCTGTATTTGCGCCAAGTGCCGTAGACCAGCTCGAGGGTGGCGAAGCGGAGGAAGACGGGTTCCTCGAAGCCGTTGAGGAACATACGCATGAATCGTATGGACTGGAAGCCGTTGATGTTGCCTATGGTCTGGTCGGGCTCGCGTATGGGTATGCGGAACTGGTACCAGCGGCAGGTCGTGGTGGTGCCGTTGGCGAGTTGGACGTTCTGAGCCTCCTGGATGTCGACGATGTGGTTTTTGCCTATCACCATCTCGTCGGGGCGCAGGTTGATAACATACTGGTAGTAGTTCTCGCTTTCGCTGAGGGTGTTGTCGCGGTTTATGTCCTCGATGTTGGGATAGGCGGAGCCTTCGGTTGAGTAGTCCTCGGTGTTGTCGGATCCTGTTACGGAGTTGCCTTCAGGGTTGTTGTAGTATTTGTAGCGGTCGTTGATTTTGACGTTATTTTGGTCGTAGTAGGAGCTGCGGAAGAAGCGGAAGTTGTCGCTCGAGGGGTCGTCCATGGCCTGTTGGTAGGCTTGCGACGAGGTGCCGAAGAGTGTGGCTATGCTGTTGATGTAGTCGGCGAAGAACGACTGCTCGTCGTTGAGGTCCACGGCGCTGCCGAGACCGTCGTATCCGACATCCTGGAAGTGGCGTGACGACTCGTCGTTGTCGAAAGCGTTGACCACGGCCTGCATTTTAGGCACACGTCCCCAGATGGTGGTGTCGACGGGATTTTCGGCGAAGGCGGTGGCGTCGGTACCTGTGGGGAGTCCGTTTTCGAAAGCCTTCCGTCCGTCGCGGAGGATGTCCTCGCTGATGTCGCCGAGGTTGATATAGAGTCGTCCGCCGGTGTGGTTGTCGTCATGTTCGCCTGTCGCGGGGTCGATAAAGGGGTCCATGACCCAGAACTCGATGGTCTCGATGTTCTGGCTTTCGAAGTCGGTATATGTCAGTTCGCGCATGATACCGCCCCAACGGCTTTGCGGGTTGTTGAGCAGACCCTGGCTGTTGATACCGGAGCTGAAGGATGTGGGAGCCACATCATAGTTGTAGGGACCCTTCTCGGAGGGATAGTAGGCGAGGGTGAGCTCGAAGATGCGGGTGTTTTCGCCTGCGGCGATGCTCTTGTTGGGGAACACCTCCTTTTGGTATATCTGTCGGGCGTAGGGATGAGAGCGGTCGTTCTCGTCGATGTTTTCAGGACAGCTGCTCTCGAAGAATATGTTGCTCACGGTGTACCATGAGAGTTTGGCGCGGTTGAATCCGTACGCGAGTCCGGAGCCAGGGGCTGTTTCGGGGAACATGGGCAGGGAGCTGCGGAAGTCCTGAGGTGTCGACGCCAGATGCCAGAAGCTGTACCCTTTGAGGTCGATGTTGCTCTCGGCGCCCTCAAAGTCGTCGATATAGGTCACCTTTCCGTCGTCGCTGCCTGTGTTGGCCATGCCGGGTATGAAGTGGGCGAACTCGGCTTGGAGTGTGAGTGTGGAAGGAGCCTTGGTGTCGATGCCGGGCAGGTGGTCGATGAATTTTGTTATGAACGGCACATCGTGGCGGTAGTTGAAGTCAAGGCCCCATATTGAGTTGGATGTGGGCTCGTCGCCGAAATTGTTTTTCTGTGTCAGAGGTTTCTCGCGCAGGTTCATGAATGTGGCGCCGAGGTTGATGTCGGGGTCGAACTCGTAGTTGAGATGCAGTCCGAGCATCCGTTTGGTCATCATCGAGAAGGAGCTGTTCTCGCTGCTGACGCTGATGGGGGTTCCCGACGAGAGCAGGCTCTCGTTGATGATTCGCACCGTACCCATGGTGTAGTCGACGGTGTAGTCGACATTCTCAATAAGAGGCATGCCTCCCGCCGTCACTGTCACCGAGCCTTGTGTGACGCTATAGCCGAGCTGTATCTCGCCGCTAACCGAGGAGGTGTAGTAACCCTCGAGATAGAATTTGTTTTTGTCGGCATACTGCTGTGCCAGCGTCTGCGTCATGGTATAGAGAGAGTCGAAGCAGTAGCGGTTGGCGAGCGCTTCGTCGCCGAGCATCTGCCGCAGGTCTTTTCCGAACGGTTCCACGTAGGGGAAAAAGATACGACCTGTGCTTGCCTGTATTGTTCCGCCTTTGAACGCGGCGCTGTCGAACCAGTCGAATACCCCGTCGGGGTAGTAGTAGCTTTGAGAGGCGTCCATACGGTCGAGACCGAAGACCTCGACGAGAGGTGTTGCTTCGAGCGGTCCTTCTGTGAAGTAGCCTATTCCTACACCCCCTTCGGGATTCTCATATAAGACGTTGAGGCGGAAATTGTCACGGCTTATCTGAGTGCTCTTGAGGAAGTAGACGTTCTTCATCATCAGTTTCCACAGAGGGCTGCGACTGTTGACAGCGGTGCCTTTGAGAAGTTTGACGATAAGAGTGTTGGGGTCGTTGACACCGTCGGTGGTGAGTTCGCCAACCTGGTAGATGTTGGTATCGCCGATGACTTGGTATTGGAACGCCACGGCGAGGATTTGGTCGTTGGCCAGAGGCTGCGACAGGGTGATGAATCCCAGTTGCGAGTTGAAAGTATACTCGTTGGAGGCCAGCAGTCGCGCGCTTTGCACCTTCTCGTAGTCAGAGCCTCCTGAAAAGCCGAGGCCCTCCATGTAGGAGTTGACGTTGTTGACGTTGCGTACGGCGCCTGTGTTGATGAGTTGCAGCAGGTTGTTGCTGCGGTTTTGGTCGGGGCGCACGGAGGTGCCGCTATAGACACCAGGCGATGATGTGTTGTACTCGCCGAGGTCGGTGAGAGCCAGTATGTCGCGGTTGTTGGTCACGGCGGCGCCTATGTTGGTGCGCCACACTTCGATGCGGATAATCTTGATGTTGCTGTTGACCACAGGCAGGGTCGACATAGCCTTGTTGTAGTTGTCGTAGAAATACTGAGAGATGAAGTAGTGGCGGTTTTCCTCGTATTCATCGGCGCGAATCTCATATTCCTGCGCCGAGGCGCCGCCCTGCACCTGCATATTCTCCGTGGAGGTCTCCTTCTGGCTCACCACGGCGTCGACGGTGAGGTTGCCGAATTTAAGCTTTGAGTGGATACCGAACAGGCGTTGGCTGCCTTTGATAAGGGTGGTGTTGAGAGGGAACGATATGTCTGCCGCCTCGAGCAGTTGCAGTATGTCGTCCTCCTTGCCTTCGTATTTCAGTTTTATCTGGTTCTCGAAGTCGAAGGTGGCCTTTGTGTTCCAGTTGATGTCGGTATTGATGAGGTCGCCTATTTTGGCGTTTAGGGTTAACTGAATGTTCTCGTCGAAGTCGAAGTTGGTGTTGCTGCGGCGGGAGGGGTCGATGGAGGGGTTGTCGGTGAAGTTGTTGATGACCTGCAGGGTGAGGTCGGCGCTTCCGCTCGGTGTTATTTTTATCTCGGGCGCTTCGAGGAGGTTGTCGAGTTTGCGGCTTATCTCGCTGAATCCAGGTATTTTGTTGAGCAGACCTCCTTCCGAGCCCAGGGCGTTGTTCTCTTCCAGCTTTTGTCCCCAGAATTCGTTCATGAGGTTCTGCATCTGGTAGTCCTGGTATTCGTCGAAGGACATATATTGGCGGCTTATCTCTATCGAACCTATGCGTGTGATGCGCACATAGCTGTGCGTGTTGGGGTCGTACTCGACGGTGGTTGTCATGTTCGACGGGTTGTCGAGATATAGAGGGCTTTTTGGAGCGTCGCTTCCTGTGGGAATGGGGAATCTCAGAGTGCTGTCGGGCGGGTCGTCGGGGTCATCCTGCGCGCATAGAGGTGCCGCTGACACTATAAGCAGCAAAAGAAATACCAGCCATTTCAGGTGGCGGTTTTCTTTTAGTCTTGGTTTTGTCAGGTATGTTGTATTATACACCTCTTGTTATGTTGTTGGTACGCAGATAAACCTTGCCCGCGGAATAAATAATTATCAAATTCCGTGTGCAAGTGCCAGTTTGATAAGCTCTTCGACAGAGGCGCCGGGGTTGGTCTCGGCCATTTTGGCGACTACCTTTTCCGACGCGGCTTTCGGGAAACCGAGCATGACCAAAGCAGATAACGCCTCCTCGCTGTTTTTATTGCTTTGCGGAGCGGAAAAACCATCAGTAAGTGTTCCAATGGCGAATGGGTCGACTTTGTCGCGTAGCTCAAGGAGGATACGTTGCGCTGTTTTCGCTCCGATGCCTTTGACCTTTTGTACACGTTTGACATCTTGGTCGACGATGGCGCGAGTCAGTTCCTCGACAGTTAGCGAGGAGAGCATGATGCGTGCCGTGGCGGCACCCACGCCGTTGACAGCTATCAGCAGCCGGAACATGTCGCGTTCGGCGGCGGTGTAGAACCCTATGAGCAGGTGAGCGTCCTCGCGGACGACCTCATGGACCAGCAGTTTAACTTCCGCAAGGTCCTTAATTGCACTGTAGGTGTTGAGTGTTATCTCAAGCAGATAGCCAACTCCGCCGCAGTCGATGACAGCATATGCAGGTGTGGCTTCGTCAATTTTTCCTTTGATGTAATTGAACATGATTGTGAAGAGTTATCTTGTTATGATAATGTATTATTGGCTTAAATTATTTGTTTACATGATCTCACGCCGCTCACAGCAAGGGGCTGCGTGGCGTCGTATGAGTACTCGTCAGTGCTGACACGACTGTTGGACAGCATGTTACCGTAGGATAAGGTTGAATATGTCGCTGTTGCAGCCATGATATTGATAGTAGGGAGGTCTTTAAACGGTTACTAAGGCACTCTAATCGGAATCAATTATGTGGCGGATTGCAAATCCGCTGTAATGGGTGTTTTGTTATTTGATTCTATGTCCAGTTGAATCATACGTCCCGTAGAGTGGCCACATTTTGATGTCGCGCATCTCCTCCGTGGGAGGGAATTGTAAAATGAAATCAAGTTTTATTAAATCATCTAGACTTAAATCGTAACGTTGTTTTGTGATATTTATATGATTGTCTCGAATATAACTCCATCCGT
>JAEEGL010109465.1_pt1 | contig 15674 bp, 13 predicted proteins | sample 9134231 | NCBI WGS metagenome assembly JAEEGL01 (sample SAMN16246548, study PRJNA631951) | gut metagenome | biome: gut microbiome; feature: rumen; material: fiber-attached | host: Bos | place: Iran: Karaj | collected 2018-10
AGTCCTAATTGTTTTCTTGTTTCTTTTAGTTCCATGGCAATATTATAATTTATTTCTTGCCATTTTGGCAATATAAAATTACAAAACTTGCCGCTTATTTTCGATATAGCCCCACTATCGTCTCCACGTGCGAAGAAACACACGTTGACTATAATCTAGTCTAACCTAGAGGCTATCAAAGAACCATGTGTTTTTAGGTTGAGACTGTCTAAATAACATGTGTTTTCTAATCAAATTCTATCTTGTTGCCATCTTCATCTAGAAAAAAACTAATAGGGCTTACACCTAAACTTTTTGCAAGAATATCGACAACTCTTATAGAAGGGTTCGCCTTACCTCTTTCTAATTTGTAAATATATTTAAAGGAAACGCCAGAAATCTCCGCTAGTTCAAGCTGAGTCAAACCATTTTCTTTTCTGAATCTCCTTAAATTTTTAGCGAAACACTGCTCAATATACATAATTATTTATATATAATTATTGTACTATAGTGCTATTGTGAAAAACACAATTATTTTTTACCATAAAAGTGCATGAGGGATGTTCCCTGTATGCAAATTGTTAGGGTTCGCTTCCCAGAAAATAGCGAGAAAGGTAATTTTATGAAAGAAGAAAATTCTCTCACACTCAAGTTCCCGGTTAAATCATTTAGAAAGATTCCAAATCCGGTAGCTAACTCAAGCAACTCTGGAGAGTCCATTCCAGAGATGTATCAATTAATCGTGGATGTTAAAGAGCTTCCAGACAACATCCCTATGGACACAAACCCAAGGAAGCAAAATCTTGATACTAAGGTATGTAAAAAGATTAAAGATTCTCTATTAAGTCCTACAGATCGAAACTTCTACATTCTTAACAGAGGTATCTTGCTATCAGCTGCATCTATCAATTTCGACAACATCAATAACGTTGTAACAATTGATTTTGAAGATACTTTAGTTCATGGTAACGTCGATGGCGGTCACACATACAAAGTCATTCTTGAAAACAGAGACCAACTTGAAACCAATAGACAATTTGTCAAGGTTGAAGTCTTGACAGGTATTGAGAATATGTTTGAAAGTGTCGCAGCTTCAAGAAACACCTCTTTCCAAGTGAAAGAAAAATCAATCGCTAATCTCAGAGATATGTTTGATTTAATTAAAGAATCAGTTAAAAACGAACCATATCACAACGACATTAGTTATAAAGAAAACGATGACCAACGCATTGACATTCAAGATATCCTAGCATGCTTATTTATGTTCAACATGGACAGATTCCCACAAGGATGCAACACATATCCAATTAATGCTTATTCATCCAAAAAGGCTTGCTTAGACCAATACTTAAGTGATTACACTAAATATCAAACAAACAAAGAAGCCAATCCTTATGTAAAGATGGCTAAATTGATTCCTGATATTCTTCGTCTATACGACACAATTGAAATTAATATGCCTGTTTATTACAAAGGCGATTCTAACGACATCAAAAGATATGGAAGAACTGTCGGAGTTGTCATGGCAAAGCCAGGTAAAAAATTTCAATCCAAATATCTAGCTAACGATATGGATTATGCTACACCATATGGCTTCCTTTATCCTATTCTTGGTGCGTTCCGCGCGTTGATCAAAGAAGAGGACGGCCAATATGTTTGGGCAAAAGACCCATTTGAAACACTAGATAAATTAGGACCTCAATTAGTTTCGTTCACAATTGAAATGTCCAGACAATTAGGAAATAATCCTAATGCAACTGGAAAGAGTGCTATTCTTTGGAACAACTTATACACCAATGTCCTAATGAGCCTATACCGTTAGGAGACAGCTATGAAGCTTAGTAGATTATTAGCTGTTTATAAAGAAGGTCATGTTAATGATCTTTGTGTAGAGCTCACCGGTTACACATTAAACGAGAAAAATTTAAAATATTCTGACATTAGTGAACACTGGAAATTTGTTGGAAACAACCCTTCTAATGCTTCGGTTATTAACATGCTCAGAAAAGGTGAAAAGGGATTGGTTGAACGTATAACAAACGGTATCGACGCAGTCATTGAAAAGAAAGTATCAACAGGTGGGTTTGGAGCCACTCCTTCAAGTTCATCTACGGTAATTAAAAAGGCTTTCCCTGAATATTACGAACGTTGTGAAAAAATCAGAAAAGGCTTAGTAGATAGTAACCACGTTTGTGATGCTGGCAATCAAGTCATGGTGGCTGTTAGCGATGGCTCCAGAAGTTCAAGACCAACATACGATGTTGTTGATAAAGGGACCGGCATTAAAGGTCCGGACTTTGCTTCCACCATTCTTTCAATTAACAAAGGCAATAAGCTTTCTTCAGATAAACAATATTTAATTGGAGCCTTTGGACAAGGTGGTTCAACATCATTGTCGTTTGCAAACGCAACAATTATTATTTCAAAAATTAACAGGTTTTATTATTACACCATAGTTAAACAAGTCGACTTACAAGATTACAAAAATGTCGCCTATGTCTATTTAACAATTAATGGAGAAATACCAACCTGCGAGGAAGACGAAACAACATTTGAAGAAGAATGGTTACAACAATTTGTTAATGCCGAATCTGGCACATTGGTAAGAATGGTTGAAATGAATATTTCTCCAGAAATATCCGGTCTAGATGCTTCCAAACCTCACGGTCTTGGTGACTTAATCAACACAGAGCTATTTGATGTTGGATTACCTGTTTCTGTTTATGAAAACAGACAATCATTCACCAGCAATATTCATGCTCAAAACAGATCTTCGTTCGGCTCAGCGTTGAAGCTTTGTACCTGGAAAAAATATTTAAAGGATGAATATTGTGGTTCACTTAATATTGACTTTGAAAACAAGCCATACAAAATCGACTATTATGCCATTCTTCCTCCTGACGAAGAGGATTGGGCAAGCGATTCTAAGTGTCGTTCAACATTTGAACAAATCAACATTTACGACGATCCAATCATCTATACAGTTAATGGACAGACCGTTTCGACTGAAGGTTTTACAAGAGTTAAAAACGGTGGATTAAACCAGCTTCGTTATAGACTTCTTGTTGTTATTAACTTGGATTTATTAGGAAAAGAAAAATACAAATTCTTCACTACCGATAGAAGCCAAATCAAGGTAACAGAAGATTCTAAAGGCTTACTCCAAGCCGTTATTCAAAAAATCTGTCACGAACCAAAACTTGTTGAATTGAATTCAAGGGTTGCCGGCTTGGCTCTTAGCAAAGGACTAGACGATGAAGATGTTGCTAGAATTGCAGACCAGGTAAAAAGTGAATACTCGCAATATGTGAAGCACGGTGGAATGGTCAAATATAAACACCCTAAAAATCCTCCAAAACCAAAGCCAAATAAGGATTATGCCGATCACATTGTTGAATTGACCATTGTCTCAGTAAAGAATGAATTCTATAAAGATGAAGAAGTAGCGTTCATGCTAAAGACAGGTGCGGAAAAATATGTAAACCAGGCTGCACACATCTATGCATATATCGATGGATTGCAAACAACCGCACTCCTTCCTACTTTCTCCAAAGGCATGATTTCATGGAAATCCACCGCTAAAGAAGTTGGCTTCGGAAAGCATACATTATTCTTCAACTATTATGGAGATCACGGAGAAACTCTAGAAAGTGAGGAATTCGCGTTTGAAGTATTCGACCACGATTCAGAAGAAGATGACTCTCCAATTAAGCATTCAAAGATACCTAATATTGAAATCGGTTGTAACCCAAATGCTGAGTTGATTATTGACCTATCTAAAAATGAAGAAGAAAGCAAAATATCCGTTATTTACAATAATGTTCACGAAATGCTATATGACCAAGTTTATGGTAAGCACGCAAAAGAGAGTGACTTAAAAGAAGTAACTGACAGATATTTAAAGCCTGTTATCTTATTCATACTATTCATGGGAGATGCTTACGAAAACATCGAAAAGGATGTTGATAAAAATCAAATGGTAGTCAACTTCATTAAAGCTCAACTAACGACATACAACGAATAGTTAAAAGCCCAATGCTTCATCGCAAAGGGCTTCTTTTTATTTTCTGTTTAATAAACTTTGTAAATATTTTGTGGAGTCAACCAAAGTATCAATTGCACCATTTTCCAAATCTTTGAGATTGTACAGATTATCAAGAATATCAAACGTTTCTTCTAAATTGTGTTTTGCACTGTTCCAACCAACGCCATCTGTGAACCATACAAATTGAAATCCCATTATATTTTTAGATTCCTCGGTTAATGTTTTATAACTTCTAGCGGTTTCGTTAAGTTTTGAACCGCCTCCGCTATAGAAATTGCATTCACAAGCAAATACAGTTCCTAGAGCGCCAACAAATACAAAATCAAATCTCTTTTCAGCTTTGCCATCGTTACTCAATTTAGATAAATCTAAATGGAATCTCTTCTCTACTTCAGAAGCATACATTTCTTTGAAGTATGTTTTTCCTTTAACCAAACCAGCTTTGATAAGATATGATTCAACCAAATCTTCCATGACGTGACCGGTTCTATTCTTTCTTCCATTAGTATCCATTCCAACTTCAATACCTAAAACATAATCGACTAAGTTATTGATAATGTGGTTTTGTAGCAAATCAAAGAGTCCACTATTTCTCATAAAGAGAGCATATTGTTCAACTGTGTAATTCATATTTACAAAGTTAAATACATAGCTTCCATCAGCATCTTGTACTTTAATCTCAGCCTCTCTTTTCGCTAAAAGAATTGGCACCACGACCAAAACATTAGGATACTGAGTAACAATAGACTTGAATTCTTCTTCAATGTTTTTAGTGCCAATAAGCGAGTTTAAAATATTGAGTTCAACTTTTATTTTTTGGACATTCTCATAAACCTTGTCAAAATCAGTATAGTAAGTCCATGTAGCTATACTATCTTTCATTGTTGATAGCCAATTGTTGAAATCTCTATTCGCCATAAACGCTCCTCTATCTTCTGTTATCCCACTTGATATCAGCTTGGTTATTGTCTGCCCAAGCAATAACATCATAGATGTCAGCATCATCTTCAGAAATTCTTGTAATGATTGTTTTAAACATAAATGCTTTTTCGGTTGCAGACTTTTCATTACCAGAAAGCAGCATTAGAATCTGGTGAAGTGCTTTCATTGACAAAAAGCCATATTCGTTTAAAGATTCGTACTCTGAAAGGTTAATATTATTAAGATGTGCGTTGATCCATTGTTCGATATCATCTTTGCGGTTTGATTTAAATGTGTCTAAGGAATTCCATGAATTAACAAAAACCCTTAGGAATTGATTCATCAAATCTTTGTCGTGCTCTTTTTTCATTAAAACATCAACCACCCAATAAATGTGTTTAATGTTCTTTTCTTCAGAATCGCCTATTTTGCTATCAGTGATCGTCACCAAAATATCGGTATTAAGATTGCCTTTTGTTCCTTTTCTAACTCTAATGGTGATCCCATCATCGTTAACAAATTCATACAACAATGGGTTATCGTTTAGTGATTTTTTTCTCCAGCTTGACATTTAGAGTTTTCTCCGCCTTTCAAAGATAGATATCTTTTTTTGCTTAACTCTAAATATTCTAACACATTATCTATACCAATATAATTACGTTTCATTGTGACGGCAACGATGCCTGTGGTACCACTCCCATTAAACGGATCAAGAATCAAGTCACCTTCTTTAGAAGCGGCAGTAATTAAACGTGTTAACAATGCAATCGGCTTTTGAGTAGGATGTTTACCATATTTCTTTTCGCTTTTTGGGGCTGTTGCAGACTCAAAAAACTCTGGTTCAACATCTTCTATATTCCAAACATCTTTCATTTGTTTGCCGCCATTTTCTTCTTTCATTGCCTCATAGTTAAAATAGTGATTCCCTTTCTTTTTGAGAGTCAGCTGTTTTCTTGCCCAAATGACGGTCTCTGTGGAATGAGTAAAACACCTACAAGCTAAATTAGGGGCAGGGTTGGTTTTTCTCCAAATAATGTTGTTGATGATTGAATAACCCTCAAGTTCTAACGCCACTCCAATTGCATACACCGAATGAAGAGTAGATGAAATCATTATTGTTCCGTTATCTTTAAGAACTTCCCTACAGAGAGCAATCCATTTACGATGGTACTTAATTCTATCTTCAATGGTTTTTGTGTAATCCCATTCGCCTTTATCAACAGACACTTGTTTCCCACTTTGGCAAGTTACTCCACCGCTTGAAAGAAAATATGGCGGATCCGCAAAAATCATATCAACTGTTTTTGGTTCTATTTTTTTGAGTAATTTAAAAGAGTCTCCGTTAAGAAGAGTAAAACTGTTCTCTTGAAAATAGACGTCTCTTTTTGTGTACATATCAATAATTAGTGATAATTACTTCTTCAACCTTTCCGCGTCCATCACCTTTGGAGTTGATACTCCTTTTAGCTTCAATCACATGAATATTGAAGTCTTTATAAAGCTCTTGAATGAATGGAGTGTTTGCATTACTAGCCATAACCAAAACTCCTCTTTCAGTAAGCTCTTTAATAACATCTCTGAGTCTTTCTTGTTCTTTCTTATCAAAACCACCAGTGGTGTATGAAGTAAAAGATTGTTCACCAACCACATCATATGGAGGATCAAAATAAACAAAATCTCCAGTCTTTGCGGTTCTGACAGCATCTGCAAAATCTTTATTTAAAATAACGGGTTTTCTTTTATGGAAATACTTATGGAGCAATTGAATGTTTTCTTCGTCAAAGCAATGAATCTTTTCGTATTTGCCAGAAGGTACATTAAACTGTCCTTTTCCATTTACACGATACAGACCATTGAAACACGCTTTATTCAAATAAACACATCTCGCAGCTTTTTCTGGGATAGTCATTTTCGCGTAGACGCTTTTCTTTCTGTCAACATCTCTAACTTGATAATAATATTCTTCAGAGTGGTTTTCTTCGTGAAGTTTACAAGCGTCATAAAACTTCTTGAAAAGTCTTTTGTTTCTCAGACATTTATAAACATACATTAGTTCTTTGTTAGAGTCGTTAATTGTCGCGTGAATTGGTGCAAGCTCCAATAATAAAGCACCACCACCTACAAATGGTTCGTAATAATGTTTATATTTTTTAGGCTTTAAATCTAAGAGGTGATTCATAATTTGACGCTTGCCGCCAGCCCATTTAACAAAAGGTGTTGCTTTATTCATGGTTTTTGCTCCTTTTAAGAACTATTGATCTTAAAAAGATAATAGCACGTTTGGTTTGATAAATGTAGCAAGATAGTTATTTTTTCAAACATTTTTCAATTAGATAACCTGTTTTTTCAATTGGACTCATATGTTAAATCACCGGAAAACTTTAAAGTTATATCCATGATATAAGTGACAGTTGTTTGATTTCGGGGTTAATACCCTGTTTGAAAACCAGATTTTTCGCGTGAAACCCCAGGCCGATTAACCACATATAGGCACTAGAGATTCAGATCCCCTCTACCCTTTAGCTACCAAGACCACCACAAGCTCTTTCTTAATTCTTTTTTCACTACCTAACTACCTCTGGACAAAGTGGACAGACATGACAGGACAATAGATATTAATATAATCTATTGTCTTATGTTCTGTCTTGTCCACGTCTACTAACTAGCTAACTAATGCGCGCGCGTATATATGAGACCTGAAAGTCACTATAGCTTCTGAAGAGTACCACCTACTGTAACTAGCTATTATGTGCATGCAGATGAGGGAGGTAGAGGGAAGGAAAATATTATATTTAAAATATATTTCCCTTACCTCTCCTTCCGATTCTCATAAGCTAGTAGGGTCTTGAAGTCTCTTTATTTTTTCTTCACATAGCTTCTTTCTATGGTTCGTGCGAATCAAGGAAAGATGAAGGCAGAGAGGATAATTATTCAGTATTATCACCTCCTCCTTCTTTCCCTATCCGAACCGCGTGCATGAAGGATATTGTGGTAATTACTTGTTTTGACTGGAACTAATGTGATATCTAAAACAAATAAAATGCTTAATTTGCATTTTAAGATACCTAGGAGGCACAAAAAGCCTCAAAACGAGGAATTATCCATCCCACTACTAAAACGTGTCTTAAAATGTCTATTTTTAAAATCTTAAAAAATATGGGTCCCGTATATGTAAGCTCCTGCCAGCGGTCCTCTCCTTTTTTATTACGATTTGATAAGGGGAGGGGAGTCCTTTTATGCGTGCTTATTGACAATTTTGACATTTATGGGTTTACAAAACGGCTTCTTTTCTCCGTATTACGTAAAGGTGACAAATCGAAAAGTTGAAGAAATTTGCATATCATACCCGAACAAAATAGCACTTGTTCTCCGTATAGTGAGCAGATAAAGCATCTTTGGAAGTTTAAAACCCTAACGCTCAAAGCTATGTTTCCAAGATTAAAAAGAGAGAGGTTGAAATAGTAAATATAACTGTTGCTATTATCACTCTTATGAGTGATGTATGTATGTAGGAGGTACCACTTATGGAAAGAGAAGTTCAAATTATAGCGCCTAGACCAAAACCTAAGTTTCTTTTCAATGGCTCAAAGATGCTTCCTACTCAAAAAAGAGTTGCTGCTTATTGTCGTGTTTCTAGTGATAGAGACGAGCAACTCAACAGTTTTGATAACCAGGTTGACGAATGGAAGAAAAGACTTGAACAAGATCCAAGTGTTGTTTTAGTGGGTATCTACGCTGATGAAGGTATTTCTGGCACATCTGAAGAAGGTAGACTTGAATTCCAAAGACTAATTAACGATGCCCGTGCAGGCAAAATAGATAAGATAGTCACTAAATCAATATCCAGGTTCGCCAGAAACATCCAAACTTCAATTAACATCGCTAGAGAGTTAAAAGCCATCGGTGTTGAAATCTATTTTGATAATGAGCACATATCCACATTAGATCCTTCCAGTGAAGTCATGTTCACTATTAACGCTATCATGGCTCAAGAAGAAGCTCGTCACATTTCAGAAAATGTTAAATGGACCTTTAACAAAAACAAAAAAGAAGGAATACCAATGGTAAGCAGCAACCTTCTTGGTTATAGAAGAGATCCAAACAACCCTAAGAACTTAATTATCGTTCCTGAAGAAGCTCAAATAGTAAAAGAGATCTTTGAACTATACACTAACGAAGTTGGCACCAATGAAATAAGCAGGATTCTTGAAAAGAAAGGCTACCTCACCAGAAGAGGCAAAACCAAGTGGTACAATTCCTCCATCGAAGGCGTTATCACCAACGAGAAATACTGTGGTGACTTAATCCTTCAAAAGAGCGTGACTGTTGACTTCTTAAGTCATAAAAGAATTAAAAACGACGGAATTGAAGAGAAGGTTTATATTAGAAACAACCACGAACCTATCGTAAATAGAGAAGTTTGGGATAAGGCTCAGCTCATCTATGCCAAGAATAGAGATAGATTCAGAGGAGAAAACAAAGACAGCAGAAAATACGCATCTAAATATCCTTTAAGCGGTATGCTTGTTTGCCTTAATTGTGGGAATACATATAAAAGAAGGCATTGGACTCAAGGCTATGCAGAACCAAGAATTATGTTTCAATGCAATAACTTCATCAATGGCTATGAATTTAATAAATGTCACTCGCAAGCAATAAGCGAAGACATCCTCCTTAAAGCAACAGCGGAAGTCATTAACCGTGTCTATTTAGAAAAGGGTAAAGCATTGAGCACACTCATGAAAAATATTGAGTCTCAAATCAACGATGAAAGCACCGAAGACCAGGTAAATGAACTAAAAAGAAAACAAGAAACTATCGAAGACGAAATTGATGAGATTATTAAAAAGAAGCAGTTCGCTGACGAGCTTGAAAGAATTCTCTTAGAGAAACAATATAAAGAGCGTATTGTGGAATATCGCGATTTAGAAAACAAGATCAACGGACTTCTTAACAAAAGCAAAGAAGTTGAACTAGCAAAGCATAGGTTGCTCAATATGGGTAAATCGTTAAATGGAGAAAAACTCACAGGTCAAACGTTAACTAAACCAATTGTCCAAACTTGTATCGAGTCCATCATTGTCATTGACAAGCACAACATTGTGTTCGTTCTCCCCAACAACGAAAAAGCCAACTACGAGCTTATAAAAGAAAGAAGAGAAAGCCTTGTACAACACACTCCTGTCTTAGAAGGAAATATTACTTATCCAAGAAGATTTAGACCAGAACACCTGCACTATAAAGTGGTGTTAATGTAAACGAAAAGAAAAGCCCCAGTTCCCAACTGAAGTAGTTGAGCTCTGAGGCTTTGTTGGTTTATTTGCGTTTCATCTTTTTATCTTTGATAATGGCACCTTCTCTAAAGAGGCAATCAATAGGAGGCAGAGGCAAACTCTCAAGTTCTTCATTTGTCATTCCTAACATTGATAAGAATTCATCAAAGGTCATCTTTTGAATTTGCTTTCCTTCTGTTAAGGCTATATCAACATATTTTTCTCTGTTACATAACCAAGGCGTTCCGTCTTCATGGAAGCTAGCATAAGTAACGAAGATATCGGATTCACTTCCTTTAAGAACGTATTCACCACCTTCGTTTTTAATGATTTGAACCAGGTTCATCATTTCTTTGAAATGCTTACACTCGTAATTGATGCTAATGGAAATCTTTTTATCTTTGCATTTTCCACTACCTTCAGCGGTGACTTGAACATTATCTAAGAATTGAACAAAGGTCTTTTTGTTGCATCTTCTTCTCATGGAGAGCATATCATTGCTCCCATCAGAGTAATCGCCTTCAAGCATAGCTTTTTGTCTTTCAGCCCTTGCTTGCTCTGCTCTCACTCTAGATTCGATTAAGAAGTTTTCAGTTTTATCTTTTGCCCTAGGACATATCTCGATCATCTCTTCTAGCTTGAAGTCCAGTTTTTCAAGAATGGTTTTAAGTTCAAGCATAGTATTGAAAGCATCCGCTCCAGCATCGTGTTTATTATCGTCACCTTGAATACCGAGTTCTGACAATATGTTTTCTACTGAAACCGTCTTCTTGCTATCGTTATAAGCCTTGTACATTTCTTTAATATCGTAGAATTCAAAGTCAAGACAAGGAAGATTATATCTCTGTAGTTCACAGTTCAACGCATGAACATCACCATCAATTGTATGTCCAAGAATGAAATCTGCGTTTTGGATAAGAGCCACTATCTTTTTGTGATAAGCGGGGAAGAAGAGCTTATTTTTGTACTCTTCTCTCTTCCTGGTAAGAATCTTTTTCAAAGCATACCAGTCCCACTCGTTATCTTTAATATTCGGATTGATAATGATGTTGTCTTTATAAAGAACCTTGAAGTTCTCATCCACCATTACATATCCAAATTCACAGATTTTTTCTTTGCTATCAAAGCAGTTTGCAAATTCGCAATCAAAGAATAGGTATTTCATTGAAGTTCACCAGCTTTTCTTAATTCTCTTCTCAAGAAGACTTTTTCTTCAACTAGAGACACACCCCAGTGGACGATGTTTCCAACACCAAACATGACAATGATCATATCCATACTCATTACTACAGCACCGGTCTTCCATAAGATGAACCAGATTCCATAGTAAACGATATTACAGAATAATGAGTTAATCGCGTTATATTTAGTTTTACCCATTCCCACAAAGATAGCGTCCGGAATTTGAGATAGAGCATAGGCAATATAGAATCCGAGATTCTTCACTACAATCTCAAAGATTCTTTCTGGATTATCTAGTCCCTGAGCGGTTCCAAAGAACCATTGATATGAAGGAATTAATGCAAACCATACAATCATTGAAAAGATGGCGATTGAATAATAGTTAAGTTGTTTAAGCTTATAACCATCTGCGCCTGCATCTTTTCTGATGATTTCAGCAAGGCATGTAATTGGAATCAAAAGCCATCCCCATATAAAGTTATTGCTTACCCAGTAATTACCAGATTCACTAACAGCGTTAACTAATCTACAAATCATCAACGCGTAGACAATGTTATCAATAAATTGTTGTCCACCCGCAAATAAACCGATTCTGCCCCAATCTTTAAAAGTTGGTAAATCTTCTTTGGAGTATTTGCCAGGTCTTAATTGTTTAATGTAGATAAGCAAACCGATTGCTAAGGCACCCATCACACCATTGGCGATAATATTACTAACTGCGATACCATCAATTCCCATTCCTGGAATTAAGGCAAAGTCTGCGAGTAATGCTAATAGAATTTTTGCTACCAAGAACGCATACATATATCTAGATTTATCAATAACAAGGAACACAACGCTCGCATAGCTGAAGATAATTCCAACCATGAAGGCAATCGTTTCAAAGCTTAAATAACGGTATGCTGCAGCAACATCAATTTCATTTGGGTTCATATAGTTGATGATGCCAACTCCCCAGAAGAATGTTCCTAGAGAGAACAAAGCATATAAGGCAACCACGACGATTCCTAACTTAAAGACAACCTGGTTAAAGTTCTCTTTCTTGTATGCTTTAGAGAGCACTGAATACATTGGAACAATTAAGAAGGCACAGATGGTTTCATCAATAAGATCGAACCATTCCATCTGCCCAACGATGTCTAATGCACCAGGGTTAGCATAAGAGGTGATGAGCTTAGTCACCACCGTTTGATAGATAGCTGGCACCAATGCCAATAAGCACAGTGCCAAATACATTTTCCAGTCGAACGTTTTGAAGTCGTTCCACCATTGTTTTATACGTAATTTCATTGCAAATCCCCACTTTCTTTAAGGTTTTTAAGTATTTCTTCAACTTCTTTCTTTGAGAGTTTTTCTTTTTCTTTTAGCTGTTTGTAGATGGCTTGAACTGTAGTTTTGTTTTCTTCTATAATTGCTTTTGCTTTTTCAAAAGCTTCATTTAACAAACCACATTCATAGTCTTCAATGAGTGCGAGTTTATTTTCTGAAACCGGGAACTCTTCTGAAGACAATCTACCCAGTCTAACTCTAGGGAGAAGTTTGTCGAATCCAAACGCTCCAACATTCATGAGCAGTTGGATATATTTCCTCGCTTTGCCAACATCATCACTGGATCCGCTAGTGACGTCGTTACACATGACATCTTCTCCAGCTAATCCCCCAAGCATGGTCACCAGTTTTCGCTTAAGATTGTTTCTGGTGATTGGTTCAAATTCAATGACTTCTTCATCAAGATAAACGTGTCCTTGTACTTGACCGTATCTTTCGATTGATATAGATCCTATTTTACCACTTGTTTTATATTCAGTGATAAAGTGCCCTATCTCATGATAGCAAGTCATATCGTCTGGGCCATCCTTACTTCTCTTTCTAATATCTTGGAACATAACCACCGGAATGTTTCTTTCAAAATCTGCGATTGTTATTGTTTCAATGCCCTGTGAAGCACAATCAATAATTGTTTCGTTCACTAAAGTTTTGATATCAGCACCTGTGAAGTTGGCTGTTTTAATTGCAAGCTGATGAGCATCTATTTCTGAAAGTCGCTCATTCTTACCCAAGTAGAGTTTGAAGATTTCCTCTCTATCATAGGTGGTAGGCATTTCAACCGTTATTCGTTTATCCATTCTTCCGCTTCTAATTAACGAAGGAGGAAGCATCGGTCTCTCGTTTGTGGTAGCAATTACTAATACGCCATCAGAAGAAGAGATACCATCAATTTCAGTTAATAAGATTTTGGTGGTTTTTCTAGAATAATCGGAGCGGAAGTCCATAGTCATCACCAGCTCGTCGAATTCATCAATAAACACAATCGAAGGAGCATTTTCCCTAGCCTTCTTGAATAATTCCTTAATGGATTTAATCGTTGCGGCTTCGGTTTCACTTTCGTTGCTTTCAAATTCAAAGAATGGAACGTCACTTTCAGAAGCAATCGCTTTAGCTAGCATCGTTTTACCCACTCCTGGATTCCCAGATAAGATTAATCCTTTAGGGATATAAGCTCCTATCTTCTTGTATTTTTCATGATTTTTGAGTACTTCGATGATCTTTTTGGCTTCCGCCTTCTCTTCGTCATACCCTGCAATGTCTTTTAAATAAATTTTGTCGTTCATAAATTTTCCTTTCTGTGTTGTTTGACCACTAAGTATTCGCTTAAGGAATGTTCATATGATGGGTAACATACAACCCAAGAGCTCTTTTGTTTCACCTCGTAAGCTCAGGAACCGAGGTCGCTTTTTGTATTAAGTTTTCAAAGAACAGTTTTGCTGGCTTTCTAGACCAAGCACCACCAATATAAGAAAAAGAAGTTTTCTTGTCAGAAAATGTGACGCACATATAAATCACATTTAGACTGTTTTGAACACAACAAAAAAGACCTGCCGGTCTATCGTTTGGCAGGTCAGAGTATTCCAAGCACCACTAGAATCGTGTACAACTGCTTACCGGTTAAGTCACCATTAGCTAGTTTTCTACACAGTGTCTCTCTTGCCATATCAAGATGGTTTAGAGCGATCGATTCTTGCGTATATTTTGAAAAACGTATCTCTTCTCTTAAATCTTCAAGAAAATTCTTGTAGGAGAAGGCTTTGTAGCTTTTGCGCATATCGGTTTACCTCCTCCACGTTCGATAGAAACAAGCGGTAAACAATAACGCCTAAGCAACAATATTCTAATTTATAACATCTCCTGGTTTAAGCATTTTTTCGTACTCAGGCCAGAACTTATCTTCAAACAATCTTTCTCCCTTAATAACGAATTCTTTTTCAGTGAGATTATGAAAGGCAACAAATAACTTTTCAAAAGCAATACAACCAAAATAGATATTATCTAATTCAAATAGACCAAATCCTTCTGGTGTTAAAGAGTGAGAATCTATGTTTTGGTGAATAAACTGGTCTAGATTATCAATCCATTTCAAAACAGAGCTACCTTCAACGCAAGCTAATTTAAGCATTTCATGGTATCCATATTTACCTTCTTTGCTGATTGGTTTAATCCAACCATAATCTAAGTATGCTAATGCGTTGTCGTATTGATTCTTACTAAGCCCAAAGATTTCCATAACTCTAAGTTTTCTTTGTTTCTGAGTCATGTCCATCACTTCTTCTCTAGCTTGGCAATGTTTAACAAAGGTGTCATATAGTTCTGGATGTTCAACTAATATAACAACCTTAGATATTTCTTCAACAAACAATCTAAGAACAGCACTGCTCTGAACCAAGAAATGCATTCTAATCAGTCTAGCAAAGGCAGAAAAAGATCTAAACGACTCCACTATTAAAGAATAGAGTCTCTTCTTTTCTGTAACTCTTAAGTTATCAACGATAGCAGGACCGTAATCGCTTATCTCTTGTGCTATCTCTAGAACCTTTAAGTATTGTTCTCTATCTTCCATCCTTAATATTTTATCTTATTAGATAGCCCTCATAAACATTATTTATAGACATAGTCATAAGATAGTCTCCTGGTTAAAAAACACATGTTACCACTTACAAGGTAGGACATAGGCTATCTATATCTTTGATATATAAAACAGAAAAGCTGAGTCATCCTCAGCTCTCAAACTTATTAAATAATGGCTATTTTTACTCAAAAAGATATGCTTTTATTTCTTGAGATACAATCCAACCACGGTCTCCACGTGAGCAGTCATTGGGAACATATCGACTGGTTGAACATATTTAACTTCATATAAGGAGGATAGATATTCGATATCTCTCGCTAATGTTTCGGGGTTACATGAAACGTAGATGATTTTCTTAATCTTCTTTTTC
>JAEEGL014700464.1_pt1 | contig 15674 bp, 16 predicted proteins | sample 9134231 | NCBI WGS metagenome assembly JAEEGL01 (sample SAMN16246548, study PRJNA631951) | gut metagenome | biome: gut microbiome; feature: rumen; material: fiber-attached | host: Bos | place: Iran: Karaj | collected 2018-10
GCGACCTTGTCCGCATTCTGCTTCGTTTTCTCTTCCATTTGCTTGAGCATTACTGCCATATCATGCGTATATTCACGCTTTGCTTCTTCAAGCACGAGGCTCTTTGCTTCGGCGACCGTAAGTCCTGAAACATTCTCAAGTTCAGCCTTCTTACGAGATTCGTAATCCTTAGCTCTGGCTTCGAGTTCTGCAACATTCTGTTGCTTCTTCTCGATCTCCTCCTGCCTCTTCTCGCAACCCGCTTCCATGCGGACGATATTTTCTTCTCTCTGCTCAAGTCTGTTGCGTTCCTTTGCAAGTTCCTGCTTGATGTCCTTAGCCTCACGCTCCAGTTCGGAACGGATCCTAGAGACTTCTTCCTTCGCCTGCAAAAGCAAATCCCGTTTGTTATTTTCTGCCTCTTTTCTGGCATTTGCGGTCTGAATGTCCAAATCCTCTTTGGACTTCGCTATATCCTCCGCCAATTTCTTCTGCTGTCCGGATATGCCGGAAAGGAAAAAGATAGCGGAAATAAAAATACCAAGAATGAGACCCACAACGCACGCGATTATCACAACAATTAAACCAAAACCTTGTTGTGGCACGTTGGTACTCACCTCCAAAATATATTTAGTTGTCAAAGAACGTTTACATGGCTCTGACAAGCCAACAAATATTGTAGGAATAAAAGCTCCCTGTGTCAACATTTGTTACAATATAGTTATGAAAATCGACCTGATTATTGAAAAAACTTACGAAAATTACGAGATCCGGGACATTCTTGTAAAAGAGTTTCGGATGAGCCGGACCATGATAAAAAAGCTCAAGCTTTACGGCAGAGTTGACGTAAACGGCGTGCATGCAAGAGTGATCGACACGGTACGCGAGGGCGACAGGCTCGTCTGTGAATTCGAGGACAACTCCTGTCCTCTTAATCAGAATCCGAATATCGGCATCCTTTTCGAGAACAGTTCATATGCCGTTATCGATAAACCTGCAGGCATGGTGACCCATCCGGGCCACGGCCATCTGGACGATTCACTTCTCACCCACCTGTCTGACCAGCCTCTTCACCCCGTCATGAGACTCGACCGTGAGACATCAGGACTCATAATCATCGCCAAGGACGGATATGCACACAACACGCTTGCAGTTCACGGGAACATCATCAAGCGTTATAAGGCGCTGACCTATGGAAAATGGAACGAAGCAAGCGGCACAATTGACGTCCCCATAGCCAGAAGGCCCGGTTCTGTCATGATAAGGGACTGCGTGACCGACGGATCAGGCCGCGATTCAATTACCCACTATAATGTCCTGGCATATTATCCCGACAAAGACGTATCACTCGTTGAATACAGACTCGAGACAGGCAGATGTCATCAGATACGCGTGCATTCACTCCATATGGGGCACCCGCTCGTAGGCGACGGATTGTACGGTCCCAACTCCATAGACAACCCCTCCGACCGTTTCCCGCAGTCTCCCGAGCTCGATAAAGAAGTCGGCCGCGTTGCGCTTCATGCCTACAGCCTGAAGTTCACCGATCCTTTTGATAACGTGGAAAGAGAATTTGAAAGCAAGCTGCCGCCTGATATGGCAAAGATCACAGGAACGACTGAATAAGTTCCTTGGCAAGCTTCACTGAAGATTCGCCGCTTCCGCCAGAAAGCAGTCTGGAGACCTCGTTAACACGAGCGTCAGTATCCAGCAGTTCGCATTCCGTGACGGTGTTACCTGATTTGACGTGCTTTGAAAGCATGAAGTTGCAGTCAGCCGCAGCCGCGATCTGTGCCGTATGGGTTACGCAGAGAACCTGATGGCCCTCGGCAATGGACTTAAGCTTCTTTGCAATGGCTGCGGATGCCTTGCCGGACACACCGGTATCGATCTCATCGAATATAAGAGTAGGCGTATTGTCACTCATGCTGAGGACGTTCTTTATCGCGAGCATTATCCTGGAAGCTTCACCGCCTGATACGATCGCCGAAAGCGCTCTGGCCTCCTGACCGGGGTTCGCGCTGAACCTGAACGCAATGTCATCTATGCCTGAAGACGAGAAGAACTTGGTCTTCTCACGTCTGGTGAATTCAACTTCAAATACCGCATTAGGCATCTCAAGATCGGCAAGTTCCTTAACGATGGAGGATGAAAGTTTCTTACCCGCTGCTTTTCTCGCAGAAGAGAGTTCCTCCGCGCATGCAAGGAGCTTCTTTTCGACTTCAGACCTCTTGGTCTTAAGCTCGGATAACAGATCCTTATTGGCATCTATCTCTGAAAGCTCCTTGGCGGACTTCGCACCGAACTCGTTTATCTCGGCGATGTCCTTGCCGTACTTGCCCTTGAGATCGTAAAGAAGGCCGATCCTCTCTTCTGTCTTTGAGCGCAGTTCGGGATCGTAGTCCATCTCATCTAAAAGACCTGAAAGATCAGAAGCCAATGCCTCAAGGTCAAGAGCTATTGCATTGGCCCTTGCCGAAAGGCTCTTATATGAAGCATCAGATGAAGCCACTCTTGCAAGTTCCCTTGCGGCATATGCAGTATCGGAAGCAGCTCCCTGAGAGGTACCGCCATCTGAGCCGTCACCGCCCTCCAATACTGAAAGGACCTCCGAAAGAACTGTGGCAGTAGATTCATTCTGCTGAAGCTTCTTTCTTCTCTCGATGAGTTCTTCCTCCTCACCGTCTTTGAATGCAGCATCACTGATCTCCTTAACGACGAATTCAAGGTATTCTCTTCTTCTGTCGAGGAAATCCGGCGACGATGAAATGCCCTTAATGCGAAGGACTATCTGCTTATATTCGTTCAGCAGTTCAGTGTACTTTGTATGAAGCTTCGTTATTTTCTCTCCGCCGTAGCTGTCTAAGTAACCGCAATGGCTCTTCTCGTCAAAGATCCTCTGTGTGTCATGCTGACCGTGAATGTCGACCAGGAATGAAGCAACGTCTTTTAAAAGCTGAAGAGTAACGCTGATACCGTTGATCCTCGCGATGCTCTTGCCGTTAACATATATCTGGCGTGCGATCATCAGCATGTCTTCTTCAGTGGTGATCCCCTGACTTTCAAGAAGCGCGTTAAGTTCATCACGGTTCTTGAGATCGTTCATGTCAAAGCATGCTTCAACATAGCATGACGGAGAATTCGATCTGACCAGGGTCTTGGATGCCTTCGCGCCAAGTATGAGGCTTATTGCATCGACAATAAGGCTCTTACCCGCTCCGGTCTCACCGCTGATGCAGTTAAGTCCGTAAGAAGGTTCGAAAACTATATTTGAAATTACGGCGAAATCCCTTATTTCAAGGCGAAGCAGCATTTACTCACACCGTCCCGTCCGCTGAAGATCCGCGGTCCATCATGTCTGAGATAGTCATTACGAGAGCCTTTGCTTCATCAATGCCGCTTGCTGCGCAGAATACGGTGTCATCACCTGCTATCGTTCCTACAACATCCTGAAGATGCATTGAATCGAGCGCAGATGCAGCTGCCTGTGCCATTCCGGGAAGTGTCTTTATTACCAAGATGTTCATTGCAGCCTGAACTGAAACAAGGCTGTTCGAGAAGACTGCGAGAAGCCTTCCGGGCGCAACGTCACCGGTCCTGTCTAGGACTGCGTATTTAGTGGACTTATTGGGAAGGGTTATCTTGATGATGCCCAATTCTTTAATGTCTCTGGAACAGGTGGCCTGTGTTGCTTCAAAGCCTGCCTCGCGTACGAGCTTTGTAAGATCATCCTGAGTTGAGATGTCTCTTTCACGGATGAGCTTAAGGATCAATTCCTGCCTTGCGTTCTTACCTGTTTTCATAGAAGGAACCCCTCTGTACTATCTTCTTTCTGACATCGCTGAAGAAATTGTCGCTCTTGAGAGTTGCTGTCTTCAGGACTTTTGAATAGCGCTTGATAATTATGTAATCGTACGGTTCGAGCGTGACAAAGCTCCTGCCGTCAGGGCAGATCATGGGAGCGGACTCGAAATTATCCAGATCAACGCGGACAACGCTGTCAGGTCCGGTCACATATGTAAGCCCGTTAAATGTATGAGAGCAGATCGGTGTTACGATGATGTCCTTCATCTCAGGCATGAGAAGCGGGCCGCCGGCTGCAAGAGAATATGCAGATGAACCCGTTGCTGTCGCGATTATGAGGCCGTCACCGTAGAACTTCTCTATCCTCTGTCCGTCTATGGTAAGCGTGAGCCTTGTAACATGGGGCTTAGCTCCCCTGACGATCATTATGTCATTAAGGCACTCCTCAGTACCCTTGAGCGTACCGTCTTTTGAGAATACGGAAACCTCGAGCTGAGTCCTTTCGAGGATCTTATAATCGCCGCGTACGAGCGCGGTAATATCCTTTTCGAGATCGTCAACGTTGATCTCCGTAAGGAATCCGATGGAGCCTTTGTTTACACCGATGAATTCGGTATCAAGCTCTCTGTATTTCTCAACGACGGAAAGGAACGTGCCGTCACCGCCGATAGAGATGATAGTCTTAAGAGGGATCTTGCCGAAATTCTCGAAAACCGTACCTTCGGGCGCTTCAAACTCACCTTCGAATTCTTTTGCGAAGACAGGAGTACCGCCGCAAGAGAGTATTATCTCTGCGGTCTTGCGGGCTACTTCATACCCGGTATCACGGTTGTCGTTTGAATGTATTCCGTAATTCATTGTCTCAAGTGATCCCCTGATTCAGATTATCAGTATTTAATTATACTAAATATTCTGATATTTAATCACTTTTTTGAATAAAATTACACTCCGCCCAGAACGCTGCTGATCCTGTCGGCAACGGTATTCGCATCAATGCCTGCTTCCCTGAGCTGTTCTGACGCTGAAGCCGCACGGATCATGGGATCTGCGACAGCGATGTTATAGACATGGCATGAGCACTTATTCTCGCAGAAGCCTCTTGCGCACGCCTCTCCAAAACCGCCGCTCAGGATACCTTCCTCAAGAGTAAACACATTCCTTATGCCGTTGGTCATGCGGATGAGTTCCTTGAAAGGAATCGGCTTGATGAGTGAAAGGTTTATGTGTATGCCGTTAATGCCCTTCTCTTTAAGCAGTTCCACTGCCCTGTCAGCTTCAGATGCTATCCTTCCCGTTGATATGATCGCAAAATCGCTGCCGCTGCCGTAAGACAGATGCGGAAGCACGCATTCACCGGGCTCACTGTAAAGCGGACCTGCGAGTTCAAACGGAGAACTGCCTCTGGGATATCTTACAGCAACGGGGCCATCGCACTTGTTGACCGCATATTCGAGACAGTGTCTCAAGTCCTTATAGTCACGCGGTGAAAGAACGGTCATGTTGACCATCGTATTCAGATAAGAGATATCCAAAAGGCCGTGATGAGTGTGTCCGTCATTACCGACAAAACCTGCACGGTCTATTGCAAAGACAACGTGGCTGTTCATGAAGCAGACATCCGAGATCATCTCGTCGTATGCTCTCTGAAGGAATGACGAATAGACCGCAACTACCGGCACAAAGCCTGATACGGCAAGACCGCCTGCCATGGTAACGCAGTGCTCCTCAGCGATTCCGCAGTCAAAGAACCTCGTCGGGAACTTCAGTGAATAGTTCTCAAGTCCCGTTCCCTGGGTCATAGCAGCGCTTATCGCTATGACATTGCGGTTCTGGGAAGCAATCTCGCAGATAGCGCCTCCGAATGCTGTCGAGTAGCTCGGTTTGGATCCGCCCGTAACACCTGTCGTAAGATCAAAAGGCCCTACACCGTGATAGTTCGAAGGATTGCGCTCGGCAAAGCCGTATCCTTTTCCCTTCTTGGTAACTACGTGAAGCAGTACGGGTGCCTTAACGTCTTTTACGGCATCCATTGCTTTGATCATGCTCTTGACGTCATGTCCGTCAACAGGTCCGTAATAAACAAGTCCCAGGTCCTCAAAGATGGAAGGCTTCTTACGGTAGATAAGGAACCTGAAGAAATCCTTCAGCGCGATTATGATCCTGATCAGGCCCCTGCCGAAGAATCCGAGCTTGCGAAGGAACGACTCTGTGGTTGCTTTTGCTGAGATATATCCGCTCGAATAACGGAGCTTGGAAAGATACTTTGAAAGGCCTCCGACGTTCCTGTCGATGCTCATCTCGTTATCGTTCAGGATTATCAGCATCCTTGTCTTGGAATGTCCCGCGTCATTGATGGCTTCATACGCAAGACCGCCGGTTAAAGCTCCGTCTCCGACAACGGAAACTATGTAACCGTCCTCTTTCTTAAGGTCTCTTGCGCGGGCCATTCCGAGCGCGGCAGATATAGATGTCGAACTGTGACCTGTATCAAAGCGGTCATATTCGGATTCGCTTATTCTGGGGAACCCCGAGATGCCGCCCTTCTGCCTGAGCGTATCGAACTTATCGTACCTACCCGTTAAGATCTTATATGCATAAGACTGGTGACCTACGTCAAACACTATCTTGTCCCTTGTGTAATCGAATACGGAAAGAAGCGATACCGTAAGCTCTATGACACCGAGGTTGCTCGCCAAATGTCCTCCGTTGGCAGATACGGTGTTAAGGATCTTATCCCTTAATTCTGTGCACAGCTGAGCACGCTCCTCATTAGACATTGTCTTGAGGGCGACCGGTGTGAGATTCTTCTTTCCAAGTATCTTATATTCCATCAGATATCAGCTGTCTCTGTTCTCCAGATAGTCCACAAGGATCAGATAACCCTGTGTGTCAAAACCTTTATTGGCAAGACTGCCGAGAACGTCTTTAGCAGCCTTGATCTCCTGAGAGAGCCTGTCTTTTGCACCCTGCTCTCCAAGAAGAGTTACGAATGTTGCCTTCGAATCACGGATATCCTTTCCTGTATTCTTTCCCAATACTGAAGGATCAGACTCTACATCAAGGATATCATCCCTGATCTGGAACGAAAGGCCAATGTGCTCAGCGAGCTTTCTTAACAGACCCACGGTCTCATCTGCATTAGCCTGCTCTTCGTTTAATTCTTTTATCAGATAGTACGGTGTTACGACAGCGGACTCGATAAGAGCGCCTGTCTTCTTTCTCTGAAGCTCATATAAAAGATCGAGATCGATCTTCTTTCCCTCTGAATCAAGGTCGATGCTCTGGCCTCCGACCATGCCATCAAGGCCTGCGTTTTTGCACATGAAATAAGACGCAAAAAGATATCCGGGATTTTTGAGTGCAGCCTTGAAAAGTCTTTCACACGCGCTGTTGAGCAAAAGGTCTCCTGCAAGAGTTGCGATGCCTTCACCGTATACCTTGTGGCATGTGGGCTTGCCGCGCCTCAAGTCATCGTTGTCCATTGCCGGAAGATCGTCATGGATCAGCGAATAGGTGTGTATCATCTCAAGCGTTGCGGCATAGTAAAGAACATCAGCCATCTTTGCTTCAGGACACCCTGTCATGAGCGCGGTCAGTCTCATCATGAGAGGACGTATCCTCTTGCCGCCCGCATTAAGGCTGTACATGGCAGCTTTGACGGTAACGTCATCTTTCTGCGCTTCATCAAAGACTGAAGCCAGTTCAGGCTCGAGCCATTTAGCAGTATCTTTTGCCAGATCGCCGATAGTCATTTCTTCTAACCTCAGACGTCGCTTTCTTCAATGTTCAGAGTATCTTCAGCCCCTGTAGCCTTATTGACTTCGGATATCTTCTGCGTAACCTCACGAAGCTTCTTATCGCAGTAAGCGGCAAGTTCATTGCCTCTCTTGTAGAGCTGGAGTGATTCATCAAGAGTGACCTTGCCCTCGTTGAGACGTGCAACTATCTGCTTAAGCTCTTCAAGAGCTTCTTCATAACTGAGTTTTTCTGTCTTGCCTGCCATCTTTATGAAGTCCTCCTGTTATCAAAAGAAGTGTCTGTGATCGTGCCTTCTGCCGTTCCGTCGGCGAAAACGATTCCTATCACATCGCCTTTTTTAAGCGATGCGGCCGATTCAACGGCTTTTCCGTCAGCATTGCTGACATATGAATATCCTCTCTTGAGGACGTTTGTCGGATTGAGTGATTCAAGCTTGCCCATTATTGTCTTCTGCTCTGACTGAAGGCTAGTCACCTTTGCTTCCATCGCAGTGTTCATGGCGCTTCTGTATTTATCGACGACAAGGAGCTGCTGCTTAGCATAGAATGCAGGCGTGTGAAGGGCCTTATGATTTGCGAGCATATCGAGATTGCTCCTTTTAGCGCCAAGAAACTGATTAACAGCAATATCAAGGCTCAAAGCGAGATTATCCACCATGTTCTTCTGGTCGTCATAGGAAGCCATAACCTGCTCTGCCGCAGCCGTCGGCGTTGCGGCTCTTAAGTCAGCGACATAGTCGATTATCGTGTAATCAGGCTCATGGCCGATAGCAGAGATCACGGGGATCTCACAGGCATATACCGCCCTTGCGATGCTCTCGTCGTTGAATCCGAAGAGATCCTCATAAGAGCCTCCGCCCCTTGCGACAATGATGACATCTACGTTCTTCTTTTCGTTGAAGTAATTGATGCCCTCCGTGATCTCGGGAGGACAGTTCTCACCCTGTACGCTGGCAGGATAAAGCAAAAGATCGAAATAGGGATTTCTCTTCCTGAGTGTGTTGACTATATCCGAGATTACGCGTCCGGAAGCAGATGAAACAACACCGATCCTCCTGGGAAGCACAGGCAGCTGCTTCTTATGTTCAGGCGCGAAAAGGCCTTCCTTGGAAAGCTTTTCGAACAGCTGCTTATACTGCTCATGAAGATCGCCCTTTCCGGCTTCCTTCATGGTCATTACCTGCATCTGAAGCTTGCCGCCCGGCACATAGAAATCCATGCAGCCCGTAACGGTGACTTTGGTGCCTATCGCAGGTGTAAATGATACATATGAGAAATACCTGGAGAACATGACGCAGGGCATTACAGCGTCAGCGTCCTTGATCGTGAAATACGCATGTCCCCTGGATGAAACGGTATAGGCGGAGATCTCGCCCGTTACCTGAAAATCAGAAAGATATTCGCTGCCCGTAAGGTAGCTTTTGATATAGTTGTCAAGCTGGCTGACCGACTTGAATTCAACCATGTATCAAAGGCTCTTCTCGAAAGAGCTCAGAACGCCGTTGATATATGATGCCGAATTGTCAGCGCCGAATTTCTTGGCAAGTTTTACAGCCTCGTTGATGGAAACCGAGGTAGGGATCTCATCGAAATTCTTGATCTCATAGACAGCGATCTCAAGAATGATCCTGTCTGTCAGAGGAAGCCTGTCGAGCTTCCAGTTCTTAAGGAAAGGCGCATAGAGCGCATCGATCTCGTCACGCTTGTTGATGACGCCATAGACGATCTCAAGAAAATAGGTCTCATCGCCTGCAAGGTCAGGATTGTTCTCCTTGAACAGATCGATCTGACCCGCTACCGGATCATTTCTGAAAAAGCACTGGAAAAGAAGCTCCAAGGCGTGCTCACGTGTCTCAATTCTGCTCATCTGACCCTCCCGGGCGGCAGGATACGGTCAAGGAATTTCTTGAATTTGCTCGTATCGCTGAAAAGGAATGATCCTACAAAGAATCCTACCGCTGTAAATAGAATAATAAATAGCGTTTTAAAGAATCCGAATATGCAGAGAAGCACACCGGTAACGAAGAAAAAGAAGGCGAATACCGTACCCGCCTTCGAATTACGCATTTTTTCGAAAAGCCTGGAGAGGAACCGTTCCATTTGTTACCTGCTCTCAACCTTTGCAGTCGTTGCCTCGACTTTTGCCACCTTTACAAATACGGCTTCAACCACGATGCCGGTATATCTCTCGATATCCTTCTTGACCTTCTCCTGAACCTTAGCCATTGATGCAGGGATCTCGACATTCGAGTAAAGCTCGCATGAAATATTGATCTTGATAGCACCGTTCTTGGCTGGCGCAACGTGGCATCTTGCGCTCTTGATTCCTACCTGTGCGGACTTTGCGGCATTGAGGGCAATGCTCTCGATGGCATCCGCGCCGATGTCGACAGAACCGATATCTGTCTTTCTGAGTCTCGTCCTGTTAAGTCTTCCGTATGTTACGGAATTCGAAATGGAAACGATGGACGAAATGAAGAACAGCAGAAGGACCGCAAAATAGATGTATTTGCTGATAGGTCCGGTAACAACGGAAGAAAGCGGTGAAAGAATGTCCGCGAAGATACCGTCATCGATAAGTGCATACAAGAGCACAACCGAAATGATCGCGATAAAGACCGAATAGATAAACATCAGGAATCTGATAAATCCGTTCATTATTCCTTCTCCTTTACCCCGCAGACATAAACGTCCACACTTTCAACCGTGAGACCGGTGAAGCGCTCAACGTCGTGCTTCACCTTCTCCTGTACCAGCCAGGCGACCTCGGGAATGATCTTCCCGTAACTGATCACCGGATAAACGGTTATCGATACCGTACTGTCGTCGGTATCGTGGAAAACAACCCGGACTCCCTTTCCTTCATGTATAACGCCAGCCTTCTCCTTGAGGGCTACGGCAAATGAAGGAACAAGTGACACTACGCCGTCGATCTGAAGTGCTGCTTCCGAGGCGTACTGCGCGACGAACCCCTGAGTCATGGAGCGGTCGCCCTTGATCGATTCCGGGCTGAAGTTATCTGGCATTATGCGCGCTCTAAGTACTCGCCCGTTCTTGTGTCAACGCGGATCTTCTCACCCTGGTTAACGAAGAGCGGAACCTTAACGACAGCACCTGTCTCGAGTGTAGCATACTTGTTGGCGTTGTTTGTTGTATCGCCTCTTACGCCGGGCTCGCACTCTGTGATCTCAAGCTCAACTGTGATAGGAAGCTCAACCTGGAAGATGTCGCCCTTGTAAGAAACGACTTTGCAGATCATCTCTTCCTTAAGGAACTTTGTTCCGTCACCTATCTTGTCAGAGTGGATGGGTGTCTGCTCATAAGTATCTGTATCCATGAAGTAGTAGAGATCGCCGTCAGCATAGATGTACTGCATGTCGCGTCTCTCAAGCTGAGCCTGCTCAAACTTCTCGTTAGGGTTGAAAGATCTTTCAACAACAGAACCTGTCTTAACGTTCTTATACTTGGTCCTTACGAATGCTGCACCCTTACCAGGCTTAACGTGCTGGAACTCAACGACCTGATATACCTGGCCGTCCATCTCAAAGCATAAACCGTTCCTGAAATCTCCTGCGCTTATCATAAATTTACTCCTTTAAATAAATATATTAATGCTAAACTAAGTAATTTTACTTGAAAGCCCTGTTTCTTGCAAGCATTTTGTCAGAAGCGCGCGATAAGCCTTACGAGCTTTTCGGGTACGCGCTTCAGTGCAACATACCATATTTCCTTGCGGAAGAGCTTTTCAACCATGAATGTACGGACTTCCGCGAGATTGCCGGCAATGACATCCGTAAAGATCTGATCGCCTACCATCACGGCCTCCTGAGGCTGGGCATCCATAAGATCAAGAGCTCTTCTCACGCCGATGGGTTCCGGCTTTCTGGCATAAGTCACGCAAGGGATATCCAAAGCCTTGGCAATACCAGCGGACCTTCCTGACTTCGCATTGGATACCAGGCAGCACCTGATACCCGCATCTCTTATCTCTTTAACACATTCAAACGAAAAGTCAGTCGGCTCGGTTGCGTGATCAGGTCCCAGAGTATTGTCAAAATCAAGAAGGGCTACATTTATCCCTTCGCTCTTAAGACTGACCCACGGGATCGACTTAACGTTTGTATATACCCTCTCGGGCTTCATTGCTTTGAATATATTCATCAGGTACGTTCCAATACTTGTTTTCGGTCGTGAAAAATTCTATCGTTTAACAGCTTAAAAGTAAACAATCAGCATTTCTGCTTTTATGATATTATATTATGGTTTTATAAAGATTAAGGAGCAAACCCGTTATGAAGATCACTAAATTCGGCGGCTCATCGCTTGCCAATGCTTTTCAGATACAGAAGGTCTGCAACATCGTCCTTTCGGACGAAGAACGCAGAGTCATGGTAGTTTCCGCACCCGGAAAGCGCACCAAGGACGACATAAAGGTTACTGACCTGCTCATCGCAACTGCCAAGGCTCGTCTTGCAGGCAACTCTTATACTGCCGAGCTGGACAAGGTCCTTGCACGTTACGAAGAGATCGCTGACGAACTCGGCATCAAAGAAGTAATGCCCGACATCACCGATAGACTCAATACCATTGCTGCAGCTGATTACACAGACGACGTTAAGTACCTCGACTCCGTCAAGGCAATGGGCGAAGACTGCTGCGCAAGGCTCGTAGCTCATTACCTCAATAACGAAGGACACAAGGCAAAGTACTGCAATCCTTCCGAGTGCGGTCTTTACTTAAAGCATGACGAAGCAGGCAAGGCTGTCATCCTCGATGAGACATACGACAACCTCGCAAAGCTTGGAGATGAGACTGACGTTCTCCTCGTATTCCCCGGTTTCTACGGCGTATCCAAGGAAAACGAGATCATCACATTCTCCAGAGGCGGCTCGGATATCACAGGTTCCATTCTCGCAGCTGCCCTCAAGGCTGATGTTTACGAGAACTGGACAGACGTTGACAACGTTTTCGCGGTAAACCCGAACCTTGTTAAGAACCCCTTCCCCATTACAGAGATCACTTATGACGAAATGCGCGAGCTTTCTTACGCAGGCTTCAGCGTCCTTCACGAGGAAGCTATCTACCCTGTTTTCAAGAACGGCATCCCGCTCAATATCAGGAACACCAACAACCCTTCTGCAAAGGGCACATGGATCGTTTCAAAGAGAACACACTACGATTCACTCGTTACAGGTATCGCAGGTGACAAGGGCTTCTGCACCATCACTGTCAGCAAGTACATGATGAACCGTCAGGTAGGCTTCCTCGCTACACTTCTTAAGATCTTCGCTGATGAAGCAATCTCGATCGACCACATCCCTTCCGGAATCGACACCGTAACCATCGTTCTCCGCAAGAAGTACTTCACACCCGAGAAGGAAGAGATCATTGTTAACCGTATCCAGAACGAGCTCGGAGCAAAGGTCAGCGTAGACCATGACCTCGCGATCGTAATGATCGTCGGTGAAGCAATGGCAAATTCAGTCGGTATCATGGCAAGAGCCGCTTCTGCCCTTTCAAACGCAGGTATCAACTTAAGGATCGTAAACCAGGGCGCATCCGAGATCTCCATGATGTTCGGTGTATCCGAATCCTACTGCTCATATGCCGTAAGAGTTCTTTACAAAGAGCTTTTCAGATATTGATCTGCTCTTTCAAAAAACAGCTTTGGGATGTCTCATTCAAAATGAGGCATCCTTTTTTATTGGAAGAATGCTTAACCCTCTAAGAATTCGGACCAAAAAGCAACTCATCCCCCGTTACCTCCTCACTTTCACATAAAACAGAGGAGCTTACAGAGGATATACATTAGTTTTAGGTTCCATCCCCTGTTGCCTCCTCACTTTTGCACAAAACGGAGGAGCATACAGAGGATAGAACTACAAATCAGGAAATAACAAAACTAAAAGCCTGCCTCTATAGAAAAGAGGCAGGCCCGGTATTTCAAAAATTCTTATAGATCATTCCTGAGGCTGATCTTCCGCAGGCTTCTGCTCGGCGGGCTTTGTCTCAGCAGGTTTGGTATCTGCGGGTTTTGTTTCTGCAGGCTTTGTCTCAGCAGGCGCAGTCTCTACAGGCTTTGTCTCAGCAGCTTTGGTTGTTTCAGGAGCTTCAACTTCAGGCACATTCTCATCGGGTTCTGTCTGAGTCGGCTTGGGTGTGGGAGTTGAAGTTGCCTTCTTGGGCTTGGGTGTGGGAGTCGGTGTGGGATCTTCCTCTTCAGCCTCTGTCTCTGTGGTTGTAGTAGTAGCTTCAGGGTTAGGATTTACTCCGGCTTCGCCTTCGTCGCCTTCGGTTGCATCAGCTGCGCTTTCAGTTGCGCTTTCGCTGGGTGCTGCAGCACCGTTATTGGGATCTTCAGCGGTGAGCTGAGCTGTAAGACAGTAACCTGTCATGCTGTTGGATGTTACAACCTTGGAGAAGTTCTGATCAACAGCAGACTGAAGTGTAACGACATCACCGCGCTTTAAGTTTGCGATAATCGTTGAATTCTGTGAAGGCATTGAATAAACAGGCGTGTTGTCTTCAATTGCATAGTACGCAGTTCCGACTGCTGCGCTGGGCATTGTCTCAGGAGCGTTAGCCTCCATGAAATCCCTGATGTTGAGAACAAGGAACATGATTCCGAAACCGAGTATGAGGCACAGAACGAAGATGATTATCGGCATTACGATCGTGGCGATCTTGCGGCCGACACTTGCCTTCTCGGGCTCTTCTTCGGCATCAGCTTCCTCCTCATCTTCCTCATCCTCATCAACATGGATGGGAGTCTTGCCGGGAACGAAGCTGATGGTATCGTCTGCATCCTCGTCTTTTTCTGCGATCTCAAACGGTGTGAAATCGCTCTTCTCAGCAACTGAAGTTGCAGCAGCGACAGGTGCGATAGAAGCATCGCTCTGCAGATTTGTCCTGATCACTGCATCACCGGGAAGCAGGAATGTTGATTCAACCTTAAGGTCGATTATCGTAAGGCCTGACTTAACGCCGTTATTAACTGCGGCATTAATGATCTCTTTGGCCTTGTTCTCGGTGGAATCAGGTCTGACAATGATGGAATTGCGCATCTGCGCAGACATTCCTCTGGAAATACCGAGGCCCATGAGTATGATCTCGTCATTGTCCCTGAGCTTGAGGTGAACCTTCTTATCGGGCTTGAGTTCACCGTCCTGAGGCAATTTTCCGAGATACTGGGTAAGATTCATGTTCTCGGGATTATCCTTCTCCTCTTCAGGAGTGATGGAACCCATCTGAACATAACGGTGAGCAACGGTCTGCTCTTCAGTAAGGACCATGATCTTCTTGTCACGGAAAAGGACTGCCTTGGTTATACCTAAATGGATAACGCGGAGGATGTCACCCTCGATAACCAGCATCGTCATGGAAGTCTTGAACTGCTTGCCTTTGTTGATGCCGAAGTTAAGAACTCTGACATTGAGAGTGTTGACTACAAGATTTGAGAAAGCTTCAAAATCAAGTACCGGCTGATTTGCCGTTGAAGCGACGATCTTCTCAAGTTCCGCGTTAAGCTCGAGATTGAGTTCTGCGGAAAGATTGTCAGGTCCTATTGTGGAAAAGATCGCGCAGATCTGGATAGGTGATGTGGAACGCGCGGTCCTTAAGAATTCGTTAGGAAAATCCTCGATCTTACGTGAAAGAGTCAGAAAAAACACGTTTTCCTGCGGTTTATTCTGTTCCTGATTAGTCTCAGCTATACAGGTTGCTACTGTTTTGCTCATAGATCTGCTCCCGATATATTGTTAAGTACAGCCGTTTTTACTGCTCCTGATCAAGGCCGCACTTCTCATTCTTTATTTAAAGCAAATGTATTATATCACCTCTTCTATTTTTCACAAATTAATTGTTAAAGAATGGTCAAATTGCCTTAAATTTGATCTTTTTTCACTCTGTTTTTTAAGTTAACTCGCAATCCGGGCAAATTAAAACGCCTGCCCTCAGATGAGAGCAGGCGTGAATTGATCAGTATTATTGATTGATCAGATGCAGCCCTGAGCGATCATAGCGTCAGAAACCTTAAGGAGACCAGCGATGTTAGCGCCGACAACGTAGTTGTTCTCGCAGCCAACTTCCTTAGCTGTAGCATCAACTGTGTGGAAGATGTTCTCCATGATGCCC
>JAEEGL015463594.1_pt1 | contig 15674 bp, 13 predicted proteins | sample 9134231 | NCBI WGS metagenome assembly JAEEGL01 (sample SAMN16246548, study PRJNA631951) | gut metagenome | biome: gut microbiome; feature: rumen; material: fiber-attached | host: Bos | place: Iran: Karaj | collected 2018-10
AAAAAAAGAAAGGATAGTATGGCGCTTGGTTTCAAGCCTTAAATTATGTCATGTCAAAAGCGTATTATACGTTGGCCGGAAAAAAAATCTTATTGTGGGGAAACACAGAAATAACTAAACAGATCTATTTTAACCTCTTGAACGAGGGTTTTTCTGTTGCTGGTATTGTAGACAAAGAAAAAAAGCCATTTGAAAATATGACTGTGTTTTCTTATAAAGAAGCTATAGACGTTTTTAGAAAGGAAGAGGTGCTGCTGATTTTGTGCATGAAGAGTGCGCTTAATCAAGAAGAATTGGCACGTGAGGCTTTTAATGATGGATATCATTTTATAGTTTTTTTGCCGATTTGCAATAAAAACAATTCGATATCAGAGCACATGAGAATAAATTATCAGCAACTTATGTACGGAAAGGTTGATACAATACTATTTCCGACATTTGACTTACTTGATGCAAACATCGACGACTATAATGTTTTACGTTATTTTAAGAGCTCATTAGAAGTAGATATAAGTGTAAAACATATACGGACTTTTTTTAGAAGTACAGTTACGAAAGAATTGTTACCATATAGAGACAAATCTATTGCCGATTTCCATGTATTAAACGAATTATATGATTATTTATACAACGGAAAGGCCTACCCAACAGACTATATGAACTTATATATGGCTGGAACAAAAGATAATAGCTTTTTATCTGATAGAAAAAGACTTTTTGATGCCTTTAGAAAAGGATATAGAGAAAGTGGAATTTCTTTCTTTGAATCTATGCCAATACCTGTAGAATGTAATGATAACGGGTTGAATGTTTTGGATGGAAATCACAGGGCAAGTTTTATATTTAAAGAAGGTATAAGCAAAGTTCCTGTTGTCATTTCAAAAGAAGGATTTGAGAAGTTTTTAAACAGATTAATAGGAGGCATAAATACTTGAAAGCACTAGATGAATGGAATGAGATGATTTCAAAAATCAGAGGTATATATATTTTTGGTGCTGGAAAGGTTGCCGTTAAACTTGCTGAATTAGTAATTCATTCAAAAAAAAGAGACCAATTATTGGGCTTTATAGTCTCAGAAAAAGCTCAAAATCCATCTAGTATTATGGGGGTCCCTGTTTTCCAGATGAGTGATGATGTAGATAAATCAGCAACAGTATTAGTAAGTTTATCAGAAGTCTATCATCCAGAGATTAGAGATAAGATTTCAGATGCTGGGTTTAATTCTATAGTTATGGCACATCAATTCTACAGCATTGATTATAGTAAAAAAGATAAAGTGGAGCATTATATAGAGGATGTCATTGACAATGCTATCGAAATACCGGATTATCTACGAAATTACCGTCTGGAAATGATCAATAAGTATTTTGAAAGTAGTCATTCATTTGGTGGAGGAGGTTTTTATCAAAGTTCTCCGTTATTGGGAATAAGAGGGACAAGGAACACAGAAAAGCGTATTAGAGAATATGGATTGCTTGGGTTTTTATCAACCGATTCAGAAGTCCTTGATATTGGGAGTAATGTAGGATTCCTTGATTTGGAAATAGCATCTAATGTTAAGTCTATAACCGGACTTGAATATAGTGATTCTTTAGTTGAAATTGGAAACGATACTGTTAAAGCGTTAGGAATGAAAAATGTGAATTTTATAAGAGCTGACTATAAAGAATGGCAAAAAAGTAATACTCACCAGTATGATGTCGTTATGTCTTTTGCTGTTCATGGTTGGTTAGAAGTAAAACCAGAAGAATATGCAATACAGTTATATAAGATGCTAAAAAAGCAGGGAATATTACTTTTTGAGTCACAGCAATTGTCAACGGATAAATTATTTGAGGCGTTCTTAGAGGTAATGCAGCAGTGTTTTGTTACCATAAAAAAAGGTTTATTAAAGGATGATGGAGTGACGGACAGAATGTTTGCTGTCCTTAAAAAAGAACAATGACAATTAAAGACTTATTTAATTCAAATAGGACATACGTAATTGCTGAAATAGCTCAGAATCATGACGGAAGTGTAGGGATGGCGCACGCTTTTATTGAGGCTGTTTACAAAACAGGTGCTGATGCGATTAAGTTCCAGACTCATATTGCATCTGAAGAGAGTACTTCTCATGAACAGTTTAGAGTTAATTTTAGCTATTGTGACAAGACTCGATATGATTATTGGAAAAGAATGGAGTTCAGCCCAGAAGAATGGAAAGGATTATATGATCATGCTGTTTCAGTGGGGCTGGATTTTCTAAGTTCTCCATTTTCATTGAGAGCTTTGCGACTTCTGGATTCAATAGGAGTACCTGCGTGGAAATTTGGGTCAGGAGAGGTGTTTAATACAGTACTTATCGATGAAGCAATTAAAACAAAGAAACCAATCATCCTTTCGACAGGGTTAAGCACCATCGAAGATATAGAGATACTGGTAAATAAAGTAGTTAATGCGGGCAATCAGTTGGTGCTAATGGAATGTACAACAGCATATCCATCTCAAGCAAGTCAGATATCGCTCAATCTCATAAAAGAATATATTGACAGATTTCCTTGCCTTGTTGGAATATCAGATCATTCTGCTACCATCTATCCTGGAATTGCAGCTGTTGCAGTTGGAGCTAGATGTGTTGAGGTTCATGTGACAATGAGTCATGAAATGTTTGGACCAGATGTTCCAGCTTCAATATCTACATCGGAACTATCTGAATTGGTCAAGGGAGTACATTTTGTTGATGAAATGAAACAATGTACTATCGATAAAAAAGCATTATCAGAAAGTGTTCAAAATTTGCGAAATACATTTTCAAAGTGTTTATATGCAAATGATGATATATGCCGTGGCGAGATTTTGACTGTCTCAAAAGTAGGTATAAAAAAACCATTTAATGAGGAGGCTGTACGAGTAGAGGACTACTACAGCATTATTGGGACAAAAACCAAAGTGGATATAAAGAAGGATGACATAATTAAATGGGAGTATATTCAATGAGAAAAGTATGCGTAGTCGTAGCTAGTAGAGCAAATTACGGTAGAGTTAAATCTGTGTTAATTGCTATTAATGAACATCCGGATCTTCAACTTCAGCTTATAGTTAGTGCATCTATGTTGCTTGATAGATATGGAAATGCTGTAGAAGTTGTTGAGAAAGATGGGCTACATCCTGATAAAAAAATATATTATATGCTTGAAGGAGAGAGTTTAGTAACTCAGGCTAAAAGCACTGGCATGGGAATTATAGAACTATCCACAGCATTTCAAGAATTAGAACCAGATATAGTAGTCACAGTTGCAGATAGGTTTGAAACTATGGCTACAGCTATAGCTGCATGTTATTTAAACATCCCGCTGGCACATATTCAAGGGGGAGAAATAACAGGGAATATTGATGAGACTGTTAGACATGCAATAACAAAGCTTGCTCATTATCATTTTCCTTCAACGGAAGAAAGCAGGAAAAGATTGCTGAAGATGGGTGAAGAAGATTGGAGGATACTAAATTCAGGTTGTCCATCAATTGACATTTTGGCGTCTCAAGATTTGTCTCTCACCAAGTGCAAAGAGTTAATAATGCATACTGGCGCTGGTTTTCCTGTAGATGCAAATAAACCTTATATTGTTATGATCCAACATCCAGTGACTTCAGAATATGGAGAAGGATATGAACAGGTAATGAAAACTCTTCAAGCTCTTGAGGGCTTCGAGGAGCAAAAGCTTGTATTGTGGCCTAATATTGATGCCGGAAGTGATAGAGTTTCTAAGGGAATGAGGGTGTATAGTAGAAGGCATTCTGATCTTCCATATAGGTTTTACAAGAACTTTCCGCCAGAGATATATAATGCTATTTTGGCTAATGCATCTTGCGTTGTAGGCAATTCTAGCTCATTTATCAGAGAATGCTCTTTTTTAGGGACACCAGCGGTTATAGTTGGTAATAGGCAGCATGGAAGGGAACATGGTAATAATGTTATGTTTACGGACTACAACGTAGAGGAAATCAAAAATGCAATATCGTTGCAGATTAGTCATGGAAAATATAAACCAGAAAATATATTTGGTAATGGGCAGGCTGGCAAAAAAATAGCAGAATTTTTAGCGACAGTGAGAATAGACATAAACAAGAGGATGACTTATTGAAGTGCCATATATAGGTGTTTGTTCAAGCATTGAATAAGATTCTGTATTGGAGGGCATTCTTTGAAAGTAAGAGTTGCAGATTTTATTGCGGATTTTTTGGTCGACAATGATATAAAAGATGTATTTTCTGTCGTGGGTGGTGGAGCAATGTATTTGAATGATGCATTTGGAAATAAAAATGGCATGCATATCACATACAATCATCATGAACAGGCTTCAGCTATAGCAGCAGAAAGCTACGCTCGCATTCGCGACAGAGCTGCTGTTGTTTGTGTTACTACAGGGCCGGGTGGAACAAATGCCCTTACAGGGGTTCTTTGTGCTTACCAAGACAGCATCCCGATGATAGTTATATCGGGGCAAGTAAGATATAACACAACAGTAGAAAGCACGGGACTGAAACTACGACAACTTGGGGAACAGGAGTTTCCAATTGTAGATGTCGCATGCAAGATGACTAAGTATTCTGTAATGATAAAAGATGCAAATGAAACGTTGTATCATCTGCAGAAGGCGATGTTTCTGGCTCATGAAGGGCGCAGAGGCCCTGTGTGGATTGACATTCCTTTGGATATTCAGGGGACTTATATTGAGACGCAAGGATTAAAAGAGTTTAGTCCTGAAGTGCGGAAAATACAGCCTTATGATGCTGAAGAAATATCGCATATTATTTGTAAAGCATCTAGACCAGTAATATTTGCTGGCGAGGCAATAAGATCTTCGGGAGCATACCATATTTTTAGAGAATTCATTACAAAGTATAGAATCCCTGTTTTGGCAACTGCATCAACTAGCGATCTTATGGCGGTTAATGAAGATTTCTATTATGGTAATGTTGGCTCCTTCGGCGGACGAGCTGGAAACTTTATTATTCAAAATGCCGACTTGATTATTGCGCTTGGATGCAGAATGTCTTTTAAACAAATTGGATTTAATTATAAGGCTTTTGCTCCAAACTCTACTAAGATAGTTGTTGATATAGATTCCGAGGAATTAAAAAAAGGAACTGTAGAAATTGATTATCCAATAAATGACGATGTTGGTGAGTTTATGAAAGCGCTCTTAGCCAGGCCATATTCATCTGATATATCTATATGGAAAGTGTATTGCGATGAAATGAAGGCTAAGTATCCAATCTATCAAGATAAATTTGCTAAAAGCCATGCTGTTAATCCCTATGAATTTGGCATGAAGTTGAATAAAATCATTAGTGACAACGGTATTGTAATAAGGGGAAATAGTGTTGCATGTGTATGTGTTTCTCAAATCGGTATTGAAAAATGTGGCCAAAGAAAGTATACAAATAAGAATTGTGGAACAATGGGATATGACATTCCAGCCGCGATAGGTGCTTCAATTGCACAAAAAGGCGAGGTTGTATGCGTGACTGGAGATGGAAGTTTTCAGATGAACTTACAGGAATTACAGACTATTGTATATAATAAACTTCCAATTAAATTAATTGTTTTTAATAATGGTGGATATCAGGCAATAATGCAGACACAGATGAATTTCTTTGGCAGATTGTCTGGATGCAATAGTGATTGTGGATTGAGTATGCCTGATTTTGAAAAGCTTGCTAATGCGTATGGTATGCCGTTTGTTAGGATTGAAAGAAATGACCAGATTGAAGAAGGGCTTAGAGAGCTGTTTTCTTATGATGGATACGCTATATGTGAATTAATTCAGGATTTGGGACAAGGAATCGAGCCTAGATTAAAGAGCATGAAAGATGAAAATGGTCAAATTATATCACTTCCTATTGATAATCTATACCCGTATATCTCAGAGGACGAATATATTGGAAACAATTATTTTGAATGGGTTAAACTTAAATAGTGTTTTAGGGGGGAGTAGATTATGACTTCTGTAGAAGTTGAATTTTGGGCAAAATACATTGATTCAGAAGTGTTTATTCAAAATGCAAAGGATAAGGAAATCCTTGTTTGGGGAGCGTACTCAAACGGGAAACAAATATGTGATGCTCTTGAGGAACGTGGATATTCTGTCACGGGATATATTGACGGACACAAAGGAATAAACCGATACTGTGGAAAAAGAGTTTTTACACCTACGGAGGTGCTTCCTGTAAAAAAGCATTATGTAGTGGTAGCTATAGAAGGAGTACGAAGAGAGATTAAGAGTTATCTTAATCAGTATGAGTTTAAAAAGAATGAGGATTACTTTTACTTTTCGGAATCAATTCCGCATGTGATAATTTCTCAATTGGCGGGCGAATACCAAGACGTGTACAATAACAGATTTGTCTATGAAGGCGACGGTTCTATTGATATAAGACTTGATGTTGTTGGCGGAAATAATACTGTAATTATAGGATCAGATTTTAGAGCGGATACAGATTTAGAAATGCGCCTTTCTTATGGCGGAACAATAATGCTGGGTAGTGGTTGTGTTTCGCGAGGGATAGTAGCATTGGATGTATCTATGGGCGGAAAGATATTAGCAGGTAAAGGGCTAAGCTTAATGACCAATACGAATATAAATGCGCGTTATGGAGCAAAAATTTGTTTGGGTGATTATGTCACTTTTGGAGAAAGGTTATTTTTGTCTAGCGGAAGCAAGTCTACTGTTTCTATTGGGAATGATTGTATGTTTTCACATGATGTGTCTGTGATTGGAACCAATGGGCATAGCATAATTGATTTGGGCGAAAGGAGAAATCGATCTAATAATGAGACACCCATTAACATTGGAAACCATGTTTGGGTTGGAAAAGGCGCGACTATTCTTTATGGAACAGATGTATTGGATGGATGCGTTGTTGGTACGCGAAGTATAGCAAAAGGACATTATCCATCTCGCTGCATCATTGCTGGTAATATTGCAAAAGTTATTAGAGAGAATTGTACCTGGGACAGAAGAATTGGTATTGAATATGAGGAACTGTAGGGACTGATGGAAAATAAAAGTGTCATAGTGACTGGAGCAGCGGGGTTTACTGGGTACAGTCTAACTAAGGAATTAGATAAGCGCGGTTATAAAGTATATGCCGTATTACGTCCGGAATCTGCGCACAATAACAGAATTGGCGACTTTTCAAATGTTATTCCCTGTGAATTGGACATAAGCAAAATACGCTCGCTTACAGGGTATATACATGAAACTCCATATGCAATGATTCATCTGGTTTGGGAAGGTGGGAGATACAACCTTGAAGAGCAACAAAAGAATATTATAGAGTGCCTTGATGCACTTGAAGTAGCCAAAATGTTAGGATGCAAGCGGTTCGTAAGTATGGGGTCACAAGCGGAATATGGAGCTACAAATGTTATACAAGATGAGTCTTTGCTTCCCAATCCATTTACTGCATATGGTGCGGCTAAGGTTGCTGCCTGTTATCTCTCTAGGTATAGGGCGAATGAACTAGGGATCGAGTGGATTTGGGCTAGAATATTTAGTTTGTATGGTCTATATGAACCTAATGGTCGCATGTTACCTGCATTAGTGCGTGCGCTAAAAAGCAATGAGCCTATAGAATTGACATCTTGTCGCCAAAATTGGGACTATCTATATGTCAGTGATGCAGCGGAAGCGATTATTTCATTGGCTGAGAGCGGAAAACGAGGAGAAATATATAATATTGCAAATGGATCCTATCGCAGTTTGAAGGCATTTGTTGAGGAAGCTGCAGAATATTTTAACTCAACTAGTAAAATATCATATGGCAGTGATCCGGTTCCGTTTGTTTCTTTGCAACCGTCTATTGCAAAGATTAAAAATGATACTGGCTGGGAACCAAGGACTTCATTTTTAGATGGCATTACTGCTGGGTATATCTAAAGAATTCGATTGACAATATAAAGTTTTGGTTTTCTTAAGACGAAAAGTAGATTGTTTTGACGTCTGTAAGTTGTATTTGTTGATCTTTGTCATGATGCAAGAATGCAAAACTGCGAGGTTTTTATGCTGACTTGGAAAAGTGAAAAAGAGGCGAGAGACCAAATAAAGAGAATGGTCGCAGCCTACTATCATGAATTTAAAGAAGTTAAAGAAGAGTTCAAACCAGGTGATAGAATTAACTATTCTGGAAGAGTTTATGATGAGAAAGAGATGTGCTCTCTGACGGATGCTATGCTGGATTTTTGGTTAACCGCTGGAAGGTTTTCGGATGAGTTTGAGAGAAGGTTTGCAGAAATGCTTGGTGTTAAGTATGCAAATCTGGTAAATAGCGGGTCTTCGGCAAATCTGATTGCTTTTTCTGTTTTGACAGCTCCAGAATTAAGAGAAAGAAGAATCCTTCCAGGTGACGAAGTTATTACAGTAGCAGCAGCATTTCCAACTACTGTTAATCCAATATTACAGTATGGAGCAGTTCCAGTATTTGTAGATGTAACAATTCCTCAATATAACATAGATGTTAGTCTTTTGGAATCTGCGTTGAGCAATAAGACCAAAGCAGTATTTATTGCGCACACCTTAGGAAACCCATTTGATATTCAGGGGATTAAAGAGTTTTGTGATAAGCACGGTTTGTGGTTGATTGAGGATAACTGTGATGCTTTGGGATCAGAATATCAAATAGGTAATGAAAGGAGATGGACAGGAGCATGGGGAGATATAGGAACCAGTAGCTTCTATCCGCCTCATCACTTGACATTAGGAGAAGGCGGATGTGTTTGCACAAGCAATCCATTGCTAAATAGGCTTATATTGTCCTATAGGGATTGGGGAAGAGATTGTATCTGCCCATCCGGCCATGACAATTATTGCGGTCGGAGGTTTGACGGTCAATATGGAGAATTACCAAGAGGATATGATCACAAATATGTTTATAGTCATTTGGGATATAACCTTAAGCTTACAGATCTTCAAGCGGCAGTAGGATGTGCACAGTTGGATAAATTACCAAGTTTTGTTAAGGCGAGAAGAGATAACTGGAGTTATTTGAGGAATGCACTTGACCCCTTAAAGGACATTGTAATACTCCCTGAACTGGTGGCGAATGGTAATCCTTCGTGGTTTGGTTTTATGATGACTATCAAAGAGGATTCAGGTCGTAGTAGGAATGATATCACTTCTTTTCTTGAATCACACAATATACAGACAAGGCTACTTTTCAGCGGAAATATCATAAAGCATCCTTGTTTTGATGCCATTCGAGGATCTTCCGCATATAGAGTGGTTGGCAATCTGAAGAATACTGATTACATTATGAACAACTCGTTCTGGATAGGAGTATATCCCGGAATGACAAAGGAAATGTTGGATTACATGATTAAATGCTTATTCGAGGCGGTGGGAAGATGAAAGTTGTGTTACTTGCCGGAGGTGCCGGAACCAGGCTATCAGAAGAAACCGGATACAGACCTAAGCCCATGATTGAAATTGGCGGGATGCCTATTTTGTGGCATATCATGAAGGAGTACTCGCATTATGGCCATAATGATTTTATAATCTGCGCTGGATATAAGCAAGAAATGATAAAGAAGTGGTTTGCGGATTATTTCCTTTATTCTTCCGACATAACGGTTGATTTTAGACAAGGAAACAATGTCATTATTCATGAACAGACAACAGAACCATGGAAGGTGACAGTAGTTAATACTGGTATTCTGACGATGACTGGTGGACGCATAAAGAGAATCCAAAAATACATCGGTGATGAATCTTTTATGGTGACTTATGGCGATGGCGTTTGTGATGTTGATATAAATAAACTGCTTGAGTTTCATAAAGAACATGGAAAGATTGCAACTCTTACATCTGTTACGCAGAGTCAGTCAAAAGGAGCTTTGGATATAGCTTTTGATAATACTGTTACCGCTTTCAGAGAAAAGAATCTTATGGATTCAGTTTCAATTAATGCTGGCTACATGGTATTTGAGCCTAAGGTCTTTGACTATATTAAAGACGATGATACAGTACTTGAAACCCATGTTTTGTCTAAGCTTGCTGAGCAGGGAGAACTAAAATCTTATTCTCATCATGGCTTTTGGCAGTGTATGGATACACTAAAAGAAAAAATGATACTAGAGCAGTTGATTCTTGACAAAAAAGCGCCTTGGATACGGTGGTGACTTTTTTGAGGACAAGTCTCAAAAAGAGCTAAAGAAAGGAATAAAGGGGAGGGTGACAACTATCTCCCTATAACTGGTGGTCATGAATTCTAGCACATTACCATTTTATAAAAACAAATCAATCTTAGTAACGGGCCATACAGGATTCAAAGGCTCTTGGATGTGCAAAGTTCTGACTGATTTAGGAGCTAAAGTCACAGGGTACGCGCTGAATCCGCCAACAGATCCAAGCCTATTCAAAATGTTGAATCTATCATCCCAGATGAATTCCATAGAGGGAGATATACGTAATCTCAAACATCTCCTTAAAGTATTCAAGGAAGTTCAACCTGAGATAGTAATCCATATGGCAGCACAGCCAATCGTCCGAGATTCATACAGTAATCCTGTGTACACTTATGAGACCAATGTCATGGGTACTGTTAACATATGTGAAGCGATACGTCAAACTCCCAGTGTGCGCTCATTTATAAATGTCACAACAGATAAGGTTTATCTCAATAAGGAGTGGCCATGGGGATATAGAGAAAATGAAGAGCTTAATGGATACGATCCCTATTCCAATTCGAAGTCATGTTCTGAACTGGTTACAAGTAGCTATAAGAATTCGTTCTTCACAGATGTGGAGTATCAAAAACTGTATGGAATAAGTGCTCCGGCAGTTTCTACATGCCGTGCAGGAAATGTTATAGGCGGAGGAGATTTTGCTAACGACAGAATCATCCCTGACTGCATTCGCGCCATCACAGAGGGAAGGGAGATTGTAGTACGAAATCCATACTCAATAAGGCCGTATCAGCATGTTCTGGAGGCTATAATGGCTTATCTTATGATTGCAAAAGAGCAATATGAAAATCATGAGATTGCAGGTAACTACAACGTTGGTCCTGACGAAAGTGATTGCTGGACTACAGGAGAGATTGTTCAGCTATTTTGTGATAGATGGAACAATGCTGTTAATAACATCAAGGCACCAAATAGTCTCAACAAAGCATTTTGGGTCAACAAACATGATAGTGGCCCTCACGAAAGCAACTTCCTTAAGTTGGATTGTAGCAAGATCAAGACCACAATTGGTTGGAAACCATGTTGGAATGTTGAAACAACCTTAGACAAGATAGTGGAATGGTCAGTAGTATATTTGACTGGTGGTGACATAAAAGAAGTTATGGAGTCACAGATTGCCGCATTCGTGAAATAAAAGCTATCAAGGAAAATGTATTCGTATACAGAGGTGAACCCCTATGACCAGACTCTACGCAATCAGCGGTGTAACCGGCATGACAGGCAACGAGCTTGTCCGCCAAATCCTAACAGACGAAAGTAAGGACCACATCCTTGGTTTCGACAATTTTTATGCGTCATCAATCGAAACGGTCTCTGATCACATCAATGATGATCGCTTTGAGTTCTTTGAGTATGACATAAACAACGCCGATCAGATGACAGATTTTGAAAAGCGCATCAAGGCAGCAGTTCCTGATTATGACGAGGTAGTCTACATCAACTGCGCTGCTGTGGTTCATACTGAGCATTTCTATCATGTATATGAAACTTTTGACACCAATGTTCTTGGCATGAAATCCTTCATGGAGCAGGCCATCAGAGTTGGTGCACAGAAATATATCAACTGCTCAACATCAGAAGTTTATTCTATGAATTCATGGAATGAACAGGGGGGTGTTAAAGAGAGCGACTATCTTACCATGGCTGTTGCTGAGCACAGCCAGCGTACTTCTTATGCAACAGGCAAGCTTCTTACTGAGTTCTTTATGAAAGATGCCGTGGACGAAGGCAGAATCAAGGGATGTTCTATCCGATTTGCCAACGTCTATTCCAAAGATGAAAGATACCCCAAACATATAATTCCATATATAATCAACAGCTTCCGAAACAATGGCAAGGTTGTGCTCCTTGAGAACAGCCGAAAGAACAGGAGAACATTCCTCAACAATTTCGATAGCTGTAGTGCTGTACTTGCGCTGGTCAACACAGATTCCTCGCTTGATGGAACAGTATATAACGTGGCAACAGATGAGGAAATCTCCATCGTTGATCTTGCTAAACTATGCGCAGAAAAGATGGGCATAGAAAACCCTGTAATAGAATTCAACGGTTATCGTGAATCTGACCCGGAGCGCAGACTTCTTTCCACAGAAAAGATCAGAACCAGGACAAACTGGAAGCCTGCAGTTAGTCTGGCTCAAGGATTGGATGAATGTATCAGAAATTATATTGCCTCTGAAAAATGACAAAAACCTTTGAAAATGTTATAATGTGACTAATTCCGAATCGGAATCGGAATTAGTCATATTTTGCAAGAGGTATTTTATGGAATACATTCATAGACACGTAGAAAACACAATACTTGTAGCTGAGCAGATGTTCAAGACTGTTCTGATAACCGGAGCCAGGCAGACGGGTAAGTCAACAGTTGTTAAGGAACTCTTTCCCAATAGGAAATCAATAAGTTTTGATGATCAGTTTTTGGAGGACCAAGCCAATGACAATCCAAATGTTTTTTTGGATTTGAACAGGCCTCCTGTATTTTTTGATGAGGTTCAGCGTGTTCCGAATCTGTTTCGATACATTAAAATGGAATGCGACAAGGATGATGAAAAAGGGAAATATATATTATCAGGCTCACAGCCTTTTAAGCTTATGGAGATGGCATCAGATTCTCTGGCAGGTAGAGTGAGTATCATCGAACTGGCGCCATTATCACTAAGAGAGATAATGAGGGATTCTTTTTTCGGCCCATTTATTCCAACGATGGAATATGTTAAGGAAAGAGGAGAGACTGTCAAACCTGTTTCAAACATATGGGACAGGATCCATAGAGGTGGTTATCCTGAGCTCCAGGATCCAAAGATGGATTGGCAGATGTTTTTTTCAAATTACGTTAAGACATATTTAGAGAGGGATGTAAGGGAGCTGTCAGCAGTACAGGATCTTGATGCCTTTAGAAGATTTATGATCGCCTGTGCAGCACGGACCGGAGAAATGCTCAACTATTCCAACATAGCTGATGAAATTGGAAAAGATGCTGATACTGTAAAAAAATGGGTTTCTATTCTTGAAGCCTCCGGCATTGTGTACATTCTGGAACCATATCGTCCATCAGCTCTGAAGAGGGCAATCAAGACTCCAAAGTTATATTTTAGGGATACGGGGCTGGCTGCATATCTGACAAGATGGCTAACGCCTGAAACACTTGCCAACGGTGCAATGAGTGGTGCTTTTTTTGAAACCTATGTTATTTCTGAGATATTGAAGAGCTATTCAAATGTGGGCTTGGATTATAGGTACTATGTCTCTTACTATAGAGGGAAAGACAAGGTTCAGAATAAAGAATCAGAGATTGATTTCATAATAGAAAAAGATGGAGTCCTGTACCCCATTGAGATTAAGGTAAACAGCAAAGTCACTGCGAATATGACAGGAGCGTTTGAAGTCCTGGATAAGGTGGAAGAAAAAAAACGAGGAATGGGAGCTGTTATCTGTAACTGTCCTGCACCGGGCATGCTGCGAGACAACGTTTTACAGATACCTGTTTGGTATATCTGAAGCAACTGATTAAGAATTGATTAGATGAGAGGTGGAGTCATGCAGATTGCAATCATAACCAATGCAGGAATCTCCAGTCGTTTTAATGAAGGTGTTCCGGAAGAGCAAAAGAAGCTAAAGGCAATTTACACTGAAGGTGATAACAGAAATACTCTTCTATATCATCAGCTCTTAAAGTGCGCCTATGCAGACAAGATAATCCTCGTCAGTGGCTATAAAGCCGATTCCCTTCGGGAGTATTGTGATTCTTTGTCAAAAGAGATAACGGATATACTCTCAATAGTTCACAACGACCATTTCGAAGACCTGGGCTCCGGCTATAGTCTCTACCTTGGTCTGAATGAAGCTTTCAAGTATAATCCTTCAGAAATTCTTTTTGTTGAAGGTGATCTTGATATAGACGATATTTCTTTTGCCAAAGTAGTGTCCTGCCCCAAGAGCGTACTGACCTACACCTTTGAGCCGATATTCTCAAACAAGGCAGTGGTCCTATATAAGGACGGGCAGGAGCATTATCAGTATGCCTTCAATAGCAGCCACGGACTACTTTCAATAGATTCCCCATTTTCATGCATATTGAACTCCGGACAGACCTGGAAGTTTACAGATATAGAAGCTTTGAAAAAAGCAAATGACAAGTTCATTAATGAGGCAAAATCAGATACCAATCTCCGCATAATCCAGGGCTACCTTGATCAGGGCGTGGATGTCGCACTGGTGCCGCTTCAGAGATGGACCAATTGTAATACACGAGATGATTACAGAAAGATAGTAAAGTACTGGGAGGCTGAAGATGAAAACTCTAACTGAACGACTTGGCGTCGTTGAGAAGCACGTAAAAGAAAACAACATAAAGGTCATGATAATAGGCCTAGGCAGCGTTGGCGGATACCTGCTTGATTATCTGATCAGCAAGAATGACCCTGCTATCAGCGTGGTTGTTGTGGGAAGAGATGCGGACAAGATGCAGACCAAAGTCAACATTACACGCGTGTCCGGCCTCATCCGAGAGGTTAACAAGTCAAGAATCGACGTCGAGGGCGGCGTTGATCTCAATGATATAGACGCCATAAAAAGAGCTATCGACAAGCACAAACCTGATTTCATCGTTAATTCCAGCCGCGCGTATCCCGGTCTTAAATATGGAAGCATTAGTTGGAGCAACGTTCGTGCCTATGGAATCTGGAGTCCACTTGCTATACGCTTTACCAAGAATGTAATGGAAGCCTGCGACAAGGCTGATACGAATGCAATCGTGATCAATACTTCTTACTCCGATGCCGTAATTCCCTGGCTTAAGAGCGCCGGCAAAGCATACCCCGATTTCGGCTCCGGCAATCTCAATCATCTGGTTCCCAGAATGAAGTTCGCAGTAGCGGATATCCTGGGCGTTCCGGATTTCTGGAATGTTGACGTGATGTTCGCAGCCGGCCATTTCCATGATGTTTGCATCAGTAAGGAAGGCCAGACAGAAGGTGTCGACCTGCCACTTAAGCTTTATTACAAGGGAAAAGAGCTGACGGACATCGATCAGGATGAGGTCATCCGAAACTGTCATATTTCCATGCCGGTAGACCAGACCAGGAACATGATGAATGCTTCCAGTAACTACAGAATTATCGCGGCAATCATCGATGCAATAAGGACAGGCGAGAATCAGAAAATCTTCAGTCCGGGATTTGACGGAAACATTGGTGGATACCCTGTCATTGTGGGTTATAGAGATGGCATACTTGATGCCTGGATCGATGAGTCAGTATTTAGCTTTGAAGAGATGAACAGAGCAGACAGAGCATCCATGGCGCTGGACGGCGTTGAGGATGTGGTAGATGGCAAGCTGATCTATACCGATGCGCTTATAGACAAGGCTAAGAAGGCCTTCGGAAAAGAGCTTCCGAAAGAAGTAGCATTTGATGACATCGAGAAGACAGCTCAGTGGATAATTGAT
>JAEEGL012277828.1_pt1 | contig 15673 bp, 16 predicted proteins | sample 9134231 | NCBI WGS metagenome assembly JAEEGL01 (sample SAMN16246548, study PRJNA631951) | gut metagenome | biome: gut microbiome; feature: rumen; material: fiber-attached | host: Bos | place: Iran: Karaj | collected 2018-10
GAGGTGTCAGTTATTTACCATACATTTATCGAGACATGCAAGATGTGTGGCGTGTCCACATTGGAATATTTTAATGAATTCTTCAAGGCAATCATGCAAGGAAGAACCGATTACGAGAACATGTTGCCGATGACCATCGGTATTAAAAAATAATAAAGTTTAATCTGATTTAGACGCTTACGGTGACGAAAGTCGCCCTAAAAGACTGTTTTTAAGTCTAGACGTCAAAATTGACAGCTTACAGATTGTCGCAAATGCAAAAATACAAATCTTTGGGGACTTATCGACTGGTTTGTCTCCATTTTGTTTGGCTCTGTTTAATCTTTTATCGAACACCACTAATTATTTGTAAAAACAATTAATATTTGGCAAACCGTATGATTCATAAGATATTATTTGTTGCTTTAATGTATGTTGTGTGCTTTAACCCTGCTTTTAACGCACTATTTGGAATACAGAGTTCATTCTTCTTACTTCCTTTGTTGGTTCTGGTAGTAGCAGATAAAAATGTGGCAAGGTTAGTATTATCGTATAATAAATTTATCGTGCCATATGTATTATTGTTAGTCTATGTTTTATTTCGAGTCTTAGTTGGAGGTGATTCGAGCTTTCTGATTAGTGTCGTTCTAATGATTATCAGGACTTTTTTCCTATCGTTGATTATTGTATACTTGATGTTGAAAAAGGACGTTAATTTTTTCAAAACAATATTTATTGTTTCTGTCATTGCCGGAGCAATTTCAACTATCTGTTTTTTTGTTCCATCAATAGATGCTTTTTTTAGAGCAATCCAGGTTGAATCTACTCTTGATCAAACTTGGATTATTCAGCGAGATTATGGTTTAGGCGATCAGTTAAGTTCAGGCTTTGGCTTCACTCAGGCAGTAATATTGTCTTTGTTCTTTTTTTATCGAAAAGAGAACGGAAATATTTTATTGTTTCTTGGTATGTTATTGACTATAGTCTCAATAGCAATCAATGTTAGGACTGGACTTGTTATTGGAATGGGTGGAATTCTCCTTTCGTTGATAGGAGATGCACGCACATTTTTGAAAAACACATCTCTGATTATAGTCCTATTTTTAATCGGTTTTTATTTTTTGTCTAAGTTCGTGTCGATGATGAATGTTTACACGTTGGACACCATCGTTGACTCTTATTATATGATTTCTGATCTATTAACAGGAGCAGAACAGGCAGAAGGTGGTACAGTAGATGCCTTAACAGGAAGTTTCATAGTATGGCCAGAAGGAATTGATTGGATTTTTGGATCAGGAGAAAACATCTTTAATAGATCATATAGACCTTCTGATGAAGGTTGGTTCATTGACCTGAATTGGGGAGGTCTAGTTTATTGTATTTTGCTATATAATATTGTAGTCATGTATGTTAGACAATTAAAGTGGAAAAGAGATAAAAAGTTCATTCTGTTTTTCATTTTTGCCTTCTTGATTATCAATACTAAGGGAAAATTCATTAATTATCCTACGTATTCGTTGCTAACAATGACAACATTTTATATATCAATTCTAAATAATCCTCCAAGGTGGATGGTTCAGAAGGGTATTGTTTCTTAATTTTGGAGGATTGGTACTTAGAATTCTTGTCGACTATGCATATAAATATATTCTCTTTCGAATCATTTCCCAAGGGCATGGCTGCAACTAAGCATATCTCAAACATTGCTTATGGGTTATCTAAGGCCGGTGCTTCTGTAGATTTGCTTATTTATCATAGAGCCGTAGATAGGCAGAACGATGATGGACTACCTGCTGAGGGTGAGTATAATGGCATAAAGTATAAATATATTATAGGGAAATATAAACCTGAAAATAAGGCTTACAGAGCTATAAACACTCTCTATTTGGAAAAAATCAAATGGTTCGTATGGCTGCTTAAAAATATTTGTAAGGATGACATTCTTTATTGCTATAATGTTAATTTCTGGAATTCTGCTTTTATAATTCTTGCTTCGAAGATAAAAGGTTTTAAAGTGGTAAGAGAGATAACGGAGTATCCTTTTTATAATAACACCTCGTGGGATAAAGTAAGAAGAAGCATCGCTAATAAGTTCATACTTACTCACTTCGATGCATTCGTGTGTATATCCCATCCATTATGTGAGTATGTTGAGAATATTATAAAGGAAAAGAATAGGATCTTGCTATTACCAATCTTGGTTAATGAGGAAGATATTTTCGAGGGGCAATCTCCTTATAATTCCCCTTATATCATACATACAGGCACTATGTATGAGCGTAAGGATGGCATATCATACATCCTCAAGGCCTTTTCTGAATTTAAGAAGAAAAATAAGTCAGACTGCAAACTCGTTTTTGCCGGGCCGCAATCAAATGAACGATGCGAATATCTTCCCTTGATAAAATCATTAGGATTGGATAATGATGTCGTTTTGGCTGGGATGATAACAGATAATGATTTATTGGCAAGACTTCAGCATTTTGCTGCTGCAAGTATTGTGTACCGATTTGAAAACATTCAGACTCACTTTGGTTTTTCTACTAAAATGGGTGAAATACTAATTGCAGGCATTCCGCTTATAACAACAAATATTGGCGAACAAAAGTTCTATTTAAAAGATAAAGTAAACTCATTATTGGTTGATCCTGGCGATGTCGGTCAGTTGAAGTCAGCTATAGAATTTGTATTGAATAACCCCGAAGAATCTAGAATAATAGGTGAAAATGCACATAAATTGGCTGTCGAAGAATTTAACTATCTGATTCATGGCAAAAGATTGTTTTCTTTTATTGAGACTCAATTCCCTGATAAACAATGAATACAAAAATTTTATTTCTTGCGAATATCCAATATGGTGAGAAACCAACAGGAGGTGGAGTTCAGACACGTAACCAACACATGTTGAATTGGTTTCAAAAACGTTTTGACACGAAATTCTTTGATACCTGGGACAAAAGCTCTGTAACATCATTATTGGTGAGTCTGCTTTTTTCTATTTTCAATAAAGACAGATTGATTGTTGTTAGCTATGGCTTAAGGGGAGCTAAGACATTTGTAAGAATTCTGTCGTTCTTTCGTATAAACCGTGAGATTATATTTTTTGTACCAGGGGGAGATATTTTACAATTAGTTAGCTCTAAGGATATTCCTCTCTTGTCGTATTTCAAACAGATTTATGTGCAAGGTGTTTATTTGAAAGAAGGCCTTAATTCAATGGGATACACAAATGTATCTTATTGCCCGAATTTTCGTAGCATAGATTATTTTCCCGAACATAAGGCTGGTAACAACATGGTTAAATTCGTTTACGTTGGTCGCCTTATAAAAGAAAAGGGAGTGGATGTAATGCTAAAAGCATTCAAGTCTTTGGATAATAAAAATTGTAGTCTAACAGTATATGGCAAAGAAACGGAATATTATAATAAAGATTTCTTTTCTTCATTAAACAATATAAATATTTATTATAAAGGATATTTGGATCTCAAGAAAAAGGAAGGCTATGATGAGTTGGCGACTTATGACATCCTATTGTTTCCTACCTTTTATGAGGGAGAAGGCTTTCCTGGGACATTGGTCGATGCTTTAATTTGCGGTTTACCAGTTATAACTACAGATTTTCATTCCAATCCCGAAGTTATACAAGATAGAAAAATAGGATTAATAGTACCTATTAAAGATTGTTGTGCATTAGAAAGTGCCATGAATAAATTTTTAAATGGGGAGCTTAATCTACCAAAGATGTCGAAAGATTGTCAGTTGGAAGCTAAAAAATATAATATAGATGAAGTTTTAGACTCCATCTTTATGGTTTATTAGGTAAATAAAGATTATGCATATTGGACTGAGAACTTGCCCCTCTTTGGGAGATGTTTCGAACCAAAGTTTACATTCCACGCCGTTGGGTGAATTATACAGATTCAATGGATATAGCTTTGGAAGAGTGGATTATGGTTTTATAACTACAATTAATGGTCGTTTCTAATTTAATTAGTGATTATTTTTTTTCATTGTTGAGATCCGGAATTTGGGGTTCTGTACCTGTCATCCCCAAACTCTCGGAAGAAGAATGGCAAGTAATTTATCTGCTCGCAAATCAACAAACGGTTACTGGGATTATAGTTGATGGCATAGAGCATTTGCCATCAGAATTGCGTCCTAATCGGATTACTCTTTTGAAGTTTATTGGGATAAAATCTATGATTAGGGCTAAGAATGAGGCACTAAATGCTTTTATTCAGCAGATAGCAAAAAAATGGCATGATGAGGGCTTAAATCCTATTATGATTAAGGGGCAAGGAATTGCTCTATTATATAGGAACCCTTTATCTAGAAGCCCCGGTGACATTGACCTGTTTGTTCCGAGAGAAAAATATCGCATTGCTGTCGATCTGGCACTTAGTGAGAATAATATTGTTGACAAAGATTTTAGTTCTGGAAGTACAAATATTAAATATAAAGATTATACTCTGGAGATACATAATAATCTCTCAATAAGGTCTATTTTCTCGAAAAAAGAGAAAAGACGGAGATGGTTTTATAATAATGTTCAGAATACTGATAAACAAGTCTTGGGCATAGATGTACCGAATGATGTCTTCAACAGCATCTTTGTATTCAATCACATGCTTTCTCATTTTATGTCATCAGGCGTTGGCCTGAGACAATTGTGTGATTGGGCTATGGTGCTTCATCACGCTACGCAAAGTGATAAGAAATCTGTGTTAAGTGATAAGTTATATCCGCTGTTGAAAAGTTTTGGCCTTCTAGATCCTTGGCAGAAGATTGGGTTTTTGCTTGTCCGAGATTTAGGATTGCCTAAGGACGAATTTCCGCTATTTAAGGATATTGATGCAAATACAGCTGATTTCATTCTTGAACGCATACTTGACGAGGGCAATTTCGGTCATTATTCAGATAAACTGCATCATTCTAACAATTATCTGCTCCAAAAGTGGTATGCGTTCAGCGATATGACACGTAGAAATAAGATGTTATTCAATTTTTTTCCACTGGAGGCGATAATGAATCAGAAAGATATTCTAGGTAGTATGGAACAGATATGTAATGATATAAAGAAAAGAATAAATGGTAATACACTCCCTAAAAAATGAAGATTTAATCAAGGTTGTCAATATTCATGAGTCAGCAGCATTCAAGGGCTTTTTTTAACGACGCTTGGCACTCGTTTTTTGTTAACTTACTTTCTGTGTAAACAAAGCTGATGATGGTATACTAATTGGTTGCTATGATAGTGGAGAATAAATAGGTTTCGTATCAGGTCCTCGTTTTGTAGAGGCTTTAATAGTCGTTTAATAAATGTAATCTATGGAATTTCTGATTTGAAGATTGTTGCATAGAAAAAACAAAACGTAATTACACTTACAATAGTTAAGTTTAAAATAATGATAGGTTAATTCAGTGATTATATGGAGATATTGTTTTATCCCATAATTGTAGCGTTATTATTAATTGTTATAGTTGTACTTCTTATCTTCAAGAAGCTGAAAATTGCAGGCATATTTTTTGTTGTATTCATAATAGCTAATTTGTATAGTCAAAGTATCGCTTTCCATCCTTTAACTTCTGGAAATGTAGATAATGAACCTGCTGATAGCAATAGCCTGCGTATAATGACATATAATTCATGGATTGGTGGCACTTATTTGGGTAAACATAGGGAGGATTCAGGTGAGGAATTGGTACATTCGTTAGATAGTATGAATGTAGATATTTTGCTTATGTGTGAACTATCTAAGAACGATAATCCGTTAATATTGGATTCTATTTCAAAAAACTATCCGTATAACATTATTGAATTCTCTGATAGCTTTAAACGAAATGAATGTCAGGTGTTTAGCAAGTATCCTATTAAAAACCTTAGGACAGTAAATTACAACGATACGATTTCTAATGGTGCTATTTGGCTGATGGAGGTGGAGACAGATAGTGGCAAAATCAATTTGGCTGCAGTTCATCTGGCATCGAATCGCTATGGTTCGATTAGGGATACTATGAATGCATCTTCAACATGGTTGAGCGGATATAAAAGCTACATAAGGTACACTAAAGAAGGTTATGCAATAAGAGCTGCACAAGCTATAGCATTGCGTGATAGCTTGGATTGTCTGGAAGGTCCCATAATTGTTATGGGTGATTTCAATGATATCGGAGGGTCTTATGCTGTGAAGAAAATAATGGGAAATGATCTTGGTGATGCTTGGTGGAATGGAGGTTTCGGCTATGGTTTCACATACGATATGTATCATCTGCTGTTAAGACTTGACCACATCCTATATTCAGAGAGGATTTTCGATTTAGAGGGAGTGAAGGTACTTGATGATTGGAAATATTCCGACCACTATCCGTTAGTGGCAGATTTCTCATATAAATAGATTATTAATTATTGCTGTCCGATAAAAATCGGAATTGATTATTATTCGTTTGAAAGCACCTTTAAACAGGCAAATTTAATTCTTATCTCAAAAAGGCTGATAGTTACATTCTGAAGAGACTGAGACCTTTTATACAATGATTAGTAAAGTTTTTATAGTCTTTGATATAGATGAAAATTGTTAATATAATTGGAGGATTGGGTAATCAAATGTTTCAGTATGCATTTGCAGTGGCATTGCAACGAAAATACCCAGAAGAGAGGGTCCTTATTGATACCCAACTATACAGTTTCCCGCTATTGAAAACATATAAAGGAAACAATTTTTATCATAATGGATTCGAGATACAACAGATATTTCCTAATGCAAGTGTTCCCATAGCATCTTTTAAAGAGATTGCAGAAGTCTCGTATTATATACCAAACTACATCCTAAATAAGGCTATAAAAAGATTTGTTCATCATCGGAAATCTGAATTTATCCAAAGTTATAAAGAGGCATATGTTTTTAACTCTAATGTGTTTAAAAGTAATGCATCTTATTTTGATGGATATTGGATGAGTCCTGCTTATTTTGACTTTTGTAGAAACGATATTCTGAAAATATATGCTTTTAGTGATTTTAAAAGTGCAGAGAATAAAGAACTGGCATTCTTGCTGAAGTCCAAAAACTCTGTCACTATGCATATCCGAAGAGGTGATTATGTCGGCGCGGAAAATTTCAAAGATATATGTACTTTGGCATATTATAGAAATGCTGTGATAGAGGTCAGAAAAATCATCTCTAACCCAGAGTTTTTCATTTTTTCTAATGACTTGGACTGGTGCCGAAAGAATTTGAAAGAAGAATTTGGTGATTCAAAAGTTGTTTTTGTTACGAATAATAAAGGTGCTGATAGTTATTGTGATATGCAACTTATGTCATTGGCAAGATGTAACATATTAGCTAATAGCTCGTTCTCCTGGTGGGGTGCCTATTTGAACCAACGGGATGACCATATTGTTTTTTGCCCTGAAAAGTGGGTAAATAACCTCTGTTATGATGATGTATATGTAGGTGATTGGAATAAAATATCAATATTATGAAGTATTGTATTTTCATAGAGCTACAGATATTAATTCAGTTTCTATTCAGCTTCATAGGAAAACGGTACATCGAAAGATTCAATTATTCAAGAAATATTGCAGAAAATGTCCTATCGCAGTTTTAAGTACAGTGATAAAATTTTTAAGTTGTTAACACCAAAACCTGCGGGGCTGGAAAAAGAAACGCAGTTAATCGTAAACTATCTTGAATCAGACAAACCATGTATGATTTCTCGATATGGCAGTGGTGAGTTACAGACCGTATGTTTGATGAGATATTGGCCTTGGCTGAATGTTTTCAAATCAAGAACATACAGATTGATAGGTAATAATGCGGGGTTCTTTCCTGTTGATAGAGACCATTTAAATGAGTTCTATCATCTCTACAAAAAAGACACGGAGGATATGGACGTCCTTGTGTCGTGGAGGATAGAAGAATTGTTAGTAAAAGATTGGCTAAAGTATAAGGACATTGTTCAAAAAACAACTTTAGATTATTTTTATGAGCAGGAGGAACCATGGACAAGAGCCTTGAAGGGTAAGAAGGTCCTAGTAGTACATCCATTTACTGAGACAATACTAAGCCAGTATGCACGGAGGGGTAAACTATTTTATAACTCATTAGTGTTACCAGAATTTGCTTCTATAACTACGGTGAAAGCTGTGCAATCAATAGCAGGGAACCCAGTTGGTTTTAAAACATGGTTTGATGCGCTTGAATGGATGAAAGAAGAGGTCGACAAGCAAGACTATGAAATAGCATTGTTAGGATGCGGTGCTTACGGACTACCATTGGCTGCACATGTAAAAAGAACGGGAAAAAAAGCAGTCCATATGGGTGGCGTACTTCAGTTTCTGTTTGGGATAAAAGGAAAAAGGTATGTTGAGAACCCTATGACTGCAAAATATATTAATGAGTTTTTTGTGTCTCCTTCGGATAATGATAGACCCCCAAAGGCAGATGCAGTAGAAGGTGGATGTTATTGGTAAATATAAATATATATGAGTGAAATAAAATTCAGACTGGCAAAGCCAAGTGATGCAAAGCAAATTGCGTATGTTCATTATCACATTAGAGATAAATATGATCAGGGCTTCTTTGCACAAGTAAATTATGCTTTCTTGAAGCAATACTACAAAGTGGTTCTCAATGACCCTTGTGAAGTGGTGGTTTGCGCAGAAGATGAGAATCAAAAGATTGTTGGATTCAGCAGTAGCTCCCTGGATTCGGAACGGCAGTTCAAGATGATGCGGAAAAAGAAATTTAGTTTTGTTTTTCCATTACTTACATCAGCATTAGCAAAGCCTAAACTCATCAAAAGCGCTTTAGATAGATTTAAATCTACAAAAGGAGATTCTGCAAATGAATATGTTACCTCAAAAGGCGCAAGAGTTGAGTATTGGGGTTGGCTTCCAGGTAGAGACGATTCCGACCTGTCTATTGTAATGCAGGACATATTATTCTATACGATGAAGATGCTAGGGGCAGAGAAATTATACTTTGAGGTTGACAAGGTAAACAAAAGAATTTTCAAGTTCCATAAAATTAATGGAGCTGAAGAGGTGAAAACTTTTGTGATGCCAGACGGTCGTGAAAGAGTAGAACTTGTATATGATATGAACATTTATAAATTTAAAATTTGATAATTATGGAATTAAAAGATTTTATCGCAAATTTTGCAGACCAGTTTGATGACACAGATGCTAATGAGATTCAGGCTTCTACAGAATTCCACGAATTGGAAGAGTGGGATTCTCTGATTGCCTTGGCTGTTCTCAATATGACTGAGAAAAAGTATGGCAAGAAGATTACCTTCGATGAGATGAAGAAGTGTGTTACCGTTGAGGATTTGTTTAATGTAATTGCTACCAAGTAATGAAGAATCCTTTTACGTTAGAAGGTAAAACGATCCTTGTCACGGGTGCTGCTTCGGGAATTGGTAGAGCAACTGCTATCCAATGTGCCGAGATGGGGGCTAATGTCATCCTTGTGGATTTGAATGAACAAGGATTGAAGGATTCAATGGCTCTCATTTCAAGAGATGATACAGAGTATCGTGCCTTAGATTTGACAGATCTTGATAAACTGATTGAGATGGTTGGCTCTTTGCCGAAACTGGATGGCGTAGTAAGCAATGCAGGTATAGTTTTGTCGTTGCTTGCAAAGTTCAGTGAGGCAAAAGATATGGAGCGTATTTTTAAAATTAATACATTCTCACATATCAACCTCATTCAACAGCTGATTGCTCAAAAGAAGCTGGACAAAGGTGCCTCTATTGTGTTTACCTCATCCATGTCTGGTGTTTATTGTGGTTTGGCGGGTGGCTCTTTATATGGTGCCACTAAGTCTGCCATTTTAGGTTATACGAAGGCTCTTACCATTGAACTTGCTCCACGTGGAATCCGTGTGAATACCATTCATCCAGGAATGATAGAGACTCCATTAACCAATGGTACTGCTCTTTCAAAAGAACTGTTAGAAGAGGACGCAAAGAACTATCCATTAGGTCGCTATGGTAAGCCCGAAGAGATTGCCTACTCGATAGTTTATTTGCTCTCTGATGCAACAGTATGGATGACTGGTACACAACTGTTAATTGATGGTGGTTATTCTGTAAAGTAAGACAAGATGGAAGCATTTATAAAAGCAATATCATATTATCTACCAGAGAAGGTAGTCACCAATGATCAACTGGTAGAAGAGTTCCCAGAATGGAGCGTTGAGAAGATTGCCAAGAAGGTGGGAATTAACGAAAGACATATTGCCGCAGAGGATGAAACTGCTGGTGATATGGCTTTTAAAGCTGCAGAGAAGCTTATTGCTGAGAATGATATTGACAAAAGTACGATTGATTTTGTGCTACTTTGTACTCAGAGCCCAGACTATTTTTTGCCAAGTACATCCTGTATCATCCAAAGTAAGCTAGGACTGTCAACAAAATGTGGTGCTTTCGATTTTAACCTCGGATGTTCAGGCTATGAATACGGATTAGCTATTGCAAAGGGATTAATAGTTGGTGGTATAGCCAAGAATATCCTTTTGCTGACGGCTGAAACTTATAACAAACACATTCATCCAAAAGACAAAGGGAATCGTACAATCTTTGGTGATGGCGCTTCTGCATCCCAGATATCTACTGATGGATTTGCCAAAATTGGTGAGTTCGTTTTGGGCTCTGATGGTAGCGGTTATGATAGGTTGATTCATAAAACCGGAGCCATGCGACATTATCAGGCATTGAATGATTTGCACGATGATGAGAATGGTAATCCATTGTCAAGTGACCATTTGTTCATGGATGGAAAGGCTATCTTTGATTTTACTTCAGATATAGTTCCTCCAATGATTGAAGAAACTCTACTGAAGAACAAACTTACAGCTGATGATGTGGATCTGTATGTGTTCCATCAGGCTAATAAGTATATGATTAATTACCTGCGCAAGTTGATGGAAATAGATAAGGACAAGTTCTATGTGTTTATGAAAACAGTCGGAAACACAGTTTCTTCAACAATTCCTATTGCGCTAAGCGAGGCACAAAAAGAAGGTAAATTAAAGGGCAACGTGGTTCTAGCAGGCTTTGGCGTAGGGTTGTCATATGGAGCTGTGGTAATAAACTGCAAGTAAAAATTTTGTTATAATATTGTCTTGTGCAATGAACATGAAATTGAGAAATATTCCTTTTTCTCCGCCTGATATGACGGAGGCTGAGGCAAAAGAGGTAAAAGGGGCTATCCTTTCGGGTTGGATTACAACGGGGCCCAGAACAAAGGAACTGGAGCAGGAGATAAGTGGGTTTGTGCATACTGATAAGACCGTTTGTTTGAACTCTGCAACTGCTGCCATGGAGATGGTGCTTCATCTTTTGGATCTGAAGCCTGATGACGAAGTGATTGTACCTGCCTATACTTATACTGCTACCGCTTCTGTAACACAGCATGTGGGTTGTAAGTTAGTGATGGTGGACAGCCAGAAAGATTCTGTGGAAATGGACTATGATCAGTTGGAAAAGGCCATTACCGAGAAGACCAAGGTGATTGCACCTGTGGATATTGCTGGTGTGGTAGTAGATTACGACAAAGTTTTTAAGATAGTGGATCGGAAGAAGACTCTTTTCCATCCGAATAATGCATTGCAGGCCAAGATAGGTCGTATTATAGTTTCTGCAGATTGTGCTCACTCGTTTGGAGCAAGCCGTATGGGCAAAATGGCAGGAGAGATTGGTGATTTTTCATCATTCAGCTTCCATGCAGTAAAGAACTTCACGACTGCTGAGGGTGGTGCTATGACATGGAATCTGCCGTTCGGAAATGAAGTTGTTCCTACAGATGTGGGCTATATGCCTACTGTACCTAAGAAGGAAGGGGAGACCTGGAATGAGTTGTTATATCGCCTGAGTCAATTGTTCAGTCTTCATGGACAGAACAAAGATGCTCTGGCCAAAACCAAATTGGGAGCTTGGGAGTATGATATCATTGGCCCTTGGTATAAATGCAATATGACAGACATCATGGCTGCACTTGGTCTGGTTCAAATGGAACGTTATCCTAAGCTGCTTGAAAGAAGATATGAGATTGTGGTAGCATACAATCGTGCGATTGATGACCTTAACGTTAACCTTGACGTTGACCATCAAGTGCGCTACTTAAACCATAAGGATGCAGATCATTGCTCATCGCATCACTTGTATCTTGTACGCTTACTTGGCAAGACTCGCGAGGAGACGAATAAGGTGATTGAGCAGATGGCTGAAAGAGGCATTGCAACAAACGTTCATTATAAGCCACTGCCTATGATGACTGCCTATAAGACGCTTGGCTTTGATATTGCCAACTATCCCAATGCTTATCATCTGTTTGAGAATGAGGTAACGCTGCCACTGCATACATGCCTCTCTGATGAAGATGTAGAGTATGTGATAAGCAACTTTGTTGATATAATCAAGAATTCGTGAAGAGACTGTTTGACATTATAGCGAGTGGACTAGGACTCATAGTACTGAGTCCACTTTTCTTAATTTTTGCTATTTGGATTATACTGGACTCGAGGGGGCCAGTGTTCTACCGTCAAGTTCGTGTTGGTAGGAATAATAAGGATTTCCGTATCTTTAAGTTTCGCTCCATGAGGGTAGGGGCCGATAAAGGCAGTCTGGTGACCATTGGTGGCCACGATCCACGCGTTACTAAGAGCGGATTCTTTATCAGAAAATTTAAATTTGACGAGCTACCCCAGTTGATTAATGTCTTTGTTGGTGACATGTCGCTAGTAGGGCCTAGACCTGAAGTAAGGCATTATGTAGATTATTGGACTCCAGAACAGATGCATGTACTTGATGTGCGTCCTGGTATCACCGACCCGGCCTCTATCAAGTTTCGTAACGAGAATGAACTGATGGAAAAAGCGGATAACCCTGAGAAATATTATATAGAGGTCATTATGCAGGAAAAGATCAAACTGTATCTGGAGTACGTAGAGAAGAATAATTTCTTCTATGACATGGGGCTAATTTTCAAGACCTTCTGGGTCATCGTGAATGAGAGATAAACGAAGACGGATTACAGAGAACTAACGGATATGGTTGAGAAATTGAGAGGACTGTATCAGAAGTTAGAAATATGAAGTAAGATAATTTTATAATTGAAATACTAATATGAGTGTATTTAAAGACAAAACGCTACTCATCACGGGTGGCACGGGAAGTTTTGGTAATGCAGTATTAAACCGTTTTCTTCGCACGGATATTGAAGAGATTCGTATCTTCAGTCGTGACGAGAAGAAGCAGGATGATATGCGTCATGACTTTCAGGCTCGTATGCCGGAGGTGGCCAACAAGATTAAATTCTACATCGGTGACGTGCGTAATAAGAGCACACTGAAGTACGCCATGAAGGGGGTGGATTATGTGTTCCATGCAGCTGCACTGAAACAGGTGCCCAGCTGTGAGTTCTTCCCAATGGAGGCTGTGAAGACGAATGTGATAGGTACAGACAATACGCTGGATGCTGCCATTGATGCTGGTGTAAAGTGCGTGATTTGCTTGAGTACGGATAAGGCTGCATATCCCATCAACGCCATGGGTATCACCAAGGCTATTGAGGAGAAGATAGCTGTGGCTAAGAGTCGATTGAGCGGAGATACCAAGATTTGCTGCACACGTTATGGTAATGTGATGTGTAGCCGTGGTTCGGTTATTCCTCTCTGGATTGACCAAATTCGTAAGGGCAATCCTATCACACTTACCGAGCCTAAGATGACACGATTCATTATGTCTCTTGAAGAGGCTGTGGACTTGGTGCTATTTGCTTTTGAGAACGGTAAGAACGGTGATATTCTCGTTCAGAAGGCTCCGGCTTGTACCATCCAGACACAGGCTGAAGCTGTTTGTGAATTGTTTGGCGGTAAGAAAGAGGAGATTAAAGTGATTGGTATCCGTCATGGTGAGAAGATGTACGAGACGTTGCTCACCAAGGAGGAGGCTGCTAAGGCAATCGATATGGGGAACTTCTATGCAGTACCTGCGGACAATCGTGATTTGAACTATGACAAGTATTTCAAGGATGGTGATACGAAACGTGCTACAATTGAGGAATTCAACTCGGACAACACCCGTCGGCTTAACCTCGAAGAGACGAAGGCTAAGATCGCCTCGCTGGAGTATATCCAGAATGAGTTGAATGGTATCCCCAACTTGGTTTAGATGTCACACAGATTTCACAGATAACACAGATTTTCTATGAAGATATTAGTAACTGGGGCAAAGGGATTTGTTGGTAAGAACCTATGTGCCACTTTATATAATATAAGAGACGGGAAGGACAGGTCAAGGTCAGACTTGAAGATTGATGAGGTCTTTGAGTATGACATTGATACTGATCCGGCACTGCTCGATGACTTCTGCAAGGAGGCTGACTTCGTATTTAACTTGGCAGGAGTGAACAGGCCGAAAGAAACTTCTGAGTTTATGGAAGGGAACTTTGGGTTTGCTTCGACGTTGCTTGATACGCTGAAGAAGTATGGGAACAAATGTCCTGTGATGCTGTCGAGTTCGCAGCAGGCTTCACTAACAGGCCGTTTTGGTAATTCCGAATATGGGCGCTCCAAGAAAGCTGGAGAAGATTTGTTCCTTAGGTATGAGGAAGAATTTTTAAAAAGTCACACAGATAGCATAGATTTCACAGATAACGGGCTCCGCCCGAGGGTGCTGATTTACCGATTCCCAAATCTGTTTGGTAAGTGGTGTAGACCGAACTATAACTCGGCTGTGGCAACGTTCTGCAACAATATTGCGAATGACCTGCCGATTCAGGTGAACGATCCCAGTGTGGAGATGGAGTTACTTTACATCGATGACCTTGTTGCTGAGATGTTGGACGCATTGGAAGGTAAGGAACATCGATGTGTGTTTGATGGACTGGAGGTCATTCCTCACACAGATAGCACAGATAACACAGATATGAACGTCCAAGGGCGTTATTGCTATTGCCCTGTGACACATAAGATTACATTAGGTGAGATTGTGGACTTGATTCATAAGTTCGCAGAACAGCCGAAGACATTGATGATACCTGAGATTCCTGAAGGGAGCTTCGCTAAGAAGCTATATTCTACATATCTGAGTTATTTGCCGAAGGAGAAGGTGGCATTCCCGTTGAAGATGAATGTGGATGACCGTGGCTCGTTCACGGAACTGGTACACACGCTGAGTAGCGGTCAGGTGAGCATCAATATCTCGAAGCCGGGCATAACGAAGGGTCAGCACTGGCATAATACGAAGTGGGAGTTCTTCATTGTTGTGGCTGGACACGGACTGATTCAAGAGCGTAACCTGAATGACCCTGAAGGCAAGGTGCTGGAGTGGGAAGTGAGTGGTGAAAAGATACAAGCTGTTCATATGCTTCCTGGCTATACACATAACATCATTAATCTGAGTGAAACAGAAGACCTCGTGACAGTCATGTATTGTAACGAAATATTTAATCCAAACAAACCAGATACATTTTTTGAACCTGTTAAGTAAACGATATGGCACAATTTAAAGATAACGGGAAGCTGAAGCTTCTCATCATAGTTGGAACAAGACCGGAGATTATCAGACTGGCTGCGGTGATTAACAAGTGCCGTCAGTATTTTGACTGTCTGTTGGCACATACGGGTCAGAATTATGACTATAACCTGAATGGGGTGTTCTTCAAAGACTTGAAACTAAAGGATCC
>JAEEGL014633751.1_pt1 | contig 15673 bp, 12 predicted proteins | sample 9134231 | NCBI WGS metagenome assembly JAEEGL01 (sample SAMN16246548, study PRJNA631951) | gut metagenome | biome: gut microbiome; feature: rumen; material: fiber-attached | host: Bos | place: Iran: Karaj | collected 2018-10
CGAACCACTTCCACGTCTTCGTCTACATCGGTCGTCCGGAGCCGTTGAGCGACGCGGAAATCGTCAGGCGCATCTCCGCGCTGTACTCCGACGTCCGCTTCGAGCAGGTGATGAAGAAGTGGAACGAGCTTGCGAAGCGGCCGGATTCAACGTCGTTCCGCCGCTACCGAGCTTCGTTCCTGCGTCGGATGTGGAATGCGGGCGAGTGGCAATCAGGTCCCTGTTGGCTCCGTGAAGGAGCTGTCGTGACTATTCCTTCTGGAAAAGAGTCTAATCAACAAATCCTGGCGGAGCAAGGAAGTTTAAAATGACAGTTGTCGTTGCCTTCTTGGTTTGCTTTCTCCTTGCGCTAATTCCCGTTGCCGTAGCGCGGATTTTCAACGGCTCTCGATGGACGATTGGCAGGTCGTTGTTCCTTATCGTCATTGCCGCCTTGGGTGCCTGGTTTGTTCGCGGCTTTGTGGCGTCGCAGTGGAAATCTAACCAGAGCATGCATATTCGGTGGAACGTACAATGGTTTTCAGACCAATACAATCGAATCGACAAGCTTGGCAACGAAGACTTGCGGCGAGACTATGTTACCAACTTCTGCAATAACGCATGTACATTGCTGAACCTAGATTGCAAGACGGCACCCAACACTTCAAATCTAGTTGAGCGGTATTACTATGACTGGGACGAACGCATCGACAGCGCCGAACGCGCCGCGTCTATGCCAAAAACCAACAATCAAGGTCAGGAGAAACAAGAGAATTGAAGGGCTTGGTTTTGAGCCACAAAGGACAGGAGAGACAGGAGAGAGGAACCGAAAGTTGAGTTAGCCTTGTTTTCTTCAAATCTCAGGACATCAGATGCCATCCCCTCAATCTTGCACTTGACTTTTGCGCATTGGAAGGTGTATAATTTTTTCAAAAATAATGCACATAAGGAGTTGCAATGGCGGCGACTAGACTCGCGTTGAGCATGGACGAAAGCGTTGTGGAGCGGGCTCGCAGATTGGCGGAGCGCCGCAACACAAGCATTTCAAAGTTGTTCGTTTCGTTTATTTGCATGATGGAGCAGCAGAAGGACTCTGATTTGCATGAGCTTCCCCCGCTAACGAAACGGGCGCTGGGGCTTGCCAAAGTTGATGTCCCAGGCGATTGGGACTACAAGGATTTGCTTGCAGACGAACTCATTGGAAAGTATGGTGAGCCATGAAGAAGCGAATCTTCGTGGACACAAACATCCTTTTGGATGTGCTACTTGAGCGCGAGGACTACTACTATGACGCCCTCAAGATCTGGGCTAATGCGGAGAATGGCAACGTCGAGGCCTGCATTGCCGCAATATCCCTGAACAACGTCCACTATGTCATGCGCAAGTTGAAGAGCGAGACGACGGCGATGATTGCCGTCAAGATACTCCTTCGGATATTCAAGGTCATTCCTGTCGATGCCGACATCCTCGGCCTTGCAGTTGATTTCCACGACAAGGACTTCGAGGATGACATTCAGCTCCAGTGCGCACTCAAGGCAAACTGCTCCCAGCTCTTCACGCGCAACCCCAACCACTACGACCATTCCGCAATCGCCGTGGTTCCCCCGTCGTCGTTTACCGTAGATTAGGATGTAAAATGAAGAAGAAAACCGAACTTGTCGCCAATGGGCGCAGTGTCCAAATGATGAAGGTGGACGGAGAGGATTATATTTGCCTTACCAAACATAAAACTCAGCGCGAACCCAATCTAAGGCTAAGATTTAAAGTTTTAGATCGAGATCATTTTAAGTGCTGCATTTGTGGTGCTTCGCCAGCTAAAGATTCATCGGTCGAATTACATGTGGATCATATTAAGCCTTGGTCAGAAGGAGGCGAGACAGACTTGGATAACTTGCAAAAGCTTTGCTCGAAATGCAATTTAGGGAAAAGCAATTTGTTGTGAACTTTCTGGGTTTCATGAAAGGAGACTTCATTACATTGCTTGAAGAGATACAGAACGGCGAGAATGCCGCGTTGGAGTTCAAGGAAGCGAAACGATGGGATGAAAACCTCGTCAAAAAATCATAGGATATATTTCGTTTCAGAATACGAAACTTTCGCAAGGAGGAGACAGATGAAGTACATTTCCGTTGCCGAAGCAGCAAAAAGATGGGGGTTGACGACTCGGAGCGTGCAGATACACTGCGAAAAAGGGAATATTCCCGGAGTGAATCTGCGTGGTAAGGCATGGCAAATACCCGCAAACGCGGAACGCCCGCAGCGCAAGCCGCGCACAAAGGGTCTGCCGTCGAGTATTCTTGAAGTTCTGAAGAGGGAAAAACGCGGAGGCATTTCCGGCGGCCTCTATCATCGGCTTCAGATCGACCTTGCATACAACTCAAATCATATCGAGGGGAGTCGCCTTACCCATGAGCAGACGCGCTGGATATTCGAGACGAAGACAATAGGCGAGATCGCGGCAGATGTTCCGGTGGATGACATTGTTGAGACGGCAAACCATTTCCGTGCAGTAGATATCGTCATTGAATCTGCCGGTGCGGCGTTGACAGAGCGATATGTCAAAGGGTTGCACCATCAACTAAAGAGCGGCACATCCGACAATCGCAAAGCGTGGTTCGCCGTTGGGGATTACAAGCGGCTTGATAACGTTGTCGGCGAAATGGAGACCTGTCCTGCAAAGGACGTACATCGCGAAATGGCAAAATTGCTCGCATGGTGGAAGGTCGCGGAAAAGACCTTCGAGAACGTGCTTGACCTCCATGTCAGATTCGAACAGATACATCCGTTTCAAGACGGCAATGGGCGCGTTGGCAGACTGATTCTTCTGAAGGAATGTCTAAAGTACGGCATCACGCCATTTGTGATTGCGGAGAACTTCAAGCAATTCTACTATCACGGGCTCCAGGATTGGCGGCGCGGGCGTCGTACACGGCTTATGGACACTTGTCGCACTGGGCAAGACGTGTTCATACTCGGCCTTCGCCAGTTCGGCCACGTGAAACTTGCGGAGAAAGCCGCCGCAGAGCAGGCGAAATCCGAGGGCAAATAAGAAAGTGTTGAAGACGCGACGACAAGCATCGTCGAGAAAGTTGGGTACTGATAACATTATGAACCACTACCATCCCATTGACATGACGGCATGACGGAAGACTATTGGCGGGAGCTTAAGATATACTGTTCAACATGAGACGGTGCAGGATAAATCTTCCAAATCGGCGCTATCACCTGGTCAGCCGCGTCGCCCACCGCGCATGCTTCCTTTGGTCGGGGCGTCGCGGGAAAGATAACGAACGTGACGCGGCTACGCGACCTTTGCGCGGACGACGCGCGGCAAAACCGCCGCGCGTGCTTGGGCTGTGGTTGAGAACTGGTTGTTGAGTTGCTGCCTGTCGTGGCGGGAAGTGGCTGTGGAGGTCCTGAAGGCGATCTTGAATGGAGCTCTTGAGTGTATATAATCCAATTTAAGTCCGATTATATACACTGTGCATTGTGCGCGCAGAAGTCCGTATGCTATAATCCGCGGCGTACGGACAGTCTATCGAAAGGCTCGCAAGAAATATGGAACATGCCGACAATGCGGGAACGGGAGACGCTTCTTCACGAGGGAGCGTGGCGTTCCTCTCTTTCGTCGCGGCGCTGGGCGGCGTCCTGTTCGGGTACGACACGGCGGTCGTGTCTGGAACGATTTCCGACGTCGCGGGACGCTTCGGGCTCGACGCGATGGCGAAGGGCTGGTATGTCGGCTGCGCCCTCGTGGGGTCGATCGCGGGCGTCGCCGTCGCGGGGTGGCTGAGCGACCGGTTCGGACGCAAGCCGACGATGCTGCTTTCGTCCGTCCTCTTCAGCGTCTCCGCGCTGGGGTGCGCGTTCTGCGCCGGCTTTGACGACCTCGTCGCCTACCGCATCGTCGGGGGCGTCGGGATCGGCGTCGTGTCGATCGTCTCGCCCGTCTACATATCCGAGATATCTCCGGCGAAGATCCGCGGCACGATGGTGTCGCTCTACCAGCTGGCGATCACGCTGGGGTTCGTCCTCGCCTATCTCGTAAACTACCTTTTGCTCGTCAATCTGCATGTCGGCGAGCTTTGGCGCGTGATGCTCGGCGCGGAGGCGGCGATAACGCTTCTTTTCTTCGCTGTCATATTCTTCATACCCGAGAGCCCCCGTTGGCGTGCGCTCCGTGCGGGAGGTTCGGCAAGGTCGCGTCGCGTACCTTGGGGCGAGGTTGTCCGTCCGGGGATCCTCAAGGCGATCGCCATCGGGTGCGCCCTGGCCGTCCTCGGCCAGTTCATGGGCGTGAACGCGGTTCTCTACTACGGTCCGGAGATCTTCGCCGACGCGGGATTCGCTGCGAAGGAGTCCTCGTTCTCGACCGTGCTTGTCGGGGTCGTCAACATGGTCTCGACGGTCTTGGCCGTCTTCCTCGTCGATCGGGTCGGACGCAAGGCGCTCGTCTATTTCGGCGTGTCCGCGATGGTCGCCTGCCTCGTGACAATCGGCGCGTTTTTCGGAATGGAGGTTTCGGGTGCCGCTTTCGTCGCCGTGTTCCTCGCCTATATCTTCGCGCAGGCCGTGTCCGTCAGCGCCGTGGTCTTCGTCCTTCTTTCGGAGATGTACCCCGACAAGGTGCGCGGCGTGGCGATGTCGGTCGCAGGGTTCGCGCTCTGGGTCGGCACCTACCTCGTCGGACAGTTCACGCCCTGGTGCATGGCGACCATGGGCCCGTCCGGCACGTTCTTCTTCTTCGCGGCCATGTGCCTGCCGTATCTTTTCATCGTCTGGCGACTCGTGCCGGACACGACCGGCAAGTCGCTTGAAGAGGTCGAGGCTTGCTGGAAATAATCTCAAAACGAAAGGATGAAAGACATGAACAGGCGGAACTTCCTGAAGACGTTGGGCGCGGCGGGCGCGCTCGCCGCGATTCCGGGCGCGGCGCGCGCCGCGGAGACGGCGGAACGCGGCGAACCGGGCGGACTGATCGTCCCCAAGGCGAAGGGACTGCCGATCACCGGCACATTCCTCGACGAAATCTCCCACGACATCCCGCACCAGAACTGGGGCGCGAAGGAGTGGGACGCCGATTTCGCCCACATGAAGGCAATCGGCATCGACACCGTCATCATGATCCGCTGCGGACACCGCAAGTTCATCACGTATCCCAGCAAATACCTCATGGAGACGCGCGGCTGCTACATGCCGTCCGTGGACCTCATGGATCTCTTTCTCCGCCTTTCCGAGAAGCACGGCATGTCGTTCTATTTCGGCCTCTACGACCCGCACGCCGACTTCCCGACCTACGCCGAGGTGAACATGGCCGTCGTGGAGGAGGTGTGGAAGCTGTACGGCAAGTACCCGGCGTTCAAGGGCTGGTATGTCTCGAGCGAGCTTTCCAGGAAGAAGCCGGGCTGCATCGAGTCCATCGCCAAGATGGGCCGACAGTGCAAGGAGGTGAGCGGCGGGCTGACGACGTTCATTTCGCCCTACATCGACGGCACGAAGGCCGTGGAGGCGTTCAAGGGCATCCTCGGCAAGCAGGGGGGCGTTTCGGCCGACCAGCACGAGAAGGAGTGGTCCGAGATCATGGACGGCATCCGCGGCACGATCGACGTGTGCGCGTTCCAGGACGGACATGTCGACTACAGCGAGCTCCCCGAGTTCCTCGAGGTCAACAAGCGGCTTTGCGCGAAGTACGGCATGCGCTGCTGGACCAACGTCGAGAGCTTCGACCGCGACATGCCGATCAAGTACCTGCCGATCAAGTTCGACAAGCTGCGCCTCAAGCTGGAAGGCGCCGCGGCCGCGGGACTCGAAAAGGCGATCACCTTCGAGTTCAGCCACTTTATGAGTCCGCAGTCGGTCTACCCGGCCGCCGGCAACCTCTACAACCGCTACCGCGAATACTTCGGCATCTAGCCCGGATCTCGCCTCGCCTTAGTCGGCGCCTACGCTAGATCTCGGACATTGAGCCGGCGCCATTCGGTCGGCGTCTGGCCGAAGGTCTTGCGGAACTGCATCGCGAGGTGCTGCGGCGAGGCGTAGCCGAGCTTCCGTGCGATTTTGGCAACGGTCAGTTTACCTTCCGCCAGCAGCTCCTTCGCGCGCTTGAGGCGCACGTCCGCGAGGTAGGCGTAGGGCGGGAGCCCCACAATCTGCCGGAACAGGGCCGTGAAGCGGCTCTCGGAGAGTTTCGCGTGGGCGGCGAAGTCCGAAATCTTGAATCGGTGCCCGGGGCGCTTGCGGATCACCTCGGCGATGCGCGAGATCGACGCGAGTGCCTTCAGCGTCGGCTTGTTGTCGGACGACTCGACGATTGCCGTCATGATGCGTAGGATCAGCGTCTTGAGGAGAAGCGTTCTGTAGGGACCCTTCGCGTGTGCCTCCGACGTCTTGAATATATCGCGGAAGAGCTCCCGGACGAACGGGTTCACGGCGAAGACGTGCGGCCGTATCGTGCGCAGGCGGCGGACGAGTTCGTTCGTTTCCGCCGAGGAGAGCCCGAGAACCGTTCCGCCTTTCCGCGGATAGCGAAAGAACAGCCAGTACATGCGCATCCCCTTGTGGTTCGTGACGAGGTGATGCCAGTCGCCGGGCTGCGTCAAAAACACGTTGTTCGGCAGTAGCGTATACGTCTCGCCCGCGCATTCGAAGACGAGTGATCCGCGCGAGCAGAAGCACAGCTCGATAGTGTCGTGCGTGTGCTCCGGGAGCGCCTGCCAGTTCGTCTTGTAGAACCCGTAGCTGATTGCCGGCACGCCGCAGATGCCGTCCATTTCCGGGTTGATCACCAGCTGCTCGCTCGTGATGTCCGCCCGCGAGGGAATCTTTTTGCCGCGTTTCATGAAACACATTATAGCACATGAAGGGTGTATATGAAACGATTAAAGTTCAATTATGTACAATCGACCTTGTTGGCCGCGTAAGGTTTGTGATAGTATATGCGGCGGAGGGACAAAGTGTCCGTCAGGTCGATTTCAAGTAAACGTCAACAGAAGGAGCCGATGACATGAACACGAGCAGAAGAGGTTTTATCGGAGGACTGGGCGCCGTCTTCGCGCTGGGAGCGGGCGGGTGCCTTTCGCTCCGGCGCGGCGAGAAGGTGAACCTCGCCGTCGTCGGCATCTGGGGCAAGGGCTACGAGGACATGAAGTGGTTTTTGACGCACGGCAGGTGCAATATCGTCGCCCTCTGCGATTGCGACCGCAACATGCTGCCGATCGCCCAGGCCCAGCTCAAGAAGGACGGCTTCGACCTCGACCTTTCGAGGATCCCGTTCTTTACCGACTATCGCCGCATGCTCGACGGCTCCGACAAGTTGGGCATTCAGGCGATGCAGATTTCGACGCCGGACCACATGCACGCGGCGATGGCGATCAACGCGATGAAGAAGGGCATCCACGTCTACGTGCAGAAGCCGCTCGTCCGCACGCTTTGGGAACTCGAGCGTTTCAAGGCGACTGCGAGGGAATGCGGCGTCGTCACGCAGATGGGCAATCAGGGCAGCTCCGGCTCCTCGTTCCGCCGCGGCGTGGAGATACTGCAGAGCGGACTCCTCGGCGACGTGAGCGAAGTGCACGTCTGGACGAACCGTCCCGTGTGGCCGCAGGGCGACTGGGCGAAGTCGCTGCTGGCGCGTCCGGACGAACCCGTGCCTGCTGGACTTGACTGGGACGCGTGGATCGGCACGGCGAAGATGCGTCCCTACAAGGGCGAACGCGGCGTGGACAAGCGCGACTACCCGTGGTGCGTCAAGGTCGGCAACACGAAGGTCTACCACCAGTTCAACTGGCGCGGCTTCACCGATTTCGGCGCAGGAGCCCTCGGCGACATGGCGAGCCACCTCATGAACCTGCCCTACCGCGGACTCCGCCTCGGCGCGATGGCATGGGCGACATGCCGCGTCGCGAACGAGGTCAATCCCGGCATCTACCCCGCGTCGTCCGTCGTCGACATCGGTTTCGCCGGACGTCCCGAGCTCAAGTTTACGTGGTACGAGGGTGGACTCAAGCCGCCGGCGGACCTCACCGCGCCGATCCTGCTGGCCGAGGAGAAGGGCCTTCCGGTCGGAGGGTGCGTCATCGTCGGCTCGAAGGGGACGCTCTATTCGACCGACAACTACGGACAGACGTCGTATCTCATGATGAAGGGCGAGAAGAAGCCCGTCTCCATTCTCGCGCACGAGGCGTGTGCGCCCCTCGCCGAGACGCTGCCGCGCCGCTGGGAGCCACGCACGACCGGCAACTACGGCGAGTTCATCGACGCGATTCTCGGCGATGCGCCCTACATCCCCGACGTGCACTCCCGCTGCTACGGCGACATCGAGCACTCGGTTCCGCTCATGGAGGGAATGCTTGCCGCGTGCGCCGCGCAGTGTGCGCCGGGAACGCGCCTCGGCTGGGACACGAAGACGCAGCGCTTCGACAACGCTGTCGCGAACGCGATGATCAAACCCTACATCCGCAGCGGATGGGAGTTTTGAAAAATTTGAAGTTTAAAGTTTTAAAGAGGCAAAGGGTAAAGCGATGATTTCGAGAAGAATGTTCATTGGCGGACTTGGCGCTGCGGGCGTGGCCTGCGGGTGCACGTCCGTCTTCGGTCGGATGCCGCGGCATCGCTCCGACTATGCGGGAATCCGCATCGGCGCGATCACGTATTCCTTCGCGCAGATGCCCGAGCTCCTGCGGGGCTGCACGAAGAAGTTCGTTCTCGCGGCGGGGCTCGGCTCGGTTGAGCTGATGGATCGCGACTTCGAGCGCGACATCGGCGTCGTCCATCGCGAAATTCCCGCGAAGTTCCTCGCGAAAGACCAGAAGATTGCGATTTCGCAGTGGCGCGAGACGGCGGACCTCGCGCCGCTCGAGGACTTCCGTGCCGAATACGCGGCCGCAGGCATCGACATTCCCATTGTCAAGTTCGGCGACATCGGCTGTCCCTGGATGTACTCGTGGAAGGAGGCCGAGTACATGTTCAAGGCGACGCGCGCCCTCGGCGCGCGCGTCATCACGCGCGAGGTGCCGAAGGTCGCGGACTGGGCGGCGTTCAAGGAAACGGCCGAGAAGCTGATTCCGCTCATGAACGCATACGACGTCGACATCGCGTTCCACAACCACGCGCAGATCGCGGCGGATACGTACGACGGCGCGCTGCTCGGATATTCCGACCGCTTTAAGATCAATTTCGACGTCGGGAACTACGTCGCCGCGAACGCGGACGCCGATATCTGCGCGTTCGTGAAGAAATACCGCGACCGGCTCGCGTCCATTCACATCAAGGACCGTCAGCGCGCCAACGGACCCGAAATGCCGTTCGGAACAGGCGACACGCCGCTCAAAGAACTCTTCGCCTGCCTCAAGGCGGAGAAGATCGACGTTCCGTGCGACATCGAAGTCGAATATGCAATACCGCAAGGCTCGGACGCCGTCCAGGAAACGTCCGCGTGCCGCGCATACTGCCGCAAGGCGATTGTAGGATGAATTCCCAGGGAAGGAGAAAGCCATGAAAAGACCGATTGCACTGTCTGCGTTCTGCATGTGTGCCATGCTTGCCCGCGCCGACATCTACGTCGATGCCGCCGCCGCCCCGTCGTCCGCCGACGGCACGGCGGATCATCCCTACGCAACGATACAGGATGCGGTGGACAATGCTCCGGCCGGCACGACGATCCGCATCGCCGAGGGCGTGTATGCAACTGGCGGTCGCGAAATTGAAGGCTACACCCACGCCAGGGTGTACATCGACGGCAAGGCGCTTCACCTTGTCGGAGCCGGCCGCGGCAAGACGGTGGTCGTCGGCGAGCGCGCCGCGACCGCCGACGGGCGAGGCACAGGTGCAAGGCGGTGCATTCATGCCAATTGGGCCGATGGCACGATAATCGAGGGCGTGACGCTCAAAGGCGGCTCGACTGTTTCGTCCCCCGATCATCAAACTCATTACAACAGCCAGAGCGGTGGCGGGATTATGTGCGAGGGCGGTACGTCTGGCGGCACGACATCCGACCCGCTTGCCGTATATGTCGTCGATTCTGAAATCATTGACTGCCGTGCGGCATTTGGCGGTGGCGCAAAAGGCGGTACGTTCATCCGCTGTCTTTTCGACAGTTGCGGCGCCGATCAGGGCGCAGCCTCTGACAATTCTCGCCTTGTCAACTGCGTCGCAACGCGTTCATGTCCGCTCCACACCTGGAATACCGACGGTGTTGTGTATGATTCGACCATCGTGAACTGCACCCTTGTCGACAACGCGACGAAGACGGCGGTTGCGAACACTTCTCATGTTGTCAACTCCCTGGTAACTACTTCCTCGTCAGTTAGTGAAACTTCGAGCGGAACTACGGACATTACTGGCTCCGTGCTGAGTTCGACTGCATCCAAGGGGCGCGTACAACTCCTCGCCCCCGCCGTAGGCGACTGGCGATTGCTCAATACTTCTGACGCTGTCGATGCCGCGAACTACTCCGCACTTGAATCGCTTTCTCTTCCAGAGGGAGTTGATCCTTTCAAGGATTTTTCAGGCAAAGCAATTGTCGGCAATGCCGGTCAGATCAACGCCGGAGCAATTCAGGCGGTCGTAACTCCGGCGGCAGGCGGCCTGTTTTTCAGATACTCCGAGAATGGCGTTTCTTACGTCGTTGCCGATGGGCGCACGAATATGTTTGATTCGGCTACGTGGGTCTTTCCGGAAGTATATCCAACGCAATACGTATTTGCGGCCGCCCCTTCGGACGCGGGGAAGGCTTTGTGCCGCGTAGCCAGATACAGCGGCACCTTGGTCAATGCACAGCTTGGATTTGCGCCAAGGCTAGACGATACGGTTTGCCTTTTGCCGCCGCCAACGCCTGGGGTCGTCATGACAAACTATTTCGAGTTTGCGAACGACGGCAAGGTGCGGTGGGTCGATGCGGAAAACGGCAGCGATTCCAACAGCGGCACCGAAGCGCTGCCCTACAAGACCTTGAAGGCCGCGGTGCAATCCATTGACTTCACGACCGGCGCTTCCGTCGTCTATGTAAAGAAGGGCGTTTACGACGAAGAGACGATGGACGGGCCATCTACGGTGAGTGAAGGAAAATTCCGTCTGGTTGTCGATGCAGGAGACTACGGGCGAATCCGGATAATGGCTGTCGACGGCCCGGAGGAGACGTTCATCGTTGGTGCTCCCAATACGCCGGAAACGGCTGGGTCGCTGGATGGCTGCGGCAACACCGACGCCGTTCGCGGCGTTCTTCTCGTCGGCAAGAGCGATGTTTCGCTTCAAGGTTTCACGATTACAGGATGCTATTCGCGGTCAGACTACGATTCTAGGAAGAACGGTGCCGCGATCTTCTCGACCGCCGGCGCGAAACGTGCGCAGATTACGGATTGCATCATCTCGAACAACTACGCTTTTGCGTCCATCGTGCATGGAGGGCTGATGAAGCGCTGCAGGATAATCGGCAACACGTCCAAGGAAACGGTGCTGAACGTCAAGGACGACATTGCCGTAAGCGATACGAGCGCCACAGCATCGTTCTGCGTGTTCGCCGACAACACGCTCACCGAGCCGAGCGCGGGGCAGGGATTGATCGGCGGCGCGGCCCGCGTTTACAACTGCACGGTCGTGGGGGCGAGGGATGCCGGCCGCGTGACGGGCGGAAAGACGGGCCTGAGCCGCAATACCGTTTATTGGGGCGGCGAGACGGTCTATGGCGCGCCGGCGATGACGAACTGCGTCGTCTGGGGCTGCGCGGACGCATCGGCGCTCGCCGGCACTCCCAACAAGGTCGAGAAGGTCAGGTTCGTGGATCTGGCCGCGGGCGACTATCGCGTCGGCAAGCGCTCGCCGTGCGTCGGCTATGCGGCCGCGCTCGATGCCGATCCGTATTTCTGGCAGGTCTACGACGGCGCGATGGACGGTCTGCTGGCATTCGACGCCAACGGACGCCACGTCGTCGGCGCGTACCAGACAGCCGTCAAGCTTGCGCGGGACAATGGACTTACCCTCGTCGTTCGTTGACATTCAAGAGGAGCGTGGACATGAAAACCGGAATTTTTGCGGCGATCTGCCTTCTGGCGGGCGTGACGCGCGCGGCTGAACCTGTGAAGGTCTCGTCCTTCGGCTACAGCGCCGAAGACGCCACGGCGTGCTTCCAGAAGGCTCTCGACTCGAAGGAGCCCCTGCTCCTCGTTGACAGCCAGCCCGGCGGCTGGAACGTGCGTCCGCTCGTCCTGAGGCGCGGCGACCTCGAGCTCGTCTTCGAGCCCGGCGTCGTCGTCCGCGCGAAGAAGGGCGCGTTCGTCGACGGACACGACACGTTGCTCAGCGTAGAAGAGGGGGCGCAGAACGTCACTATACGCGGTGGCAAGGGGTCTGGCATCGCGATGAACAAGCAAGACTACGCCGACCGCAGCCGCTATGCGTTTTCGACGCACCGCCACGCGCTTGCGCTCAGAAATTGCCGTAACATCACCGTAAAAGGACTCACAATCTCCGATGCTGGCGGTGACTGCATATACGTGTATCGTCCAATCAACACGCTTATCGAGGACGTCACGTGCGAGCGCGCGTTCCGCGATACGATGAGCGTCATCGCGGCGGACGGACTCACGGTGCGCAACTGCCGGTTCCTCGATACGGACGGCACTGCCCCGAACTGCGGCGTCGACATCGAATCTAACAACCCGAACGACTTCCTGAAGAACATCGTCTTCGAGAAATGCGTCTTCGCGCGCAATGCGGCGTCGGGGCTCTGCATCCATCTTCCCGGGCTCGATGCGACTTCGAGCCCCGTCTCTATCGTGGTACGCGACTGCGAGATGACGGGGAACGGCGTGGACGGAATCGTGACTTTCGCGTCGCGTCCAGACAGCCCTGTCTCCGGCAAGGTTGAATTCTTTAACTGCCGCTCTCATGGCAACGCCCGTAGCGCGCTTCATCTCGCCAACCACGAACCGCGCAGCTGGAAATGCTCTTTTGAGGGGTGCGCGTTCGACGGTCGCGGCGGAAGGTCGCCTGCTGTCGCGCTCGGCAACACGCAGATAGCCGAAGACTTTGCCGGCGTGTCGTTTGACAACTGCCGCGTCATCGCCGATGCCTCCGACAAGGTTTGCTCCTATTCCGGCATGACGGGAACGGGAGTCATCGACGTTACCGGCGTTTGGACTGTCACAGGGCCAGGGTGCGAGAAGAATTACGACCTCGCAGCGCTCAAGACGAAGTATCCCTCAGATCCCGAGGCGCGCAAGTTCTCCGCGGCGAAGCTCGACCTCAAGGCCGTGCGACCTGTGCAGACAACGCTACTTGAAAAGCCGGCATCGTATCCGTTCTTCCGCAACCGCTTTTCGTTCGTCCAGTACGTGCCGGGGCCTGGGAAATACCCGGTGAAATTCCTCTTGAAAACACTCGACAAGGCACGCAAGCCGAAGATGACGATTCAGGTGCGCGACAAGCCCGGCACTGACCTTGGCTCGGTTACGACAGAGGAGACGGAGTTTACATACGTAATTAACGCCGAGTCGCAGTACTCCAACGTGTATCTCTTCGAAGTCGATTTCGGGCTCGGCGCTCTCGCGTCGGTGGAGTCGGTCTATCCCGGGCAGGGCATTTTGTTCAATGACTGTGTGAACCTCTTCCAGTTCACCGGCGCGGCGTTCTACTTCTCGGTTCCCGCCGAGGCGACCGAAGTCTCCGTAGAGACGCGTCCCGAGGAGGAGATGGCGATGTGGCTCAGGGATCCAAGCGGACTTGTTGCCGACTTCATGCACTATAGTCGCTCAGGGAAGGCCCTGCGTGCGGCGAAGAAGCCGAAGAAGTCGGCCGAAATCTGGTGCGCCGACATTCGAAAGGTGCGTGAGGACGCGTTCTTCCGCATAGGCGCTCCCGCAGTGCCGATCGCGACGACGGACCCCAAGGCCGTTCTCGTGACAGGCGACGGCAAGGTGAGCATCCCGTCCTACGCCACTTCGCCTGTCGCGCCATGGGTGCGTGGTTCGGCCGACAGGGTTGACTTCATTTCCTACAAGGTCGGCGAGCCGATGCGCTTCACCGTAGTGCTTGAAGACTACTTTGGCGACTGCAAAGAGCTTAAGGGCCGCTGGACTCGCACAGGTGACGACGGCAAGAAGGAGTCTGGCGAGTGGGATGTCTCGAAGCCGTTTCTGTACACCACTTCGCTTAATCGCCCTGGGTTCGTCCGTCTGCAGGCGGATGTCCTCGATGCGGACGGCAAGGTCAAGTGGTTCTTCGACGGCGGCGCGGCGGCGGAATTCGACAAGATCGAGCAGACGAAGTCAGAGCCCGCCGACTTCGACGCCTTCTGGAAAGGGCGCAAGGAGGAGCTTGCCAAGGTGCCGATGAAGGCGCAGCTTACGGAAGCTCCTGCAACCGTACCTGGCACGAAGATGATGTCGTTTGCGGTAGACTGCGCGGGCGGACATCCGACGACTGGCTGGATCCAGGTTCCGTCAAGCCCTGGCAAGTATCCGATGACCGTCCATTTCCAGGGGTACGGCGGCAGCTGGAATCTTGCGGGCACACGTCCGCCCAAGGGATTTTCAGCAGACCAGATACACGTTGTCGTATCGGCGCACGGTTGCCTCATGAACCAGCCGGCCGAATACTACGTCGAGTTCAAGAAGACGACGGATTCGAACGGATACGGCCACGCCTTCGACCCGGCGCAGAACGAAAAGGCGGAGACGGCATACTTCGGCGGAATGACATGGCGCGTGATGCGCGCGGTCGAGTACGCCAAGACGCTTCCCGAATGGAACGGAAAGGACCTGACGATGGAGGGAGGAAGCCAAGGAGGGCTCCAGTCCATCTGGGCAGGTGCGCTCGTTCCTGGCGTCACAAAGTTGGACATCTACGTCCCGTGGGGCTGCAACATCGGAGGAACTACTGACGGGCGCAACCACGGCGACTGGTTCCAGGAGTGGCGTCCCGGGCTCGACTACTATGACACGGTCAACATGGCGAGGCGCATACCGAAGACGTGCAAGGTCGTGATCTCGCGCGTCGGCATGGGCGACTACATCTCGACACCGTCGGGCATATCGGTGTTCTACAACGCCCTTACTTGCCCAAAGAGCTGCGCTTGGCTGCAGGGCTCGCAGCACAATTCCGTCCCCAAGCCGCTGGTGCTTGAATATTGCTTCAGGCGGGAAGGACTATGACAGCTCTTGCCGTATGTCTCGCCGCCGCGATGAATGTCGCGGGTGCTCGACCGGAAGTCACCTGGTCGGTGATGCACCCTGTCGTCGTGGAGCCGGAGTACATGCGGCGCGTCGTCGAAAAGGCGACGGAATATGGTGGTGTCGATTCGTTCGAGATCTGCGGCGAGTGCAACCAGCCGCATGGTGGGCTCAACGGTCTTCTCGCCTACGAACCATACCCGAAGACGGCGGCGGCAGTAGACATTTCTGCCGTCGAGACGTATCGCCGCAAGCTGCGCGAGACCGTGGATGTCGCGCACGGCGCGGGCAAGCGCGTCTACTTCTGGCACCGCGAGGGCTTCATGCCGAAGACAATGCACGAGGATGTTCCGGGGCTTCTTGACGAAGACGGCGAATACGACCTTCTTGGCAAGCCGTATCTGGACTATGTCCGCTGGAAGGTGCGCGAGGCGTTTCGACAGGTTCCGGAACTCGACGGCGTCGTCCTCACGCTTACCGAAGCGGACTTTTCGGTGATACACAATTCGCGTCCCGACCGCTATCCTCCC
>JAEEGL010269432.1_pt1 | contig 15672 bp, 9 predicted proteins | sample 9134231 | NCBI WGS metagenome assembly JAEEGL01 (sample SAMN16246548, study PRJNA631951) | gut metagenome | biome: gut microbiome; feature: rumen; material: fiber-attached | host: Bos | place: Iran: Karaj | collected 2018-10
ATAATTTTGGTGATAAAATATAAACTTTAGGGCTATAGGACTATCCATAGCCTTAAATGTGTTATAAATAACCCGGTACTTATAAGGGATTTGGAGGAGCGTAATGGCTGTAACAAAAGTACTAAGTATTGAAGTTACGGATGTTGTTACCAGAGTCATAGAGGTAGACTATGGTAAGAAGGATCCGGTCGTTCACAAGGCTATCGTATTTCCGACTCCGGAGAAGACAGTCAGTGATGGCGTAATTGAAGGTGTAGAAACTTTTGCTAAAGAGTTCCAGAGACAGATACATGGATTTGGAACTAAAAATGCGGTATTCGCACTTGCTTCCAACAAGGTGATGAGCCGTGAGGTAAGCATACCTGATATGAAGGATGATCAGATAGCAGGCTTCATTCAGAATCAGAAGAGCGAGTACTTCCCTATGGATACCTCAGGGCATACCATTGTACATCGTGTACTTGGCAGAGATAGGGATCAGAAGCAGATTAAGATCATCGTCTATGCAGTACCTCAGAAGTTGGTTGCCAACTACCAGTCATTTGCTAGTTTGGCAGGGCTTAATATTGTCAGCATAGACTACAATGGTAATGCTATCTATCAGTGGTTACAGAATGACAGCCACAGACAGATGGATATGTACCTGCAGATTAATGAGAGAAGCACTCTATTCACAGTACTTGAGAACAGAATGTATGCTCTACAGAGAAATATCAACTTCGGAGCATATGCACTGTCAGATCGACTTATACAGAGTGGATACTTTGATGGAGACATGGCTGATCATGCATTGACCAGAGCCGATGCATTGAAGAAACTTACTGAAGAAGAATTTGTATTCCCCAGCTTCTCTGCTATAAAGCTTAGCGAGCCGGATTCGGAAGCTGCAGAGAGACTTCATAGCGCAAAAGAAATGGTTACTGAAGGAATGAGACAGCTTCTTGGTAATCTTTCTCGAGTGCTTGAGTACTATCACTCCAGGAACCAAAATGCAGAACTGAACACTATATTTGTGGGTGGTTGTGGAGCGAAAATCAAGGGACTTAAAGCATTTCTTGAGAATGAGTTCTCGGGAGTTGAGATAGTAACACTTGATCACCTGCCTGATGTAAAGATTAGTTCGGCTGTAAGCAAGTCTGGCATCAATACTTCAGAACTTACTGCATGTATCGGTGCGGCTGATAAGACTCTTACGTTTGTAACAGTCTCTAAGGAAGCAAAGACTAACAAGGTAATATTCCTTGGAGCAATAATTGCTGTTATCGGTATAGCAGCAGCGGTAGCTCTTGTGATTATTGGAAGAGGTAAATATAACAAAAAGGTTACCGAGAAAGAAAAACGCGAAAGCCAGATTCAGGCATTAGTGGAGTCGGGCATAGAAGAACTTGAAGCAAGATACAATGCTGCTATTGTAGCAAAAGATAAGGTTGTAGAATTCCACAACAGCACATACAGAACAAATGAAGAATGGAACAGTGTGTTGGCCGAAATAGAGGAGAAGACGGTTGCCAGTACAGTGGTATCGGAAATATCCTCTGATGCAAACAATGTATATTTCTATATTACAGTGGCGACTAAAGAAGAAGCTGCAAAATTGCTTTTACAGTTCCAGACAATTCCATACTTCGAAAAAATCAGTTTAACCAGTATCAGAGAAGCAGTATCGGAATCCACAGGCCTTCCTGTTGTTGCATTTGTTCTTACATGTCAATATGTTAAGCCTTATATTGATAGAGATGTCAATGGAGACGGCAAGGTTGATACAAATGATGATAAGAACGGCGACGGCGTAGTGGATAAGCTTGATGTATATGGAGATTCTAACTTTGACGGACTTGTAGATATACGAGATGTAATAAAATCGGAGAATGAAGCCAAGTCTGTTATCCGTAACCTCATTGAGAATGATATTAATAACGACGGTTTTGTTGATGATGCCGATGATATTGATAAGGATGGCGAGATTACGGATGTTGATAGAGATCTGTTCGCAAGAATTGAATATCTGAACATAGATGTGATCGGTGACCTGAACAATGACGGAGTAGTTGACATTCTTGACGGTGTTGAGTACTTGAGAATTCAGGATGAACTCGAAGCACAAGAAAAGGAGGCAATGTTACAGCAATGAAAGGGAATGAAGGAAAAATTCTTTTAGGTTCATTAGTTATTGCACTCCTCATTGTCGGAGCAGCATTTAAGTTCTTCTATTTAGAGGACATGAATAAGATTGATGTAGTTCAGGCTGAGATCGATGCACTTCAAAACAGGATGAATGAGTTAAATGCTAAAAATGCAAATCGTGCCATGTACGATGAAGGCATTGCACAGTCTCAGGACATTATAGATGTAGTGTTGGCACAATATGGCCCCGGAAATACTGCTGAAAAAAGCTTGATGATGATTGTTGATCTCTGTAAGAAAACCGGTATTTCAGTCTCTGATATTACTTTTATCGGGGATAAGCTTGTGTATTCGTCAATAGATGAATCAGAAGTTGAAACTAGCGGATCGGAGACAGTGGTATACGATACCATTTCAAAGGGTGAAGATACAGAAGGATACAGAATATTTAAGTCGGGCTTATCTATACAGATGACCAGTGGTTATACACAGTTAAAAAAGCTTACCGATTACATTAATTCATATCCTGAACGTATGAATGCAGAAGTTTTTACGGTGAAGTTTAATCCGGAATTTGGAAGACTTGATGTATCGATGAATGTCAACTTGTATAGCGTTGTAGATAAGAACCATAATTACGAAGCTCCTGTCGTTGAAGACATTGAGTTAAGCAACAAAAATATTTTCAAGACATTGGAAATCGTTACTGAAGAAGAATTGGCTGAAGAAGAAGCAAACAATACAAATGTAACCAATAATACTGAAGCCAATAATGAAACAGAGGAATAATGTAATTGTGTTAAAAAACCATAATTCCCATCCGGCAGATTTAACATGTCGGATGGGATATGGTAGTGTTTATACCGGTACTGAGCAACAAACGGTGGATTGCTGATGAAGGGGGAGGCATGATATGAACCGAGGAAAGAAACTGTATAGACGCGTCAGACATGTTGGAGGGTTAACTCGTGTTCTGGCAGACAGGAGGGGTTCTACCCTCATAGAAGTTATTGTCAGTGTACTAATTGTCGCCATTGCATTTGTGCCTCTTATGGTCGGCTTAAACGGAGCGTTAAAAATCAACAGAAATGCAGAAGTGCAGTTGTATGCTGAGAATGTTGCTACAAACCTTACAGAGATAACTAAGACATATGGCACCAAGGGACTAAAGAGCCTTGCTGAAGAACAGGGAACTGATTCGACAAAGGGCATAGCTAAACTGCTTAGTGGCGCAACGATGACTTCGGATGCTCATGGAAACAGGTTTACGGTTACTAATATTACATCGGGTACCGATAAAACATATCAAGCTGAAATAGAGTTTTCAAATTGGGATGACAAGCAGAATGACTTTTCGGCATATCCTGATATAGAGAGTCTCAGCGATGCACTGATAGTTAATATCGGCGAGGATAAGATTGAGGATGTCATAAATTATTATTGGACATATGCTTATGACACCTATAATACTGAACTTACAAAAGAACAATTAACAAATAACGCTTCTCAGTGGATAAAACGTGAAATGAAGATTACCTGTGAACAGGGAACCGGGGAAGATTCGGATAAGGTTATAATTAAAAAGATTATATATTATAAGGCTTTGAATGCTGAAATTAATGGAAATTATGTTTTTAAAACCACGTCAAATCCTATTCCTGCTGCATATGAATGTCAGGAGCAGCAGATATGTAAAAAATCTGCACTTCCTCAATCGATTATTTTAACCTATAGACCTTTGAGAGATAGAAAGGGAAAGGACTATAAGCTTTTTGAGGATAAGATACTTGTAGATAAAGATGTATCAGGTGTATTACATCTATATTCGTTCTGTGAAAATGGAACTACACTGAGCAATAGCGGGTTTTCAACTGTTATAGAATATGATGATACTTCAGGGGATTCCCCAAGCGATCGTTATGGATATTCTAATGTTACTTTTAGTCCTATAAGTTGTACAGCTGAAGCAGCATTTGGATCTGGTACTACAGGAAAGCAGAGTCATATGAGAAATATAGTTGTAACTGTAAAGGATAGCGATGGAAATGAGTTGTTTACTAAGACCACTTCCATGATTGAAGTTGAATGAGGAGGAACAATATGAAAAGGCAGTGTATTTTAAAGGACAATAAGGGTGCATCCCTTGTAATGGTCCTTGTAGCTATGTTCTTCGTAGGTATTATTGCCGCTATAGCACTGACTATTACTGTGGGCAATACCAAGAGTACTAAAGCATCGATCGATACCTCCGAGAACTTCTATTCATCGGAGAGTGTGTTGGATGACTTGAAGATGTTTTTGAAGAAGGTGGCTACTTCTTCTGCAACGGAAGCATATGGAAAGACTTTGGAGGAGATGTCAGCAGATCCTACCAATATCGAGACTAAGTTTGCGGAGAACTTTAAGGATAAATTTATAGAAACGTTTAATGCGGATCTGGTTAGCACTGGTTATTCAACAGAAGATCCTACTGATCCTACCCTTTCAAAGATGATTCTTGAAGCTGATTTTATAAAGAATCAGATATCTTTTAACAGACCGGGAACTATAACTATCAGATATGATAAAAGCAGTTTTTCTGACACTTCTGAGGTGTATCCGGTTCTTAAAGGTGTAGAGATTATTTATGTTGATGAGAATGGATATGAGACGAAGTTAACTACGGATATTACTTTTAAGGCACAGCTTCCCTCAATCGAAACTACAGATACTTCGGGTGAGTTCACTTATGACATTGATCACTTTGTAATGATATCCGGTAAGAGCATTAACCCTTCAAACAATACAATTTCCGGTGATCTTGTTGGCAATGTATATGCCAAGAATAATTTTAATGTAAAAACCAAGACTCTACTTACGGCTGCAGACACTAATGATAGTGATTGGATTAATCTCAGGTCACAGTATGTGCTGGTAGGCGGCAACATTAATGTGAAGGGTAGAATGACCGTTAACCCTATCGCTGACTCTAGTATCATATATGAGGGCGCAGGCACTAAGATCGGTGCCGAAGTGTGGACTAATAATTTATTACTTAATGCGACCGATTCAGAAGTTAGTACCGGACGTAAGGTTGATCCTGACGATTCGTCTAGCTATCTGAATACTGATGTATATCTTAAAGGAAGCCTTGAACTTAATGGCGAAAAAACAAAATATACAGCAGTTGGTGGCAAACTGATAGCATATTCGGAAGATGATTCAACTTATCTCTTGGCAGCAATAGATAATTCTACAACTCCTGCAACCAAGATTGCCAATCCTCCGAAAAGCAGTGCAATCATTCTAAATGGTCTCGGCGCTCAACTTGACCTTTCGGGACTTGACAGTTTGAGAGTGGCAGGAAAGGCGTATACAGCACTCCCTGATCTTGATGGAATAGATAAGATGTATGATTACTATAACGGTACGGGTGCGGAACCTGCTGCAGTATCGTACTATACACAGGGTGAGTCGATTACATTCCGTGCTATTCAGTCATTATACCTTATACCGGGTGATTATATCAGTGGTGTAGGACATAATCCTATGAAGCAGTCTGAATTTGCAAGCATAACTAGTGCAAGCATTAATCCTCCTAAGACTATATTTGGTGAGGAAGGCACTTCAAGCTATATTCTTAATTCGAATAAGTTTAAGAGTCATATTGTTCGTTATCTTAACGGTGAGAATTATGTATATCTGTTCTGGGACTTCAAGAGTACAGATGCAGCAGTAGAGTATTTTAATAAAGTAACTTATCATGATTCTGATCCGGGATCGGCAGATGGAAGATATTATGATCTTGTATTAAAGCAGATCAGCATGCTTGACAGAGGAAACGGATATATAAAACTTCCTTCAGATACTAAAACTAATGGTAATGCGATTAAGTATGATTCAACTAATAAGTTTGGCAAAGTAACAGCTTCATCTGCAAGCGTAAGCGGATATGATGGATATTTTAATGGCATGATGGCAAAGTTGGATTCAAGCAGTTCTGTTGCTGATACTAATCTTTTGAATAATATGTTTGAGAACTTTTATGCTCAAGAGGGTGGATTATTTACACATCCTGCTGCAACATACTTTGATGGAGAGATTCAGGGACCGCTTAGTTATCAGGAAAAAAATGGAAGACAACATACCTCTAATTCTGTAGAAGGACCTACAAAAGCTAAGACTACTAAGTATTGGCTTAAGTCAGGACAGAGTGTAACTGTAAACTCTATTAATCCTTTATACACTTATGTTATTATTACACCTGGCGATGTTACTTTTACTGCCGGATGTTCAGGCGATTTTAGAGGAATTATTATTGCTGGCGGAAATATAACACTTCCTGCCAATATGAATATGGAATGCCTTGGAATGCTTAAGTATAACGAAGTAGTTGGTGGTACTTCTAAGGCTGTTGATACTACTGAGTTCCAGGCTTTACTTGGTGTAGTTTATGATGACGAAACTGTAACAAATGGTAACTCAGTTCTCAGATCAATATTTGGCATTCGTGACAATTCCAGCCATGCAGGTGGAGATAATGACGGTGAATTCGTAAAGATTCTTACAAGCGAGTGGAAACGTAACTAATTGATTGGCTTTATAGAGGGGGAGGACAATCATGAAGAAAGGGAAAAAGCTTAACAATCTGGGCTTCAGTTTAATAGAACTGATTGTAGTTATACTGATTATCGCCATCATCGGTGGGGTCGCAGTGATTGCATTTAGTTCAGTTTTTAATACAAAAACTAATGCAGCGGCAAAGAATATCCAAGACGCACTTAAGCAGACTAGGATAGATGCGTTGGGTCTTGAGAATTCTGAAGTAGCTGAATCCGGAGTAGGACCTGCAGCGGGAGTCAGAACAAACGTGTACGCGAAGTTCTATATAAAAGATGGCAAGATAGTTGTGGATGTATGTTCAGATAAAAGCGGTACGGAGTCGGTTTTAGATACCAATATAATAGGGACGGATTCGTTTAAACTTGATTTCTGTAATGCATCGGGCTCAAATATTGCAAGCATAAGTTCCGCAAGTTCCAGCACGAGAGTATATTTGTATTTTAAAAAATCAACCGGTGGTATTTCCAGGCTTTATTATACACAGACAGGCAGTAGTGGAAAAACAACAGGATGTGAAATGATAAAAGTTACAGGACCTTCGGGTGAGACATTTAACATCATATTGGTAGCTCTTACCGGTAGATGCTATATTGATTATTAAGGAGGTGCCCTATGAACAAGACAATTATGAATGACAATAAGGGCTTCTCCCTTGTAGAATTGATAGTTACAGTATTGGTTACATCTGTATTGATGTTAGGTGTAATTGCATTTGTATCATCTTCGAGAACTGCATATCAGGTGGTTAATACGAGCGCTACTTTACAGGAAGAAGCTATTACTGTAGAGAGAGTATTCTCTGAAATGATCATGGAAGCTAAATCTTATGGCTTTGATGAGGATGTTCCTTTGAGTAGTGGCAAAACGGTAGATGTTTTTTGGGTAACCGCTCGTGATAATGAAAATGGATCTTCAGATAGCGTATATTTCTTCGTGTTTGATGATGAAGATAATAATATTAGGTATTGCAAAGGTACAAATCCTAGTGACTGTGTAGTTAAGGCTGATGAAGACAGCGTACAGACACCCGGAATAACACTTATAAATAATCAGTGTTATGGAACAAAAAAGAAGTTTTCGCTAATTTCAGAGCATGTTACATCGATGAGCATGGTTAAACCTTCTGTTCAAAGGGCAGATGGAACGGACCTTGTAGTTTTGAATCTTACTTATGAGTATATGGGAAAAACAAATAATAGTACTATTACTGCTGTAACAAGAAACAAAAACAGGGCGGCAACGACTCCGACTCCGGATCCTTCAACGACTCCGGATCCTGATACACCTTGATACACCAAAAGTAATAAAAGAAATAATATGTTACGTTTACATTTTTTAAACGAAAGGAAGGTTTTTTATGAAAAAGGCAGGAAAATTTATCTCATATCTGCTCGTTCTGGCTATGGTTACCTCGCTCCTTTCGGGGTTGGGTTTTAAGTCGGAAAAGGTTGATGCGAAGATTACTGCGCCTAATTTTACAGTTCTTGAAATCGTTCCTGACAGGTCGATGGGTACATTTGGATACCTTGTTGACGGTTATTTTGGACAGGGATATACAAGTACTGCTTCTCAGGCGACATCAATCTATACAGGTAATGGGAACTTAAGAAGTTATCTGATAGGTGCCGGTCTGTGTGAAAACAGAGCAGACAAGTTTGTAAGCACGAATTACTTTGAGGAGCATTTCCTTAAGAGCATAGAAAACGTTGACTGGACTGTTACAGTTATAACGAGATCTCCTGCTGACCTTTCTGAAAGTGATATCAATTCAGCAGATATGATCGTTATTAGCGAAACTGTTCCTTCTAATCTTAAAACATCCGGTGTGGCTTCTAAGACATTTAGATCAAGCGGTTCTCAGCTTTCTGCATCACAAGTATTTAGTATATTTAAAAAAGTCGCAGGTGTAGGAGGTCAGGATCCGGTGCCTTACATCATCGATTTTGATCTTTATGGATTGAACACTTTTGTTGATGTTAGAGGTATTAACACCATGCAAAAGTCTAATCAGGACAGGTTTGGTTTTGAACCTGCTAATCAGGAGCATGTGTTAACTCAGGGTGGTGGCGATTTCCAGGGATTAACAAATAACCAGAATTCAGCGCCTAATCTTGGTACAGATGCTACATCATATAAGTTGTACAAGCTGCTCTCTTGCATAGACCCGGCTACTCTTTATGGTCTTTATGTAGTATGCAGTGACGGTAGCTATGGTATAGATGAAGATCTGAATCTTTATGAACTTTATACCAATACAAGCAATCTTCCTTCTGCTTATAACAGAGGCGGAAAGCTTACTGCTTGGACAGATGAATATTTTGCACCTAATTATTTGGCTCCTGATCAACCGTGGGATGCGATGAATACAATCAAATCTACAATGGGTTGGTTTGATGCCAATACTGGTGAGTGGGGTCAAAAGGGCACGGTTGATCCGGGTACTTTTACAAAGACAATAGGTGGCGGATCAGGTCGAGGAATAGTATTCAATTCTAATGATGGTCTGTTTTATGCTTTAGGAATAAAGGGAACTCCTTCCAGTAATTTCTCTACCATTATTAGTTCCTTTGCTGCTACCGCTTCGAAGAATGATTATCATCCATACAGATATTTACTTGTAACAAGTACTACATCCTCCAATAACAGATCAGTTATTGCAGATATGGTTAAAGAGGCCAATTCCAAAGGAAAAGGTCTTCCTAATGGAATTGAAGTTAAGTGTATGAGTTCGGCACAGTATGCCAACCTTAATGTTGATGAGAATGAGACTTACGATGGTGTATTTACAAGCTCTTCGGCAATATTAAATGATTTTAAGTCTAGAATTACTACTTCGGTTGGCGTTGATTATATTACTCTTCCTGCAGAGTACTATACCAATTTTAAACCTAGCTTCCAAAATGAAAATGGTTGGGCTAGTTATATGGGAAGCGGTGATATAAAGGTAGCCGGAAATAAGAACTATATCAATGATGATGCTCATGCCGGCAAGCGTACGCTTGATTTTAAGTTTAGATTATCTGGTGCAAGTTCTTATAATATCTCACTTTATGTAGATGTTAATGGCAATTGCAAATTTGAAAGTTCTGAAAATGTAACATTAAATTCTTCATTCAGTGGTGAAGTATTTGAAAAAAGTGTTCCTTTGACGGAATTCTATGGTGATGAAGCCGGTAGTAAATTTGTAGGTGCTTTTGCTTGGAGACTTGTTATTAAGGGTGGTTCAAAGACCACTGTATATGATGGTGTTAGTGCAGTACGTAACGAAGAAGGAAAGAATAAGATAAAGATACTACAGATTTATCCTACGGACTATAAAGATCAATATGGTCAGAACTGGGGAAATAGATATTCATGTAACCCTGCACTTATTCTTCCTACTTCGACTGAAATTACAAGCATTGGTAATGTTACTGGGTTAAGTCCGGTTACACAGTTTGATGCTGTGAAATCTACTTTTAGCGGTAAGATAAAACTGGATGTAGCAACATCACTTGATGGAAATGATACTCCAAATGCAGTAAGTGCTAATCAAACAGTAAGTCTTAGCAGTTCTGAAGATTCTAAGCGTAATCACATAATAGTAGATTCATCATTATTCTATTATTATCTTAGTAAACTTGAGGACTACGAGATAGATGTTACCAGATTTTCTGTATATTCATTTAATAATACAAATAATATTGTATATAATGCTAATACCGGAAGACTTGGCTTGGCAGACGGAGAACAGAAAACTAATCTCAATGGCTCATTAAGATATGGTTATACATATATACAGCTTGGTATAGGCTCAGACTATCAGACAAAAGAAGTTACATGGACTGAAGGAAAACTTAAGAAGTATCTGATAGATGAGACAAACAGTCTTATATATGGTGAACGTTCGACTGAAGATGGAAAGGTTACGTATTACGGGGCTTCTGAGCATGGAGCTAGCGGAGAGCCTTGTAAGGGAACTTCGGAAGAAAACGAATTTGATATCCTGATGCTTGGTTTTGGTTCTACTATGGACTTTATGAAAGATACCAAAGTAACTATGATCAAGACTTATTTGGAAAACGGTGGTTGCGCATTTATTGGTAATGGTACCGTTACCATGGCTGGCAATAATTCTTTAGGAAAGGCTATTGCGACTACTATTGGAATGAATTACGGAACCACAGCACAGAGCGGTTATAATTATGTTAATGAACAGGCGATTCCGTTGATGGTTACTAACGATACTATACTTTCTCATTATCCTTACAGTGTTGAGAAGTATATGAGAGCGTCAGGTGCTTCAAAACAGCCGTTTAGCTTGAATCTTTCAGGTGCAGATGCTCCTGTCGTAGCATTTGTAAAATATAACAGTCAAAACAGTGATTATAATACATGGGGTGATGCAGCGCATAACTACTATGTATATAAGAAGGGTAATATAACCTTCTGTGGATTTGGTAGTACATTCCCTAAGGCAAAGATCGATCAGGTCGGTGGTATTATGACACTTGCTGAGACACTGATGATCGTCAATGCACTTGTGGCAGCTTCTAGATTTGGTTCGGGCGGAATACCTTCCGATCCTTATATGAACTGTATTGATCCTGACCGAAGCGTTATCGGTGAGAAATTGATGGAAGATGATTACGAGTGGTATCATTTCAAGGATTCCATCTATACTGATTATGATTCATATGGCATCGCTAAGTTCCAGGCAAGTAGTGATACAGTATTCAATACTCCTATTGACAGTACAGGTATGAAGCCTGAAGGATTTACAGACACGACCACTAATGTGAGATGGATTCCTTACAGAGCAAAGCTTGCTACGGAAGATGGCGGATATGTAGAGTTCTTTACAACTGATGGTAGGAATCTTCCTATCGTAATGTACAAGTATAATGAGAGTACAAAGGTATTTAATAAGTTGGATCCTGTATCGGGCACTACAAACAAGTATGCTATAGCAACTAAGGGTATATACTATATTGGTGTACCTATTAATCCTTCGGCATATTCAGGTATAGGTTCAAGTACAAAGCTTGGATTCAGTATTGATAAGAACACAGCGGCTAATAATGTTGATATGTTCGCTATCAAGATGAACCTCAAGGATGGTAATACTTCTACATCAAAGATTGTTGAAGTACATACTATCATGATGATCAGACGTGTTCTGTATCATACAAGTTGATAATGTAGTAAACTTAATGCTTTTCCCCCTGTTTATCATGGATAAACAGGGGGATTTCTATTGCAAAAACAGGGTTTTTGTGGTAAAATTATAACTAATAAACTGTGATTGGAGAGATAGCCTATGAAGAAGAAAATAATCAGTGTCATATTGGTTCTTGCAATGGTGTTAAGTATTCCTGTGGATACTGTAGAACTTAAAGCAGCAGATGTTCAGATAGTCTCTTTTGAGGTTACGTATGGTCAAAGTGACGCCAGGAAAATGGCCGATATGGTCAATGAATACAGAGCTGCAAACGGTAAATATGAAGACAGTCGTGTGCCCCTTCAATATGATTATGATCTTGAAAGAGTAGCTATGCAAAGGGCAGCAGAGATAGCTGTCAAATTCGATAATGATAAGCATACACGTCCGGATGGAGCAAGCTATCAGCAGACATTAGCAGAATATGGATTTGATATTACTCCTAGGAATATACTCTATGGTGAAAATATCCTTTTTGGTACTGAAAACTGTATGAAGCTTGATAAAGCTTTTGACAAACTGGTAGAAGAGGAACAGACCAGGAAAATAATACTTGGCTATTATACATCTATAGGTATCGGTCATATCGTAATGGAAGATAAGACTGATTTTTGGGTACAGGTATATGCAGATGAGGGAAGAAACTATACCTATGTTGCTCCTATAGATGGAACCGGTATGGCTACTATAAAGGTAGCATCCAATCTGGTAGAAAGCATAAAGGTTGACTATACTTCCGGCAGCCAGACAGTATCGGTTGGAAGCACTGTGGATGTACCTAAGTATACGCCGGTTGTGAAGTTCCTTGATAGTGAGCTTAAAAAGGAAGTTACACTTGCACCTCTGAACTTTGAATCCAACGATGGATATGTATCTGCTACCGGTGGCAAAATGACAGGTCTTAGCGCAGGTACAGGTACTCTTACTACTGAGTTTTTCGACAAAACATATTCTTATAGTGTTACAGTTACAGGATCCGGTAGCGCTACACCGATACCGACCCAGACTCCTATACAGAATCCCACACCGATACCGACTCAAACCCCTGTTGTGACACCGGTACCGACTGAAACTCCTAAAAATACAGAGCTTAAGAAGGGTGATGAATTCTCTGTAGATGGAGTAAGATACAAGGTTACAGCTAAAGGTAAAGTGGAGGCAGCGGGAGCAGAGTATGATAAGATAACTTCGCTTACAATTCCTTCTACGGTAAAATATGAGGGAATCAAATATACCGTAACCAAGATTGGAACTAAAGCCTTTAGCGGGTATGCAAAGTTGACGAATGTAACTATAGGTAGTAAGGTTAAGACTATAGGAAAACAAGCATTCTACGGGTGTGGTAAACTTAATCAAGTGACATTTTCAGGCAAGAAAGTGACCAAGGTGGGCAGTAAAGCCTTTGGCAATATTGACAGTAAAGCTGTGATAAAGATACCTTCGTCCGCACTTAAAAAACTTAAAGTTAAAATTGAAAAATCGGGTGTGGCAAAGACAGTTAAAATAGTTAAGAAATGATGGGAGATATTGCGATACGATGTCAAAGAATAAAATACTGATCATTATTGCGTCAGTCTTTGTAGTAGTTGCAGTAGTACTGGTAGCCGTTATAGCTAAGATAAGTAATGATTCGAATGAACCTGAACCTGATACTATAACTGATGTAACCGGACAGGTTGAGAATCCTTCACCTACTGAAGCAAATATTACAACTAAGCCGGACCAGGATGTTATCAATAATTCTACAGAAAAGGATCCTGGCAATATTAAGCCTACAGATGTTGACTTACAGGATAATACTGAATTTGAACTGGGCGAGTATAAAGGATTAAAGGCAGAGTACTCACCGGTCATTATTACGGAAAGTGATATTGACTATAATCTGCAGTTATTACAGGATGAAAACTCCAATGTTGTAGACCTTCCTGACAGACCTTTTGAGTCGGGAGACCTAGCAATAGTTACCTATGATGGCAGGGTTGATGGGATAGAGATTAGAGAGTTTTACGTTGAATGTCTTCAGGTAATCATCGGTAACAATATGGTTCCTGAAGCAATGGAAGACAAGATTATTGGTGCTCATGTCGGCGATATATTCGAAGTGGATGTTGACTATCCATCTGATTACACTGCATTGAAGGAAGTTGCAGGAAAGACCGTGAATTTTAGGGTTGAATTAATTGCTGGATTCACTTATTCTGTTCCTGATATAACTGATACATTTATAAAGGAAAATACAGAATATTCTTCAGTAATTGAGTACAGAACAAAGGAATTGGAAAGACTTCAGGCATTGGAAAATGAAAAGGCTGAAGAATCTGTTACATTTAGTCTCAAAAAACAGGTTGTTGATAATTGTACATTCCCTTCATCGGTAGATAATCAAGTAAAAAAACAGTATGTTCTTCAACTGAATGAAGAAAATGAAGCCATAATGGACACCTTTATGGTAGATGCGGATACCTATTATCAGTATACATATGGGTATGCTCCCGGGGAATTTGCAAAAAAACTGATGGATTCAATCAACTATGATGTTAAATACTCTTATGCATTGGATGAGATAGCTAAAAAGGAAGGTATAGAAGTAACAGAAGCCGAGTATGAAGAATACTTTAATAAGACTTATATTGAAGGCTATGGATATGCATCCAAGGAAGCAGTGTATGATAAGTTAGGAGAACAGCAGGTTAAGGATAATGTCACTATGGCTGTAAAGAGAGAAAAAGCTTCAAAACTTGTATATGATTCGGCAGAGATTACAAGATAGTCAAATATAGTGCATGAAGTGTAAATAAAAAATATCAGATTGGAGTACATGTTATGAAGAAAAAAAACTTGTTTTTCAAACTTTTTGCTTTCCTTCTGGTTCTGACTATGGTATTAGGTACTGTACCTGTAAGTGCAAAAGCAAAAAAAGTAGAAGTAAAGACTAAGAAGGGACTTATTTCCGCTATTGGCGAGAAAGAGGCCGCAACGATAGTGTTTACTACTAAAAAGGCTGTAAAGTTTACTATACCTGCTACTGATACCGCAGCTAATAAGACTCTTATAATAAATGCACCTAAAGCAAAGATTACAAACAAGGCTGTATTTGAGAGCATAGAGCTTAAGTCGACCGGTACATTTACCGAGGCTGCCAAGGGGAATAATACAACCCTGAGCGGCAGTGTTAATAAATTTGTCGGGAAATCTGCCAAGATCAGCTTAAAGGCCGGATCAAAAGCAAAAACAAAACTTACCATAGCTAAAAAAACAAATCTTAAGATCACCGGTAATAAGAAAGCTAATATCGATGTAACCAATAAAGCTAAAGGTAGTAAGATAACTGCAAGCATCCCTATCGATCTTGATGCAAGTGCTAAGACTAGCCTTACTCTTTTGGCCGGATCTGAAGGCACTGTAGTTAATTCTATAGATAAAGCGGCTGTGAAGATAACCAATAAGAGTGAACAGGAACCTACTATCGAACATGATGGCGTAGTGGACGAGACTCCTGCTAAGACTACACCTACACCTACTCCTACAGGAAGCGGAACAAAGGTTACACCTGTTCCTACACCTACGGGTTCAGTACAGCAGCCTACGGGTTCAGTACAGCAGCCTACCGGCTCAGTACAGCAGCCCACCGGTTCAGTACAGCAGCCTACGGGTTCAGTACAGCAGCCTACCGGCTCAGTACAGCAGCCCACCGGTTCAGTACAGCAGCCTACGGGTTCAGTACAGCAGCCTACCGGCTCAGTACA
>JAEEGL010348651.1_pt1 | contig 15672 bp, 14 predicted proteins | sample 9134231 | NCBI WGS metagenome assembly JAEEGL01 (sample SAMN16246548, study PRJNA631951) | gut metagenome | biome: gut microbiome; feature: rumen; material: fiber-attached | host: Bos | place: Iran: Karaj | collected 2018-10
CATGGACACCCCTCCAACTAGTTAAGGGTATTATACCATAAATCTACGTTATAAAGTACATGGCAAGCGGCTGTAGCAGTTTTTTCATCTACAATCAAAGCATATTTTGCCGATTCTGATCTCATCGCCCTCATCAATACTGCATTCTTCCTGAGGATTGAGCCTAAGTCCGTTCCTGTACGTACCGTTCGTCGATCCGAGGTCGACAACTGCTGCCCTTCCTTCTCTGTCTCTCACAAATCTGCAATGGATCCTTGAGATGCTCACATCATTTATAACTTTATCAACGCAGCCTTCCATTTTGCCAATGGTTAATGGGAGTTTATCCAAAGAAATTCTGATGGTTTTATCTGAGTTTCTACTATATAAAATGATATCTCTATCGGAATCTTCTTCGTCAGTAAGAACTACCGTTTCGCCACAGATAGCTTCTTTCTTCTTTGGCTTTAATCCCGTATTCCCCGATGTTACATTTACAGGATTGCCATATCCTTCTCCGCAGAAATAGCCTTCGCCCTCAATATATTCATTGTCAAAAGAGCTGTCTTCACCATATTCGAAATCATCTTCTGCTTCAAAGCTATCTGCCTTTTTCTTTTTAAATCCGGAAAATCCCGCAGCGCTTATGTCTTTTATCCCAGTCAAAAGAGCTATGAGGCCTGTGATCATAGAAAGAACAATCACGATAATGGATAAGATATCTTCCTCCTTGGAAAGAATGTAGTTCATTCTGATATACATCATGGCACCTAGAAGTCCCATGAATAATAACCCAAATAGAACCTGAATCTTTCCATCAAATCTTCCCTTTTTTGATTTTGTTTTTTCTATAATATCGCTATTCTCCAGCTCTTTTTCTTCATCAAAAAAGCTGCCCTCCGACTCATCTGTAAACTCCTGTGTTGTCAGCTGCATTCGTGGCGCTTCCTGCGGAATAGTTTTGTTTGTTTCATTCAAAACCTGATCAATGCAATCAAGCACCAGTGCGCTTTCTATCTGCATCTTTTCAGAACAGGAATAAATCATTTCAACAGCTTCCTCGTCCTCGTGATCCACAAGCTCAAACAGCTCATCCACAAAGTTTCCGAAATCCGCCTGCTCAGTCTTAAATGGGCAGTACATGAAGCGATACTCAGCCGTAGCAAGGTCTACAAACACACTTTTACCATCAAGGACTACATTTTCCATTCCCAAAAGATATTCTGACAGGCTCTCAAGGGAATTCTTGAGGGCTAAAAAGAGCGCTCTAAGCTCCGCAGCTGACATTCCCTTAACAGAAAATCTGTCCTTTAAGCTCTGCATAGAATTGATCTCGTAGTACAAATATGTTTCACTATTTATGGTTCGCAGATTACATGGAAGAAACCCAGTTAAATTGCCCCTTTCCAGCATCCTTGTCTGGTAGTTTACTCCCTTGCCAAGCTCTTTTTCCTCGCTTTTGACTATCAAATAATTGTGCTTAAGTTCTCTATAATATTTATATTCCATTGAATTCACTCCTTAGTTCCGATATCCTTGATTCTTTTGACAGTTCTGATATGCCCCGAATAATCTCTTTTCCATGCATGTTGTCTGCTCCTTAGCTTCCAGCTTCCCTTTGGTTTTAAAAAATATCCTCCCATAGCCGAGTGCTTTGTTTCCGTACGTCCTATGACTTCTATCTCATTTCCCGAAGTACTGCACTCAAACCCAGGATAGCTGTTTCCATAGTATTTCTTACCAGCGACCTGTGAGGCTTTCCCAGCGACAACACTTTCAGGTGATGCCTCTTTTTCCATGGATGCTCTAAATGCAAGAATATAGCTATCCTGGGCAAGAACGCATCTGGCATACGCATAATTCGCAAAATATATTATGAGCACAAAAACGCATATACACATCGGCACGATAAAAGACGCCTCAACCGTCATATAACCAGGTAATTTGCGCATATTAACGCCACCCCCATTCCAGCCGATAAGAAAGGAATAAATGGAAGTTTAGTTTTCCGATTTCCTTTCTTAAGTGCAAGTATCCCTATGGAAAAGAGGCTGCTGATAAACAGGGCAATCAGAAGTCCTGCAATCGTTTGTTCCAATCCATACACAGGGCCAATGCAAAGGAGCATAAGACCATCTCCTAGTCCTACTTCTCCGCGAGTCACAAGACTTATCAGCATCAGCACTACTCCAGGGAAAAGAGCTATGGCAGTCTCTACGCCTGCTGCCCCATGAACAAAGCCATAAGCTGCTGAGATGCCAGCCAATCCTACACCAATCCCTATCAATAAAAATGGGATTTCTTTCTTTTTAATATCTATGATTGCTGTAAAAATCAGCAAAACCATTACCAGAATCTGTATAATCTTCATATTCATCAGCCACATCCACTACAGGGGCCTCTACCTCCTACTTCTGAAATTGGAATCGTATAAATCTTTCTCTTTAAACCAGGGCAACTGACGCTGGTGTGATATCTCTCCCCATAATCAGTTATGAAAACATCGCCCCCAGCAACGCCCTCTCCGCAGTACTCGCAGGCATGATACTTCTTCCTGTCCTTATTTCTCTTAGAGCCAAGCTGCGTATACGGAACACTTTTCACACTTGTCCTCAGATACTTACAGCCCACATCTCGGTGATAGACCTCTCCATGTTCAGTCACATAAACCATCTCTTGCTGGATTTCTTCGTTATCTCCCGCACCTGAAATATCGTAGCCCGTCCAAGCATGTCCATAATATCTTGATTCCACCATAAAATCCTTGAAGCCTATAATTGGAATTATGGGATGAACCCTGTAATCAACCACGATGTCTATAATGTCTCCACTGGTCATGATCCTGGATGATAGCATGTTAGCTGCGCTAGCGCCGTCCATTACTGCGTTTTTGTACAGCTTGTCTGTAAGCTCACTTTTGACCTTATAAATCGCATATCCACTGAGAGCTCCAACTTCAAGTGCTCCTGAGCTGCCAATCCCGACCAGATTCTCACCTTCGCGAATGTCATAGGCCTTTATGGCAACTTCATTTCCCACCTGATGAAGAACTCCCTCCATCTCGGACTGCACTCTGATTATTTCTATCGCTCCGATCATATTGACGAAGAAAAAGATAAAGAGCGGAAGTGCTATAGATGCCTCCAGAGTCATAGATGCAGACAAAGACACTTCTTTTAAACATCTGATTGTCTGGAGAAAATGTCTGTTTATTTTATTTGGAGTTTTAGAAGTGCCCTTGTTTCCATCTATGCACCCGTTCCAGTTTCTACGCTCTCTTTTACCGCTCATAACCATAAATCCTCTCTATCCTGGCTTCATAGCCATACCTTGTTCCTATCTCAAGCTCAGCCCTTATAATGTCCAGGCAATAGTCCAGCCTAAAAGAGCTGCTGCCCTCCGCCTTTCTTACATCCATCTCAATCACATCCGCCATTCTTCGCAGCTTAGAATTTCCATCAGTCATAAACAGCTTTATCCTGAGATAATCTGTATAATCCAGCCCCTCTCCGCTGCCTTCGTCCAAGTGATCTCTGAAGGAGAACATATTCGTAAGGCTTAACTTCCATGTCGAATCTGATTTAAAAAGTGGAACTCTCCCTCCCGAAAAGAGGATGTGAAGATCAGATATGGACTCAGCAAAAGTCCATGCAAAAAGAATTGAATATTTGATCGGTTCTTTTAACTCAGGAATGAACAAAAGTATAGAAAGCGCACTAGCCAAGAAATCTGCTTCGCTGACCTTGGCTTCGCATCCGAAAAGATACAGCATATTAGATGCCTGTCTCCAAAACAGCAGCGTCTGCGCCATCTTCTCAAGGTTCGCATAATCACTTTCCTGTCCATAAGCCAAGTACTCTAACTGATATTTCAAAAGAGCTTTCTCAAGTTCCGCCCCATAGCTGCTGCACTTCTCATAATAATACTGATCAAGGATAAGACTTTGTCCTTTGGAAGGTCCTGATTCATCAAGGCCTGTGCCCTTAAGTAGTTGCCTGTGTGATGCATAAAAAGGTAGATTAACCATAGCCTTAGATATCTGCGACTTATCTCTGATAGCCAGATTCAATGCTCCTATACCTCTTTGGGAATTAACGGCATCCGCTGGATTTCCTATAGAAATTACTTCCTTTTCTCCATTTTCATTCTCTATCACAGGAAGCTCATAAGAATCAATAATTTCCTGATTCTCTCTGGCCAGCTCGTCCACATCTATTGTGTCCAGTTCACCAGCCTGCAGATTTCCTACATTTTCTAGCACGCTACTCATGAGCTTTCCCACTGGCTCCCCTTCCATATATGCCACAATCTGTCTTGCGATGACTGCCATGTCGTTGTCTGTAGCTACTGAAAAACCTGCAATTCTGGCATCCTTACAGTACATTGCGGTCATGGTCTGTGCATTTAAAAGGCCACCAGCCTTACTTCTGTCAAAATTCTTTTGAGCAAAATTTCTAAGATGCTCCTGAGTATTAGTTATTGCATGAGAGCCAGTTCCATAAGAGGAATCAACCATCAGTAGCCCGTACTGCTCATATAATTCTCGGCTATATTCCGACAAAACCGAATTCATTGAGATATCCATGACACATTCTGTCTTCATCCTGACTGCCCCAATCCTGGCTCCCTGAAAGAGAGCCAGAACAAGTGACAGTATTATCATGATAGATAGTGATAAAAAGACTGTAATATATCCCTTAGTTTGTGATCTCACGAGTCTCTTCCCTGATTGTCTTAAAGACATCCTCTACGATTCCTGAAATCTGTTTTTTAAATACGATTACGAGTCCGATCAAGACCACGATGATCAGGATAACCTCAACTGTGCCCATTCCAGCTTCATCATTCCAGAAGGTCTTGATTCCTCCCGCAATTCTATTTCCAATATTCTTAGCTTTATCCTGTAATTTTTTCATTTATATTTTTCCTCTTCTACCAAATTATTGTCTTGGACTAAAATGTCATATACGCTGGAATCATGATGATTATCATCACAACAAGCAGCATCATTATCATCGGCAAAAGAAGCTTAGTCCCCGCTTCTTCGCCAGCTTTTCTGGCTCTGTCCAGCCTATCCTCCTGGGCTTTTCTGGCTTCTTCATTCAAGAGTCTTAGTAGCTCGCTGTTTCCCTTTCTAAGATTCTGAGACAGCAATGTACTAAGCCTTGTGTACTGTTGCCCTCCGCATCTATAACCAAACGCCTCGTAGGCATCACTCTCCGATTTGCCCGCAGCAAGCTCTCTTGTTGTTCTAAGCATTTCCTCGTAGGTAAAGCTCTTTTTCTGCCCTGCCTTAAGCTTAGCCACATAGTTCTCAGAAAGCTTTCCAAAGATATTCCTCATGGTCATTCCAGCGCCCAGATATAAAACCATCTGTGATACAAGCCCTGGATAATCACTTAGAAGCCCCTCGTTTCTAAGTTCTATCTGTCTGCCCAGCTCTTTATCCTTGAGCACAAAGGTAGCTGCACCGCCAATCACCATGATCAGCAGCAGAATAAGGCTGTTGTCCTCTTCTTTTTCCTTCCAGATAATTGTTTCTTCCTTATACTCAGAAGGCAGCTCCATCTGATCCTCATATCGTGTCTGGCTGTTATTGTCGTCGATCAGCTCTTTTATCTCCTTTTGAAGCAGCTCTGCTGCCGTTAACTTTCTTGGGATCACATTGGCATACAGAACCTGCTCCCATCTACTTTCGTTGTACTTATAAGTTGCCGTAAGCTCTATGACTATTCCTTCCTCTGGAACATAGTCCCAATCAATCTCTCCGTCATACTTGCAAACATCCACTTTGTCTATCTTCCAGGAAATCTCAAATGGATATTCATTAAGCTTCTGAACGAGATTCAGATTCTCTGTGACTCTTTCAAAAGACTCATTTTCTCCAAGGATAGTCTTCTCAACCTCACGACTTGCCTGCTCAAAGAGCTCGTCTGCTTCTGCCTTCGTATAGAGCTTTTCATCAATTGTCACATTAAACTGCCCAAGCTCATTGCCCTCCGAATCCTCCGCCACAAGGTTAACCGCCAACGCTCCATCTCCAGGCTGCTTTCTATCTATCAGCACATCGTCGTGAAGCTCACCACCATAAACAGTCTGAAGATGTAAAAGAATCGCCAAAAAACTCCCACACAACCCAAGCAGAATAACTACGCTGATTTTTTGGACATAATAGTCTGCTTCAAGCTTATCTGCACTTCTCTCCCTATTTAGCGTAGACAGATTAGCCCTTATCTTTTGAGCGCTGACTATCTTTTTCCGCACCTTCAAAATTCCATACAGGTAAAGAGATATTCTATAAAGAAGCCTTGATATCCCTGTTTCGTGAACGTCACTGGATAGCTCAGTGTCTCTGGACAATATTCCCAGCACCACAACAGTGATAGGTATGATCAAGCAAATGCAAATTATCATCCTCGCCCCTCCTAAATCCTGATGTTCACGATCTTCTCTGAGAGCACGTAGGAAATACAGTAGATTACCATGCAAACTGACATCAGGGCTATTCCAAAGATATTGTGATATAGCGCATCAAAGAAGCCTGGGCTGGTAATACTTATATAAAAAATAATGAAGAAAGGTACCATATTCATAATCTTAGCCTCCAGTCTTTTAGCACTTATCAGCACATCAATTTCCTTTTCCACCTCAAGCTTTCCAGAAATAACGCCTATTGTCCTATCTATGATCTCTGTCATATTTCCTCCGCTTCTCTTGGCAACCGCGAACACCAGAGCAAAGTCCTGAATATCCGAATTTTCTGTTTCTTTCCCCATGCCAAAGATAAGCTTCTCAAGAGGCACACTGTTTTTCAGCCCTTTGCTGATTTTGGAAAGGTAAAAAGATATATCGCTATTTTTCCCATACAAAAGATCCATGTCTCTTCTTGCTTCCAGAAAAGAGTTCTCGATTGAAAAACCTGCTTTTAGGCTGGTAAGCACCGAGAATATAGCATCCTTAAACTGTATTCCAATCTGTCTGCACTTTCTGATACTCTCATTTTTCCTTTGTAAAAGAGTCCATGGGATCGCAATAGGAGAAATCATTCCCACTGCCAGCCAGGAATCAAAAAAGAGTCTCCCAAACATTACAGCTATCGCTATCCCCTGTAGAAGAAAAACAATGTCACTTTTCTCCGGCCGGTAGTGTAAAACCTGCTGCCACAAGCTTTTCAATGTTCCTAAGTTCACCCGTTTTCCTCCATTCTCCCTTTATCCTTTCCCCTGACTCCTCCGTATTCTCCACGAATCTAAACAGCGGATTTAGACGAATCCTTCCATTTGAATCAAGTTCTTTTTCCACCTCACAGATTTCCAAAACCTTTCTCGACCTGTCGCGTAGCCTTCCAAGATGAACAATAATATCTATTCCAGCCGCTATCTGTCCTCTCACTGCAGCAAGAGGAAGCTCTCCCATTCCCATAAGGCTCATGGTTTCGAGTCTGTAGAGCATATCGTAGGCACTATTGGCATGACCTGTGCTCATAGATCGATGACCAGTATTCATAGCCTGCAACATATCTACGCACTCACCACCTCTTACCTCGCCAACAATTACCCAATCCGGCCTCATGCGGAGCGATGACTTTATAAGATCTCTAATGGTAATAGGTGCGCAGCCTTCAACGTTGGCATTCCTTGCTTCCAAACGAACAAGGTTGGGCACACCTATTATCTGAAGCTCCGCAGAGTCTTCGATTGTCAAAACTCTCAAATCCTTGGGGATAAAATCTGACAACGCATTTAGAAAGGTGGTTTTTCCAGAACCTGTACCACCAGAAATAAAGATGTTATAGCCTGCCTTAACAAGAATCCTAAGATAGTCACACAGATATGGCGATATTGAATCAAGACTGAGCAGCCTTTCGATGTCTATAGGTCTTTCCGGGAATCGTCTGATGGTTATGATGGGACCATTCAAGGCAACAGGATCAAGAACGATGTTCACTCGGCTTCCATTCGCCAGCCTTGCATCTACAATAGGCTGCGACTGATTGACCACTCTGTTACAGGAAGCGACTATCTGCTGTACTACATCTTCAAGCTTTTCTCTGGACTCAAACCTTCCATTAAATCTGGACAGACAACCATTTCTCTCGATGAAAATATTGTCCGTTCCATTTACCATGATCTCCGTAACTCCTGGATCATCCACAAGCTGCTGCAAAACATCGAGCTTTCTTATGGAATTAAAGATCTGCATCCTGAGCCGTTTTCTGTCTTCAACAGATATGACAATATGCCTTAGGCTTTCAGAAAGCCTCTGATCCACCAGCTCATACATCTCTGCATCAGTGATGTCCTTGGAATAATCAATGGAACTGATTATCTGCTGCCTGATGTTTCTCTTTAAGCCTTCAATCTTCTGTTCCACCTATTATTCCCTCGCTCTCAAGAAGCCTTGTAACGCAGTCGTCATAGCTTTTCCTGTCTCGTATATCAGGCACCTGGCACTTCACAAGCTTTTCTCTAACCTCTTCTAGTTCGCTTTGCATCAGCACTTCCTCGAACAGCTTAAGCTTATATTGATCTGATGCAAAAGGCCTTGTTATGGTAATGAGCCTGTAGCAAAGAGCAGCTATATCAAAGAACTCTCCAGGATATTCAGTAAGATCCACCACAATGTAGTCATATCCACATTCATTGATAAGCAGGCTATACAGGTGCTTCAGCTTCTGACAGCTTATCTCCCTGATCTGCATTGCAGTTCTGGCTGGCATGACGTAGTCAACACCATTTCTTGATTTCTTTATCTTCTCAAGGTGAAGTCCCAACCTCTCAGCTTCAATATCTGCATAATAGATCAGATCCGTAATATCCTCATCGCTATTCAGATTCAGCATCTGAGGCAGTGTAGAAAAGCTCTCAAAGCTTAGGAAAATAACCTTTGCATCCCTCGCCAGTTTTTCTGCCATGTTCACCGCCAGAGTGGTCTGCCCACATTTCGAAAGAGGTGAATAAAGACCGATCACGCTTCCTTTTCCAGGAACAGCTGTTAGACTAAGGCCTGTAAATTCCTCAGCTTCTTCGCTGCAGAAGCCTACGATGTCGTTAACTATCACAGATGCCGGCTGATACTTATTTATGTACTTCTTATTAAGACCAGTAGTGCATTCTCCGTCTTCGCAAACAAGACTACCACTACCAAAGCCCTCATCAAGCACCAGGACATTTCTCACATTCTCAGATAGCCTCAGGTCGTCGATTCCTTCAAGGGCGCTTTCAGCAATCATCAAAAGAGCTATCTTTGTTTTCTTGACGAACTGTTCCATCAGATCGAATTCCGTAAAAGAAAAGATGTCAAAGCCAAGCCCCAGATTGCTTCGAAGATATTCATCAAGCCTTCTGCAATAAAGCTCATCTTCGTCGCAAATCGCAAGTTTTAATCTGTTCATATAATTCCTCCCAGAACCAAAATAGTACTTACAAGGACTGGAACAGCAAAATGCAAGGTTTTCTTTTCTCTCTTAAAAACAACGATTACTAATGAAATAGCTCCTGCAATGAGGAAAGAATATAAGATACAGGAATGTAATTCCTGAAATGATAAAAAAGATGCTGTAGATAATAGTAATTTAACATCACCAGCTGCGATGCCTCGTATAAAGTATACAGGCATGAGTACCAGGAAAGCTGCCATAACTGCCACAAGCGCCTCTATGAACCTCCCAGTTCCCTGAATCAAGGCAATTGATAGGCCAGTCAGTAGTCCAGGCACTACCCACGCATTATAAATCTTGTCTTTGGTAAGATCAGTTAATACTGCTCCTGTCAAAAGCAAAAGCAAAACCGCTTTTATCTCTATCCACTCCTTTCAATGTTTTGTGTCGAGCTCGCGATAAAAGAATTTAGCACCGTAAAAAATGTTTGTAAACCCCCTCAAATTTTCCCGAAAGCCTCAATATTAATTTTTTGTTCGAATAGAATCGAACGCTTTATAAATTCTCATAAACACAGAAAAAGAGCGGCATCAAACCCATTCTTTTACGAAAAGGTCTACGCACGCTCTTTTAAATTCCGAATTATTCTATTTTCTTTATTATGAATTTCAGAAGCAAAATTAATAGTTTAAAGATTTTCTTAAGCCATGAATCCGCGGTTGAATGAAGAAGCCGTCACATCCTCATTCAGACTGTGTTTGCCGTAGGTCAGCCCAGCATAAACCGTCTGGATATTTCCCATGGTCGGAGCGCTTTTATCCTCTGACTCAATTTCTTTATACGCCGCATGAAGTGCCTTGAAATTCTGCTTAACTCTTGTTAGTCTACCGGCACTTCCGCGAACATCAGCTGCAGTCAGCTCTTTCTTGAAAAAGATATAGAGCGTATGAAGCATTCTGCCCAACTCCATTTTAAGGTTAACGGAGCGCGTAAGTTCATCAATAACGTTCTGGGCATACTGTATATTTCTGGAAGCCATATCCCGCTGGCCTGCATTCATTGCTTCTTCCGCATCGCTGATATAATCAATGACCATCTCATAAAGGATAGTGATCATCTGAGTTTTGTTGGCTTGAGTAATCTTAAGGGTATATTCTTGTTTCTTTTCCTGTGTCATGGCATATCCTCGCTAATCAATCTCATAAATATCACTGCAAAAGCTGCAGAACCTGTGAAGGTCTTTCGTTAGCCTGTGCCATCATTGAAGTTCCTGCCTGTGAGAGAACCTGCTGAGTTGAATAAACTGTCATCTCTTCAGCCATATCAACATCCATAATTCTGGAATAAGCTGCTGTCATGTTCTCTACAGTAATATCAATGCTGCTGGATGTATGCTCCAATCTGTTCTGGTAAGAACCGAGTCTGCTTCGAATTGAGCTGATAGTTGAAAGAGCATTCTTAACGCCTTCGATAGCTTCAAGCGCGCCCTCAGGATTGGCCATATCAAGGTTGTAGATTCCAAGGGTTGTAAGGTTTACTCTTGGAATTCTGATATCAAGTGTCTGTCCTTCGTTAGCACCAACCTGCATTGTCATAGCACCACTGGCAGTAAGGTCAACAAATACTGTATCGTTGAGTGCTCTGTCTATCTGAATATCTATCTTCTTACCTGTGCTGTCGCTAAGAGTGAGAACATCCTCTCTTATAGATGCGATCATACCATTATTCATGTAAGAAGATGTGGTTCCATCTTCATTAACTCTTTCAATCTTAATTGCCTTGTCGCTGTTATTTTCAAAGAAAATTCCCTGCTTATCTACACCTGTTGTACCTGTGAGGTGCAGATAAGAAACGTCGATGCCGGAAATCTTATATACTCCAGCCTCAACTACGTCTGAGTAATTCACAACCCTCACGCTTGCATCTGTCTTAGAACCGCTAAAACTATCTCCGATTGTTGCATAGCCCTTAAGATCAAAGGTTCCATCAAGGATACTCTGACCATTGAACTGAGTTGTCTCAGCCATTCTTTCGATCTCATCCTTTAAAAGAGTTACTTCTTCCTGGATTGCCTCTCTATCAGAATCAGTAAGTGTTCCATTACTTGCCTGAACTGCAAGCTGATTCATTCTCTGCAGAATTTCCTGGATTTCTGACAGAGATCCGTCAGCAACCTGAACAATTGAAATTGCATCATTGGAGGTATCCCCGGCAACTCCGAGACCTTCGATCTGTGAATTCATTCTTCTGGACATCGCAAGACCTGAAGGATTATCCTTTGCGTTGGCGATTTTCAGACCGCTGGATAATCTCTCCAGTGATTCAGATAAAAGAGTATCATTTCGCTGAAGCGCGTTGTTAGCGATCATCGCTGACACATTATAATTAACTTTCATTTCTACCTCCTTAGAGAGCCTCTATAAATGCTTTTGCCATAGACAGTAATGTACTAGTGTCTGTAATATTCTTTTGATTGCCATCCGTGGCATTTGCATTAGCTGTTCCTACTGAGATAGGCTGTGTCTGCGCATGGTAAAGGATTGCAATGTTGTCCTGGCCCACGCCAAAATCCTTTAGTTTCTCAGCCAATTTAACGCACATTTTAGATCTAACGCTTTCCATGTATTCTACTTCTTCTGTACTCTGACCATAGGTTGTGGTGATCATTCCACTTACAATGCCATTCTTTTCTGAAAGAGTGGCTGTGATCAGTCCGTACTCGTAAGTCTGAATACTGGCTTCCATCCTTGAATCCATGCTTGCATCGTTCTTCAAAGTGATGTGCATGGAAATCTTTTGCCCATCAATCTCGACCGGCACATCGAAGGTACCTCTTTCTGAGCCAGCACTCATAACGGTTAGTCTTCTCTGCATGAGGTTGATCGCCCTTACATCAATAAAAGTGTCATCCTCATCCATAAGCAGTTCTTCCAGGCTGTCAGAAATGTTTTGAAGAGCATTCTGGTATGTGCCTTCATAGTCCTGCTCACCAAGAGCGTCCACCAGCAAACTCTGCTCTTTGGTGGCCATCTCTTTTAACAGCTCTTCCGATTTCTGCCAGATACTACCGTTCTTACGGTCCCTTCTATTAGAGATCATGGCTTCCAGGTTATTGAAGTTGACTTCCATCTGAAGACTTCGAAGCTCTTCAAACGCTCCCTCTCCATCACGCACCTGTGCCGTCTCTCTTATATGCCTTACAACTTCATTTTCATATTCCCTTTCAAGAGTCTCATCTACCCCAGCGTTTTGCAGATCTTCTGCAAGTTTTGGTAAAAGAGTATTCTCGTCAGGTTTAGCTTTTTGAAGTTTTTCGGGCTCAAGATTCTCATATACTATATCGGCCTGTGCCCTATAATATCTGAAGGCCGAACTGATTTGTTCATCAATTTTTAATTGTGATAATCTGCTGACTGAATCAACACCGCCAAAATCATCACCCACAGAATAATCCATTCCACGCTTTGATGTCTTCTGGGTTCTTGTTGCTGTTAAAAGATTTCCCAAAGTCATCTTTGCTCCTGTCTTAATGACAGCGCCTATTGCCTGATAATCACCAGACTTTAAAGTATGGAACAATCTATAAATACCTATGAAGGATTCCTTCTCAGCTTCTGTAATATTATTCTGATGCTCAAGCTTATACAGGAATTTAGAATACTTTTCATCAGATTTGGATCCACCTTTTTGTGAATCTTCTCCCTCGAAATTCTTGTTGAGATTCTGAGATAGCTCATCTATTGTCATGCCAAGAGGATTCTTGCCATCTCTTATGATATCCAGTACTGCGCCTGGCTTAAGCCTTTCTATAACTGACTTAAGACTCTGATCCCAGGCTCTTACCTTCTCAAAATTATCCTGAGTCATTTCCATGCTATTGTAGCCGAGCACTCTGATGGCTCTGCGATTCTCTTCGCTGAGCTCCTGACCCATATCCTTTAATATCTCATCAACATTCTGGAATGCCTTTTTGATATTGTCCCCAAGGTCAGCTCTTGGTGCTGTCATAAGTGGCTCATAGCCCTGCTGTGCCTTTTTATAACGCTGCTCCATGTCACTGGATACTTCACTGATCCTTGAAAGAGATGCTGTCTCAATCTCCCCAAGCATAGCTCCTGTAACATCTATTGGTCCACGTCTAATAATGCTGACTCTGCTAAGAGTAGCTTCTATGAGATAGCCTGTATTCTGCGGAGTTACGTCGGTAATCTTATCTATCGCTACACCTGCTGTTTCGCAGGCAAGATCTCCAAGTATGTTATGGAGCTTTTCAATCAGCTGCTCCATAGGTGCTGTATCTATAGAAAATCCGCTGTTAAGTAGCTGCCTGTTGGCATCTATTGTCATGCGAAGTCTTACTTCTTCAAGCTGCATTCTGGCCTGAATAAAGCGTGGATCCTGTGTATCAACAGGGCAGTTATCTGCATACTCTGTGGTTATGCTATTCTTGATTGATTCATTTCTTAAAACAGACAGATTAAGCTCTTTTCCTGAATGCAAACCTGTTCTGATATCATCGTCTCTAACCTTTTCAAAGTCATTCTTAATGGCAACAGCCTTAGCAAAGATACTCCTTGGATCTGAAATATCTGCTTTTGTCGCCTTGTGCCCGTCTGCTATAGCCGCAGCTACAGCCTGCGCTCCTGTTTCTTCTGATATAGGAAAAGAAATCTCTTTTACCCTGTGTACACCTGCAAGAGTCTCAGCTGTGAGTGGAATTCCCTGCTGAATTGCCCATCTTGCTTCTTCTCTTACCTGTGGGTTTTCTTTATCAAAACCTGCCTCTTCCATTATCTTGTCAATCTGTCCATCAAGCTGTTCCCAGTCATAAGCTTCTGCCTTCTGGGCATAATATCCGCCTGCATCCTGAGCATAGAAGCCCCTTCCAGACATATTCTGACCGTTGGTGCTGTGGGAAGCGCGATAAAGGTTCTCAATACTTGGACTCATGTTGTTGAGAACAAGATATTTAACCGCAGCATCATCAAGTCCCTGAATATCAGCGACTTCAGAATAAGCCACACTGGCTGCTTTAATATTCTCATAAGTGACGGGAATGTCGTTTTCATGGAAGCTCTTTTGAAGCTGCGTAGCAAAAGACATACTGCCAGTGATCCTTGCAAGCTTATCAAGACTCATATCATCGTTAAAGCCTACAATCTCCTGACCAGACTCCAAAAGGACACTCTTGATCTTATCAAGAATGGTCACAGTTTCTGTACTGTCCATATTTTTAATATCAAATCCATCCTCGGCAGCCTTGGCATAGTCCTCCTTGGACATGGTATTTGATAAAAGAGCCATATAGTTATGCTGTGTCAAAACGTCCGTGTTTTCAGCCATTTCGCTTATATCATCTAAGCTCCTGGCCTGACAGGCATAAGCATTATTACTATAAATGCTTGAATCAAGCTGCACGTTAACAGGATTAGTGGTTACAGAGCTTGATTTGCCAGCTTTGGAAGCGAAAGCCTCCTTTGGTTCCATCCCAAGGATATTCAGACTCTCATCTTTTCCATGACTGGTAATTGCCTGAAAGTTTATATTCATTTGTACCTCACTAAATTTATACACAAAAAATGGTGATGAATATATTATTCATCACCATTTATTTCGGCTTAGTTTCAAAAAACTTTACTTTTTAGTTTTCTTAGTCTGGAAGAGGAATACCTCTGCTCCATAAGGCGGAAGATCAAATTCTATGCTGTAATCCTTGTAATCACAAAGACCTTTTTCAGCTTTGATCTTGTCTGGAACACCACTACCTGATCCACCATAGCACTCCTGTGCACTATCAAGGAGCTTGGTATATGTGCCATCAAATGGAACGCCTACCTTAAAGCCCTTTCTCTCCATAGGAGTCATGTTCAGGACAAAGAGAATGTTGTCCTTGCCATTAGAAGCTCTGCGGTAGAAGCTGTAGGTGCTGCGCTCCTTGTCATCAGCGTTGATCCACTCAAAGCCGCCCCAGTCATTATCTACCTCATAAAGAGCCGGATACTTCCTATAGAGCTCAAGAAGCTTACCCACGTAGTCCTTCATTCCTCTGTTGAGGTCATTCTCAAGAAGGAACCAGTCAAGCTCTCTCTTCTCGCTCCATTCACGCTCCTGACCAAAGTCCTGACCCATGAATAAAAGCTTCTTGCCTGAGTGACCAAACATGTAAGTGTAGCCTACTCGAAGGTTCGCATATTTATCAACCTGATATCCAGGCATCTTCTCAACCATTGAGCACTTAAGGTGCACTACCTCGTCATGTGACAATGGAAGAATGTAATTCTCAGCATCATTGTAGCTCATTGCAAAGGTCATCA
>JAEEGL012320438.1_pt1 | contig 15672 bp, 13 predicted proteins | sample 9134231 | NCBI WGS metagenome assembly JAEEGL01 (sample SAMN16246548, study PRJNA631951) | gut metagenome | biome: gut microbiome; feature: rumen; material: fiber-attached | host: Bos | place: Iran: Karaj | collected 2018-10
CGGAATCATGGGCTTGCGGGCGGTCATGAGTCTCACCTGCCGGTTCGGTCAAGCGCTTCTGTCTGCGACAGAGGTGTCCAGCGGACACCCGCGCCCCGCCCCTACATTTTATAATCAAAACGCGCATGCGTTTTCCGACATCGTTCATCATTCATTGAGCACAGCGACAAATCCCAATTTCTCACGTCGACGCTGCGGCGTTGCTCGCCTGCGCGTCCAGCACGGCGTCGATGGCCAGTACCGTCGCAAGAACAAGGATCTCGTCCGCGTTGTCGGCGACGTCAAGCTCATAGGCGTCGCCCCAGCTCATCCATTTTTTGTGTACGCTTACCACCGGGATCTCGCCCGCGCTCACGGTGTAGTCGTGGCCGAACACGTCGCCCACCACTTCCCATTCCGGGCCCTGCACGTAGTACTTCGGCTTGAAGAAAGAGAATTTCTTCACGATCTGCGCTTTCTCTTCGCCGCCGATCTCCACGATGAACCGCGGCATGAAGGACGCCACCTTCTGCCGCACGAAGGCCAGCTCCGTGCCGTTCGGGTCGTAGACCCGCAGTTTTTTGCCCACCGAGAACACCTTGCCCTCGATGTAGTATTTGTCGTTGCCCAGCTCGTCCATTACGTTGCTCTGGTCTTTCCACGAAAAGAATTTTTGTTTCAGATACAGCTTCATTTATTCCGGTCCTTTCTTATACAAAGTGTAATGATAATTTATTATAACGGATTTGCCTCCGTTTGTCCATACGCCGCCGGTGCATTCTTTTTCTTTCCCGTAAAAGAAAGGCTTTAAATACAGTTGAAGTTATGGTAAAATCAGAATGAGATATGTACGCGGTATTTCACAGGAGGGGAAAAATGAACGGATTACAGAATCGGGCGGACGCAAAGCCTCCGGCGGGCTATACGATCAAAAATCCCTACGCCTCCGTCAACTGGGATACGTGGAACCGTTACCGCGCCCAGCTGCACGCCCATACGCTCTACAGCGACGGCAGCCTGAATATCACCGACGTTGTGGAGGCGTATTACGCGAAGGGGTACGATATCCTCTGCGTCACCGATCACGGCGTGGTTGGCCGCGGCTGGAACGTAAAGCCCCGTCTTGTGCCCGGGGTGAGCTTCAACCAATACTTAAAGCCCCGCGAGATGTATCCGCTTTCAAACGAACGCTATGCCGAGATCGCCGCGGGCGCGGACCGCGGCGGGCGGCCGATGCTGGACGTAAAGCTCGGCATCGAGATGAACGCCCTTGTGGTGCGCAAGAACCACGTGAACGGCTTTTTCTGCGGCTGGGGGCAGAACCGCCTCGGCAAAGAAGAGGATTACGAAAACGTGATCGCCGGAACCGAACAGGCGGGCGGTATTTCCGTGATCAACCACCCGGGGGATTTCTTCCACGCGGCTTCCGGCAGAAGCGCCGCCGAGGACTGGCACAACCTGATGGTTTTTGCCGACGCGCTTCTGGCGCACCCTTCCTGCGTGGGCGTGGAGGCGTTCAACCGCATCGACACGGCGAGCCGTTACGACCGCGTGATCTGGGACCGGCTTCTGATGTTCTGCATCCCCCGCGGTCGCAATGTGTGGGCGTTTTCAAACGACGACTCGCACACGCTTACCGATATCGGCCTCACCGCGGAGATCATGCTGATGCCCGAGCTTACCGAAAGGGCCCTTCGCACCGCCATGGAGAACGGCACCTTTTTCGCCTGCTCCACGATCGCCCGCGAGGAGCTGGGCGAGGATTTCCGCGGCACCGGCGATTTTGCCGAAATAAAGCGCGTCACCGTGGATGACGATAACGACGTGATCACCGTTCAGGCGGAAAACGCGGACCTGATCGAATGGATCGCTGACGGGCGCGTGATAGCCACCGGCGATACCCTGCGTTTGCGGGAGCACGCGGAAGAGATCGGCGCCTACGTGCGCTTTCAGATCCGCAACGGCGGCGGCCTGCTGCTTTCGCAGCCCTTTATCTGTGACGACGGCGCCATGGAAACCCGCCTGATCCCCCGCCCGGCGGAGGAAGATCTTTCCGCTCCGGCAAAAGCGGCAAAAAAGCTCCGCACGTCCCTGCGCAGGACCCATCTGGGCGAGGTTTTGTACCGGGTGGCGTCAAAGAAGGAATGACGTTCTAATTTCAGTTTAGCGCTTTATTAAATTGAAAATGGAAAATGGAAAATGGAAAATTTCGGAAAACGCTTGCGCGTTTTGATTATAAATTTAGGAATCCATTTTTGTTAATGAAACCTTATGATCCATAGCATTAAAATGCCAGCCGCAGGCTCCTTAATTTTACATTTTCCATTTTCCATTTTCCATTTGAGCGCAGCGACAAATCCCAATTTGCCTACCCCAAAGGAGATTACCTTATGTTCAAATTAACCCCATTATCCGGCGGCTTTACGCTGCGGTATAACGGCAGAACGCTGCTCACGCACACCGAAGAAGCGCCCGCGCTGTTCATCGGCAGGGGCGTGCCGCGGGTGAACATGTTCCGCGGCAATTTCGATATCGCCGACCGGCTCGATCTGCGTTTGCCCCTGCACATTTGCGAGGTCGCCGGTACGCGCGTGGTGTGCCGTCACCCCGATCTTGAAGGCGGTTTTAACCTCTCTTTTTCGGAAGACGCAGGCGTTCTGCGTGTCAGCGGCAGGGCGGCGGATGAAAGATACAACCGCTTCTGGGTGCGTTTTAGCGCGGAAAAAGAAGAGCACGTCACCGGCGGCGGCGAGCAGTTTTCATTTTTGGATCTGCGCGGCAGGCGCTACCCCATATGGACCCGCGAGCAGGGCGTGGGCCGCAACAAGCTCACCGAGATCACCCGCCTTTCGGACGCCCTCGACGGCAGCGGCGGCGATTACCACACCACCTTCTTCCCGCAGCCCACGTTCGTTTCCTCAAAAAAATATTTCATCCATTTTGAAAATTACGAATACGCCGTGCTCGATTTCACAAACGAAACGTTCCACGAGGTCGAAGTGTGGAGCCTTGCACCGTGTTTCTGCGTCGGCACGGGCGAAAATTACCCCTCGCTGCTGCAATCCCTCACCGGGCTTCTGGGCAGGCAGCCCGCGCTGCCCGACTGGGCGATGAAGGGCCTTTGGCTCGGCGTGCAGGGCGGCACGCAGCGTGCCCTTGAACTGCGCGACCGCTGCGTAAACGCCGGGGCGGATATCTCCGCCGTCTGGATCCAGGATTGGCAGGGCACCCGGCAAACCTCCTTCGGCAAGCGCAATATCTGGAACTGGCGCTGGAGCGAAGAGCTCTACCCGGGGCTGGATACCGTGATCCGCGAAGACGCCGACCGGGCGTGGATGGGCTATATTAACCCCTACGTGGTGGATACCGGAGATCTGTATGCCGAGGCGAAAGAGAAGGGGTACCTCGTAAAACGGCCGGACGGCACGGATTATCTGTTCGATTTCGGCGAATTCGACTGCGGCGTGGTGGATCTCACCCTGCCCGCGGCGTTTACATGGTATAAAAACGTGATCAAAACCAACCTGATCGACCTCGGCCTCAGGGGCTGGATGGCGGATTTCGGCGAATACCTGCCGGTGGACGCGGTCTGCCACGGCGGCAGCGGCTGGGCGCTGCATAACCGCTGGCCCGCCCTGTGGGCGCAGTGCAACCGCGAGGCCGTGGAAGAGCGCGGCAAGCTGGGCGAATGCGTGTTCTATATGCGCGCCGGGGCCGCGGGCACCCAGCGGTATTCCACCCTGATGTGGGCGGGCGACCAGAACGTGGACTGGAGTGCGGACGACGGTCTGCCCAGCGCGATCACCTCCGCCCTCACCATGGGCATGAGCGGCTACGGCCTCTCGTGCAGCGATATCGGCGGCTACACCACGCTGTTCACGATGCGCCGCGATGAAGAGCTGCTCAAACGCTGGCTCGAATTTGCCTGCTTCACGCCCGTGATGCGCAGCCACGAGGGCAATCGCCCCACGGTGAACGTGCAGCTTTACGATACCCCCGAGCTGCTGGCGTTCACCGCGCGCATGACGCGCCTGCACGATGCGCTTCTGCCCTATCTCAGAAACGCGGTGCGGCAGAACGCCGGAACCGGCCTGCCGGTGATGCGCCCGCTGTTCTTTGCGGAGGACTGCGCCGCGGCGTGGGAGACCCAACGGTGGGCCTATCTGTTCGGCGACGATATGCTCGTCGCCCCGGTGGTTGAGCCCGGCGCGGATACGCGTAAGGTATGGCTGCCGCAGGGGGATTGGGTCCACCTGTGGACCGGCAAAACGTATACGGGCGGGTATGTTGCCGTGCCCGCGCCCATCGGGCAGCCCCCGGTGTTTTACCGCGCCGGCGCGGCGTTTACAGATCTGTTTGAGGAGCTGAAAAGGATATGACGCTGGGGCTGAAGCGCGGCACGGTGGCGCTGTGCCCCCACGAAACGGCGTGGGAAGAGGAGGCCGCCCGCACGATAAATACGCTGCGGGGCATTTTAGGCGACGCCGCGCAGGATATAGCGCACGTGGGCAGTACGAGCATCCAAAACATCATGGCAAAGCCCATCGTGGATATCGCCGTGGCGGCGGAAAACCTTGATTCTGTGCTGGCAAAGGAACCGGCGCTGCTTAAGGCCGGGTTTTATCACCGCAATACGCCCCTGCCGGAGCAGCTTCTGTTCGCCCGCGGCAGCTATTATACCGACGCGGGGGAAGAACAGACGCACTTTATCCACGTGGTAAAGGCGGGCGGGCAGGATTGGCACAACTACATCAATTTCCGCGATTATATGAATGCCTATCCCGCCGCGGCAAAGGCCTACGAGGCGCTCAAGCTCCGCCTTGCCGCCGCCTGTCCCGCGGACGCGGGCAGGGAGCAGTACCTTGCGGGCAAGCACGGTTTTATCGTCCATACGCTGCGCAAGGCCATGGTGTGGTCTTACCTCGGCAAAAACGTACATATCGAAATGGACCGCCCCCTGGGGTACGTGCACAAAAAAAACGGGTATGCCCTTACGTACCCGCTGAATTACGGATATATTCCCGGCGTTCTCGGCGGCGATGGCGAAGAGCTGGACGTATATCTTCTCGGAGTAAACGAACCCGTACCCGCGGCGGACTGTACGGTGGTCGGCGTTGCCCGCCGCCTTAACGACGTTGAGGATAAGCTGATCGCCGCCCCGGCGGGCATGGCGTTCACGCGCGAAGAGATGGCGGCGGCGGTGCGTTTTCAGGAGCAGTACTACGATACCTTTATTCTCACGTGCGAAGACCTGCCCGATTTTGAAGCGCTCTACGAACGGTAAAAGGAGATTATTATGGATCTTGTTGAAATGCTGCGCGATACGCTCGGTATCGCCGAAAAAGGCGGTTATACCGCAAACGGAAGGGAAGTCCGCCTGCATCTGAAGGGGGAAGAGATGCGCCGCGCCCGCGTGCTTTTGCCGGAGGACGTTTACGGCGTGCGGGCCCGGGCGGAGCGCTGCCTGCCTGTATATCCGGGCGGCTGCGCCATTGGCTGTGAAAACACGGATTCCTTCTCGGCGGCGCTGCGGGTGCACAGGGAGCGTGCGCGCTCTGCCGGGGAAATGCCGGTGCTGGTGCTCAACTTTGCCAATCCGGTCCACCCCGGGGGCGGCGTGCGGCAGGGCGCTCGCGCGCAGGAAGAGGATCTCTGCAGAAAGAGCACGCTGCTGCTCTCGCTTGAGAGCGACGAAGCGAAGCCTTATTATGAATACAATAAAAACCGGCGTTCCTACCTCGGGTCGGACGCGATGATCTTTACCCCGCAGGCGGAGATTATGCGCGACGCAAACGGCGAACTGCTCGAAAGCCCCGTTACCGTGGCCGTGCTTACCTGCGCCGCGCCGGTGGTCAACGCCGGGTTCATTGAGATGACCGCGGAGGAATATCGCTCGCTCCTGTTTGAGCGCATCGCCGGCATGCTGGTGTGCGCGGCGTATTTCGGGTACCGCGACCTGGTGCTCGGGGCATGGGGCTGCGGCGCGTTCGGCAACGACGCCGCCGTGGTGGCCGAGGCGTTTCACGCCGCGCTGTACGAAACGGTTCTGTGCGGCGCGCCCCTCGGCAGCCGTTTCAGCCGCGTGGCGTTTGCGGTGCCGGACCGCTCGCAGGAAAAATACAATTTCCGTCAGTTTTCGCATTTCTTCGCCGAATGCGATCCGATCCCGCAGGGCGAAGCGAACCTGCCCGCGGCGGACGCGCTGTATGCCGACCGTGCGCGCGGCTGCCTTGTGGGCGGCGCGGCGGGGGACGCCCTCGGCTACGCGGTGGAATTTCTGGATGAGGGCAGTATTCGTTGGCATTACGGCGAAAACGGCATAATGCAGTACGATAAGGACGATTCCGGCAAGGCGCAGATTTCCGACGACACGCAGATGACGATGTTTACCGCCAACGGCCTGCTGGTATACGATACCGCCCGCGCGATGGGCAAAGCCGAAGGGCCTGCGGTGCGGTACGTTGCCGCCGCGTACCGGGATTGGCTCGGCACGCAGTATACCGCCTTTCAGAAGGCGGATACAGAGAACCGCGTTTCGTGGCTCTGCGACGTGCCCGATCTCTACAGCCCCCGCGCCCCGGGCAATACCTGCATTTCCGCGCTGCAGCAGCTGAAAAAGGGCGCGCCCCTGCCGGATACCGATCGGCCGATCAACAACAGCAAGGGCTGCGGCGGCGTGATGCGCGTTGCCCCCGTGGGGCTGCTGCGTGCTGCCGAATCCGATATCCGCACCGTTGCCGTTGAGGGCGCCAACGCTGCCGCCGTCACCCACGGGCACCCGCTGGGCTGGCTGCCCGCCGCGGCGCTTGCCGTGACCGTGCGCCTCAGCGTTGATCCCGGGCGCCGGATGACGCTCAGAGAGACCGTGCTTACGGCAGTGGATACCGTGGCTTCGGTATTCGCGGGCAAAGAGCATATTGATACTTTTACAAATCTGATGCGCCTCGCGGTCAGCCTTTCCGAAAACACGAAGGACGACCTTGAAAACATCCACCGGCTCGGCCAGGGCTGGGTAGGGGAGGAGGCGCTCGCCATCGCCGTTTACTGCGCGCTGCGCCACCAGAGCGATTTTTCCGCCTGTATCCGCGCCGCCGTGAACCATAAGGGCGACAGCGATTCCACCGGCGCTGTGGCGGGCAACATCCTCGGCGCGTGGCTGGGGCTTGAAGCCATCGACCCCGTTTGGAAACGGGATCTCGAACTGTATGATGAACTGATCGAACTGGCGGACGACCTTGTTTCCGGCTGCCGCCTGAACGAAAACGGCGCGCCGGATCCTGCCTGGGAGCGCAAATACGTGCAGATGCGCCGGTAAACGAAAACTCAACTGTAATTAGAATTTTATCTACAATTCGCTTATTTACATTTGTCCTTCTTCGGGGTATGATAAAGACGGTCCGGATCGAAAATGAACCGAAAGAGGGATACATATGGATACAATGAAGATCGGCGGATACATTCAGCATCTGCGCAAAGCCGCCGGTATGACCCAGAAGGAGCTTGCCGACCGGCTCGGCGTCTCCTTTCAGGCAGTCTCCAAGTGGGAACGCGGCGACGCGCTTCCCGATACGGGGCTGCTGCCCGACCTGTGCGACGAACTGAACACCACCGCGGACAAGCTGCTGAACGGCGGCAGCATCCTGCTGAAAAACCGGAAGCTGATGCGCGTGGAAGACGTGATCGCCGGGTTCGAGCACATCGAAGCGATCGGCAAATGCTTCGGCGAAAACTGCGATTTTTACACCGGCATGGTGGAGGGCATCAACGCCAAGATGGACCTCGACCTGCTGGGATATATGGACGACCGCAAAACGTTGGAGGTGCTGTGGGCGGAGGTGCTCATTCAGGGGATCCTGGCCGGCAGGACCGTGGATATGGACGAGGTTGAGGCAAACTTCACCAACCTTAAAATGGTGGGGGAAATCAAAAAGTATATTGAGAAAACCTCCTCTGATCATCGCGGATGATACGGGCGCACAGCGCACTTGGGGCGATTATTCATATTTCAGTTTGTCGAGATATTGAAATAAAAAACGATAGATGAGAATTCACGTTTCTGAAAACGCAGAAATATTCGGTTTCTTTGTAGGGGCGGGCATGACCGCCCGAAAACCATCTGTAACTATTTGCCGTATGTAAGCGAATAGGGTGTTTTCCCGCTTTTATTGATTATTGCGAAATAATAGGCTTATGGGCGGTCATGCCCGCCCCTACAATTAAACAGGAACCTCCTGCGTTTTATCATAGTAAAATGCAGTTCTTATAGAGGCATTTTTCAGATAAGATGAACATCACGCTATATTCCAATTTGACGCGCAGGAAGCGATTTATCAACGGACGCAAAAAAAACCGCGCCGGGCAGCGCGGAATAAAAATCAAATGCCGGAGGCCGGAAGGCCTCTTTTTTCAGCTTTTTACTTCTTTTTCTTCGGTGCGGGCAGCTCGTCCCACATTGCGTTCACGAGCTCCGTTAAAAGGGCGCGGTCGTCGATATCCTCCACCAGCAGCATGGGCTTCGCCCCCTCGTAGGGAAGCGCCTCGGGCGCGTCCGGCATCAGGCGCGCGGCGGCCTTCGTGATTTTCACGAGCAGCCGGTCGTCGTAGATCCCCCCTATGATCTTATCGCGGGCGTACAGTATATATTCCCCCATCATCGGGCGGTAGGTAACGCCCTCTACGTCCGAGAGCTGCTCCAGCACGTAATCGAGATATTCTTTTTTGGAAGCCATTTTTCTTCTCCTTTATCATTTTGTCGGTTGAAATACCGGCGGATATCTGCTATAATCATTATATCAGACGGCGTGATCCCGGTCAATACCTGCGCCGTCGGCAAAAAGGGGTGTTATCTATGGATGAACAGAAAATCAGAGAACAGGCGGAGCAGATCGTGGAAAAGATCAAGGCCGCGGTCAAAGACGGCGGCGGTTCCCGCGTGCTGCTCAAGCGCCACGGCGAAACGCTGATGAACCTTTCGCTGAACACCGGCATGATCGGCGCGGTGGTGGGGCTGAAGCTGGCGCCGTTCGCGGTGCTCACCACGGCTTTGGTCTCCTTCGGGCTGGATTGCGAGATCGAGATCGAAAAAGAAGACGGCACGGTGATCAACCTGAACCGTACGCCGGTGGGCATGCGGCTGGAAGAGATCAAAGAGAACGCGATCGACAAAACCAAAGAGATCATCGACAAAGTAAAGGGCATGTCGGGCTCGCCCTCGGCGTATACCGACACCGACTATACCGCAGACGCCGCCGACGCCGAAGACGATCCTTCGGAAGACGCGCAGTAACACCGGGCAAACCGGCACACACAAAGCAGAAGACCGAAAGAGAAGTGTTTCTCCTTCGGTCTTATTTTACGCCCGCATGTACGCAAAAGCGGTCACATGCATTCGTCTGCCAGCTGGTCCACGGTCTTTTCGGGGTCGGCGATGCCCGCGAGAATGAATTTCATCATAAAGGCGTGGAAGCGCTTCAGGTTCTCGCCGTCCAGATAGGTGTGGGAGTAGATATAGTCCGCGTACAGGTCGCCGGAGGCGTCGTGCGGCATCAGGTTCAGGTACAGCGGCTGGAAGGCGTATCCGGTGTTCACGTGGTCCGCATGGAATCTGATATCCAGGCCCTCGGTATTGAAATACGGCTGATAGGTGAACACGAGCCCCCGGAAGATGGCGTCCTCGGGGAAGCCGTAGCGCTCGTTGGTATAGGGCAGAAAGTTTCTGAGCTCAACGCTCGTGTGGCGGTACAGGTCCTTCTGGGTGATATCCAGTTTGCGCAGGGCCTCTTTAAAGGTATCGCTGCCGGGGATCTTCGAGCGCCATACGAGCTGGTGCGCCACGGTCATGCCGCATTCGCGCTCAAACAGCACCGAACGGCGCGAGGCGGTGGTATCGAAGCAGATATCGTCCGAGCCGCTCATCTTGTAAAGCCACGTGCGCAGCGCCAGCGCGTAATAGATCTGCGGGCTCATATTGCCCGCGAGGGCGGCCTCGTCGATCTTCTTCACGGTTTCGGCGGGGATGCGCATCGGCATGCTGGTGCATAAAAACTGGTCGAACCGCAGCGGCAGGCCGTAATTCTTGCCCTCCACGTACTCGGGGCTGGGCCTCGGGTTCATCGAAGAAAAATGCGGCTCGGTGTCGAACTGCGCGCGCCACCAGTCGATATCCTCCTGCCAGCGCTTGGATTCCATATATTTCCACGATTTTTCAATGTGCTTTTCGGGGCCGATGCCGGGGGCGGGCAGCTCCGTGCCCTTCACCAGCGCCTCGTACACCTTAAAGAAATAGGTGATCACGGTGATGAGGCCCACGGAATCCATGATCATATGGTAGCCGTTGAAATACAGCGTGTCAAGCCCGTCCGGGCGGCGGATCAGCTTCGCGTCGTAGAGCTGCACGTCGTTATATTCGTTGGGCAGGGGCTCGCGCGCCTTATCCTGCAGGTATTCGTCCACGTCCGCGTCGGTTTTGTCGCTCATATCCACCAGCTCGATGCCCGTGGGCTCCTCGTCGGAATAATACTGGCGGAACTGATCCGGCTCGTATTCGTTGAGGCGGATGGTGCAGAAGGGCAGGCGCTTCACGGTCAGCTTTATGGCCTCCAGCGCCTTTTCTTCGTCAATGGGTTCCTCAAAGTCCACCCGGGCGGGCATGTTCAGCAGCGCGCGGGGCGCGCCGAGCACGTAGATGTACAGCGCGACCTGATCGGACGATAAACGGAAATACTTGGGTTCGCTCACGGTTTCATCCTCCTTAAACCAGATCGTTCAGGTAATCCGCAAGATCCTGAACGGTGAAAATGGAATTGAGGTCCTCGGTGGCGATCACCACGCCGAATTCCTCTTCCATCTGGCCCACCATATCCATGATGTCCAGCGAATTCATGTGCAGGTCCGCCAGAAAGCGGGTGTCCGGCGTAATGGAATCTCTTGGTACGTCGTTGTAGTCCAACATGATGTCTACGATTTTTTCAAACATGTTTATACTCCTTTTGTTTTTGTTACTGTTTTATCGCAGCGATCTTGAACCGCTGAATTTTATGGGTCGTGCTTTTCTCAAATTCCGTATCTGCGATATCGAAATCCGCGATCTTTTTGTAGCCGGGCATCCCGCTGTTGAACGTCTCGAAGTCCGGCAGCATATGGGCTTTTGCCTGTTCGGGCGTTTCCAGCCCGTGTGCGGCGCGGTATTCCGGGTCGAGATAGACGATGGCGTTGATCTCGGCGTTGCTTTCCTGCGCGTAAACGACGCACTCCTTGATGTAGGGGATCTGCTTCATCAGCGCCTCCTCGATCTCCTCCGGAGATACGTTTTTGCCGTTGGGCAGAATGATCAGGTTTTTCAGCCGCCCGCTGATATACAGGAACTTGTATTTGTCGATATGCCCGATATCCCCGGTCCGGAACCAGCCGTCGTCCGTGAATACCTTAGCGGTGTCCTGAGGCGCCTTGTAGTAGCCGAGCATCACGTTGTCGCCCTTGAGCTGGATCTCGCCGTTGCCGTCCTCGTCCGGGTCGGCGATGCGCGCCTCCATTGTGGGAAGCAGATGCCCCACGCTGAACCGGCGCGGCCCCGCAAGCGGATTGACCGCCGCCACGGGAGCGCATTCCGTGATGCCGTAGCCGTTGTAGATGTCCACGCCCACAGCGGTAAGAAAATCCGCGGTGTCCTGCGAGAGCGCCGCGCCGCCGCAGATGATCATTCTGAGCTTCCCGCCCAGAGGCGCAAGCACCTCTTTGAATAACCTGCGGCGGATATCGATATGTACCTTGCTCAGCGTCTTGCTCAGGAGCATTGCCCGGTCAAACTGCGCCTGTTTGCCGGATTCCGCGATCTGCTTTTTCATCTTGCGCACCAGCAGATCCAGCATCATCGGCACCATGCAGCTCATCTCCGGCTGAAAGCGCTCCAGGTTCTTTACGAGGTACTTCAGGTCGTTGTTGATGCACACGGTGGTGCCGCAGTACATGCAGCTCATGATGTGCGCGTGCAGCTCGTAGGAATGGTTCACCGGAAGCACCGAAAAGCTGACGTCCGGGTAGTGCAGCAGCCTTGCGCAGCCGCGCAGCGTGCCCATGATGTTGCGGTTCGAGAGCATCACGCCCTTGTTCGCGCCTGTGGTGCCGGAGGTGTATATGATCACGCAGAGAGCGTCCGGGTCGACGGACGCGGGCAGCGCCTTCGCGCCCTGTTCTTCCAGCAGCGCGCGCCCCTCCCGAAGCAGGTCCGGCAGGTACAGTACCGTTTCGCAGTCCTCGGCCGTTTCGTCGCCTTTGCCGCGCATCACCACCACGGTGGTTATCGTTTCGCATTCCGGCAGGATCTTCAGCAGCTTTCTGAGGCAGCCTTTCGAGCAGAATACGGTTTTCACCTCGGCGAATTTCAGCTGCGTCGCCATCGTTTCCGGCGGCAGCTCCTTATCGATGGGCACGCACACGGCAACGCCGCTGACCACGGCCATATATACGGAGATCCATTCCTGCGAGGTCTCGCCCAGCAGGGCGATATTCTGGCGGGAAAGGCCCCTGTGCAGCATCGCAGCGCGCAGCGCCTCGGTGTTTTCGGCAAACTGCCCGAAGGTGACCGAGGATTCGTCGGTGCGCGTTTCCATCTGCCGGTATGCGATCTTGTGCGGATACCGTCTGCGCGCATGGTCCATGATCTGGTATACGGTGGTGAAGCTGTTTACGGTTTCGGGTTTTATCAGGAATTTTTCTGGATTCATCGGATTATCCTTTTCGGTCTCTGAAATGGGAATGCACGGATCAGGCCTTTTTCTTCATCGGGTTCAGCGCCAGCGCGGCGAACAGCAGCAGCATGCCCACGGCGCACAGCACGGCGGCGGCAAGGTAGCCGACGGAAAAGCCCTTTGCCTCTACGATGCGGCCGATCACCTGCGTGGCAAGCGCCGCGCCGCCCCAGAACGCGCCGCCGGAGAAGATCGGGTTGATGGCGTTGAGGTCCTTATTGCCGAACAGCGCGCCGGTGATCACCGGGCAGATGTTTGAGGTCATGGCGCCGGTAACGCAAAGCACGGAGCAGATCACGGCAAGCCACACCACGGCCGTATTGGGATATACGAACGCGTAGATCAGCGCGCCGACGGCAAGCGGGACCACGGTGGTGAGGATAAGGCCCTGAACGCCGAGCTTTTCGGAGATGGTGCCGCCGATGAACACGAACAGGATGCCCACCCCCTGCATGATGCCCTGCATGGCGGATGCGGTGGACTGGTCCATGCCGTAGGCGGTGAGCAGCGAGGGCATATAGGTGCTGATGCCGAGGTAGGAGATGGAAAGCAGCAGGATGCCCGCGAACACCAGTATGAACGCCGGGGTCCTGAGCGCCTGTTTTTTGGTGAGGCCCGGGATTTCGGGCGCTGCGGCCTGTGCGGCGCCGGCGTTTTCGCCCGCAGCGGGAGCGGAGGCTTTGGGGATCACAAAATACGCGATCACGTCGCAGGCAACCACGATTCCCATCAGCACCAGATATACGGTGCGCCAATCCATCGCCTTCAGCAGCGCGCCGGGCAGGAAGGAGAACGCGGTGGCACCCACGGAGGCGGAGGCCAGCACGAGGGCGATGGTTTTGGCGATTTTTGCGCCGAAATCACCGAAATACGGGGTGATGGCCGCCACGCCCATCGCGTGCGTACCGAACGCGAGGTTGATACCGCCGAACACGCCGGCCAGGACCACCATCCAGATTTGCGTGGCAAAGCTGCACATCAGGCAGTAAATAACGGCGAGTACGCCGCAGATCACAAAGATAACGCGAGGCTGAAGCTTTTTCAGCAGAGGTGCGAACAGGAACGTAGAGCATATAAAGGTTACGAAGCAGCCCACCGTGGCCGACAGCGCGATGTTGGCCAGATTCTCGGCGCCCCATACGCCTAAAAAGGAAGGAAGAAAGATGGAGAACGTGGAGTTGAGCCCCATGTTGGCGAACAGCGCGATGCACGCGCCGACGACCGCCCGTTTTGCATTGGATTTTGACATTTTGCGTTTCTCTCCTTTTCGGAAATCCGGTTCCCCCGGCCTTTTTTTTGCGAAAGAACAACAAAGACCGTACGGAGCCGTACGGTCGTTACTATACCCTTTTTTTGTTGCCGTAATGTTAAAGAAAACTGAAAAAAAGCCTAAACGCATCCGCAAAAAAACGAATATTTCCGCATTGTTCAACACCCGTTTTTTCTGTGATGTTTATGCTACGGTCACGTAAGCGTAACGGTAAACGCGCAGCCCTTTCCGGGGGCGCTGTTCAGCGTGATCCGGTAATTGAAGAGATCGGCAACTGATTTTACCAGCGCCAACCCAAGGCCGTTGCCCTGCGTTACGTGAGACCTGTCGCCCTGAAAAAACTTTTCAAATATGCGGCTTTGCTGCGTCTCGGGAATACCGGGGCCCGAATCGCTTACGCATACCTGTATGCGCCCGTCGGTTTTTTTTGCCGAAATTTTTACCGTGCCTCCCGCCGGGGTGAATTTGAAAGCGTTTGAAAGCAGATTGCGCCACATCAGCGACGTGAGTTCCGGATCGGCGTAGATATAAAGGCTGTCGTCCGCGTCGATCTCGGGCGCGATTTCCTTATCGGTCCACAGCGGTTCAAACAGCAATACGTCCTCGCGGAGCTGTTCCGCCAGGTTGAGTTTTTCACGTCTGGGGTTCAGCTGCCGGTTCTCTATTTTATTCAGCGTGAGGATATTCGTTATCATGCTCGCCAGTCTTTTGGAGGCGTCGCACACGTTTCTCGCGTATTTTCGCCGGTCTTCCTCCGTAAGATCGGCGCGCATAAGGATCTCGCCGCTGCTCTGTATCAGCGCCAGCGGCGCCTTGAATTCGTGAGATACGTTTGAAATAAAATCCTGGCGCAGCGTTTCTATGCCGGAGAGCTCTTCGGCCAGCTTGTTGAGGTTTTCAAAAATCAGGTCGTATTCGTTGCGGAAACGCCGCTTCTCCGGCAGCCGCACGGTAAAATCACCCGCGCCGATCCGCTGCGTGGTACGCAGGATCCTCATGATGGGGTTGCGCACCGTGATTCTACGGAAAATGCCCGAGATCGTTGTGAACAGAAGGCACAAAGACAAAAACGCGCCCAGCCCGAAAACAAATTTCATGGTTTCGGATTCGGTGGTCTCCAGATACGCCGTCAGCCGCTGATAGACGGTGAGCGTATACAGGATGGAAACGCCCGTCATAATAAAAAGCAGCACAACCCAGTAAAAGGAGAAAAGGCTGTATTTGATACGGATTTTTTTATCCCATTCGTGCCGTTTTATAAACCGTTTCATGCCTGTGCCTCCCCGCGCAATACCGCCTTATACCCCAACCCGCGCACGGTAACGATCTCAAAGCCGTCGCAGTTTTTTGTTTTTTCTCTGATTTTCGTAATATATACGTCCACGGATCGCAGCGTGGATTCACTTTCCCCGTCCCAGAACCGCTCCATCAGCCGTCCCCGGGTAAAGATCTCGCCCGGGTGAGAAAGAAAATGAGAAAGTATGCGGAACTCGCGTACCGTCAACGGGATCGCCTTTCCGCAGCATTGCGCCGACAGCGCCGCCGTATCCATCACAAGGTTGCCCACGGTCAGATTCTGCTGTCTGCCGACGCCCGCCCGCCGCAGCAGCGCCTCCACGCGCCATTTGAGCTCGTTGAGTTCCACAGGCTTTGTAAGATAGTCGTCGATCCCGATGC
>JAEEGL012940154.1_pt1 | contig 15672 bp, 12 predicted proteins | sample 9134231 | NCBI WGS metagenome assembly JAEEGL01 (sample SAMN16246548, study PRJNA631951) | gut metagenome | biome: gut microbiome; feature: rumen; material: fiber-attached | host: Bos | place: Iran: Karaj | collected 2018-10
CACAGGTTCGAGCCCTGTAGTTTCCACCATTACGGCGCAGTAGTTCAGCCTGGTTAGAACGCCAGCCTGTCACGCTGGAGGTCGAGGGTTCGAGCCCCTTCTGCGTCGCCACAAGGCCGGAGCCTTCCGGTTCCGGCCTTGTTTTTGCCCAGATAGCTCAGTTGGTAGAGCAGGGGACTGAAAATCCCCGTGTCACTGGTTCGATTCCGGTTCTGGGCACCAAAGAGAGCACTTAAAGTGCTCTCTTTTTTTTGTTTCTTTTCCGGTATTTCTAACTCGCTAATTTTGATATGTTATTTTCACTTATTTTGCTATATTATTTATTCGTTAAAAATCGGAATAGGGAAACACTTAAGGAGTAATGAATGGAAAAAGCGTTTACCAAGACCGCTCAGCAGGTAGTTTCAGAACTTAATACTGATGCGGTCAAAGGTCTTACACAGGACGAAGCTTCACTACGACTCGTCAAATACGGTCCCAACTCTCTCGGTGAAGAGAAGAAGGTCCCCCTCTGGAAGAAATTCCTCGCACAGTTCAAAGATGCGATGGTAATCATCCTCATCGCTGCAGCAGGCCTCTCGGCATTCATGGCAGTAAAGAGCGGCGGCGGATTCGCTGACTGGGTAGACGTCATTGTCATCCTCGCGATCGTTATATTAAACGCAGTCTTAGGCGTATATCAGGAAGGCAAGGCCGATCAGGCGCTTGCAGCTCTCAAGAAGATGAGCGCTCCCCAGACCAAAGTAATTAGGAACGGCAGCGTCATCATGACGGATTCCGGCAATCTCGTTATAGGCGATATAGTCACCCTCGATGCCGGTGATTCCGTATCGGCAGATATCAGACTTATTGAATCAAGCTCACTCAAGGCAGAAGAAGCATCGCTTACCGGCGAGTCGGTATCCGTAGAAAAGGATGCCGAAGCAGTCTGCGACGAAGATGCAGGCATAGGCGACCGCAAGAACATGCTGTTCATGGGTACGGCAGTTACCTACGGAAGAGCAAAGGGCGTTGTAGTTGCAACTTCAAGAGATACGGAACTCGGTAAGATCGCAAAGAAACTCACCGACATCAATGACGAGCAGACGCCGCTTCAGAGGAATCTCAATTCTCTCGGCAAGATCCTTGCAGTCGTATGCATCATCGTGTGCATCATAGTTCTCGTAGTGGACATTTTCGTGCAGAAGCTCGAGTGGACCGAGGCCATGATGACGGCAGTATCCCTCGCGGTAGCCGCTATCCCCGAAGGCCTTGCGGCAGTCGTAACGATCGTTCTTTCCATCGGCATGACCAAGATGGCAGAGAGCAATGCGATCGTAAAAAGGCTCCTCGCAGTAGAGACATTAGGCTGCGTCGATGTCATCTGCTCCGATAAGACAGGTACTCTCACGCAGAACCAGATGACCGTAAAGGTCCTCTATGACGGCGACAAGGTAATAAACGTTGAAGGCAACGGCTATTCTCCCGAAGGAAAGCTCGTTGACGAGAAGGGCAAGCCGGTCAAGATGTATGAGCATCTGTCGGAACTCGTAAGGGCAGCAGTCCTCTGTAACGACGCGAGCATCGTAAGGGATGACAAGGGCGATTATTCCTGTATCGGAGACCCTACGGAAGGTTCTCTTACAACACTCGGTTCCAAGTGCGGCATGCTCCGCCAGGAGACGATGCATAAGTACCAGAGAATGACGGAACTCCCGTTCGACTCTGACCGTAAGATGATGACGACATACCACTCGGGCGTTACTGCCGGCAAGTGGGTAAGCTATACCAAGGGCGGCCCGGACATCGTCTTCTCAAGATGCAACCGCTATCTTGACGAGACAGGCGTTCACGCAATGACACCCGAGTACCTCGCGAAAATCTCCGAGCAGAACCACCAGTTTGCATGCAAGGCGATCCGCGTGCTCGCATTTGCTTACAACATCCACGAAGAAGGCAAGACCGCTGATTTCGCAGATGAGAAGGATATGGTATTCCTCGGTCTCATCGGCATGATCGACCCCGCGCGTAAAGAGGCAAAGGATGCCATCGCAGTCTGCCGTGAAGCAGGCATACGCGCAGTCATGATCACCGGCGACTATAAGGATTCCGCAGTTGCCATCTCTGATAATCTCGAGATGCGCGACGAAGGCCACATGGATGCATACTCAGGTTCAGAGCTCGACAAGATGAGCGACGAGGATCTGCGCAAGGCTGTCGAGACGGCAAGCGTATATGCAAGAGTTTCTCCCGAGCACAAAGTAAGGATCGTTACCGCGCTCAAGGAGAACGGCCACATCGCTTCGATGACAGGCGACGGCGTCAACGATGCCATGGCTCTCAAGAGTGCAGACATCGGTGTCGCAATGGGCATCACGGGTACCGACGTATCCAAGAATTCCGCTGACATGATCCTGATGGACGACAACTTCGCGACGATCGTAAAGGCTGTCGAGCAGGGAAGGATCATCTACGCGAACATCAGAAAGTTCGTATCGTTCCTTCTGTCCTGCAATGTAGGCGAGATCCTCGTTATCTTCCTGCTGTCGCTCATACCTAACACGGTAATCCCGGGCATTGCTGCGCCTCTCACGGCTATTCAGCTGCTCTGGCTCAACCTCGTAACTGACTCGTTCCCGGCACTCGCACTCGGAAGAGAGAAGGGCGAGCCCGGCATAATGAAGCTGCCGCCGAGAAGAAAGACCGAGCATATCATCAACAAGCATATGATGGTCAACATCGTGCTGCAGGCAACGGGTATCTTCCTGTCAGTAGCGACAGCTTTCCTTGTGGCTCTCATGAGCATGAACGCAGGCAGCACATTCTTCTATGCAGGCGAGACAGGTGACGGCATCCCTCTTGCAACGGCAAGAACGGTTGCTTTTGCGACGCTCATCTGCTCGGAGCTCTTCAGGGCATTTGCCGCAAGATCTGAGAGGATCTCGGTATTCAAGCTCGGACTGTTCTCCAACAGCATGATGAACAAGGCAGTAGGCGTGTCCCTGGCACTCCTTCTGGCAGTCATCTACATCCCGGGCGTGAACGGCGTTTTCGACAATGTCGCACTTAGCCCTCTCGCATGGCTCTTGATACTTCCCCTTGCGATGATCCCGTTTGCACTGAGCGAGGGACACAAGGCATTGAAAGCGCGTTTGCATAAGTAAAGGGCATGTGTTATTATCTAACGGCTAAATTGAGAAGGAGGCAGATATAATGAGTGTTCTGCAAATCATCTTATCTGTAATAGATATAATAAGCGCGATCGCCATAATCGTTCTTTTCCTTGTACAGGAAGGTAACGATCAGGGTCTCGGCGCAGTAACGGGTGCTACTACCGATTCTTACTACAGTAAGGCAAAGGGAAGGACTCTTGAAGAACAGCTTAAGACATGGACGGTTATCTCTTGTGTCGCATTTGCGATCGTATCCGTCATCCTCTATCTTGCGGTGGCAAGACACTGGTAAGAATAAAAGTTTGTTAATTCATCGAGCCTCCGGTAATTGCCGGAGGCTTTTAATATATAATCGAAGAAAACGGGAGTTAATTAATGAGTGATAATAACGACAATAAGTTCTCATACGCAAGGAGTATGAGCCAGAATGCCAGACGCAGGAGCCGCGAGATAATGGCGAAGATGCAGGCAGTGAGGGAGAAGCCCTCGAGCCCGTCAGAACTCGCACCCAAGGGCCCGCTGGCGGTAAAGAACCAGGTAATCGGTATATTAAGACAGACTAATGACGGCGGAGTCGTAGTGCCGGATCCTTCGTTCAAGGATACGGATTTCGGCATGGTCGAGATTGCAAAGAGCAATCTGGGCGGTGCGCCTTTTGACATGGTCGTCGTATGCGAGATCTTAAATCCGGACGGAGAGAAAGGTCACTTGAGGGGAAAGATCAAGGAAGTCTTAGGCGACTTTGGCAACAACGACGTCAGGATGCTGACGGTCCTCCGTCAGTTCGGCCTTGCACAGACATTCCCGGACGAAGTGCTTGCGGAAGTTGAGCCGCTGCCGGTAAATCCCGAACCTGAACTGATCGAAAAAGAGATCAAGGGCGGAAGGCAGGATCTTCGTGATCTGCTCACCATTACTATCGACGGTGAGGATGCCAAGGACTTAGACGACGCCATCTCCATAGAAGAACTCAGAAACGGCAACTTCAAACTGTACGTTCACATTGCAGACGTATCCGGCTATGTTAGGGAAGATACCGCATTGGACGAAGAAGCGTTCAGGAGGGCAACATCCGTTTACCTTGCAGACCGCGTAATCCCTATGCTCCCGCCGAAACTTTCCAACGGACTGTGCAGCCTTAACCCCAACGTGGACAGGCTTGCTATGACCTGCGAGATGTATGTCGACAGGGAAGGCGGTACATATGAAGGAAAGATATACGAGAGTGTCATCAGATCAGACAGGCGCATGAGCTATAACGAGGTCTACCGCATCCTCACAGAGCCCAAGGATTCTGACAAAGATGAATACGGTCCCATCGTTAAGATGCTCGGCGAGATGAAGGTGCTCGCCGACTGCCTGAAGAGGATGCGTGAGAGAAGGGGAGCGCTCAATTTTGAGTTCCCCGAGACCAAGGTCATCCTTAACGACGACGGCAGTGTCAAAGACGTCATGCCTTACCCGATCACGTTTGCCAACGGCATCATCGAGTCGTTCATGATCTGCGCCAACGAATTCGTCGCCAAGACATACGCGCAGATGGAGTATCCTTTCGTATACCGTGTCCACGAGGATCCGGACCCGATCAAGATCGCAAGGTTCTCGCTCGTGGCAAGGAATCTCGGCGCGATAGGAAGGCTGTCAGGCAAGATAACTCCTCTTGATATCGTGAACTTCACGGATACGATAGCAGACGATAAGGTAAAGCCCGTTGCTGACGAGCTCCTCTTAAGGTCCATGGCAAAGGCAAGATACAGCTCGCAGTGCCTCGGACATTTCGGTCTGGCATCAAGATACTACTGCCACTTCACGAGTCCCATCAGGCGTTATCCCGACCTTTACATCCACCGCATCATCAAGAGCGTCATCCATAACGAGAATAAGAAGAACCATTTTGCAGGCCTCGTCGAACGTGTCGCAGAGCAGTCTTCAGACATGGAGAGGAACGCAGTTGATGCGGAGCGCGCATCAGTCGACATCAAGGTCTGCGACTTCATGGCAGACAAGGTGGGTGAGCATTTCGAGGGAACGGTATCGTCTATTATAGACGTCGGATTCTTCGTGGTACTGCCCAGCTCCATCGAAGGCTTTGTACCGTTCAGGAGCCTTGCGGACCACTACTACTTTGACGAGAGAAGATACTGCGCAGTCGGCGCCCACACGGGCACGGTGATCAGCATCGGTCTTAAGCTGGACGTCATCGTCGAGAACGTTGACACCGAACTTAACAGGATAGACTTCTCGCTCGAGAACGATTTCATCCCGCAGTCATCCGGCAAAGGCAGGAATTCCGGCAGGCAGCAGTCCGGAAACGGCAAGCGTCCGCCGATGCGCAAAGCGTCCCACGGCAAGGGTCCCAAGTTCAGGAACAAGCCCTCTAAGGGAGGCAGAAGATCCCCGGGCGGAAACAGGCCCGGCGGAAGACGCAGATAACCGTTTGACAATAACGGTGAATGTAGTGTAATATTCGCTATACACGCGATGACGGAGACCGAGTAACCCGGGAATACACCCACAGAGAGCCTGTCCATCGGCTGGAAGACAGACGGCAGTAATCGGGCGAATAACAGCTCCATCAGCATGGAAGACAATCTAAGAGAGATCCCGTAACTAAGCGGGATAATTCAGGTGGCACCGCGGATACTTTGCAGTATATCGTCCTGAACTTGGAAGCAAGGCTTTTAAGTTCTGGGCGTTTTTGTTTCCGGACAATACAGAAAGGAATGAACGATAATGGGCAACATCTACAGAGACAAAGTCTTAAGTGAACTTACCGAGCAGGACGTCGGTTCTGAACTCCGCGTCTGCGGCTGGATCGAGAACATCAGAGACCACGGCGGAGTATCTTTCATCGACCTCCGCGACATGTACGGCACACTTCAGGTCGTAATGAGAGACACGACTCTCCTTGACGGTCTGGTAAAGGAAGAGTGCATCTCCATCGAAGGTAAGATCGAGCACCGCGACGAGGAGACATACAACCCCAAGATCGCTACGGGTACCATCGAGCTCGAGGCACACAAGGTCGACGTTCTCGGTAAAGTATATTCACAGCTTCCCTTCGAAGTAATGACTTCAAAGGAGATCAGAGAGGATGTAAGACTCAAGTACAGATATTTGGACCTCAGGAACCAGAAGGTCAAGGACAACATCGTCTTCCGTTCCAATGTAATCGCATTCTTAAGACAGAAGATGACGGAGATGGGCTTCCTCGAGATCCAGACTCCTATCCTTACAAGTTCTTCACCCGAGGGCGCAAGAGACTATATCGTTCCTTCAAGAAAGTTCAAGGGCAAGTTCTATGCCCTTCCGCAGGCACCCCAGCAGTTCAAGCAGCTGCTCATGGTGTCCGGTTTCGATAAGTATTTCCAGATCGCTCCCTGCTTCAGAGACGAGGATGCAAGGGCAGACAGATCTCCGGGAGAGTTCTACCAGCTCGACTTTGAGATGAGCTTCGCAACACAGGAAGACGTCTTCAGGGCAGGTGAGGAAGTGCTCACGGCTGCTTTCGAGAAGTTCGCACCCGAAGGATCCGTCGTAACTGCAGCACCTTATCCGGTAATCCCTTACAAGCAGGCAATGCTCGAGTTCGGTACGGATAAGCCCGACCTCAGGAACCCCTTAAGAATTATCGATGTTACGGAGTTCTTCTCAAGATGCACGTTCAAGGCATTCCACGGCAAGACCGTACGTGCCATCAACGTTCACGCGAAACTTTCCAAGGGACAGCACGAGAAGATGCTCAAGTTCGCTCAGGACGAGCTCGGAATGGGCGGCCTCGGCTACCTCGAAGTCCTCGAAGACATGAGCTACAAGGGACCTATCGACAAGTTCATACCTGACGACATGAAGACAGAGCTTAAGGACATCGCAGGCCTTGAAGCAGGCGATACGATCTTCTTCATCGCAGACAACGAGGCACGTGCATGTGAGTGCGCAGGCCAGATCAGGAACGAGCTCGGCAAGCGTCTCGACCTTACCGAGAAGAACGCTTTCAGATTCTGCTTCGTCAACGACTTCCCGATGTTCGAGAAGGATCCCGAGACAAGAAAGTACATCTTCACGCACAATCCTTTCTCCATGCCCCAGGGCGGCCTCGAGGCTCTTGAGACAAAGGAACCCGGCGAGATCCTCGCATACCAGTACGACATCATCTGCAACGGCGTCGAGCTCTCTTCCGGTGCGGTAAGAAACCACGACCTGCAGATCATGAAGAAGGCTTTCGAGATCGCAGGATATTCAGAAGAAGACCTCAAGACAAAGTTCGGTGCTCTCTACAACGCATTTAAGTTCGGCGCACCTCCTCATGCCGGCATGGCTCCCGGAGTCGACCGTATGATCATGCTCTTAAGAGGTGAGGACAACATCAGGGAAGTAATCGCATTCCCGATGAACGGCAACGCACAGGATCTCCTCTGCGGCGCGCCCGGCGACGTTACCGAGCAGCAGCTCAGAGAAGTACACATCAAGGTAAGGCAGTAAACTTTGAAAGTATATTTCCTGACATTAGGATGCAGAGTAAACCGTTACGAGACAGACGCCATGCGGCGCCTGTTTCTCGATAAGGGGTTTGAAGTGACGGAAGAACCCGCCGAAGCGGACTGCTGCGTGGTCAACACGTGCTCGGTCACGGGCGAGGCTGACCGCAAGTCGCATCAGATGCTCCGGAAGATGGCAAGGCTCAGTCCCGATGCCGTTATCGTGGCCACGGGCTGTTCTGCCGAGCTTGCAGACGGTGTGCTGGACTGTGACCTTATCGTAGGCAACCGCGAGAAGAACACCATCGCAGACCACGTCATCGAATACCTTGAGAAGCAGGGGACACATGATCACACCGCTTCTCACACAAGGCCTGAAGTAACTAAGAAAGATGATTACCATGACTTTGGTTCTGTCTTATCTCCCGAAGGCACAAGAGCCTTCATGAAGGTCGAAGACGGATGCAACAACTTCTGCACATACTGCGCAATACCTTATGCCAGAGGCAGGGTCGCAAGCAGGGATTTTGATTCATGCGTGGAAGAGGCAAAGTTCCTCGCATCTTCCGGCTACAAGGAGATTACCATCTCAGGCATACATCTGTGTTCTTACGGCAAGGACAGGGGCGAAGACATCATGTCGCTATTAGAGCTCCTTAAGGCCATAGATTCGATAGAAGGAGTCGAGAGGCTTGCATTGGGTTCTCTTGAACCGATGTCCATGACGGACGCGTTCATAGACGGCCTTGCAGAACTTAAACATCTTTGCCCGCACTTCCATCTGTCGCTTCAGAGCGGCTCTGATACAGTCCTAAAGAGGATGAACAGAAAGTACGATACTGCGCAGTACGCAGAGCGCGTGGGAATGCTAAGGGAAAGATTCCCCGGCATGTCCCTTACGACAGACATCATCACGGGCTTTCCCGGCGAGACCGAAGAGGAGTTTGAGCAGACGTGTGATTTCGCGAAGAAGATGGGATTTGCGAAGATACACGTCTTCCCGTATTCCGAGAGGGAAGGCACGGCAGCTGCTGCCATGTCCCAGATGGACATGTCCGTAAGGAAGGCTCGCGCGGCAGAACTCATAATGATCTCGGACGGACTTGCCGCGGATTTCGCATCAGCGATGACCGGCAAGGAGGCAGAGGTGCTCGTCGAGACCTGCGAAAACGACATTCCCGAGGGATATACCGCAAACTATGTCCGTACCAGGATCAATGTGAGCGCGAAAGAAGCGGGCATCAAGGCCGGAGACATCGTCAGGGGAACGATTACGGGAAGCGACGGCGCTTTCTGTGCGATGGATTTAAGATTTAAATAAATTTTTAGAAAATACACATTTATTATGTTAGAATGTCTCTGTAGGATTTAGGAAAAGTTATCGGAGGCAAACTTGATCAACGACAGCACAGCAAAATTCAATCTCTCGGGCGATCAGTCTGCTGATGTGCAGGCTCTCATGACATATGTCCTGAGCGCTCTCAAAGAGAAGGGTTATAACCCCATCAATCAGCTTGTCGGTTATTTTATCTCCGGCGATCCTACTTATATCACGAGCTACAAGGGCGCGAGAGGACTTATCAAGAGGATCGACAGAGACGAGCTTCTTGAAGTCATCATCAACGACTACTGCTCGAGACTGTAAGGGGTACGATGCCTCCATCCAAAGGTAGAGTAATGGGAATCGATTTCGGGACCAGGCATATCGGTCTCGCGCTTTCTGATGAATCCAGGATACTTGCGACAGGGTACGAGACCGTCAACTGGAACGGCAGGGACCCCGAATGGGCGCTTGACCGTATCTGCACGATAATAAAAGAGATGAACGTTACCGCTCTCGTTATCGGAAGGCCCACCAGGACTGACGGCGAGAGATCCGAGACACAGGAGAAGGCGGAAGAGTTCGGCGCGGAACTGGAAAAGAGGTCCGGCCTTACACCCGAATACAAAGACGAACGCTTTACGACGGTAATGGCTTCCAGATATCTTCACGACTGCAATGTTAAGGCCAAGAAGCAGAAAAAGGTCATAGACCAGGTCGCAGCCGAAATAATCCTCCAGGAGTATCTCGATAAATTAAGAAGCACTTAATATGCTATAATTAATAATTATGTTTTTTGAGGAGGCATGATTATGGCTGACGAGCTTCTTAACAATATGCTTGATATGGATGAAGAGGACCGCAAGATCGTCCTTGAAGATGAAGAGACAGGTGAAGCGATCGAGTTCATCCTTGATGATGCTTTTAAGTTTGGCGGCAAGGACTATGTTGTCCTCTTAAGACCCGTCGACGATCCCGAATACGACTATGAATCCGTTATCATGGAATCCGTTGAAGAAGACGGTGAGATGCTTCTTCAGACAATTCCCGAGAAGGAAGCTGACGTAATCTACGATTATTACGACAAGCTTTGCGACGAGCTGTACGGCGATGAAGAATCAGACGAGTAACAGTCACTCGGGCAATCTTCGCAAGAAGCGCGCCATGCAGGCCGAGCGCAAGGCCAAGCTTGCAGGCGAACATCTGAAGAACAGCGGCGAGGACGAGCTTATCGTCATCAGGGATCCTTACAACAAGAAGGATTACTATCTGTCTGTCATCGATACCTTCGTCATCAACAAGAAGGAGTATATCGTCATGTACAACTATGCTCCGGATGACGGCAATCATGACAAACCCGAGCTCGTGATAATGAGGACGGAGTACTCGAAGAACGGTGACCAGCTTTTCTATTCGATCAAGGACGGCACCGAGCTCGAGACCGCGTTCGTGTATTTCATGAGACGTTACTATAATTCGGAGACGCCCGATGCAAAAGCGAGAAGGGGTGTCTCTCAGGGAGCTGATCCCGAATGAGTTTTCTTTCAAAGGCAGGAAGATATGCACTGGCCCTTTTCCTTGGGCTGGTGGTCGTATGCCTTTATCTCGCAATGTCATTTATTGCTTTTTACGGCATGGAGTTCTTCGGCCTGAGTACCGATACCTATGAGGGTGTGTATACGCTCATCTCATCGGTCCTTGTCATCATCTGCTTCCTGATCTACAACAGGTTCTCAGCGCCCGTTAAGGAAAACAGATTCGTCAAGACCAGAAAGATAAGTGCTTTTGAAGTGCTTCTCCTTGTCATAATAGGTCTCGGCCTGGTGGGTTTCGTGACTTCGTATCTAAGCGTGTTCATCCTCGTGTCTGATTATCTTGCGCCCGTCCAGCAGGAAGTGGCAAGCTACGAGGATTCCGTGGACCGTTTTGCGGAAGTCGCACAGGAGACCGTACCGCTCTGGGATTCATGCATCTACGCTTTTACCATGGCATTCCTCATTCCTCTCAGCGAGGAACTGGTCTTCAGGGGAGCATTGTTCGGACACCTCTCGCGTGCATTCAAGCCATGGGTGGCAGTGGTGCTGACGGCCGCGTTCTTCGGCCTTATGCACGGCATGTCGATACATATCGGCTATGCCCTCATCTGCGGACTCATCATCACGTTCTGCTATTATTACACGGGAAGCCTGGTATCTTCGTTCCTTTTGCATTCGCTGTTCAACATACTGGGATCGTCGGTTCCTTTCCTGATCAGTGAGATAATCACTCTTCCCAAAGAGACACAGTCCCAGATCAATATCACGAGCAATCTTATAACGATACTTTCCATGGTACCTGCGGTATTCGCATTTATCACGCTGGTAAGATACAGCAAGAAACGCATGAAAGCGGAGGCAGAGGCTAATTCTGCCGAAGCGCCGGTCGCAATGGAGGCTGCAGCAGCCGATGAATAAGCTCGACCGGTTCAGATACGGCAATACCAGAAGGAAGAACCTGACGATCGCAGGCATCGTCAGCATTACTGTCATACTGCTTGCCGGCATACTTCTGGTTGCGGTCGGAATATTCAGTTACCGTACGGAGCTCGTTACCTTAAGGGCGACTTCCGTCGATGCGGACAATACTTTCGGAGGCGCGGGAGTAAACCTTAATGCCGTGCCGAACGTCAACCTGATAGCGGATCCTTCTTTCGAGATGTCTTCCGACTATCTTACTTTCGTTGTCGCATCGGTCGACAGCGGTGCCATCTATCTCGAACCTGAAGACATCGAGAAACAGGGCGTCTCGGGAGAAGAGCTGGCAGGCGATCTTGTCAGGATCCTGTCGATCGACGAGAACGGCACGATGAGCGAGAGATATACCGGAACATGTACCGGCTACGAACCCGCAAGACTCAGTTCGATCGAACTCATCGACGATGAATCGGGACTTCTGGCAGGAGAGAAGATGATCAGCGTTATAGACTCCTCCAATTCCTATACGGCACTGACCGAGGATGGCAACATTGTCTGCAACATCGGTGCCGATACGCAGGAAGCATCAATAGACCTCAAGGACAATGAGAAGATCGTGGGAATCGAGTCGACTGATGCCGGCATCTATGCGATAAGCTCCGCAGGCAATGTCTTTATGGCGGCAGACGGACGCAACTTCAGCGCGCTTGCTTCCGCCGAGGGTTTTGAATCCCATAAGGAGACTCCCGTTACGGCAGCAGACAGCAGCATTTTCGCAGCCGCATATCCGGACGGAACGGTCCTGATGGTATTGAACGGTTATGTCACATGTGCGCAGATCCCTACTGAAGGAAGGATCGAGAGATTTACTTCGGCAGGTACGGGATTCCTCGCTTCGGATTCAAACGGAAAAGTATATTACTCCGGCAACGGTTTAGTGTTTGAACAGCTGACCGGCGTTCTGGAAGACGGCATTACCATTACCGGTATCAGCGGTCAGGGATCCAAGTTCTATATCCTGACATCAGACGGCGTGATCACGGTGATCGATGCTGAAGACGGCTTGTCGGTAACGACGCTTGAATCCTGCAAGGATAACGGAACGGCATACAGGGATATCTGTGCATCGGATTCGGGAAAGATCGTGCTCGTATCCGATAAGGGTACATGCACTGCGATATACGAAGCAAAAGACGAGTGCACGGTATTTACCGGCGAGAACGTCGTCGTGGAGGATGTTTTCGGGATCGAAGGAGACAGGATAGTCTATTCTTCCGGCGGCAAGCTCTACCGTGCGGCGATCCTTTCCGGTCTTTCTATGGAAGGTTCGATCCCCGAGGATGCGATCATCAGCGGAGACATCTGCGTTGTGGAGAACGCGAAAGCACCCGTGGCAGTCTATACGGCAAGCGATGACGCAGCCTGGGACGAAGCAACGGACAGCAACTGGAGCTGCAGCGGCGCGGACACTGCCGTCGTTACCTGCGAGAGACCTGACGGAAAGGGCCTGTGTGCAATGCTCGCAGGATCGGGCAATGGCGTGCACATCATGTCGCAGAAACTGAACGGTACGTCTTCCGACTGTTTCACCGAAGACACATTCTACAGGATCAGCCTTTCTGCGATGAGCTATGACGAGGACGTTACCATCAAGGTGTGGGTATACGGCGATACTTTCGGTACGCAGGGTTTCGTGATCAACAATGTCGGCGAGAACTTTAAGGAATACAGCTATGTCTTTGCCGTAACCAAGAGCATGACAGGCGACGATACCGTAAGGTTCAATATCTCCGTCGAAGGCAGCAAGACTGTCCTGATAGACGATGTCTACCTCGGTCCCGATGAGTACAGCACGGCAGGCATCCCCGAGTATTACCAGACAAGACTGATAGACAGCGGTCTGTCCGTCATAAGGCTCGGCAACCTGATGTTTGGTTCGAGCGGATTCTGCCGCAACGCGTTCTACGGCCTGAGCAAGGATTCCGTCTCGGCGCAGATCGTGTCTGCCGAGTACGGCGGAGCAGTCAAAGTGTCCGCGTGCAATTCCCTTGAAGACAGTTTAAAACTCGTAAGCGCATGTGAGGCAACACCGTGGTTCGTTATAGGTTCTGCCGCTTCGCAGAGCGACATAGACAATTTCCTCGAGTATCTGTGCGGCTCGGTATCTTCGGTATATGGCAGCAAGAGAATCGATAACGGAACGGCGCTTCCGTGGAGCAGACAGTTCGACAAGATGATCGTCGAGATATGCGACAGCGAGAACTGTTTCGCGAGCGATACGCAGAAGGCTTCTTACGTCAACTGCGTCATGGCGATGTTCGCCGCTTCCGAGTATTACGCAGACGTCAAGGATAAGATCATATTCTTAGACGGCATGGATTATTCCGGCGGTACGATGCTGTCCGGTGCAGACAGCCACGCGATGCCCGTTGAGGCTGATTTCGCAGATGCCCAGGCAACATCTCTCGAGAACATACAGAGCGCGCTGGGCTTGGCGCAGTATAATTCCCCGCACGTTGCGACAGCAGCTTCCGGCGGCGAGTTCATATCGAGCCTGTCCTGCGGCAAGAGCATCAACGCGGGCGAGTTCGTCTCGCTCCTCATAAGCGATGATGCTGACTTCATATCGACTGCGGCCGTTGATCTTGATTCGAGCTTTGTACCTGCCCAGTACGGCGGAACGGGTGTCTTTGCTGATCCCGAATGCGCGGACACGGTGCTCTCTACGATCAATATCATCAACTGCTGTAAGGACATGCCTGAAGTGTACATGGAAGCATCCGAGCCTCTCGATGCCGCATCACCGGAGTCTGTCGAGCTCCTTGCTTTGAACTGTGTATGGAGTGCTTATTCGGGCAACGGCTACCACTACATCGTCGTCGCCAACCCTTCGGATTCCCAGCAGAACTTCCTTTTGAGCGTATCGGCATTCCTCGGCGCGGGTGCAACTGTCGAAAGATATTCTTCGACGGGACAGCTCCTTACGACCAGGAGTTATGCAATGAAGTCAATGAGATACACGCTCCAGCCGGGAGAGTTCATTATCGTAACGGTAAAGGATATCGAGAGTTAACCGAGACTGTCCAGGAAAGCCTTTACGGCCTTGTCTTCTCCACTCTTCCAGGCTTTGCAGATCTTACGTGCTTCAGCTTCATCCGCACATAAGAAAGAGACATTGAACGACCTGCCTTCTCTGTCTGAGAAGAGCGTGACCTTGAACTTGCCGTTTTCTTCCGGGGTGATCTCAGTGGTGATGCTGGTCTTCTCGTTTTTGATCTCCGTCAGCTTCTTTGCTACCAGTTTCAGGTGTTCAAGCAGGGGCTGGCTTACGGCAGGGAGTACTTCGTCCAACATGGCGCTTCCGCCGCTCGTGATGGTAAGGGTCTCGGTACCGCCCAGGGCTTCGGTCACACCGCTTGTCTCGAAATGCTTATCGATGAGGTTGCCTGCGGTGAGCTCGCTGTAGGCCTGGTTGAAGGTGAAATAGTTCATATAAAGGGAATCAGCTGAGTTCTCCTCGAGCATGTTGAAACTGATCCCGGGAACCGCCCTGACCAGGTAAAGTATGTAGATTTTCGCCTCTGCGATTGAAATATCAGCCATATGTTAGATTATACCGCTTTTTTTATGCAAAATCAGGCAAAAACAGGGTGCATAATCGGCACCTCGGGTGATATACTCTGTATGTTTTGGAAATAACAGTACAAGGAGAGGTTATATGATTAGTTTTGATTATCAGAATGCACTCAAGTTCATCGGCGGACAGGAAGCTGTCGACAGGATGGAGCCCCAGATCAAGACGGCTTCTGACATGCTTCACAAGAAGAACGGCCCCGGCAATGATTTCCTCGGTTGGCTCGATCTTCCTTCAAAGTATGACAAAGAGGAATTCTCCAGAATCCAGAAGGCTGCTCAGAAGATCAGAAGAGATTCTGACATCCTCATCGTTATAGGTATCGGCGGTTCTTACCTCGGAGCAAGAGCAGTTATCGAGCTCCTCGGTCATTCTTTTGCTTCCGCAGCTTCCAAGAAGCTCAGAAAGAGCCCGATGATCCTTTTCTGCGGTAATTCTATCAGCGCTACATATCTTGCAGACATGATGAAGATCAACGAAGGAAAGAACATCTACCTGCACCTCATATCCAAGCCCGGTACGACAACAGAGCATGCGATCGCTTTCCGTATCCTCCGCGCTTACATGGAGAAAAAGTACGGCAAGGAAGAGGCTAAGGCAAGGATCTACGCTACAACAGACAAGGCAAGAGGAG
>JAEEGL016067967.1_pt1 | contig 15672 bp, 9 predicted proteins | sample 9134231 | NCBI WGS metagenome assembly JAEEGL01 (sample SAMN16246548, study PRJNA631951) | gut metagenome | biome: gut microbiome; feature: rumen; material: fiber-attached | host: Bos | place: Iran: Karaj | collected 2018-10
GACTGATGCCGTCCGCTACGCCATGCATGCCCAGATAGGCCTCTTCAATGGTGGAGGCTTCCGCTCCGGCATTGCCGCAGGCGCTATTACTTATGGTGATATAGCCAATGCGCAGCCATTTGACGACCATCTGGCCAAGTTTGAAGCAAGCGGAGCGGATATCCTTTCTATGCTTGTCCGCTGCACCTCCGCCCTTCCTTCAGAGGAGGGACAGTTCCCCCAGGTGTCAGGCCTCAGGTATACTATCCACCAGCAGAGCGATACTGTAAGCGATATGGCCGTGCTCGATGAAGAATCCGGCAAATGGGTCCCGCTCGATCCTGCCGGACGCTATACCATAGCCTCCTCGGATTACTATGCCCGCGGCGGTTTCTATGATACACTCAAAGACAGCAAGCAACTCGACTACAGTACAGGACTCGTCCGTGACGCCCTGGCAGACTATATGGAGATCACCCTTGGCGGCACTATCCCGGCCATCTATGCGCAACCCCAGGGAAGGATTACTATAATAAACGACTGAAATCATTGTTCAAGTATCATAAAATATCTACTCTAAACACTTGTATTATTGAGGATTATTCTGTATAATTGTATCAAGTCAGGGTCATAAAATGACAACCTGTCATAGAAAACCTAGATTTTAACTACAATTTATTATTTAGCCTGTGAATACCTGTTACAATCATTCAGTTTTCTAATTTTTTTAATATTATGGTCCCTGTTTTCATGAACAAGGAAAAGTATCTCGCCCCAGCTTGTGAACTGATCCATTTCACTGTGGAGAACACGATTATGGGTTTCTCAACGACTGAATGGGAAACAGATCCGGACGAGTTATAGTAGACATCCACAATTCCACTTATTACTGAAATTTAATATGAAAAAAAGACTTCCTTCTCACGGACGTCTGCTAACGGCTTTATTTACTTTAGCCGTCGGCACGTCTATGCTTTTCTCCTGTTCGCGCGAGATGGAGATGATCGGCGCTGACCAGGAAGACGATTCCATTGAGATTGTCATTAATGTCGGGACTCCCGACACCAAGACCGACAACTCTGGAAACGCGACTCTTTGGTCCGATGGCGACGCACTTTCCGTGTTCCACTCCGCCTCGGGCGCTACCGCTCCCTCTTTCTGGTCCTCCTGGTTCGGATTCTATTCCGGAAATTCCTTCCAGGGAACGGTCAGGAAGCTCTCTTCCACCAATGACTGGTATGCGGTCTATCCTTATCGCGAAGATAATGTCTCCCCTGCCGCTGTCAGTTTCACGTTCCCTTCCAGGCAGACCCAGGTCGGCAACTCCAACATGGAGCACTTCGCCGGTGAGTCATTCCCCCTGTTCGGAAAGACTGCCAATGTGCCCCGTTCCGAGGATCTCAGCATCAGCATGGGCAACCTCCTGGTCGGTGTTCAGTTCAAGATCCAGAACAATACAGCCAGCCCCATCGTCATCCAGGAAGTGGAATTCACCGCCGAGTCGTACATCACCGGAGGCTTCACCGTCGATATGACCGGCGACTCCCCCGTCCTTTCGCATGGCTCCTCAGCCAGCAAGAAAGTCACGCTTACGGTGACGGACGGAGATGCGATCCCTGCCGGCCAGACGGCATTGTTCAATGCCGCCATCGCTCCTTATGATGTCCCTGCGGGTGGAAGTTTCGACATCAAGGTCATCGGATACCATCCGGACACGCCTAATTCGAAGATCTTCTTCTACATCACCAAGACAATCGAGAGCGGTACTTCGTTCCAGGCCGGGCACATCAAGGTCGTGAACGTTCCCTTCGACGAGTCGCATTCGCAGAATCCCGATGCGGGTTCAGCAGGCGAAGTCGAACTGGAAGTCGGTGAGCAGCCCGAGGACGGTGAATACCTGCTGGTCTACGAGAATGGAGAGAACAGTATGGCCTTCGCTCCTTTCGCAGACCAGAAAGCCAACAAATATGCCATCCCGGTGAATGTTATCGACGGAGTCGTCATTCCCGAGGACGGAGAGGACCTCTCCACCTATGCGGTGACAATCGAAGTCGCTATGGACGACAGCGGCAGCCCTATAACGCACTCCAACGACGACGGCCATTACGCCTACAATGTCAGGAACTCAGAGGGCCAATATGTCTTCTATTCCACCAGTGGTGGCACCCTCGATGCCAGCGATGCGCTCCAGATCAAGGATATAAATGAAATGGATATCGACGGCACGACCTACAAGTACTATCATACTTTCGTCCAGGCCACGGATGGCGTACAGATCCTGAGCTCCATCTACGGTGCATCCGGAGGAAATAAATATCTCCTCGCATACACTTCGGCCAACGGCTTCTACTACGAGGAGAACAATTCCGGCCAGAAACTCCACCTCTACCTCCTGGGCGGCTCCGTCAAGGAGAAGCAGTACCCTGCCTTCAGTGCAGAGAGAGTAGAATACGACTTTGACGCTAACGGCGCCGGAATCCTCGCAAATGCTCCGACTCTTTCTGGAGCAATGACTTCCGTTAAATACAGCTCCAGCAACGAGTCCGTCGCGACAGTCGATGCTACCGGTAAAGTCACTATCCACAAGGCCGGCTCTGCTACCATAACTGCTACGGCGGAGGCTGATGAATACTTCTACTCCGCTTCGGCCAGTTACCTGGTCGTCGCTACCACCAGCGCAGGCACGACGTTCTATCTCGCAACCGAACTGACTGCCGGCGAGCAGTATCTCATCGTTTCCGGTGGAAAGGCCCTGACCAACAGCGACGGTTCGATCGCCGCTACGGACATTTCCGCCTTCGGCGACGAGATCCTTGTTTCCGACGCAGCTTCGATGACGTGGACCGCCACCGCCAGCGGCAGCGGCTTCACGCTTGCGAACAACGGCTACTATGTCCAGCGCGCCTCCAGCTCCGGCGGCGGCAAGCCGAACATCTCCAACAGCCCGAACACCAGCTATTATGTCTGGAATTACAGTAGCGATCGTCTGTCTACGACCTCCAATAGCTCTTATGGCGGAGGCAGTACGTATTATCTGTATTACAGCTCCGGCTGGGCCCAGACCTCAAATGCTTCCAGCGCAGGCTCCGTTACGATCTATAGTTCGACCAAGCCGCTCACAAAGCAGAATCTTAGCTTCAACCAGAAAACTGTTCGCTGGTATGTCGGTGAAGGCGAGGAGCACCAGCTGAATCGGAGTTACACTGTGCAGGCTGTCAATGATGCACATACGACGGTTACTTATACTTCTTCCAAGGAAAGCGTTGCCACCATCAGCGGCACGACGCTGACAATCAAAGGCCTCGGCTCCACCACCATTACCGCCACCGCGAAGGAAGAAAATGGCTACAAGGGCGCTACCGCGACCTATACCCTGAACATTGCCGAGCCGGCCCCTGAAGGCTTTGTGGATCTCGGAACCTTTAACCTGGAGAATGCTGCCTTAACGGGATTCCTTGATGACGCCAGCGTAAAATATCCTAATGATGACAAGAGCACCATTGCTAATAATACTTATGCATCGACCTCTGTCATTTCCACGTATGCTAATTGGTCGTCTCCTTCGAGGAAGGATATCCCGGCACCTGTTGAACTATCTTGGGATGTTGCCAGCACAGGTACCGCAACAGTTACCGTGTATAACGATCAGGCTCTTGAGGACGAGGTTTGGACTTGGACGGCGTCGGAAGGTAGCAAATCCTTTGACGTGTACAACTTGATCCCCGGTTTGACCTATTATTGCACGGTCGTCGATGATAACAGTGGTGTCTACCTGCTCAAAGGGACCTTCAATACCGAAGGCCGTCGACGAATGATTATGGTCAGTGACAAAGTTAATGCCGGTAATGCCAATAATTGCCGTGACCTTGGGGGCCTCAAGACAACAGATGGTCGGAGAATCAAGTATGGCCTTATCTTCCGGGGAACTAATATGACAAGCACCTCAAGTGATGAGAAGAGAATCATTGCAGAGTTTATGAATGTCGGGCTGGATAATGATTTACGAAGCGGAAGCGGCGGAGGATCGAATAGAGACAACCCGTTTGAAAACACAAGCTATACTGTGAGATATGTAGGACCAGGATATAGCAGCACAAGCGATTTGCAGAATGCAAGTAAGTATAAACAAACGATACAGGCATTTCTTGATGCGGCAAAACCCGGTACTGCAAATTACAACAAGGCATCCTATTTCCATTGCTATATTGGCGCTGACCGTACTGGGTACACCGGGCTTATGATCGAAGGTCTATTAGGGGTATCTCTAACGGATTGTACCATCGATTACGAGCTTACAACTTTCTCTACGGCGGCGGGATCAAGACCGCGTAACAGTAGTTCGATGTGTTATATTAAAGATGCAGTAACATTCCTTAACAAGGAAGCAAATGGAGGCACTGGTACTACCCTGCAGGAGAAAATCACTTATTACTTTATCCATGGACTTGGTATTTCAGAAGCGGATATCGAGAACTTCAAGAATTGGGCTCTTGAGCCTGATCCGGAAGCCAATTAAGTGGAAATAAACAACAACAATGGCCTCGAAGACGGCCTGACCTGTAGTAGTAATGATTTGCTGACATAGCCTGGGGTGTCCCGGAGGCAGCCCAGGCCTATGCAGCAGAATGAAAAGAAGAATGTTTAACAATTAATACTTTATGATTATGGAAAAGAACAAAGGTTTTGAGAACGATCAGTATGTACAGCCTACTGTTGCTGTTTATGAGTTCAAGTATCCTCTTTGCGGTGGGATAGAGCAGGGCAGCAACCAGGGAGAGGATCCTGGTGATTGGGATTAATTAACATTTAATCTGTATGAGAAGGTTTTTCTTTATAACCCTGGCTCTCATCGCAGCCGTTTCCTCCTGTAGCATTAGGGAGGAAGCGGCTCAAGAGACGCCCGAGATTCGTTTCTTTGCGAGAATGGAGACGGATCTAATAGGCCCAGAGACTAAGGCCTATGCCGAAGAAGATCTAAAAGTCTTTTGGAACAATGGCGACCTTGCCTCCATCTTCTATGATAAGACTTATAACCGAGCATACTACTATAAGGGAAGAACTGGAACCACAGCGGGCGAATTCGAGCGTTATGGCACTGATCCCACGTATTTCACTGAGCAGGAGATAAATACTGATTATAATTACGCAATCTTCCCTTATGATTATGATAATGCCTGCGATACTGAAGGAAACCTTACTGTCGTTTTCCCGTACGAACAAACTCGTTCAACAAATGGCATAGGTGCTAATCTATTCTTAGTCGCAAGAGACGAGGGTGGAGACTTCATGTTTAAGCATGCAGCTGGTTATCTGGGTATTGGCCTGTATGGTAGTGGTGTGACTGTCTCCAAGATTACTATAACAGGCAATAACAATGAGTATTTGAGTGGTTACCCTAGTGTTTTCTTCTCCGAAGAAGATGAGCCCTTTGTTTCATTCCTTGGCGCAGCAGATGATAGTAAGTCAGTATCTCTTGTGTGCGATCCCCCTGTAGAATTAGGGGCGACTTCCTCGGAGAGCACTACTTTCTGGATTGCCCTGCCTCCTACTGTTTTCGCAAGAGGAATCACAATGACCATCACCGATTCAAATGGTAATACCTGCACTAAAAAACGCAGTAGTTCCTTGGTTGTCGATAGGAAATCTTTCAAGTCCCTTAAGGCTGCAGAGATAGTTATCGAAGGCGGTGACACCCCTTCGGTCATCAACGTTTCGAGCGTCCAGCTGAGCGCAAACGAGATGGCGCTGAACGTCGGTGAGACCGGCACTCTGACTGCGACCGTCAACCCTAGCGATGCTACGGACAAGTCCGTCACTTGGTCCAGCAGCAACACCGCTGTTGCAACCGTCGATGCCAATGGTAAGGTTACGGCTGTGGCTGCCGGCGAGGCCGTGATAACAGTCACTACAACAGACGGCAATAAGACTGCTACTTGTACTGTTACTGTTACCTCGACCACTATTCCTGTTGAGTCCATTACCCTTGACAAGACCGAGCTTAATCTTGTTGAAGGACAGACCGCTACCATCACCGCGACGGTTAGCCCTGATAATGCTACGAACAAGGTTGTCACCTGGAGGAGTAGATCCACAGCAGTCGCAACGGTCGACGCCAACGGTAATGTTACCGCAGTCGCTGCCGGCACGACTATGATTATCGCTTCCGCTGATGGGGAAATGGCCTTCTGCGACATTACCGTGACTGCAGGCACTGTCGCCGTCGAGTCCGTTTCCCTGAACAAGAGCACACTCAGCCTTGAGGAGGGAACAAGTGAGACTCTCACCGCGACCGTCAACCCCAGCAACGCCACTGACAAGTCCGTCACCTGGTCCAGCAGCAACTCTGCTGTCGCCACGGTAGACGCCAACGGCAAAGTGACGGCTGTGGCTGCCGGCGAGGCAGAGATCACAGTCACCACCACAGATGGTGCCAAGACCGCCAGTTGTACAGTTACCGTGACTGCAAGCGCTGTCGCTGTCGAGTCCGTTTCCCTGAACAAGAGCACACTCAGCCTTGAGGAGGGAGCGAGTGAGACTCTCACTGCGACCGTCAACCCCAGTAATGCCACAGACAAATCCGTCACCTGGTCCAGCAGCAACCCTGCTGTCGCCACGGTAGACGCCAACGGCAAAGTGACGGCTGTGGCTGCCGGCGAGGCAGAGATCACAGTCACCACCACAGATGGTGCCAAGACCGCCACATGTGCCGTTACCGTGACTGCGAGCGCTGTCGCTGTCGAGTCCGTTTCCCTGAACAAGACCGAGCTTAGCCTGATTGTTGGAGCAGAGGAAACCCTGACTGCGACAGTTCTGCCCGAGAACGCTGACAACAAGGCCGTTACCTGGAGCAGCAGCGATGAAAGCGTTGCCACTGTCGATGCGAATGGCAAGGTCAAGGCCATCGCCATCGGCGAGGCTGTCATCACTGTCACTACCGCCGATGGCGGAAAGACCGCTTCTTGCACCGTAACCGTCACCAAGAACCCTAACCAACCCGGAGATCCGATTGTAATCGAACCGGAGGAAGAGCTTTAATTAGACTGCTATGAAGAGAATAATATCATTTTTGATCGTTGGTTTGGCGGGACTGGCCGCGACGGTTTCCTGTAATGTCGGCTTAGAAAGTATCCCCCAGCCTTCTAAACATACCGTCTACTTCACTACGAGCGAAAACAGCCCAGTGACCAAGACAGGTATCACGATTGACAATACTACCGTCACTCCCGACTGGAGACTGACCAAGGCGGAGAATGTGCACCTGTTCGAGTATCAGGCTGCAAATACCGTTTCAGTCGGTGAGGACGTGGAGATTGCCATTGCTGCTGACAACCTCACTGCTACCTTCAAGGCCGATTTCCCTGAGGATATGACCATCGTCGTCGATCCTACCGACCCTGAGCTCGATGGTGCGAAAGGCGGTTCGAGAGGTGCAAAAGGCTCCGGTAGCTATACCTACGCCGCTGTCATCGCCCAGCAGGGCGATGCAAAGGATCTGAAGTTTGTCGTCCCGGCGGTTCAGTATCCCGATCCCAACACCCTTATCGACCCGGATGCGGACTTCCTCATCGGCTATAACAGCACGGTTTTCACCGATCCTCACGATTATGAGGAGAATGTCGTCGACCTGTACTTCGACCGCCCGGTTGCGCTTGGCCGCCTGTCCCTGACCAATTTCTTCGGGACCGACGAGTCCGTCAAGTCCGTGACGATCGCGGCGCAGGGCGGAATGTCCGGCTCCGCCGGCCTTGGCGACATCAATTTCGCGAAAGCCAGCGTCAGCTTCACCGCTGATGCCGAAGGCGGCATCACCCTGTCCTACGGAAAGAATGGCCAGGCCGTCTCCGACGGCGCTTTCGTAGCCTATTTCGTTTCCCTGCCCGGCAGCGTGACCCTCACTTCCATCGAGGTCGTCACCGACCAGTACGTCTATACCAAGGCTTTCGACGGCGGCAAGACGCTCGCGCTCTCGAACGAGTCGTTCAAGAGCCTCAAGCTCGACCTCTCGACGGCCGTCCGCGAGGCTGCCACCCCCGAGAGCAACACCTGGTACAAGGCTTCCGTGCTCGAGGATGGTATTGACTATCTGATCGTTTCCGATGGTCAGGCGCTGAAGAACAATGATGGCGCTACCGCTGGCGTGTCTGTCACCGACAATGGTGGTGTCATCACCTTCGAAGGTGCGACCGACCCGGCATTGGTCTGGACGGCAACGGCTCAGACATACACGACTGGAGACAATGGAGAAGGTGGTGTTGTTGCGGGTCATTTCACCCTTACCAATAATGGTTACTATCTGAGGCGCCAGTCCAACACCGACATCCTCCTCGATACTACTATTCCTTCGGATAAGCCGAAGTATGTGGTTTGGGATTATGACGGATCCTATCTGCATCATGAGAGTTCCGAGACTGCAACATTCTTCTGCTTCTACAATAATGGCTGGAGTACAGCATATACCTCCAATGGTGCGGCTCCCGGATCTGACATCAAAACTGTCCAGATCTACACCAGCCGCGCTCCTCAGGAGCTCGCTTTCAGCCCCGCTGCAAGTGCCGAGTATGACCTTGCCACTGAGTCCTGGACTGTCGTCGTCCCTGATCTGACGGGAGCTTACACCCCTGTCACCTATGCACTCTCCGACGATTCCAACCCGGCTGTGGCAACTGTCGATGCTGATGGTACTGTTCACCCGCTGTCAAAGGGAACCGTCAAGATTGTCGCTACCGCAGCAGGCAACGCTCAGTATCAGGCTGCTGTCGCTTCTTACACCTTGAAAGTCATTGACAGCAGTGTCACTACCAACACTTACATCAAAGTCACCTCTACCGGCGAACTTGAGGTTGGAGCCCAGTACTTGCTGGTTTTCGAAGGCCTGGCAGGAGACACTGACGGTGATGGCGACCCCAAGGTATTCAAGCCGATTCTTGACGGAAACACTTTCTCCAAGGACACTGGCAATGCACTTGACGTAGTTATCGAGAGCGGAACCATTACTTCCGACGAGTTTGAAGGCAGCCATCTCACTCTTGAATCTGGTTATTACTTGAAGGCCGACGCGGTTAGCAGGTACCTTTATCCTACTGGTTCCTCAGGTGGTAGCGGAACTCTCTCAGCAGAGGCCACGGCTACTAACAAGCTGACCATTGCCTTTGACAATGGCATCGCCCAGATCAAGGTTAATTCCGGTTCCAACTATCTCGTCTGGTCCACTTCGAGCCATTACTTCAGCAGCAACGCTCAGGTTTCCGGATCGTATTCAACCGGCATCTGCCTCTACAAGCTTGATGACGGTCGTCTGCCTCAGACGCTCAGCTTCAGCCCTGCAGAGGTCAACTATGACATGGCTGGAAGCGATGCCCTGATCAAGCCGACCTTGTCGAACGCCATTGGAACCGTCACTTACTCTTCCGGCGATGAGACAATTGCCACTGTCGATCCCAGTTCCGGCGACGTTACTGTCAAGAAGAAAGGAACCGTGGAGATTATCGCCTCTGCTGCCGGTAATGGCCAGTACAAGCCCGGCTCCGCTAGCTATACTCTGGTCATCACGGATAGCAGCATCACCACACCGGTTTGGTACAAGGCTGAGGAGATTGAGGCGAATGAGACATACTTGATAATCTCCCACGACTATGCCCTCAACAATAACGGCAACAGCGGCGGTGAGGCCGTGCTCCTGACGGGGGTCGGTGAGACTGTCGAGTACGATGCGCCAGAAACGATGATTTGGACCGCTACAAACGAGAGCTCTGGCAAGTTCCGCCTTACCGGCAACGACGGCAAGGTTATCCGACTCAGCAGCAGCTCGTTCCAGATCGGTACCGCTTCCGGTACAGAGAGTAACAACCAATGGAGTCTGGATACCGATGGCCTGGTGAAGAGCGGCAACTATTTCCTCTATTACAGCACGGGCCAGAGCAAGTGGGCGGTAAGCAATAGCGCTTCTGATTCACATACTGCTTATTTATACGCCTCAAGTCCGGGACGTGCTGCACGCAACCTCGAGTTCAGCTCTACGAGCGTGACCCACGACCTGGCGACTCAGGGGACGAACTTCGAAGAGCCGACCCTCTCGGGGGTGACTGAAGGTGTGGAATACTCGTCCAACAACACCAGTATTGCAACGGTCGACGCCACTTCCGGTGAAGTTACCTTGGCTGGTAAAACTGGATACGTCGTTATTACGGCTTCTGCACCCAAGGCCGATGCCTTCAAGGCTGAGACGGTCAGCTATACCCTCCGTGTCACTGACAGCAGCGCCCCGGTCACGACGAAACGCTATGTCCTTGCCAGTTCCATTGAAGCGGGAAAGAACTACATCGTCGTTTCCAGTGGCTACGCCCTCAAGAATGATAATGGCTCCGTCGCATCCGTTTCCGTAACTCCTGCAGATGGTGTAATTGAGTTTGAGCCCGGAACAGATGATGCGCTCGTATGGACCGCCGCCACAGAGACTAGTCAGACTTCATATGGCCATTTCACATTATCTAATGGTAGCTATCGTCTCCGTCGTAAGAGTAGCAGCGGTAGTTTCTCTGCTCAACTCGTTACGACGGACACGGCGATGGACAAATACGACGTCTGGGACCTCCAAACATATAATGGTGACACCTACCTGTTCCATGATAGTTCCACTACGATGAGATGTTGGCTCTACTATAGCAGTGGATGGAAGATAACTTATCGGTCGAGCAACACTGATCCTTCCAGCACGGAGAAACCGACTCAACTGTACGTGGAAGAGAACCCCTGAAGTGATCCTGAGCCCTCGGATTTGCCGGTGATGGGAGGGTACACCACCCTCTCCACCACCGGGATCCAGGGATTGTCCGGCATTTGCCTTGCCCCCGACGGAAGCGGCTTCCTGGCCGCTTCCGACCGAGGGGGTGTTTACCGGGTGAGTCTCTCCGGTGAGGCTACGCCTCTCTATGTGGAGACTGCCGGCTTTGGCCTGGATTGCGAGGGTGTTACCATGGATCCCGCGACCGGCGACGTTTATTTCGTTCTCGAGCGCGACAAGCAGGAGGTCCGCAGGCTGCGTGCTCCTGCTTACAGCGAGTCGGAGGTGCTGGCGACCATTACCGAGGTCAGTTCGAGCAGCAACAGCGGGCTGGAGGGTATTGCCTGGATGGGCGACGGCACACTGATGGTTGCCAATCAGGCCAATCCCCGTTTGCTCCTCCGCATTTCCGCGACTGACGGCTCCGTCGTGAGCCGCACGGAGATCACGACGGGCATCACGGATATCTCCGACCTGTGCTACGATCCGGTGCGGAATGCGTTATGGATTCCGGACAGCGAGGCTAAGACCATCAATCTCTGCGACTTGGATGGCGAGGTTCAAAAAAGCTATTCCATGTCGTTCATTGACAATGGCGAAGGCTTGTGCGTCGACCGCGAAAGGCAGTGCATCTGGATAACGGACGATACTTCGTCGTCGATCTACAAAATCAGCTTTTCTAACCTATAGATTCGGGTATTATATTCATTCAAGGACGGCCGAGAGAGACCGTCCTTGTTTGTATTCCTACTCCCCTGCTATTATTCGGTCCGAAAGCCACTGAACCTCGCTCATAACAGTTGTATATTCGCTACGGCTTGCGCTTGCCGTAGGTGAAGTGCCAGATGAGGGGGCCGAGGAAGTAGACGAAGCATTCGAGGATGCCGATGACGACGAGGCCCATCAGGACCCATTTCGCGACCTCTGCGAAGAGGGAGCCTTCGATGACTCGGCCGAAGCAGAGGCCGAGGACGGCGATGACCGCCGCTGCGAGCAGCGCGACGGTTATCGCCGCCCGTTTGACGAATGTCTTCTTGTCAATTGTCTTCATGGGTAAAGTGGTTCGTTTCACAAATATAAGCAAAAAGAGCGTTCGAATGGAGGTGTTTTGCACACCGAAGCCGACTATTCTCCCTCGCGGTGTGTACAAACACCCCATATGCACACCGAAGCCGACTATTCTCCCTCGCAGTGTGTACAAACACCCCACATGCACACCAAAGCCGACTATTCTCCCTCACTGCCACCAGTGTTAGGTGCTATCTGTACAAGAAAATGCCTCCAGAAAGCGATTTTCATGTACAGGCGGCCGGATGAATCCCGCTATCCCACCCTTTTGCAACTATCTGTACGAAAAAACGTCAATAGGCGGCATGCGCCCTGTACAGATAGTCAGGCAGGACAAAGACTGTCCCGCGGCGCACCGCTTCCTTCGGCAAAACGCCGAAGGATGTCACGGCGGAGCCCGCTTCCTTCGGCAAAACGCCGAAGGATGTCACGGGGAGACACGCTTCCTTCGGCAAAACGCCGAAGGATGTCACGGGGAGACACGCTTCCTTCGGCAAAACGCCGAAGGATGTCACGGAGAAGCCCGCTTCCTTCGGCAAAACGCCGAAGGATGTCACGGAGAAGCCCGCTTCCTTCGGCAAAATGCCGAAGGATGTCACGGCGGAGCCCGCTTCCTTCGGCAAAACGCCGAAGGATGTCACGGAGAGACCCGCATCCTTCGGCAAAACGCCGAAGGAAGGCACGCCCTGCGGGGGGCGGCAGCAGCAGGGCGCGCAGTTTTTGCGCCTAACCTGCGGGACGGACTTGCTGCAACGGCGAAAAATGCGTATTATTGTGGAAACGAGAATGAGATGAGAAGAGGAATAGTATTGTTTGTGGTGGCGGTGCTTGGGGCGGCGGCGCGGCCGGCGGAGCCGGCGGCAGCAGCCGCTGCAGCGAGACCTTTGGACGAGCGTCTGAGCGAAGCGACGCTGCGACTGGACTACATTTTCAGCGGAACAGACAAGACCTGCGAGATTGCAGTGGATGAACTGAGCAGGTTGGAAGGTTGGGCCGGGCGGCGCACGCACATGGCCGAAGTGCCGCTGCGCGGCAATGGCCAGGTGTGCATGACGGCCGCCGCCTCCGGCGACACGCTGTACAGGATGTCGTTCAGTACTCTTTTCCAGGAATGGCAGGCCACCGAAGAGGCGACCAAGACTCGCCGGAGCTTCGAGAACGTCTTCCTCGTACCGATGCCGACCGTGCCGGTCAATATCACAGTAGAACTATATAACTTTCATAATAAGGTAGTTGCGTCGTTGACTCACCCGGTGGAGCCGGACGACATCCTGATACGCCCGAAGGGCGGTTTCACGGAGGACGATGTCCTCCGCTATGTCGCCGCCGGCGGCGGTAGCGCGCGCTCCCCGAAGGGGATCCCGGCGCGCTACACGCACTACAGCGGCTCCCCTGCCGACTGTATCGACGTCGTCATCCTCGCCGAGGGCTACACCGCCGCCGAGGCCGACGTCTTCTTCGCCGACGCCCAAGCCGCCACGGAGTCTCTCTTCAACCACGAACCATACGCCTATCTCAGCGACAGCTTCAACATCCTCGCTGTTGCCGCGCCTTCGAACGACAGCGGCGTCAGCGTCCCACGCAAAGGCCTCTGGAAGAATACCGCCATCGGCTCCCACTTCGACACCTTCTACTCCGACCGCTATCTTACTACCCTAAGGCTCAAGCAGTTGCATGACGTACTCGCCGACTTCCCCTACGAGCACATCGTTATCCTCGCCAACACCGACACCTACGGCGGCGGAGGCATCTACAACTCCTACACGCTGACCACCGCGCATCATTCCCAGTTCAAATCCGTCGTCGTCCACGAATTCGGCCACAGTTTCGCCGGCCTCGCCGACGAATACTTCTACGACGATCAATACGTCGAAATGTACTACCCCGACACCGAGCCCTGGGAGCCCAACATCACCACCCTGGCCGACTTCGCGTCGAAATGGCAGGACATGCTCCCTGCGGGCACTGTCCTTCCCAACGGCGACGTCGTCGCCGACCAGCCTGACGGCCTCGGCTCCCGCCTCCTCTCCCGCCTCCGTGACCGCCTCTCCCCTTCCAACTCTTCCACCTCTTCCACCACATCGACCACCCCTTCATCCTCTTCCGCCAACACTGCCATCAGCCCATCTTCCTCTTCCGCCACCACTGCCACTTCCGCCACCACTGCCACTTCCACCAACTCATCTTCCACTTCTGCTAACACTGTCACTTCAACCAACTCATCTTCCACTTCCGCCAAGTCTGCCACTTCCACTTCCCCCGGCAGCTCGACCGTTTCACGTTCTTCCTCCTCCAGCTCGGCCAGCGCCAGGCGCAATAGTCGCGCCGTGCGCGCCCGCCGCCGCTCCATCGAGGGCGTCGGCCTCTTCGAGGGCGGCGGCTACCAGAGCAAAGGCGTCTGGCGCGGCGCCGAGGACTGCCGCATGCGCACCAACTCCGCCCCCGTCTTCTGCCCCGTCTGCCAGCAAGCCATCACCGACATGGTCGACTTCTACACCTCCGACTAACCCTCCCCCCCTTCCCCCTCTCCCTCTCCCCTCTCCACACCTTCGCAACCCTCAACCTCCGGTGGAGGGTAAACGCCATTTTCGTCCTTTTTCCCGTTAACCCTCAACCGCCGGTAGAGTGTTAACCCACTTTTCAGCAAAAACCCCTACAACCCTCAACCGCCGGTGGAGGGTTAAGCGGGGTAAACACTCAAAGCAGATGTAAAAACTTTGCTATCTCGTAGTCAGACGCCCCGGCCTCTGTACGGAACCGTTTTTTCAACCGGGCCAACAGCTGCTCATCCCGCAAATCGTCCGGGCGGTCAAAACACACGGAATCTAAGTTAAGGCCTTCACTCCTTACTATCCCTATCATTTTTACATAATGTCGATAATCTTCATTATCCGTATCATCCACCAAATCATATTCATTTCCGGTCACGGAGTTGACTGCCATAACCAGAGACTGATATGTGCCAAACAACTTTAGCACAAGATCATTTCTGATTACGCTATACGTAACGATGATATTATCAATCAGTTGAAAACGTTCTTTCTTCGATAATGATTTATATGCATCATTAAAGAACCCGTACCCCAGATACTCTCCTGCCTCTCGCTTCGCCTTTACTTTGCGAATCAGTTTCAAGAGAGTATCCGTGGCCTCCGACGGGATTATCGGATCAGAGAACGGGTGGTCGCTGTCCATGTATTTCAAGAAATTCCAGCGATACTCTTCAGCTGCTTTCACTGCATTCTTCTCGACAGGATTGTTCCAAATATAAAAGAGGCAGTCCCTTATCTTCTTCTCACTCATTTTGGCGGCACTCCTGTAGGGCCTTTTGAAGCGCTGTCCTTCAAGCCTGTGACGCTTATTGTATATTCTCGCATAGACAGATAAGATCCCATTCATAAAACTGGAAGCCAACCGTCGATTCGGGAATAATGCGCCAAGATGCATATGATTGATCATCAGATCAATAGCAAGGACAATAACTTCGTGAATCTCCGCTCTGACGGATACTAACGTAAAGAATACAAGGTAATCCTCAATGGCGTAAAACAAAACACCATTGTCCGCCGTTTTTTGACATATGTGCAAGAAACCGGATCTGCCAATTCTTCTATTAACAGGCATCCTACATCTCAGCTACAGGAAGTTCTGGTCCAAAGGGGAACGGTAGTGACGCGGCGGGGATGGGTTCCGGCGTGACAGCTGCTGGTGGTGCGTAGGTGTCGGGGGCCGCGGGGGCTCCAGGAGGGAGCACAGCGGCAGCAGCAGGCGCGCCAGCCGGCGCCTGCGCTGCGCCAGCTTGCGCCTCCGGCGCCGCGCTCCTTGGCGCCGCGCTCCCTAGCGCC
>JAEEGL010253904.1_pt1 | contig 15671 bp, 14 predicted proteins | sample 9134231 | NCBI WGS metagenome assembly JAEEGL01 (sample SAMN16246548, study PRJNA631951) | gut metagenome | biome: gut microbiome; feature: rumen; material: fiber-attached | host: Bos | place: Iran: Karaj | collected 2018-10
GAGAATGGGACTGAACTGTGCACAGGTGCTGCATCCCGGCAGATACAGATACAGAGCGAAGAGATCTCCTGAACGGATCTTTTCATCCAGTCCGTCTTCCGTGATGGACGGGATAGTGGATGGATATACGGTTTCCTCCGGTGCCGGCTCCGGTTCTTCCTGGATGCGGTGGAGCGCAGTAAACTCGATGGGATGATAGACCAGACGGTGGAAGTCGTAGTAGATTTCACCGTTTTCTTCCCTGCGTATGGAGATGCTGTGGTCTCCTTTGTAGTACCAGTATCCGCCGGCGTTCCAGATCCTGTCCTCGTCCCAGCCCAGCGCTGTAAGCAGATCCTTCGTCATGCCGGCATAGCCGCCTCCGCCGCACATCAGGATAATGTTCCTGTCTTTGGGGAAGAGGTATTCCAGGATGGCCAGGGATTCTTCATAATTCGCAGTATAACCGTCTTCTGTATGGCTGAACAGGCTGTTGCCGGTATATCCGGCACCGACTTCCGGCGGGAGTCCTTCTACATTGCACAGAAAGGGGTAGGGTACCACTTCGAAGCCTTCCACAATGCCGGAGAGGTACGCGTCTCCTCCGATGGCGCTGTAGTCGGCTTCATCCACCAGCATCCGCATATCGCGGTATACAGTGTCTTCCCGGCCGAGATACTGGTCTATGGTGCTTTCGTTGATATTCCGGTCAATGCCGAACTGTTCCCCGCGGATCCCGCTTTCCGCTTCCGGCAGGGGCAGCGGCGGCTCTGCTTCGGTGCAGGCACCCAGAAGGGCACTGAGGCACAGCACAGGCAGTATTCTCTTCTTCATACATCCTCCTCCGTTTCTAATCACATTATACGCAGGAAAACGGTGCTGGAAGCGGGTTTTCCTGTCAAAGAAGCGTATACACTTGTTTATAATAGAAATACGGATGGTCAGTCATATGGCAAAAGGAAAGAAAAAGGGAATACCGTTTCTGCTGTATCTGCTGCTGTGCATGATTCTCATCGGTGCGTCGGCTGCAGGCGCAGCGTATATCTACTGCAGGGAGAAGTACGGCGGTGATCATCGTCTATACAGTGAACAAGCATTCCGTTCATTGATGGAAGGTTCTCTGGAGTACAGGATTGCCCGGCAGTTTTTCAGTGAAGAGGAAATTCGAAGAATCCGTTCAGCAGGTACTGTGGACAATTCCGTGCCTTTCAGCCGGACATGTATGGATGAGGATGAGAAAGACCCCAACGGAGATGGAATCTGGATCGAACATATCTACGCGCCTACCTATGAGGGATACATGATGGTGGTGGAAGATCCTTCCAAAGTATTCATTGCCGTGAATCCCAGAATGGGGTCAGCCGGTCCGGCACCGGAGCTGGAGGACTATGTTTCCCTGTACCGTGCGGCAGGAGGAATCAACGGCGGCGGCTTTGAGGATTCCGGCGGTACCGGTGACGGCAGTATTCCTGCCGGTATCGTAATCATGAACGGTGAGCTGATCTCCGGCGGTGCACCGCAGCCCATTGTCGGCATCACCCGGGACCACAGACTGATCACTACAACGTGCTCCGGCCAGGAAGCGCTGGATATGGGGGTGTACGAAGCCGTTACGTTCGGACCGACGTTCATCACGGACGGCAGGGTGACCTATGTTCCCGGCACGGACAATCTGAATATGCTGAATCCCCGTACCGCGGTCGGCCAGAAGGCGGATGGAACCTTCCTGCTGCTGGTCATTGACGGGAGAGGGCCTTCATCCTTCGGTGCAAAGTACGAGGATGTCGTAGCCATATTCCAGGAATACGAAGCCGTCAATGCCGGCAATCTGGACGGTGGGAACTCTTCGGTCATGATGTATGACGGAGAGTACGTACACTACCCGGTTTCCATGTATGATTCCCGGAATCTGCCTTCGGTGATTCTTGTAAAGGGGGATGAAGATGAATAAGCGGGTCAAAGTATTTCCGGCATTGATTGTACCGGTGCTCTTCTCTGCCGCCATCCTTTTCTATGGCTTCTACGCTTCATCCGCTGCCGCAAAGAGATTCAGCGAAGAACAGGAACGGATGCCGGAGACAGCGATGATGCGTCTTCTGGATCAACTGGAAGCAGGAGACTACACAGATGTTTTCACGGATACACTTGCATATCAGTACACACCGGATCCTGCCGCTTCCTACAGCCGCTTCCTGGACCGTATGCTGGAAGAGTGCGGCAGGAATGAACTGAACTTCAGGAAGAACGGGGATGCCTGGCGGATCTACGCAGGTGATGTTTGCCTGGCGGATGCGTATGTGTATCTGGATGCAGAAGGCATGCCGCATGCAGCGCTGCCTCTGCAGGGGCAGCGTACTGCCTGGATCGAAGTGCCTGCGGGTTCGGAACTGATCATCAACGGCAGAACACAGGAGAAGCCTGTGGAAGAGAACGTGCCGGCATCGGAGTGCTTTGTGTTTCCTTCGAACGTACAGAAGGCATACGTGGATGTCTACCGGGTGGATGGTCTGCTCGGGGATCCGGAAGCGGATGATTATGCAATGATCAAGGATGTATTGTCCGGAAGATACCTGGCAGGAAAGAAAGTGACCGATCCTAAGCTGCTGGAGGAAATGCTGAGAGCCGCAAAGCTCCTGGCTGCCTATCCGGCGCAGGACGCGTCACTCGGGCAGGTACAGGCGGTATCCCTGACGAATACCTCATGGTATGCCCGCTACGCAACGCTGCAGAACTACTGGTTCACGGCACACAACGTGTCGGAATTCTCCAATGAACAGGTGCTGGAAGCGGTGTACCGGAATGAGGATACGGTGAGCGCGCACATTGTATTTGATTACTTTGCGGACAATGGTGAAGTGCACCGGACATGGCACTGCGGCTACCAGCTTACGTTCCTGTGTACAGACAATGGCTGGAAGATTGCGGCTGTTGCCATCAACAACGAACTGAATCCTGCGGCAGTGCTTCCGCAGTAAGAGGAGGGAAATATGGAATACAGTGATTATCTGAAGAGTGCTGAATACGTACGGAAGAGAATCCCGGATACACCGGAAACAGGACTGATCCTGGGATCCGCGCTCGGAACGTTCGCGGATGAAATCGAGGACCCGGTGGTTATTGATTACAAGGATATCCCGGGATTCCTGGTATCGACTGCACCCGGGCATGCCGGGAAGCTGATCTACGGTACAGTGGAAGGAAAGAAAGTGCTCTGCATGTCCGGCCGCTTCCATACCTACGAAGGCTATGACTTCGAACAGTTGGTCATACCTGTCCGCCTGTTCAGACTGCTGGGCGTAAAGAGACTGATCCTGACAAACGCAGCCGGTGCGGTGAACACGGACTACCGTCCCGGTGACATCATGATCGTCAAGGATCATATCAAGCTGTCCGGCAGCAGCCCGCTGAGGGGGAAGAACATCGAGGAATTCGGGCCGAGGTTCTTCGATACAACCAGGATGTATACACCGGAGCTGCGGGAAACAGCGAAAGCCTGTGCGGTGCATACAGCACTCCGGATCCATGAAGGGGTCTATATGTTCTTCACCGGACCGCAGTTCGAGACACCGGCAGAGATCCGGGCAGCCCGCATTCTTGGAGCGGACGCGGTAGGCATGTCCACGGTCACGGAGGCACTGACAGCCGCGCACTGCGGACTGCCTCTGCTGGCGCTGTCCGTCATGACCAACATGGCTGCCGGGATCCTGGACCAGCCCCTGACAACGGAGGAAGTCAATGAAGTCGGACGTGTCATTGCGGAAGACTTCAGCGGCTATGTCAAAGAGATCATCAAGGCAATGTAAAAAGGCGTCCCCTCAAGGGAACGCCTTTTCATAATACCGCTTTACTCAGCAGCTTCGAGTGCAATCTCCATCATATCGGTGAATGCTTTTTCGCGCTGCTCCGGTGTCGTCTCTTCATGAGTGATGAGGCTGTCGGATACAGTGAGCAGGCAGGCTGCCTTTTTGCCCAGCACTTTGGCGTTGGTGAACAGGGCGAAGCTTTCCATCTCCAGACAGATTACACCCTGTGTTTCATTGACGTTTTCTGTCTCGGTCTCATAGTAGAAGTTGTCGGAACTGCCGACCCTTCCCTTGGTAATCTTCTTGCCGAGCTTATGCGCTGCAGCCTCGATCCGGGCGTTGAGCTCTGCGGAAGGGGTCATGATATTGCCTTCGATTCCGGCAAAGTTCTTTGCATAGGTGCTGGTGGACCAGGCATCATCAGCGAGTACAACGTCAAACAGCTTCAGGGCCGGATCACAGGCACCGGTGGAACCGACACGGATGATGTTCTCGACACCATAGAACTTGAACAGTTCATAGGAATAGATTCCGATGCTGGGCATGCCCATGCCGGAAGCCATGACGGATACTCTTTTTCCTTTGTAGTAACCGGTGTAGCCCAGAACATTCCGGACGGACGTCATGAGCTCCGCGTTTTCCAGGAACGTCTCCGCGATGAATTTGGCACGCAGCGGATCGCCCGGCATCAGTACGGTTTTGGCGAAACTGCCTTCTTTGGCACTGTTGTGAGGTGTAGGCATAAATCGAGTCCTTTCTTATATTTTCTTCGCTCCTTTGGAGCCCTTGGTACCTTGTGCACTGTAGGAAGCGAGGAGGTTGGAATCAAAGGAGAAGTTCATATGGGAACGTCTTCTTTCCCGCTCCAGAGCGATGTTTACAAGCTCATCCATAAGTGCCGGGAAGCTTTCACCGGCCGCGTTCCAGAGATAGAAGGACAGGGAACCCGGTATGGTATTGATCTCATTGACATAGACGGTCTTTGTTTCGGCGTCCATCAGGAAGTCAATGCGGCATACACCGGCGCAGCCGAGGACACGGAAGGTCCTGAGGGCAAGATCCTTGATGTATTCCTCCTGGGCTTTGTCCAGCGGTGCCGGAACAATGCGGCTTGCGGAAGCCATGCCTTTGGAGGGGCCGCTCTTTGCGCCCTTGGTTCTGCCGGTGCCGAGGTATTTGTCCTTGTAGTCCAGCAGGCCGCTGTCACCGTGGCTGACTTCCTCCAGCGCACTGGTACGGGCATGGTTGCCGTCTCCCAGAACAGAGCAGTTGATCTCCCGCATAGGCTTGACGACCTTTTCGGTAATGATCTTCTCATCATACTGCCGGGCGTCCTCGAAGCACTCCAGGTATTCTTCATCGTTATGCGCAATGGATATGCCGATGGAGGAACCGGTTCTTGCCGGCTTGAGGATGACGGGATAGATGAGTTTATGGACTTTCCTGAGGACTTCTTCACGGTTGGTGTCGATTTCATCGGCATAGACCCAGAACCAGCGGGTCAGGGGCAGGCCGTTGTCGCTGAGAATGTGCTTCTGCAGCACTTTGTCCTGGCCGACACCGGCAGCGATGATATCGCAGGAAGAGTAGGGAAGGCGGAACGCCTCCATCAGGCCGGCGATCATACCGTCTTCACCATAGGTGCCGTGCATGACGGGGATAGCCGCGTCGATCACAGCCAGCGGCTTTTTGGCGAACAGGCCGCTCTTGACCGGCATGATGTATGTCCTATTGTCGATGACGGCGAAGGTAACCTGCGGAGCAATGGCGGGAATCTTCGAGAGATCCTTGTAGGCATCCATGCTGCGCAGAGCGTCGGAATAATAGAATTTACGGTCCTTGGAGATATAGACCGGCAGAACATTGTATTTTTCAGGATCCAGCGCTTCCATCGCCTGGTGGGCGGAGATGACGCTGACTTCGTGCTCGACGGTCTCACTGCCGAAGATCACGGCGATATTCAGTTTCATAGTATTCAGTCCTCCGTTCCTATTATACCTGCAAAAAGGAAAGAATCCCATAAGTTACCAAAGCATGATAAAATGTATCACATGCTGAAGAAGAAAAAAGCGCTCGTACTGTCAGGCGGCGGTACGCGCGGTGCCTATGAGAACGGCGCAGTACGGGCGCTGTGCGAGCTGGGAGAAGATGACTGGGGTCTGGTCACCGGTACATCCATCGGTGCGCTTAACGGTGCTGTGATCGTACAGAAGGACTATGAAGCACTGTCCGGTCTATGGGACAGTCTGAAGAAGGAAGATGTCATCAACGGTGATATTCCCAATGATTTTACCTGGGAGTCCTTGTTCAACAACGTTGGTATGCGTGTACTGTTCAAACAGTATGTACACGGAGGAACGGATGTATCACCGATGCTGGAACTGATCGGACGGATGTTCGATCCGGACGCGTTCCTGGCCTCTCCGGTGGATTTCGGGTGCGTTACTGTGCAGTTTCCGACTCTGCGGCCGGTATACGTCACCAAGGATATGATGAGGGAGGACGGCCGGGACTGGCTTGTGGCTTCTGCCTCAGCCTATCCGGTATTCCCTGTGCACCGGTTCGCCAAAGGGGAATTCATTGACGGCGGATACTATGATAATCTGCCGGTCGATGAAGCATTGCGGATGGGAGCGGAGGAAGTGATTGCGGTGGATCTGCATCATCGTCCGCAGCACCCTCAGCTGATGGACAGAACACCGGTGACCTATATCTGTCCCACCATTGAAACAGGCACTTTCCTGAACTTTGACCGGGACAAGCTGAACACGCTGGATATCTGCGGATACTACGATGTGATGAAGGTCTACGGCAGGTATTCCGGATATGCCTATACGTTTGAAAAGACATCACTGCCGGACTGGTTCGAAGACTATGAGAGAAAGCTGATCCTGCTGGAGAACAACGCCGCAAGGTCCGGGGCTGTCAGTGACCTGCTGCGGAGCGATCAGCCTGTATATGACCGGATCCGGGAGCGCCAGAACCGGAAAGTGCTGTCGAGGGAGAACCTGTTCTTCGGACTGATGGATGAACTGATGAGCCTGTGCGGCTGCGATGTAAAGAAGGTATGGGACTACCGTACAGCGGTGGATACTGTACTGGCGGCATACGCACCGTGCGCGTACGAAGACTATGAGCTGGATGCTTCACTGGCAAACGTGGATCTGCGGAACTACTTCGGCAGATCCGATACCGGAAAGATTGTAGGATCGCTGGTGCATATGTCGCTGTACCCTGAGCATACGGTCATCAGTCTGCGCTCTGTGTACGCACTCTATCCGTATGAAAAAGCACTGGCAGACTTTGTTGTAAAGCTGATGTATGAACTTGGGAGGCATAGATGAACAGAATCGCTGAGTTTGAAAAAGTATCACTGGAACAGTTCAAGGAAGACTGGCAGAAGTCGGTCGGGGAAGAAAGCGCGGAAGAAGTCTACGAAGACCTGAAGCTCCCGCTGCGGGCAACAGCCGGCTCTGCAGGCTATGATTTCTTCGCACCGGTGGACATTGAGATCGCTCCGGAGGAAGAGGTCATCATTGCGACCGGCATCCGGGTAAAGATGGAACCGGGGTGGGTGCTGCTGCTGGTGCCGCGGAGCGGACTGGGCTTCCGCTACCGTCTGCAGCTGAACAATACCGTCGGTGTCATAGACGGAGACTACTACAGCGCAGATAACGAAGGGCATATTCTTGTCCGGATGACCAACGACACACACGGCAGCCGCAAGGTTATGATCAATAAGGGCGATGGAATGCTGCAGGGCATTTTCGTTCCCTACGGCATTACCGTGGATGACGCGGCGGAAGGCATCAGGGCCGGCGGTTTCGGCAGTACAACGGAGAACAAGCAGGATGAGTGATCATAGCAGTATTGAAAGAATCTTCCGGGAAGAACCGGTGCCGGCACATATACTGGAACGCATGGAAGAACTGCGCAGGCAGGGAAAGATCGTACCGGATGTCCGTCTGATCAAGCGCCCGTCGCACATTGAAGGGATCCGGAAAGCCGGGGCGGTCAATACAGCGGTGCTGGACGCGGTTGCGGAAAAGATCCACGAAGGCATGAGTACACAGGAAATCGATGATATCGTAGTCGCTGTGACGCATGAACACGGGGGCATCTGCGCGCCTTATCATTTTGAAGGATACCCGAAGAGTGTATGTACATCGATCAATGAAGAAGTCTGCCACGGGATTCCTGCCCGCCACAGGAAGCTGCACAGCGGGGACATTGTCAATGTGGACTGCACCACGATTCTGGACGGCTACTACGCAGACGCAAGCCGGATGTTCATGATCGGCAGTGTCAGCCCGCAGCGGAAGCGCCTGGTCGAAGAGACGATGAAGTGCCTGGAAGCGGGCATCGAGGCAGCGCAGCCGTGGAATACCGTCGGTGATATCGGCTATGCAGTATCGCAGTACGCGAAGAAACTGGGATACAGTGTTGTACGTGATCTGGGCGGACATGGGGTCGGCATCGGATTCCATGAGGATCCGTTTGTTGCGCATGTGGGCAAGAAGGGTGCAGGCATGGTCCTGGTGCCCGGGATGGTCATTACCATCGAGCCGATGATCAATGCCGGCGGGGCAAGCGTGGTGATCGATGCCTACAATGACTGGACGATCTATACAAAGGACGGCAAGGATTCCGCTCAGTGGGAACATACGATCCTGATTACGGAAACCGGCAATGAAATCCTGACATACTAGAGGTATTCTATGAAGTTTGATCCCCTGTATCAGCCATATTCCTCCAACCGCTACTGCATCACCGCAAAGAACGGAGTAGTGGCAACCGGATCCGGACTGGCGGCTTCCGCCGGTCTTTCTGTACTGCGCAAAGGAGGCAATGCGGTGGATGCGGCAGTGGCCTGTGCCGCTGCGCTGACCGTGGTGGAACCGACCGCCAACGGACTGGGCAGCGATGCGTTTGCCCTGGTGTGGATGAAGGACCGTCTGTACGGCCTGAATGCGTCCGGACCGTCTCCGTACGGGATTTCGCTGGAGGATGTCCAAAGGCGTTCTCCGGAAGGCAGAATGCCTGTATACGGCTGGGTTCCGGTGACCGTTCCTGGAGCTGTCGGCGGCTGGGCAGCCCTGGTGGAGCGCTTCGGAAAGCTGACAATGGCAGAGGATCTGGCACCGGCTATCGAATACGCTGAACAGGGCTATCCACTGTCCCCGCAGCTTGCGTTCTTCTGGGAAAGGGCAGTGACGCGGTACACAGAGCTGTTCCGCGGCAAGCATGAATACGACGAGTGGTTCCGTACCTTTACGAAGAACGGGGAATCCTATCATTTCGGAGAGACGGTGAAGCTGCCGGGACATGCAAGGACGCTGAAGCTGATTGCGGAGTCGGACGGAGAAGCATTCTACAAAGGAGAGATTGCGGAACAGCTGGTCAAGCAATCCGCGAGGGACGGTGGATACTTCCGCATGGAAGACCTGGCGGACTACCGGCCGGAATGGGTGGAGCCCGTCCGTGTGAGCTACCGCGGCTATGATGTGTGGGAGATCCCGCCGAACGGGCAGGGAATAACGGCATTGATGGCACTGAACATTCTGAAGGAATTCCGTTTTGCAGAGAGGGATGCGGAGATGTACCATCATCAGATCGAAGCGATGAAGCTGAGCTTTGCGGACAGCATGCACTACGTGACGGATGCACGGCTTATGAATCTGGATTACCATGATCTGCTGGATCCGGTATATGGTGCCCGGCGGGCGCAGCTGATCGGAAACAGGGCAGAGATCCGGACGCACGGTACACCTGATAAAAGCGGTACGGTTTATCTCTGCACAGCGGATAAAAAGGGGAACATGGTCTCCTTCATTCAGAGCAACTACATGGGCTTCGGGTCCGGCATTGTGGTCGAAGGATACGGCACAGCGCTGCAGAACCGGGGCAGCGACTTCTCACTGGACAAAGGCGCTGTGAATGTGCTTGCGCCGCACAAGAAGACCTATCACACAATCATACCCGGATTCCTGACCAAAGACGGAAAAGCAGCCGGACCGTTCGGTGTGATGGGCGGATACATGCAGCCGCAGGGACATGTACAGACCGTAATGAATCTGATTGATTTCAGCCTGAATCCCCAGATGGCCCTGGACGCTCCGAGGTGGCAGTGGATCAGGGACAATAAAGTGCTGGTTGAGCCCGGGTTCAGCCCGGAGATCCTGGAAGCGCTGAAGGCCAAAGGCCATGATGCAGAACAGGCAGAGAACCGGAATTCCTTCGGAAGAGGGCAGATCATTCTCCGCCTGGAAAACGGTGTATACGCAGCCGGAACGGAATCGAGAACAGACTCGAACATCGCGTTCTGGTAATGCAGAATCGGAGGTACCGGTTTATGAAAGTATTGTGGGATCTGTACAGTGCATGGTTCCGTATGGGACTGTTCACGTTCGGAGGCGGCTATGCGATGCTGCCGATGATCCAGAAGGAAGTTATCAATAAATACCATTGGGCAACGGAAGATGAAGTGATGGACTACTATGCCATCGGTCAGTGCACACCGGGCATCATTGCTGTCAACACAGCGACATTCATCGGCCGCAAGGTCAAAGGAGACATCGGCGGTATCGTAGCGACGCTCGGTGTCATTTCACCGTCCCTGGTCATCATTGTCCTGATTGCCGGGCTGATTACCAATTTCAGTGATCTGGAAGCAGTACAGCACGCACTCAAAGGAATCCAGGTCGCGGTCTGTGTCCTGATGTTCGTATCGGTGCGCTCATTGTTCAGAAAAGGCGTGAAGAACAAGCTGGATTTCGCCGTATTCGTCATTGCATGGATCCTGGCGCAGTTCACCGGGATTTCTACCGTATTCCTGGTCATTGCGGCGGGCATCACCGGCTATGTGCGTATGCGCATACAGGAGGGAAGGGCATGAACACATTTCTGCTGATGTGCTGGGAGTTCTTCAAGACCGGTCTGTTCGCGGTAGGCGGCGGCCTGGCAACCATTCCTTTCCTGAAGGAGATGAGCGTCAAGTACGGCTGGTTTACCCTGGACAGACTGACGACGATGATCGCTGTCGCTGAAAGTACGCCAGGTCCGGTGGGAATCAATATGGCGACCTATGTCGGCTATGAAATGTTCGGCATTCCCGGAGCCATTTGCGCCACCCTTTCCCTGATCACCCCGAGCATCATCGTTATCCTGATTGTTTCACGCATCCTGGATGCATTCCGGGAATCCAGGACCGTCAAGGCTGTCTTCGACGGCTTCCGTCCCGCTGTCGTCGGCTTTATTCTTGCGGCTGTGCTGAGCATCTACCGCACAGCGATGCTGAACAATACAGGCACCTTTCCTGCACAGTTCGTTGAGATGATCAACTGGAAAGCAGTCGTACTGTATGCGGGACTGCTGGCGCTGTATCTGAAGAAGGACAAGCTGCATCCGCTGGTCATTATCTGCCTGGCTGCGGCTGCCGGGGCATTGTTCTCGTTCTGAGGCGGTGGATATGGCGCGTCAGTTCAGCAGAACAGAGGAAATCGAGCGCAGCATCAACCGGAAGTACAGGCGTACCCTGTGGGCTCCGTTTGTCAAGGCTGTCCATGAATACGAACTCATTCAGCCGGGAGACCGGATCGCAGTATGCATTTCCGGCGGGAAGGACTCCATGTGCATGGCCAAGCTGTTCCAGCAGTACCACAGGCTGAATGACATCCCGTTTGAGACAGAATTCCTGGTTCTGGATCCCGGCTACAATGAAGCGAACCGGGAGAGGATTATCCGGAATCTGGAGATTCTCGGCATACAAGCCAGGATCCTGCCGGCCAGGATTTTTGACTATGTAGACCATCAGGAAGGCAATCCCTGCTATCTGTGTGCCAGGATGCGCCGCGGCTATCTGTACAGCTATGCCCGGGAAGCAGGCTGCACCAAGATCGCTCTGGGCCATCATTTCAATGATGTGATCGAGACGACGGTCATGGCAATGTTCTACAGTTCCAAACTGGAGACGATGGTGCCGAAGCTGAAGAGCACCAATTTCGAAGGGATGGAACTGATCCGTCCGATGTACATGGTCCATGAAGAAGACATCGTTTCCTGGGCGGCGTACAATGATCTGCAGTTTCTGCGCTGTGCCTGCCGGATGACGGAGAACAGCGAAACAGGGGAACTGGATTCCAAACGCAGGGAAATCAAAGAGCTCCTGAAGGAACTGAAGAAAAAAAACCCGGAGATCGAGCACAATATCTTCCGGGCACTGCATGCCGTGCAGATAGAAACATTCCCGGGATACAAAGCGGAAGGCCGTCTGCACAGTTTTCTGGAAAAGTATGATCAATGAGAGGGAAACCTCTCTTTTTGTATGTAAAAAACCGCATCGCTGCGGTTTATGGTATGCCCGAAGAGGCTCGAACTCTCAACCTTCAGATTCGGAATCTGACACGCTATCCATTGCGCCACGGGCACATAGCTAATATATATTAGCACATCAGTGCGCATTTCGGAAGCATGAAAAAATGCGGTTGATGCCGCATTTATACCAGAATCATGTAGCAGCCGAAGCAGACAGCGATGAAGATCAGAATGACCGGCAGACATTTCCGGTAGATCTGTCCCATGGAGTTCAGAAGCACCATCAGCAGCCGGCCGGCATTGATGATGACAGCGAAGGCTGCAGGAACAGTACAATTATGAACGAAAATCCGGGAATAATAACGGGGTTGATCCCTGCAGCTGTTCTATAATGAAGATAATCAGTTACAGGAGAAATGCTATGAAAGAAGAACTGCTGAAGGAATTTGATGAATGGGTCATGAAGCTCTCTGCCTACCAGATGGCACTGAGCCTGATCGGTGTGGACAAACAGACCCTGGCACCGCAGGGCGGTGCCGCTTACCGCGATGAGCGCACGGCGTTCCTGGCCGGAGAGATGTTCTCCATTGAGACGGACCCGCACATGGTAGAGGTGCGCAGACAGCTGCTCACAGAGGACATTGACGCGGACAAACGGCGTGAGATCGAGCTGATGGACAAAGAGATCGAGCATATCCTGGTTGTGCCCAAGGATATGTTTGTGGCCTATGCAAAGCTGACCGCGGAAGCCTATGAAGTATGGCACAGGGCCAAGGATGCCGAAGACTACACAATCTTTGAACCTGTACTCAAAAAGGTAATCGAAGCATCGAAGCAGATGTATGCCTGCCGGAACAGTGACGCTGCGATGTACGACCAGATGCTGGATGACTACGAACCGGGAATGACGATGGAGAAGCACGACGCTTTCTTCGACCGCGTCAGGGAACGTCTGGTGCCGTTGATCAGGAAAGTAACGGAAGCACAGCAGATCGATGACAGCTTCCTGAAGCAGCCGTATGACGTACAGAAGCAGAAGGAGTACATGAACCGTGTCATCCTGCCTTATCTGGGCTTCGATTCCAGCTGGGGCTACCAGAATGAGACGGAGCATCCTTTCACGGACATCATCTGCGAAAACGATATCCGGGTGACGACCAAGTACCTGGAAAACAATGTGGTGTCTGCGATTCTCTCGACAGTCCATGAAGTCGGCCATGGATATTACGGGCATGATGTGGCGCCGGAATATGACGGTACGATCTTCAATTACGGCATCTCTTCCGGCATGCATGAATCGCAGTCCCGTTTGCTGGAGAACTACCTCGGCAGAACCCTGCCGTTCTGGGAAGCCAACTATCCGGCACTGCAGAAGACCTTCCCGGAACAGCTGAAGGATGTAACGGTGGAACAGTTTGTCCGGGCGATCAATGTGGGAAAGCCTTCTCTGGTACGTACCGAAGCGGATGAACTGACCTATCCGCTGCATATCCTGATCCGCTATGAGATTGAAAAAGGGCTTTTCACCGGGACGATTCCGACGGAGAACCTCGACCGTACCTGGGATGAGACCTATGAAAAGTACCTGGGCGTCAAGGCGCCTACCGCAAAGCTGGGCATTCTGCAGGATGTCCATTGGTCGAACGGAAGCTTCGGCTACTTCCCGACCTATGCGCTGGGAAGTGCGTTCTCAGCCCAGTTCATGAAGGCGATGCGCAGGGACATTGATGTGGATGAGCTGCTTAGGAGCGGACAGTTCAGCGCAATCATCGAGTGGCTGAAGGAGCATATCCATCGCTACGGCTGCCGGTACAATGCGGATGAAATCATGCGCATGGCAACGGGAGAGCCGTTCAATCCGGACTACTACCTGGATTATCTGGAAGAGAAGTATACCAGGCTCTATCATCTGTGAGGAAGAGGTCTGCGGACCTCTTTTCCTGTATAATGGGTCATATGAGAATACCGCAGAAAAGCGAAGTGCGCCATGTATCGGCCAATATCAGGGATCTGGAAAGCCAACTGAAGCAGATCATCGGTTCAGAGAAAACCGATGAGAAGAGGATCCGCCGGGCAGTGGACAACCATACGGAAGCCTCTGTGATGGAGATCCTGAACCGGACGGATGTCGAAGAACTGAACCGTTCCGGGGAGAGAATACGGGTCAATGCGCTGCGGAAGGAAGGGTATACTTCCATCGGGCAGCTGGTCGGAAAATCGTATTCGAAACTGGAAGGACTGGAAGGTATCGGTGAGCAGAGTGCATCCTTGATCCGCCGCAAAGTGAAGCAGATGTACAAAGAACTGAAGGAGCAGGTACCGCTGCGCATCCGGACAGACAATCCGGAAAAGGAAGACAGGGAACTGGTACAGGCACTGTACATCTATCTCAACAGCAAGGAAGTGCGCAGTGAAGCAGATAAACTGTACCGTGCCAATCATGAACAGATCAAACAGGATCTGAAGCAGGCTGCTGTGCTGGAAGGCTCTCTGCGGCGGCTGTTTGCGGGCAGGGGGCGGAAGGAAGAAGCAGCGCAGGCGTATGAAGCGCTCCGGCAGCTGGATACCAAAGCCTACCGGAAACAGGTCATGTCCCTGGTCCAGCAGCACCGCAGCGTCAACCGCACGGTCAGCGAGATCTGCATGGAGGCGTTCCGTCGGAATGCGGCGTTGTACTACGCTGCATTGAGTTCCTTTGATGACCGTCCCGTAAAGATCGATCATTACGGATTGTCCGATGAGCTGATTGAATCCATCGATGCGGTGGAACTGTCGGCCAGGCATCTGAAGGCTGTTCTGCGGCCGTACCAGGCTTTCGGTGTGAAGTATATACTGCATCAGAAGAAGGTCATGCTCGGGGATGAGATGGGTCTTGGCAAGACGGTGGAAGCGATTGCGGTCATGACCAATCTTGCCGCACAGGGAATGAACCGTTTTCTGGTGGTATGCCCGGCCAGTGTGATCGTGAACTGGGAAAGGGAGATCAGGAAGTTTTCTGATCTGGAACCTAGATTGATCCGGGGATATGATGTCCGCGGCCTGCAGGAATGGCTGGCAGACGGCGGTGCAGGCATCACGACCTATGAAACGATTGTCCGGATGTCTCTTCCGCCGGAAATCCGGCTGGACCTGCTGGTAGCCGATGAAGCGCACTATGTGAAGAATCCCTCTGCTCTGCGTACAGCTGCGATGCGCCGGCTGACGATGCAGGCAGACCGCATTCTCTTCATGACCGGTACACCGCTGGAAAACCGGGTGGAGGAGATGAGCCTGCTGGTCGGGATGCTTTCCCGCAGTACCTGGGAGGAGCTCAGCCATTATGACAGTATCTCCTCGGCACCGAAATACCGCCGGATCCTGGCACCGGTCTATCTGCGCAGAAGAAGGGAAGATGTACTGAATGAGCTTCCGGAAAAGGAAGAGATTGAAAACTGGGTGGAGATGACAGAGGAAGACCAGCAGCGTTACCGCGCTGCGCTGCGGGCAGACCGCTTCATGGATCTGCGCCGGGTATCCTGGCAGACAGAAGACCTTGAACAGTCCGCCAAGGCGATGCGCCTGCTGGAGATCTGTGAA
>JAEEGL013567062.1_pt1 | contig 15671 bp, 16 predicted proteins | sample 9134231 | NCBI WGS metagenome assembly JAEEGL01 (sample SAMN16246548, study PRJNA631951) | gut metagenome | biome: gut microbiome; feature: rumen; material: fiber-attached | host: Bos | place: Iran: Karaj | collected 2018-10
ACCACCTCATCCAGATCCACGTCCCAGGGATCCGTTTCTATTCTTTCAACTTTCTGTTCCGCAAAGGCGACGCCGATCTTCCGGCGGCATCTTTTCAGGATGCTGTCGTAATAGCCGCGGCCGTAGCCGGTCCTGTGATTCGCCTCGTCAAAGGCGGACAGCGGCACGATCATGACATCGGTTTCTTCCGGCCGCACGACGGTATCCGTGATCGGCTCCCGGACATGAAACGTGCCCTCTTTCAGATCGGCAAGCGAACCGATCTCATAAAAGGTCAGGGTATTGCCGGTCACTTTGGGCACCGCCACCCGGATGCCGGAGGCAAAGCAATAACTGATCAGCGGTATGGTATCGGCTTCGTCATTGAGGGTCACATAGCAGCCGACGCAATGCGCCCCTTCGATCATATGAACAAGAATGTCCGTGATGATTCTGTTTTTCTCATCACGGACATCACACGGTATGCTTTTACGGGCCGCAAGACCAAGCCTGCGGGCTGTTTTTTTATCCAATGGAATCCGACATGTCGATCTTGAGCAGCTGGTTCAGTTCCACCGCGTACTCCATCGGCAGTTCCCTTGTAAACGGCTCCAGGAAGCCCATCACGATCATCTCCGTCGCCTGTTCTTCGGAGAGACCCCTGGACATCAGATAGAAGAGCTCGTCTTCACTGATCTTGGATACCTTTGCTTCATGTTCAATGATCGAAGTGCTGTTTTCGCTGATGTTCAGCGGAATCGTATCGGAACGCGAGATCTTGTCGAGGATCAGGGTATCGCATTCGATTTTGGCTTTGGCATAGTCGGCTTTGCGTCCGAAGCGGATCCAGTCACGGAAGTTCGTGACACCGCCGTTGCGGGAAATCGACTTGGAAACGATCGAGGAAGATGTATGCGGAGCCAGATGGATCATCTTGGCGCCGGTATCCTGATACTGGTTCCGGGAGCCGACAGCGATCGAAATGCACAGGCCGCGGGCATATTCCCCGGCCAGAATGCAGGCCGGATACTTCATGGAAATACGGGATCCGATATTGCCGTCGATCCATTCCATGACACCGTGGGCGGCGACTCTGGCACGTTTGGTAACCAGGTTCAGAATGTTGGCTGACCAGTTCTGAACGGACGAATAACGGCACTTCGCGCCTTCGCCGACGAATACTTCGACGACCGCCGCGTGCATCGAGTCACGCGAATACTGCGGCGCGGTGCAGCCTTCCACATAGGAACATTCGGCACCGTCGTCGACGATGATGATGGAACGTTCAAACTGGCCCATCGCTTCCGAGTTGATACGGAAATAGGACTGCAGCGGCTTCTCAAGCTTCACGCCTTTCGGCACGTAGATGAAGGATCCGCCTGACCACACGGCGCTGTTCAGAGCCGCCAGCTTGTTGTCAGACGGCGGCACGATCGTCGCGAAATATTTCTTAAAAAGATCCGGATATTCTTTCAGGGCGCTGTCGATGTCAAGGAAGATGACACCTTTGGAGCGCACTTCGTCCAGCATGTTGTGATAAACCGCTTCCGACTCGTACTGGGTCGTGACACCGGCCAGATATTTGCGTTCCGCTTCCGGAATGCCGAGCCGCTCAAAGGTCTTCTTGACTTCTTCGGGAACGTCGTCCCAGCTCTTCTCGGTATCCTGGGAAACCTTGCGGTAATACGTGAAATCCTGGAAATCGATATCGCTGAGATCCGGGCCCCATGTCTGCATGTCCATCTTCTCGAACGTATGGAACGCTTTGACGCGGAATTCCGTCATCCATTCCGGTTCGTTCTTATATGCGGAGATCTTTCTGACGATTTCCTCATTGAGTCCCTTGCCGGTGTCAATGATCGATTCCACGTCGTCATGAAAGCCGTATTTATAATCATCCTGGGAATAGATGGCCTCATTGTTCTTGTTGGCTTCACTCATTGCCCTTCTCACTTTCTTCGATCAGCTCCTGCATGGCCCGCCAGCCGATGGTGGCGCACTTGATGCGGTTTGCCTGACGGTAGACATTCTTGAAGGCAATGGCTTCCTCGAGAATATCACCGTCGTATTCCTTGGCGTCGACCATGTTGAAATAATTCTTCATGATCTCTTTCGCTTCCGCTGTTGTCTTGCCGCGCAGAAGTTCGGTCATCATGGAAGTGGAGGCCGTGCTGATCGTGCAGGCAACACCGTCGAAACAGACATCTTCGATGATGCCGTTTTCGATACGGGCCTGAACCTTGATGTCGTCAATGCAGGAATCGGACGCCATATGCTTCATCATATAGCGGTCATCCTTTTTCAGTTTATGATGATGCGGATACTGATAATGATCCATGATCAGTTCACGCAGAATTTCCGGATCAGCCAGCAGACTGTTCGTATTGCTCATAAAACAACCTCCTAGAAGAAAATACCGATGGCATTTTCCAGTGTGATATCTTTCGCCGCTTCGATGAAACGGTCGATTTCTTCTTTTGTATTGTAAAAGTACAGGGATGCCCGCAGGGTCTGGTCCGTGCCGATGACCTCATGCAGAATCTTGGCGCAGTGATTGCCGGAACGCACGCAGATGTTCTTACTGCCGAGGAAGCCGGCCGCGTCCTGTGAGAAGACACCTTTCGCGTTGAACGTGATCGGCCCGGAAACATTGTCGGGATTGTAGAACTCGATATTGTCCAGCGCTCTGATCTTTTCCGCGAAATAGGCACGCAGCTCCTTTTCATAGGCCTGGATGTTTTCCATGCCCAGATCCATCAGGTATTCCGCCGCCGCTCCTAAACCGATGACGCCTTCGATGTTCGGCGTGCCGGCTTCGAATTTCTGCGGCGCGTCTTTGTAGATGATACTGCCGTCGGACTGGAAGCGGGCGTTCATACCGCCGCCAAGGAAGATCGGATCCATCTTCTGCAGCAGCTCATATCTGCCGTAGAGAACACCGACACCGTCCGGGCCGCACATCTTATGCGAGGAGAAACCGAGGAAATCAACGTCCAGTTCCCTGACATCGGTCGGCCGATGCGGCACCGACTGGGCACCGTCAACGACCATCAGCGCTCCGTATTCATGGGCAGCCGCGGCGATTTCCTTAATCGGCTGCAGAGAACCGAGCACATTGGTGACATGCGCCATCGTGACGACCTTGACGCCCTCATGCATGGCTTTCCGGAAATCTTCGATGTGGCAGACACCCTGTCTGTCCACCGGCACATATTCGATCCTGATGCCCTTATCTTCCTGCAGACGATACCAGGGCAGAAGATTGGAGGCGTGTTCCGCTTCCGTGGTCAGAACCACGTCACCCTCTTTCAGCCAGCGGCCGATGCCGAAGGCGATCTGGTTCAGGGAATGGGAAATATTGGCGGTGAAGACGACTTCCTTCGGATCGCAGTTGATAAAGCGGCCGATGATCTCACGGGTATGATCATAGGCGCGGTCCGCCTTCACGGCTGTCTCGTAATCGCCGCGTTCCACGTTGGACGTATAGCCGGTCCAGAAACCGCAGACAGCGTCAATGACAGACTGCGGCTTGTAGGTCGTGGCGGCATTGTCAAAATAAAGCAGATCAGGACGGTTTCTCAGCATGGGAAAATCCTGACGGATCTTTTCTACATCGAACATAATTCACTGATCTTCCTTTCCATTTCCTCGGCGAGACTGCTGCGCAGTTCCTCGTTGCTGAGTATTTCCGTGATCGGCATCAGATAGCCGGTGCTGATCAGACTCGTGCACTGCTCGATCGAAAGGCCTCTCGACATCATGTAATACAGCTGGTCTTCATCGACACGGCCGATCGACATGGCATGACTGGCCTGCACGTCGTTCTCGTCGATCAGCAGTTCCGGAAGGATCTCGGAACGCTGGCCGTCCGCAAAGGACAGAGCCCGGGAAGTCTGATGGCTTTCCGAACGGTACGCGCCTTTGACAATGCGGCCGATGGCGTCGATCATCAGCCGGCCGGACGAAAGAACAACGGCGTAATTGCGGATCTCTCCGAAGGTATGCGGGGCGAGATTCGCGACTTCGATATTGTATTCCTTGCGTTCATTGACCAGCGAGGCACTGCTGAGCAGCGCTTTCGCGCCGCTTTCCCGCAGGTCGACGCGGCTGTTGCGGTAAACGTCGCCATGGCTGCATTCGCCATAGGCGACCGTCAGATCGGCGTCTTTGAAAACGGTAAAGGATTCTTCCGAACGGACGGTTTCATCTGAACTGTTGTAGAACAGGATGGCGGCTCTGACACCTTCCCGGACGGTCGTTTCCACCCGCAGTTTCGGTGCTTTGCGGATCCGCACGAAAACATCGCACGGCCGGGAAACGGTGAGTTTCAGTTCCAGCGCCTCCGCCGTGTCGATTTCAAATGCATTGTAGCCTTCCTGCAGAAGGATTTCCTGTGATGCGCGGATGGTTTCCATTATTCAGCCGCACCTTTCACCGATTCACGTACGGCGCATACACCGATCGAAGCCGGACGTTTGCCGGTTTCCTCCGCTTCCGCGGCCGGTACGACATTGTATTCCTTATAGATCCAGTCATAGCCTTCGCTGTCAATGCGCTGCGCCATTTCCGGACCGCCGCTGCAGATGATGCGGCCGTCGACCAGAACGTGGGTGAACTGCGGACGGATCATTTCCAGGAAGCGTTCGTAATGGGATACGACGATGATCGACATGCCGGTTTCCTCGCGCAGTTTCGTGATCGCGTCGCCGACGATCTTGATGGCGTCGACGTCCAGGCCGGAGTCGATTTCGTCCAGCATGGCCAGAGACGGTCTCAGCAGTTCCATCTGAACGATCTCATTGCGCTTTTTCTCACCGCCGGAGAAACCTTCGTTCAGGAAACGGTGCGCCAGGTCTTCTTTCATCTGTAAATCATTGATGGTCTTTTCCATTGCCTTGATGAACGCGAAAAGCGAAACCGGTGATTCTCTTCTGACATTCATGGCCGCTCGCAGGAAGTCACTGTTGGTGACGCCGGGGATCTCCTGGGGATACTGCATCGCCAGAAACAGGCCGGCGATCGAACGCTCGTTGACCGGCATGGCCAGCAGATCCTTGCCGTCGTAGATGATCTCGCCTTCTGTCACTTCGTATTTGGGATTGCCCATGATGGCTGCCAGCAGAGTGGATTTGCCGTTGCCGTTCGGACCCATTAATGCATGGATCTCGTTTTCCCGGACCGTCAGATCGACGCCCTTCAGGATTTCTTTATCTTCAACTTTTACATGCAGATTTCTGATTTCAAGTGTTTTCATTGTTACTTACCTTCGTTCGCATCGGATTATATCATTATTCCACTGCTTCGTGTTGAATTACGATTATTCAGCCGCCCTTTTCCAACAAAAAAGGCAAAATGGCTGAAAAGGGCTTTATTTCACATAAGATTCAGATAACGAAATTGCAAAAGCATCTCTCTTATCCTATAATGTAATGGCGTTTTTTTAATAGGAGGCTGAGAAATGAGCAATTTCTTGAAAAAGAACTGGTTCGTGATGCTGGTCATTTGTGTCTTTACAGGCATCAGCATTTTTTACATATATGACACGAACAAAGGCAAACTGCAGGGCAAATCTGTCAACGGTGAAGATGTTGTCTATTCCATCACCGGCAAGGACGTCACCGCTTCGCAGTTCTATGAAGACCTGTATACATCCAACGGACAGCAGGCAATGATCGAACTGTTCGAAAAGGCAGTTGTCGAGGCAGGCGTTCCGACAACCGATTCCATCAAAGATACCGCCAAGGCACAGACCGATGCGATCATCGCCAACTTCCAGAACAACTACGGAAGTTCCTGGGAAACCTACCTGAATTCCGCGCTGAAGGAAACCGGCTTCTCCGATCTGGAAACCTATATGATCTTCCAGCAGAAGATGAACCAGGTATCCGCCGATTACGCGAAGGAACATTTTGACGAACTGAAGATCCGTCAGATCTCCTATATCCTGATTCAGTTTGAAAACAAGGATCAGCCGGCGGCCGAAGCAACGGAAAATGAAAAGGCCCGCATGAAGGCTGTCGACGACGCCCTCGTCAATGGCACAAGCTTCGCCGATGCGGCGGTTCAGTTCTCCGAGGATCCGTCCTCCGCGTCCAGCGGCGGCGTGCTCGGCGTCATCGACAAGAACGCTTCCTCGCTTGACTCTTCCTTCCTGGAAGCAGCTCTCGCTCTGAAGGAAGGCGAAATCAGTGACTGGGTACATTCCGACAACTTCGGTTACTTCCGCATCATGTGCACGGCTGCCACACCGGAAACACTGGCCGCCGACAACGCGGACAACGATCCGTATCTGCAGCTGACAAGCCAGTATGACACGACCCTGACCAACAAGGCCATCTGGGCCAAGGCGCAGCAGATCGGCTTTGACTTCAAGGGCAATGCCAAACTGGAAAAGCAGATCAAGGATGCCCACGGCGTCATCGAGGAAACACCGGCTGACAGCAAGACAGACACAACGGACACAACCGACACAACCGAAAAAACAGACACCACGGAAACGGAAAGCAATAACTGAGGAGGCAGAAAAATGAAAAAGATCAATACTGTATTCGCATCTGCCCTTCTTGTCTCCATCCTGGCAGGATGCACAGATGCCACCGCGAAACTTCCCGACAGCAATACCGCGCTGTTCTCGGTCGGCAACAAGACCGTAACCAAAGGTGACGTATACGCGGCCATGGCCGGCACCAACGGTGCTTCCCAGGCAGTCAATGACGTCAACCGCTATATCGCCCAGAATGAAATCGAGCTGACGGACGAGATGAAGTCCCAGGCGGAAGAATCTCTGAACAGCTACAAGACCTACTACGGCGATACCTTCATCAAGCATCTCGAACAGATCGGCATGAATGAAGAAGAATATCTGCAGAACTATCTGATTCCGTCTCTGCAGGCGGAACAGCTGACACCGAAATACATCACGGAAAACTTCGCCACCGTCGCCGCCAACTACGCGCCGGTCAAGGCCACCCTGCTGGAATTCAGCAGCCAGGACGACGCCAACGCCGCCCTCAGCGAACTGAAGGACGGATCCAAGGACGCTGCCACAGCTGCCCACGATCACAATTCCGCATCCAAGGGAACTTCCTCGATCTACACGATCGAATCCACCGACCTGGATTCCACGGTCAGAACCATGCTGCACAGTGCCAAACCGGATGACGGCTGGTTCATCGTTCCGGAAACGGACGGCGCCACCTTCATTGTCATGCGCATCGACGACAACGATCCGAACAGCTTCAAGGACGAAGCCGTATCTGTGCTGCAGAACGTATCTGCCGTCCAGAACGATGCCACGACCTACTGGTTCAAGAAGTACGAATTCCATATCTACGACAAGACACTGTACGATACAGTCGCTTCCGACTATCCGCACAACTTCGTCCAGAACCTGCCGGCGGAAGACGAAACAGCCGCACCGGCCGCAACGGAAAATACGGAAGAATCCGGTAACTGTGTATAACCGCGAAAGACCATGCATGATCATGGTCTTTTTTTCATCCTCTTCTATAATGAAACTGTCAGGAGATTTAACTATTTATGAACGTATATGAAGCAATTATGACCCGCCGCAGCACCCGCCGTTTTCAGAAGCGGATACCGGATGAGGAAACGATCCTCAGGATCGTCGAAGCCGGCCGCTATGCCCCTTCCGGCGGCAACAGCCAGACATCCCGCTTTTTCGTGATCCGCGATGCGGCCGTGCTGGACCGGCTGGCCGGCATGGCAAAGGACGCCTTCGCGAAAATGGAAGTCACGGAAGGCATGTACCCTTCTCTGGTTTCTTCCATCACCCGCGCCAAAAGCGGCAGCTACCGTTTCCATTATGACGCGCCGGTGCTGATCGTCCTGGCCAACAAAAAGGACTACGGCAACAATATCGCCGACTGCGCCTGCGCCCTGGAGAACATGATGATCCTCGCCAATGACATGGATCTTGGCAGCTGCTGGATCAACCAGCTGAAGTGGCTCAACGAAGACGAAGACCTGCTGGCATACTTCCGTTCGGCCGGCCTGAAGGAAGATGAGCGCGTCTACGGCGCCCTCGCCCTTGGCTATCCCGACAGCGAGAGCGGTCTGCCGGAAAGAAACCCCTTGCCGCGCAAAGGCAACGAAGTCGTCATGATCGGCTGATCCGTCTGCTTTTTTACGCCCGGCAGTGCTATAATTTTTGACAGGAGGTAACATCCGTTATGTGTATTTTCTGCAAGATCATCAATCATGAAATTCCTTCGTCTGTCATTTATGAAGACGATGACGTACTGGCCATCCTCGACATCTCCCAGGTGACCCGCGGCCATACCCTTGTCATGCCGAAGAAACATGTCCGCAACGTTCTGGAAGCCGACGAGGAAACCGTTCAGAAGTGCATGCTGACCGCCAGAAAACTGGCCGCTCAGATCGTCACGAACCTGCATGCGTCCGGTGTCAATATTCTGACCAACTGCGGTGAATCCGCCGGCCAGTCGGTCGACCACCTGCACTTCCATATCATCCCCCGCTATGACAGCAGCGATGCCATCCAGATCACCTTCGGTGAAACCGAGCAGGATCTTGAAAGCGTCCGCAAGGACATCCTCGGCTGAGAACGGAAATAACCATACGAAAAAGGTGCCGCTTTTGGCACCTTTTCTTCATGTTAATGATCAGATCACTTTCAGCCGCTTCAGCATGACTTCCTGGGCTTTCAGTTCCAGGGTGTCATCGAGCGGTGCCAGTTCTGTTTCTCCGTAGTTGCGTTTCAGAGCTCTCTTAATGATCTTGTCAGCCGCCATCGGATTCTTCGGCAGCAGCGGACCGTGCATGTATGTCGCGATCACCTGATCGTTCTGAAATCCCTCAAAGGAACTCTGATAGGTGTTGCCGTGGCCGGAAAGGACTTTGCCGAGCGGCGTCGCGACGTCATGCGTCTGGCCGCCGTGATTCTCAAAGCCGACCATCCGGAAGGTATCGCCGTCAATGGTCGCCTCCAGGGCGATATTGCCGATACAGCGGTGGTCACGGTCACTGGCGACTGTATAGTAGTCAAAGAAGCCAAGGCTTTCCAGAACGTTGCCGTCCTGGTCCTTGTAATACTTGCCGAAAAGCTGATAGCCGCCGCAGATCAGAAGAAACGCGGTGCCGCTGTCCATGGCTTCCTGAATGCCGTCCCGGCGTCCCAGGAGGTCTTTATAGATCAGCTGCTGTTCCCTGTCGGCCCCGCCGCCCAGGAAGAACAGATCATAATCGCTGATCTTTTTTTCCTCGTTCAGCGTGCAGGTGTCGACGACGCACTCGATGCCGCGCTTTTCCGCCCGGCGCCGCAGCACTTCGATATTCCCCTTGTCACCGTACAGATCCATCAGATCGTGATACATCCATAAGATCTTCAGTTTCATTTCTTCGCCTCCTTGCGCAGGATCGCTCTGGTTCTGTGCAGGGCGGTATATGTCGCCATGATATAGGACGGCATGTTCTGCTCATTCAGCCAGTGGACAGCCGCCGTGTCTTCTTCGATGACCTTCACACGGTCTTCCAGTCCCTCATATTTCAGACGCAGCGCCATGTCATAAGCCCTCAGACCCGAGCATACGATCGTTTTGATCTCCGGTATGTTGAGACGTTCGAAATGCGCGTCCCAGATCCAGCTGACGTCATGGCCGTCCTGATCGTTGTCATTCAGAAAGATGCAGAGACTTCTGTCACCTTTCTGGGCGGTGATGTATTTCATGACTTCGTTGGCTCCGGTCGGATTCTTGATCAGATTGATCACGCAGGGCTGGGAGAGTTCAAAGACTTCGTTGCGGCCTTCCTTGATGATGAAATTCGCGAAGACGTCGTCGGCACAGGCCGGATCGAGCTTCAGCGTCTTAAGGACGGTCAGCACACCGGCGCAGTTGTATACACCGTAGATCGTGTTCATGAAGGAATGGAATGTTCTTCCTTCACAGACAAACACTTCCTTCTCATAATCGACATCCGTTACCCGCACATCCGGTTCGATCACCCCGAAGCCGTCATGGTCACAGTGGAACCTGCCGATATGGGAATACTGGTAATAGTCATAGATCAGCGGCCGGCCGCAGCGCGGACAGAACTTGCCTTCCGAAGCCTCGTCGGTCGTTTTGCGGCTGATCGGGTTTTTATCGACGGTAAAGAAGTGAATGCGGGCTTTTTTCGCCGTGTCGGCGATGCGGATGACATTGGGATCGTCGCCGTTCAGTATAATGTCACCCGTGAAGTCTTCCGTGACTTCCTGGATACGGCGGATAATGGTTTCCATTTCGCCTGCCCTGTCCAGCTGGTCGCGGAAGAAATTGGTTACGATCAGATGGGTCGGATGCAGGTTTCGGAACTGCCGGTAAAGGGTCAGTTCGTCAACTTCAATGACAGCGGCGTCCGCCTGGATCTTATAATTGCTGTCGGAATTGGCGGCAAGCAGAGACGCGATGCCGACATTAAGGTTGTCACCGCGCCGGTTATTGATCGTTCTGATGCCGGCGGTGCGCAGTGATTCCGCGATCAGGTTATTGGTCGTCGTCTTGCCGTTGGTGCCAGTTACCAGAATGACTGTTTCCGGCATCTGAAAACGGCTGATGAAATCCGGATCCATCTTCAGACCGAGAACACCGGGAAAGGATCCGCCCCTTCCCGCCTTCTGCAGAAGCCTGTGGGCAAACTGCACGATTTTCAAACGTATATCCATAAAGAATCAGATCATCCTTTCGGTTTGTAGAACTGCCGGTTGTCCATCGAGAACAGACGCTGTGTCCAGCCGCCCGGCTTGACGCCCTCCATGGCCGCCTTCAGGGTGTTCATGCGGGCATCGAGGTTGTCGATCATGGCAAGTGCCTCCGCTTCCATCAGCATCGGCAGAACCGGTGAGCCGTATTCGTAATGGCCGTGGTGGGACAGGATCATATGATGCAGTAGAATCGCTTCTTCGGTATCTTCCAGACCAAGTTCAGCCGCCACTTCGCTCAGCCAGCCGTTGGCCAGGGAAATATGCCCTTCCAGCCGGCCGGCCAGTGTGTATTCCGTCGTCACGGCGCCGCTCATCTCGGCTGTCTTGCCGATATCATGGATCAGGGCACCGGCGATCATCAGATCGGGATTGAGCTGCGGATAATGACGGCAGACCATCTCACTCATTTCCGCCATGCTGAGGGAATGCTCGGACAGACCGCCCAGGAAACTGTGGTGGATGCGGGACGCGGCCGGATACGTAAAGTATTTCTCGCCTGTCTTGGCCAGCAGTCCTTCCGTCATTTTCCGCAGATTCTCATTTCGGATCATACCGAGGAAATGATTCAGACGGTCGCGGCGTTCTGTTTCCGAAACCTCGCTGGCAATGACGAAGTTGGCAAGATCGACGTCGCTTTCGCTGATCTCCTCGACCCGGTTGATGCGCAGCTGCAGATTCTGATTGTAAAGCAGAACTTCAAAACTGAACAAAGCGATGCGGCCGACATGGACCTTCTCGGCATCCTGCGGCTTGACGTCCCAGAACTTGCCGTCGATCGTTCCGCTGCTGTCCTGCAGAACCAGATTCAGATAAGGAGCGCCTTTCGATGTCGTTCCGTTTTTGCATTCCTTCACGAGCAGCGGCTGCTGCAGACGGTCTTTTTCCGCAAACTCTTTAATCTTCTTCATACTCAGACTCCATTTCATCCAGAACGGCATTGATCACATCTGCCGCGTATCCCTGCTGCATGCCCCAGCGGTACAGACGGCTGCGCAGTTCATAGCCGCTGTATTTGCGGCTCAGTCTCTTTCTTGTTTTCCGCATGCCGGCCTGCAGGTTTTCGTCCTGCTTTTCCACCAGGCGGCTATAATCCATCCGCTCGGCTGTTTCGGCAGCCAGCGAGGCGGAATAGCCGCGCTGCATCAGCTTTGTGCGGATCTCCTCCCGCGTCTTTTTCAGGGAACCGCCCGAACGGCTGCGGAGGATCTTTTCCGCGCAGCGGCGGGCGTTGTCAGCCTCGTCGTCAAACGACTGCAGGCACTCATCCACCAGCCGTACGGAAAGGCCTTTCCGCAATAAGGTATCACGGATCAGTTTCTCCCCTTTCAGGCTGTTCTTCATCGCCGTGATCTGCTCACGGCAGTATCTTTCATCATCCAGCCAGCCCAGCTTCTCGAGCCGCCGGATCATCTCGTCACGCAGTGCGTCGGTGATCTTCAGCTGCGTGCTGAGCCAGTCTTTCATTTCCTGAACGCTGCGGTCACGGGCGGTCAGCTTATGCAGACATTTCGCAAAGACAGCGGTCTTTTCCGCCGCTGCTTTGATTTCCCTGTATCTGTCCGTGCTGATTTCCATGCCGCTGCGCAGACGGAAGGCATAAAAATCATCCGTGCTCAGTGTGATCTTTTCCTCTTCCTCACCGTCCGTCAGTTTCAGGATGACATTGTTACCGCGGACTTCCGTTTCCTTCAGGAACATACTTACTGTTCTCAAATACCCGCTGATAAACAGCGATCATCCGCTCATAGAACACTTCGTTGCTGTAAGGTCTGACTCTTGCCAGGCAGTCTTCCTTCATGCCGTCAAGCTGTTCTTTCGTCATTTCCGCAAAACGCATCAGCTGATCCTTGAGATCCGCGGCACTGTCAAAGAACCAGCCGGTCTTTTCCGGCAGCAGCAGATCGTCCAGCACGTCGTCCGGACGGGCAAACAGCGGCAGGCCGCTGGCCAGTGCCTCAATGAAGGTCATGCCCTGCGTTTCGCTCAGGGATGCGGAAACAAAGGCATCGGCACAGGCATAGATGGCCGGCACTTCGTCGATCGGCTTCGGTCCGGTCAGCTGAATGTAGGAGGTCAGCCCGTTCTGCTGCACAAGGTTCTGCAAACGTTCCAGATCCGGTCCGCCGCCGACGATCAGAAGCTTCAGATCCGCGCCGGCTTCCACGGCCATGCGGACACCGCTGATGACCATGTCGAGATCCTTTTCCTCCGCCAGACGGCCGACATAGATCAGGATCCTGTCATCCGGGCTGTAGCCGAGTTCTTTCCGTCTGGCATTGACGGCCTCCTCCTCCCGCAGTTCAGCCGCGAACTTGCTGAGGTTCAGGCCGGTCGGGATCACGTTGATCGGTTTCCTGATACCATAGTGTTCCAGAAGCTGCTTCGTCTTGCTGGAAGGCGCGATGACTTCCTTCACCGGATTCGTCACGAGTTTGGAGTACCAGGCAATGCTGCGGCGGCCGCCTTTCTCGACGGCTTTCAGGTGCAGCGGGTTGAAATAATGCGTATAGTCCTCCCATGTCGTATGGTAGGTACTGACAAGCGGAATCGCCAGCTGCTTGGCACAGGTGCGGGCAAACAGACCGACGCCGAATTCCGTCTGTACGTGGATCAGATCCAGACGCAGACGGGCGATTTCCCGGATCAGGCGGCGGTGAAACGGTGAAGCCATTACATAGCCGTATAAAAAAGGCAGTTCGACACCGGGAATATACAGGACTGTACCGTCCTCGTTCCACTGGACTTTCTTATTCTTGCCCGGGCAGACGACATAAACGGTATGTCCGTGTTCTTTCAGAACGCTGCAGAGAATACCGGTGCTGTTGGCGACACCGTTGATCTCCGGCAGATATGTATCCGTAAATAATCCGATTCTCATAGTTTGTCTTCTCCTTCTGTCTGGTTTTCAATTTCCTGCATGGCTTCCGGAGCGTAGGTACGCGGCAGATGCTCCTCTTCCGTGCTGATCGGCACGTTCGGACGGGTCTTCGCATAGAGGAAAACAATACCGCCGATAATCAGAGTCTGATAGAACGTGACAAGCCGCCACAGCAGCATGATCGACGTCGCGTCGACCTTGCCGAAGATCGTCGAGAACATCAGAATGAACGTTGCCTCAGTGCCGCCGGCACTGCCCGGCATCGGCAGAAAGGCATTGATCATCGCCACAAAGGAACTCAGGGCTATGATGTTCAGCAGCATGGACGGTGTCACGGGTATATTCAGTGCCAAGGCGCAGAAATATGGAATGCTGTAATAGATCGTCAGACGGCCGGCGTTTTCAAGCGCCAGCAGCGCGATCATTTTCTTATGGGTACGCAGAACGACGATTTCCTTGGCGAAAGCGGTCAGCTGCTTGTCCAGATTGGCCAGTGTCGCTTCCCGGTCCTTGACGATATGCAGCTTCGCGCCGATGTTGATGCCGGTCGTCGTCAGCCAGGTATAGAAGCGCGGCGATGTCGCCAGCATCCACAGGAATACGATGATGCCGGAACTGACCGCGAAACCGAGCAGCACGATCAGGAAGAACTGCGAATAGTTGGCATAGAAATAATGGAATTTCAGAAGGATCAGGATCAGAACGTAAACTGTCATGACCGACTGATACACAATGAAATCCAGCCAGAGAATGCCGACCGAATGCGATACCGGAATACCCTGCTTTTTAAAGAGATAGCCCTGGGCTACCTGGCCGCCGGAAGCACCCGGTGTGATATTGCAGAAAAGTCCGGACGTATAGGCATTCTGAAAACCCTGCCACAGTGTGTAGCGGGGATGCGTCTGACGGCATTCGTACATCAGTCCCCAGCCAAGCATCAGCCTTTCAAACATCATCAGGCCGATCAGCAGGACGACACCCCATACATTGACACGGGAAATGATTTCCAGAACCTGTTCGCCGTCGTCTTTCAAAGTAAACCAGAGCACAAGACCGGCCAGGGCAACGATCAGAAACACGTTGAAGGCCGTACTCTGAAACAGTTTTTTAATCTTGTTCCACATACATATAAAGTATACTCTCAAATCGCTCCTATCTCAATCACGGCCGGATCCCTCAGGAAGGAGAACCAGTAAAAAAGACAGCGCCCTCTCAGCGGGTCTGCTGTCTGTTCTCTGTGATAGTCCGATACAGACTGATCCATTTTTCGTAGATGATCTCATCCGTGTAGTTCTCTCTGATCTTCCGGCTTTTTTCCTCCTGCTGAAGATAGAAAGCGGGATCGTCTTTCAGTTTGCGGATATAGCGGATGAAATCCTCGTTGCTGCGGCCATACAGCACATTGTCGAAGTAGATCTTCTTGAAGGTTTCCAGGTCACGAAGAATGACCGGCTTGTCGGTCAGCGACGCTTCCAGCGCGACAAGCGCGAACGATTCGTAATAGGACGGCAGGAAGAAGACATTGGAAATGTTGCAGAGGATGTTGACCTCGTCACGGCCGATGACGCCGGTAAAGCGCAGGTTGGCGGGCGGATCGTCATAGACCTTCCGGATCTTCTTGTAGCCTTCGATATACTTGCCGAAATTGAAGCCGCCGATCCACAGGAACTGGATGTCGGGATTCTGCTTCGCCAGTTCGATAAAATCAAGAACGCCTTTGCCCCGGTGCAGCTGGCCGATACTGACGACGATGAAGTCATCCCTGCCATACCCGTACTTCTCACGGTATTCCTGTTTCTTTTCATCCGGCAGGACGAAAAAGCTTTCTTCGGAAACATAATTGGGAATATAGAAAACCCGTTCCCCGTCAAAGCCCATTCTGACCATTTCATCCTTATAATCAGGATTCACGACGACCAGATAATCAGACTTCAGATAGCACCTTTTGACCCACCAGGCGTATATCTTCATGAATACTTCCGGGATCCGCAGAGCGCCGACCAGCGTGTCCGGCAGAAAATGAACGTATGTGAGGGCGACTCCCCGGCTCAGTCTCTGTTTGATATAACTGGCGACATTCACGGTGTGCAT
>JAEEGL010625979.1_pt1 | contig 15670 bp, 16 predicted proteins | sample 9134231 | NCBI WGS metagenome assembly JAEEGL01 (sample SAMN16246548, study PRJNA631951) | gut metagenome | biome: gut microbiome; feature: rumen; material: fiber-attached | host: Bos | place: Iran: Karaj | collected 2018-10
AGACGGTGGACGAGCTCGATTACCGCCACATCCTGCACCAGAATAGCGTCGGGACGGATTGTGCCAAGAAACGAGAGGAACTCCTCCAGTTCCGGCAACTCGCTCTCGCTGATCAGATTATTGATGGTGACATAGAGGCGCACCCGACGGTGGTGCGCGTACCGGACCGCATCGGCCAGGGCCTCATTGCTGAAGTTCATGTCCTGCCGGTGCAGGCGCATATTAAAATGCTTGCCGCCGAGATAGACCGCATCGGCGCCGGCCTCCACCGCCGCTTCCAAGGCCTCCCGATTGCCCGCCGGTGCCAAAAGCTCTACGGAATCACGCTGTAAGATCAATTCGCTCGCGCTCCTTTTGGATTTGCTTTCTCCTATTATAGCAAGTTCCCCCGCATTCGTAAATGCGGGGGAACAAGATCCCGCCGTTGCGGAAGAGAGGGGCACCGCTCAATCGTCCATCCCTCCGCGCCGGGCACGGAAGAACGACTGGAGGATAGACCGGCACTCGTCCTCCGCGATGCCGGCCGTCACCTCGATATGGTGGTTCAGGGATGGATGCGCCGGGATATTGAAGATGGACTCCACGCTGCCGGCCCTTGTGTCCGGCACGCCATAGACGACACGCTTCAGGCGGGCCATCACCAAGGCGCCGGCGCACATCGGGCAGGGCTCCAGCGTGACGTAGAGGGTACAGCCGCTGAGCCTCCACCGTCCAAGCCGGCGCCCGCCCTCGCGGATGGCGATGATTTCGGCGTGGGCGGTGGCGTCGTGATTGGCCTCCCGCCGGTTATGAGCGCGAACAACGACGCCGCCCTCATCATCGACGAGGACGGCGCCAATGGGAACCTCTCCCTGCTCCATCGCGGTTCGCGCTTCCGCCAGGGCCAGCTGCATGTATTCCAAATCACTTTTCATACGAACGGTTCCTCAACCTTTCAAATCCCGAAGGATAACCGTGACTGTTGGCCGGGTTTCCCGAATTCAGTTCCAGGATGTACGAAGCTTCCGGGGCTTCCTCCGGTTCTTTTGCGGGGCGCTTCCGGCGCACCTCCCGCGCCAACTGCTGTTCGAATTCCTGTCCGGCCGAACCAGAAAAACCGCGGCGCTGCCGGAAATACTGTCCAACATTGTTGGTAACCCTTTTGATAGCCGAAACTTTCTCAACCCGTCTGTTGTCCATATCGGATCCCTCCTCATGAAACGAAAACGAGAGGACGCACCGAAAAGCACGGCACGTTTTCAACAACCGGCGGCGGAAAGCACGCGAAACGATGATGGATGGCAGACGTTGGGTAGCGGTGAAAAAACAGGTCTCACCGCGATGGGAACGGAACCTTTTCCAGAAGTTCCCGGGGCTTTTCGAGCAGGACCCGGGCCCCGCTTTCCGTCAGTTCCTCCCGGGGACGAAACCCCCATAGGACGCCGACGGGCAGCGTCCCCGACCGGACGGCGGCCTCCATGTCCACAGCGGTGTCGCCCAGGTAAGCCGTCTCCTCCGGCCGGACCTGGAGCTGCTCCATGACATAGAACACGTTCGCCGGATCGGGCTTCGGCGGCGCGCCCGGACGGTCACCAGTGAAGACATCGAATGTACCGGGCGCAAAGAGCTTTCCAAGAACCGCCTCCGCCGCCGTCTGGTGCTTGTTGGTGCAGACGGCCAGCTTCACGCCACGGCCGCGAAGAGCGATCAGCAGCTCGGGAATCCCGTCATAGGGACGCGTGTGATCCAGCAGGCGGCGGGCGTAAATCTCCTTGTACTTCGTCAACGCCCGCTCCGTTTCCTCCGGGCCGGCTTCGGGAAGCAGGCGTTGGACGAGCTTGCGTGAACCATTGCCGACGAAATAGCGGTAGGCATCCGTCGCATGAGGCGCCCGGCCATACGACGAAAGCAGCTCGTTGCCACTGGCTGCAAGATCCGCCAGGGAATCCGCCAGCGTGCCGTCAAGGTCGAAAACCACAGCCCGGTAAACCATCGCCCTCTCCCCCTTCCCGAAGGAAATCAGCCGCGCTGCACCGATAGCTGGAGACGGTGCAACAGACGCTCATGCTCCTGCTCCAGCGTCCGGGCTTCGTGCAGCAACTCATTGGCCCGGCGAATCGTAGCAGCGTCCTTGGTATTCAGCCATTCGCCATAGAGCCGGCAATACTCGATACGTGTCCTGGCGATGCGCAAGCGCAGTTGGTGAATGGGTTGCGCCGGCGGCGGGGACGCCACGGCTTCCAGTTCCGCCAGACGAGTCTGCCAATCCGGCAGGAGCTCGTCTTCCACAATCCGGCGCAGAGCCTGGCGGACGTCGGTATCCCCGAGACTCCGGCCCCGCATGATGGCGGCGCGCTGACGATCCGTCTCCTGAACGAGGGCATCGTGCCGCTCCAGAATAGAGACGGTCTCCTCAAGATATGCCTTGAGCTTCGCCTGCCTCGACCGAGCGAGGAAAGCGACGAAATCGCGGAAATTCACGATTTCCCTGAGCTGCCAGCGACCGGACTCCGTCTTCAGAAGCTGTGCCCGGAGGACGAAGTCCTCACCGGCGGCCGCCGGCAAAACGCGAAGGCGCGCCGTGGCGGTGCCGCTCCCAGTATCTTTCTCCAGGGAATCGATCCCCCGGAAGGCAATCTCCTTGAGACCGAGCTTTGAGAGAATCAGCCCCGAATCCACCGGCGTTTCCGTTCCGTCCGTCGGCTCGGGATTGCCGCCCCAGACGCCGGTGCGGACGAAGTCCCAGAGAACGCTGCGAAAGCTGTTCTGCAACGGAATCCGGAACATTTCCGCCAAGCTGCTGATGGAATCACGCGACGCGTCCGTGAGAGACCGATCGGCGTCCATCATGCCCGCCAGCACGGCGTCAACAGCGGAAGCGGTCAGATGCTCCGCGTCCACATACTGGTCAAAGGCCTGCTGGTCGTGCCGGGCAATCGCGTTCTGGATCTGGCGCAGAGCGTACTCCGGTGATTTCGTATAGGAACCAAAGTACCAGGCCCCCATCCCGGCCAGCACTGCCGCCATTACCACCAACGCGGCAATCAACCGGTTTTTTCCCGGCTTGGGAAGCTGAAAAGGCATTGGGCTCCATCCCTTCTCCTGATAAGCAGGATAATCTCTGTTCTTTCATTATGCACCTAATCCCTTGATTTCGCAAGGGGTTTCGTCAATCTTCGGCAAAAATCGCACGCCGGAAAAAAATCACGCCTCCCCTTTCGGCTGATTTCCTTTCCGGATTGCGCCGGAAGGCAGGCCGGTGAAGCGTCGCGCCGCTGCTTCAGGAAAAAATCGGCCGGCACGCTGAAAAAAAAGGCGCATTTGTGGTATAATATGGACATTTGATGAGCGCGTAGCGCGAATTCAGTGCCGCATACAGATCTGCCCGCTTGATGAGGCAAGCCCGATGGGCGAAGGTGAATTCAGCGGACAGCGGATACTGGTCTTTTTTCTCCGGCCGGATTCTTCGGCCGTCATAAAACCGATGGGAGCGGACTTATGAACAGGAACGAACTTTGCTGGTGTGGAAGCGGAAAGAAGTATAAGCATTGCCATCTGGCCTTCGACAAACGGCTGGATGAGATACGGTTCGATTTCTTCAAGGGGCAGGTGCGACCGCCCCACAAAATCATCAATAACGCCGAGGACGTTGCGGCCATCCGCCGGGCCGGCGTCGTGAACGGCGGCGCCCTCGACCGGGTGGCGGAGCTGATCGGGCCCGGCGTCGATACCGCGTCTCTGGACAAGGCAGCGGCCGACTACATCACCTCCCACGGAGGGATTTCCGCCTGCCTGGACTACGAGGGCTTTCCCAAGAGCGTCTGCATCTCCATCAACGACGTCGTCTGCCACGGCATTCCCTCGCCGGAGACCATTCTGCGGGAGGGGGACATCGTCAACGTCGATATCACGACAATCCTGGACGGTTACTTCGCCGACGCTTCGCGGATGTTCATGATCGGCGAGGTTTCACCGGAAGCCCGGCGGCTAGTGGAAGTGACGAAGGAGTGCATGGAGTTAGGCATCGCCGCCGCCGGCCCCTGGCGCTGGCTGGGGGACATCGGCGACGCCTGCGGCAATCATGCTAAAAAGAACGGCTACTCGGTCGTAACGGCTCTGGGAGGTCACGGCGTGGGGAAAGAGTTCCACCTTGAACCCTTCGTACCCCATGTGGGCAAGCCGGGGACGGGGATGCTCCTGGTTCCCGGCATGGTGCTGACGGTGGAGCCGATGATCAACGAAGGTACCTACAAGGTCACCACCGACCCGATAGACGGTTGGACCGTCCGCACAAAGGACCACCGTCTCTCCGCCCAGTGGGAAAAGACAATCCTGATCACGGAAACGGGAACGGAGGTATTGGCAAGCTGATGGCATCGTTTACGGATCTCCCCGTGCGGGAGGAGGCGCTGGAGATTTTGCGGCAAAACGGGATCACCGAGCCCACGCCGGTGCAACAGGCGGCGATTCCTGTAGCTCGGGCGGGCCGCGACGCCGTAGTGCAGGCGCCCACCGGAACCGGTAAGACGCTGGCTTTCCTGTTGCCGCTCATGGAACGCATGAAGCCAGCTGTTGACGCGGTGCAAGGTCTGGTGGTGACCCCCACCCGGGAACTGGCCCAGCAGATTTCCCGGGTAGCGAAGGAACTCGCGCCCGCTTTTGGGCTAAGCGTCATGGCGATTTACGGGGGCGACGATATCGAGCGCCAAAAGGAAAAACTCGGCCGCCATCCCCATCTCATCGTCGGCACGCCGGGCCGCCTGCTCGACCACATGCGCCATCACACCCTGCGACTGGAGACCGCCAGCCGCGTCGTACTGGACGAGGCTGACGAGATGCTGAAGCTGGGCTTTCTGGAGGACGTGGCGACGATCCTGGAAGCCCTGGCAAAGGACCGGCAGATCCTGCTCTTTTCCGCCACCATCCCCGATCGGATACGGGCGCTGGCCCGACGTTTCATGCGACGCCCGGAAGAAATTCACATCGAGACCGGGCAGGCCTCCCTCGCCATCATACGACAGACCGTCGTCAATACCACCGAGGAAACGAAACTCGATCAGCTTTGCGAAATCATCAACACCCGCCAGCCCTATCTGATGATGGTATTCGCCGCCACCCGGCAGCGCGTCCGCACACTGACACTGGCGCTGGCGAAGCGGGGCTATCTGGTGGACGAGCTCTCCGGCGACCTCACCCAGTCTCAGCGGGCGCTTGTCCTGCGCCGCTTCCGACAGGCGGAACTGCAGGTTCTGGTGACAACCGACATCGCCGCCCGGGGTCTTGACATCGAGGGCGTGACGCAGGTGGTAAACTACGACCTGCCCCGGACCACGGAGGACTACGTCCACCGCGTGGGCCGCACCGGGCGAGCCGGCCATGACGGCGAGGCCGTGACCTTCGTCACCGCCCGCCAGTACGACCAGCTCCGCCGCATCGAGGCCGGCATCCGGCGGCGCATCGAGAAGCAAAGCTCCCCGCGCCGCGTCCAGAAAGCGAAAGCCCGGGAAGAAGCTCTGGCGAAGCTCCGCCGTGAGCGCCGGGAGGAACAGGAAAAGAAGTCCCGGCCCCTGAGCAAGTACGCGAACCGCAAAGGCGCCGGCCATAAGGGGCGCAACCCACGCAGCCGGCGAAACCCGGCGGGCAGGAAATGACAAGGATGAGCGCCGGACCGGTGAACATATCCCGGACCGGGCAGGAAGGATGATGGATATGGCAGGCAGTCACCTGAACCGTGACCGCAACAGCGCGATGATGATGGATCTCTACGAATTGACGATGGCCAACGGCTACTTCCGGCAGCACAGCAGCGGCTCCCGGGTGGCCTTTGACGTCTTTTTCCGCAAGAACCCCGAGGACGGCGGTTTCTCCATTTTCGCCGGACTCGAACAGGTATTGGAATACCTGGAGGAAATGCGTTTCTCCGCGGAGGACATCGCGTACCTTCGCGGTCTCGGCCTTTTCGACGACCGTTTTCTCGACTATCTGGCGAAGTTCCGTTTCACCGGCGACGTGTACGCGTTCCCCGAAGGTACGGTGATGTACCCCGGCGAGCCGGTCCTCACTGTCGTCGCCGGTCTGGTGGAAGCGCAGATGGTGGAAACCGAGATCCTGGCTCAGATCAATCACCAGTCTTTGATCGCCACCAAGGCCCGGCGCATCGTCAAAGCGGCCGGGGGGCGTCCCGTCTCGGACTTCGGCGCCCGCCGGGCCCACAACAACGATGCCGCCATTTACGGGGCACGGGCCGCTTACATTGGCGGCGTCGTCGGCACCGCCACCGTGGCGGCCGGCCAGTATTTCGACATTCCCGTGGGCGGCACCATGGCCCACAGCTGGGTCATGTACTACAAGGATGAACTCGACGCCTTCCGGCGCTTCGCCGCCCTCTATCCCGACAACTGCATCCTGCTCATCGACACCTTCGACGTCCTGAAGTCCGGACTGCCGCACGCCATCGAGGTCTTCCGGGAAATGCGGGCCAAAGGCATCCGATCGAAGAACTACGGCATCCGCATCGACAGCGGCGACCTCGCCTACCTCACGAAAAAGACGCGGCAAAAGCTGGACGCCGCGGGCTTCGAGGACGCGAAGATCGTCATCTCCAACAGCCTCGACGAATACACCATCTCCTCCATCCTGAGCCAGGGGGGGCAGGTGGACTCCTTTGGTGTCGGCGAACGCATGATCACCTCGAAGAACGATCCCGTCTTCGGCGCTGTTTACAAACTCTGCGCCGTCGAGGAAAACGGCGTGATGGAGCCACGCATCAAGGTCTCCGAAGTCATCGAGAAGGTCACGAACCCCGGCCTCAAAGAGGTCTATCGCGTGTACGACCAGAACGGCCGGGCGGTGGCGGAGCTCATCGCCCGGAAGGGTGAACCCATCGACCTCGCCGCCCCTGACGAATTCATCGACACCGAACGCCCCTGGAAGGTCCGCCACTTCGAGAACTGCACCGCGAAGAAGCTCCAGCGCCTGATGATGAAAGACGGCCAGCGCACGGCGCCGCCGGAAACGGTGAAGGGCATCGCCGCCTTCGTGCGCCGCCAGCTCTCCACCGAAATCTGGGAGGAAGAGCAGCGCTTCGAGAACCCCCACAAGCACTTCATGGACATGACACCGGCCTACTACAAGATGAAGATGGCCATGCTGAGCCAGGAAGTATAGACCGTCGAAAAAACAATATAGGGCAATAGAAAAGCCGTCGTTTCCCACAAGCCGGGAACGACGGCTTTTCTGTTGTCCGGAGCCTCGGAAAAACCGGATCAAACTGCGCTCCGGGCAGTATCAGAGGCAACGCGTCAGTGGTTCCTGGCCGCGGCTGCCAGGAGCAGAGTGGCAACGGCCAGCAGCAGGCCGGCCGCGATCAGGACCGCTCCGGCAATCTGTGGGAGCTTTCGTTGGTTCCTGCGCCCCAACAGCAGCAGAAGAATTCCGGCTGCGACGAGAAGTACCATGAGGGAAAAGGAATCAATCATGATGGCGTTAACGCTCCTTTCTTTTTCCGGAAAGGAAAAACAGGCCGCGGGGCGTTTGGGCACTGCGGCCTGTAACGGTTCGGCCGGATGCGTTTACCCTGCCGAACGAATTGGGATTTTACCTGATGAACTCCATATCTTCCCCGGCGTTTTCCTTTTTGTCCTGCCAGGTCAGCGTGCCGTTGCGCAGGATGAAAACGGCGCTGCCGTCGTTGTAAATCTCTTTATTCGTAACGCTGTTTTCTTCCGTATAGGCGTAGTCGGTGCGCGTCCCGTTGCTTCGGCTGTTGCTGAAGAGAATGGCCGCGTCGTTGTCATAGGTGCAGTGATAGGTCCACCGGCTGCCCTCGGCGGCGCTGCTGGCCCATTGGATTTCCACGAGGTATCCGGCGCCTTCCCGACTGATCACGGCGGTGCAGCGGCCGCAGCCCCAGACGCCCACATAATCGGCGGCCTTCACGCCGGCACTCGTCTCATGGTATCCGTCGTTCCGGTTGCGCACGAAACGCATGGCCCCGTCCTGCCCGGAGCGGAGCTCTGTCTGCGTCGCTGCCCCGTCCCTGGGGAAGGCCGCCCACAGCTTGTTGGCGCTATTATAGACGGAGTACCAGGGAGACGCGGTGTCCTTGTCTTCGAGGCTCAGCCCGCCTTCTTCATAAAAAGAGTACCAAAGGGATTTCGATCCGTCAGGATGTTCCTCCGAGGTCATCCGAACCGTGCCGAACGCTTTGCCGTCTTCATAGAGCAGCTCGTAGGTGCCGTCAGCATAAATCGTCAGGACTCTCGCGTCCGGAACACCTTCCTCGCGCCAGGTGCCGGCAATCCCCTGAAGGCTGGTATCGCTGGCAGCGGCAGCGTTCATGGCGGCAGCGCAGGCAACCGATCCCACGTCCGGCATGACATCATTTGTCCAGGCAGCGCCGCCCGCAAGGCAGACTGCCATGACAAGCGCGAAAGCCGGGCGGAACTTATTGCTTGTAGTTTCATGCAACTTCATTGGCCGTAGCCCCTTTCATCCGTCAGTTCTTCAGCCGGCAGCCGTTTCCCAATGCGTGTTGGAGTGGTAGCGCCAGCGGTATTTCCCGTGGTATTCGGGAATGTCCGGATTCTGGATGTAGAAGGTGTACGCGATGTATTCTCCGGGGGCAACGTAGATATCGTCAACCTCATGGAATATTTCGGTATCCGACCACATTTCCTGCCCATTGTCGGCAATGAGCGTGAGGTCGTATTTCAGCCATTTGACATAGGCGCCCCGGTCGCCTTCATTCTGGAAGTAACCGACGATTTCCGCCTCACCGGCATTGTGCAGATAAACATGCTCCGTATTGAACTTTATGACCGGTCTCGCCAGCGCCGGTGACGGGAAGGCCGCCAGGCAGAGGGCGACGAAGGCGAAAAACGCGAAGAGTTTGGACGCGGATGACTTCATGTGCTATGACCTCCTCATAAACTGTTGAGATACTGCGTCAGGGAAAGCTCAATCCTGCCGCGCGTGGTGGTAACGTTGCTCGATGTCACGCATGGTTCTAGTATGACGTTCTCTTTCCCGCTCCAGGGCATGGTTCCGCTTATCGTGCGGATGGCTGCGGTACCGGTGTCGGATCGAATCCATCTCCCGCTCGTGGCGCTCTTTCTCCTCCCGAAGAGCGCGGCGGTACTCTCCTTCCCGGTGTCTTTCATCCCGTTCGTAGCGGCTGTCCCTGGCATGCCGGTCGTCCCTGTCATATCGGCCGTGCCGGTTGTCCCGGTTATGCCGGTCGTCCCTGTCGTGCCGGTCATCCCTGTCATATCGTCCATGCCGGTCGTCCCTGTCGTGCCGCTCGTCCCTGTCATATCGGCCGTGCCGGTTGTCCCGGTCATGTCGGTCGTTCCTGTCGTGCCAGTCATCCCTGTCATATCGGCCGTGCCGATTGTCCCGGCTGTGCCAGTTATCCCTGTCATGCCGCTCGTCTCTGCCGTCCCTGTTGTACTGGTCGCTCTGGTGATGAGGCGCCGCCTCTGCCACATTCCCCGAAGGTATCGCAATCCACGCGATATTCATCGTCATCAGTCCGCAGAGCGCCGCCGAAATCAGCTTCTTTTTCCCCATCGTCTCACCTCCTTCCCTCATGTTTTATATATACGATGTAAACATGGGAAATCCTTTAGGAAAAGATTATGATTTTCTTAAGACTGACACAAAAACGTACGGCACGTCTTTCACGGGGCGGCGCCGCCTTGTATCCGCCGGCCGCCAGCCCTCACCGCCTCACAGTGTCCCTTGAGGGGGATTATGCGATAAAGGAACCATCAGCCGGAGTGGTGGAGGACATCTTCTTCTGAATTATGAAATAAAACAGAGACAATAATCTCCCCAAAACCTGATCAGTTTTTTCACCCCGCTCAAGTCCCCGTCATTCCTTAGGGTTCAAGGCTTGCTTTTACTGCCCGGGCGCGGTTAAAAGACGTCACTTCAAAAAAGCTCCTTTTCCGCGACATTTGTGCCGATTTGTCATTCACTGTCCATTTCCGCCCCCTCCATCAATGGGATAAGGAGGTGAATCGTTGTGCCTTCCCCCAGGGCGCTTTCCAGTGACAGCCCGATGCCATGCGCCTCAGCAATCCATCGGGCAATCGCGAGCCCCAGGCCCGTGCCGCCCGTCCTGGCGCCGGTTTCCTTCGTGCGGGCGCTGTCCACCCGGTAAAAGCGGTCAAACACCTTTTCCTGATGCTCCGGCGCGATCCCGACTCCGTCGTCGGCTACCGTCACATGGAAGCGACCGCCCTCGCGGCGGGACGCGAGCGTGATATGGCCGCCTGCCGGCGTGTACTTAATCGCGTTCTCGATGAAAACGCGGAGCATCTGCCGGATCAGCACGGCGTCGCCAGAGATGGTTCCGGCATCGTTGGCCGCCAGCGTGAACAAATGCTCCGTCGCCACCAGCTCCGTTTTCTTCGCCACGTCGGCCACCAACGCCGCCATATCCACCGGCCCCCGGTTCAGCGCCTGCCGGTTTATATCGGCCCGGGCCAGAAACAGCAGCCGCTCAATCAAAGCCTTCATGTTCTGCGCTTCCGAGCGGATAGCGGCGATGCCCTCGTCCAGCGTCTCGGCGTCCTCGCGTCCCCAGCGGCTCAGCATATCTGAGTACCCCAGGATTACCGTCACCGGCGTCCGAAGCTCATGGGAAGCGTCGGAAACGAACTGCCGCTGCTGGGCGAAGCCCGATTCCAGCCGGGCCAGCATATAGTTGAACGTCACTGCCAACTCCCGGAGCTCATCGTTGGCCGGAGGTTCCGGAATGCGGCGGCTGAGGTCCGATACCTCGATTTCCTGTGCCGCCTGCGTGATGGTGCGAATCGGCTTCAACGTCCGCCGGCTCACGAAGTAACCCGCCAGAAGCGCGATGAGGATGCCCAGCGTATTCGTCAGAAGCAGGGTGCGTGTCAATGCCTGAAGGAACGGCCCCTCCGCCGTGATGATCCGCAGGAAATGAAGATCGTAACGCCGTCCCTGCCAATCGACGGGAGCCGTTTCATAGTACAGGTGGAAATTGTCCAGGATGACCACCCGCATTGCCTGATTTGCCCAGAACGGCGGATCCTCCACGAAGTTCGCCTGTACCTCCTCCAGCGACGGATAGTGCCCGGCGCTGTCAAACACCTTTTTCCCCGTGTCGTCTGTCACCCGGAGCACCACGCCCGGTGTCAGCGCCCCGTCCCGGTATAGCTGCACCACGAAAGCCGGTGGCGGTTCCCAGTCAGGATCCCGCGCCAGCCTTTCCTGCTGCTGCTGCGGTGAGAGCGGCGACGGCAACTTGTCCGGCGGCAGTTCTGCTGTCGCCTTCGCTGATGCCAGCGACCGCTCCACGCTGCTTTCCAGGTCCACCTCCGCCTGATGATACAACGCGAAGTAGATGCCCGGAATCGTCAAAAGACTCGTCAGGAGCAATATGCAGATCAGGATTGCCGCATTGACCAGTGTCAGCCGTGTCGAAATGCGCAGGGAATCAATCCTTGATAACATAACCGACGCCCCGCATCGTATAAATGAACTTCTGGCCGAACCGCTCGTCGATCTTCGAACGCAGGTACCGGATATAGACGTCCACCACATTCGTATCGCCAATGTAGTCGTACCCCCAGACCGTCTGCAGAATCTGATCGCGGCTCAGCACCATGCGCTTGTTGCGGAGCAGGTACTCCAGCAACATATACTCCTTCTTCGTCAGCTCCACCAGCTCGCCTTTCACCTTTACCTCGTAACGGGCCGGGTACATCACCAGATCACCCGCCACCAGGATTTCCCCTTCCGTCGGTTCCGCCGCCGGCTGATGCGCCCGGAGCGCTGCCCGGATACGTGCCAGAAGCTCCTGGATGGCGAAGGGCTTCGTCATGTAATCGTTGGCGCCGATATCGAGCCCGCTCACTTTGTCCTCAAGGTCATCCTTCGCCGTCAGCATGATGATCGGCACGTCCGACAGCTTGCGGACGTTCTGGCAGATGGCCAGCCCGTCCATCTCCGGCAGCATGAGGTCCAAAAGCACCAGATCGTAATTCTCCTGCAGGATGCGCTCATAAGCCCGGCGGCCGTTCGACTCCGTCGCTGTCTGAAAACCTTCGTGCTCCAGCTCCATTTGCAGAAACCGGGCAATACGGCGCTCGTCCTCCACAATGAAAATCTTTACCGCATCTTCCATCGCGGCTCGCCTCCTTTCTTCCTGTCATCATACCCTAATCCCGACAAAAAGAAAAGCGTTCCCGCCGCCTTTTAATGAAACTCTCATCTCGCGGCCGGAACGCTTCATGGTATTTTAATGTTGCCGGTGCTTTCTGCCCCACGCGCCAATGGCCAGGCACCAAATCACTTCTTGTCACGGCGCGCCTGGGCTTTCCCCAGAAAACGCTCTGCCTGCACGGCGACGCGCTCGTGCGTGCCGGAGCCGATCTCCCCGATTGTATCATACGCCTTCAGCTCGTAAGAAATACGCCGTCCCTCCGTGGCCGTCACGATGGCGATGGCCCGTACCGGCAGTCCGACCGGCGTTGCCGCCGAATGGTGCAGGTGAAGCTCCGTGCCCACGCTCGTCCACCCTTCTGGCAGCAATGTCTCCGCCAGTTCTGCCGCCGCCCGCTCCATCAGCGCCGCCATCGCCGGCGTCGCCAATACGGGCATCGACCCGCTGCCCACGATTTGCGCCGTATCCTTAACCTCCGTCATCATCAGCGCCTCCCGCGTAAGCCCTGGCGTGATCTTCTCCAAAATCTCCATATCCATTTCCTCCTTCTAACGATTCAGCGGGCTGTGCATCTCCTGGAACAAGCCAATGAACTGCCGGGCGCTCGCGGGCAGCGGATGATTCCGCAACCAGGAAACCACCGTATGCGTCATGATTTCCGGCTCAATCAGCCGTTTCGTCACCAGGCGGCCGTCGTCTGCCATCAGACTCCGGGCCGAAGCCGGCACCAACGCGATTCCCAGACCTCGCCGGACATTCAGTACATCCAGCACAATGCTGTCACTGACGCAAATCAGATCTGGTGTGAATCCTGCCCGCTGGCAGTGGGCCAAGAAAGGCGCTTTCCAGCGGAGCGGCACGATTACCGGCTGTTCCCGGAGTTCCACCAACCGGACCGAATCATTCAGGCCGCCCAGCTGACTTTTCTCCCGGTCCATTACCACGACAAGCGGCTCGTTTTCCAGAACGAATGAATCATAGAAATTCGCGTCCACCTGGCTGCGGGTAATGCCGATTTCAATCGAGCGACTGTCCAGCATCTCCAGCACCCGTGTCCCCTCCGCCTCGAAAACCTGAAAGGTCACCTGAGGGTAGCGGCGGTGGAACTCGTGCATCAACTCCGGCAAAATCAATGCTCCCGAGGAAATGACCGTTCCCAGGCGCACCGTCCCCGCCTGGCCGCTGCCGACTTCCGCGATCTCACGTACCGTTCCCTCCACCATGCCCAGGATTGTCTCCACCCGGGCGTAAAGCAACCGCCCTGTTTCCGTCAGCCGGATGCGACGGCTGCCCCGTTCGAAAAGCTGGACCCCCAGCGACGCCTCCAGCCGCTTCATCTGCCTCGACAGCGCCGGCTGCGCCACATCAAGCCGAAGCGCCGCGTGGCTGATGTTTCCCTCCTCGACCACAGCGTAAAACGCCTGCATATCCTTGATTTCCATATAATCCGACCGCCTCGTGAAGATGATAGATATGCGATTTACAGTATATGAACTATGCAAATCTATATTATTATACTTCATTTTGAGGCAGTCTGCAACAACGCGGGAAATGCCGGCGCGAATTCCGGCGGGCGGCCAGTGCCAAGTCCTCCATACCGGATACGGTCCAGGCCGAGCGATGCCGTATTCATTTGTGTCCTGTGCCTGAATAGCAAAACGCGGACTCCTTCGCCAAAGTCCGCGTCTCATATTCCGCCATATCCTCTAGGCGATAGCCGCCTTATATGAAAGTGCCGTCAGCGCAGCCTGTTCGTCTTCCCAATAAAAGACCGGCGCCAGCGGAAAGCCGTTGAAAGTGGTGGCGCTGGCGGAGGTGTAAGCGCCGCAGTCGGGCACCAGCAGATGGTCACCGATGGTCAGCCGCGGCATCAGGACGTCACGGCGCACGAAATCGATGGAGTCGCAGCTCGGTCCCACGAAGGTTACCCGGCGACGGCGCCCCGGCTTGAAGGACTCGAACTCAAAGGACCAGTGGTCGAAGATGACGCCGGAAAACGTCCCGTACAGGCCCTCGTCCAGCGCGTACCAGATCTGGCCGCCTCGTTTCTTCTCGCCGATGACCGAGGTCACGAGGTTGACCGCCGTGCCGCAGAGGAACCGGCCCGGCTCCGCCCAGATGTCGGTCTCCGGGAACAGCCGCTCAATCTGACGCTCCACGGTCTGCATCATCGCCGCCGCATCCACCGCGCGCCCGCCGGCCCGCGGAATCGGGAAGCCACCGCCGATGTCCAGCGTCGTCAGCGCCATGCCCTGGCCCTGCGCCTCATCAAAGAGCCGCCGCACGAGCTGGAGCGCCTCCGTATAGGCCTTGGCCGACAGCGACTGGCTGCCCACGTGGAAAGCGATGCCCGCCGGATGGAGGCCGGCTGCCCGGGCCGCCTTGAGAAGTGGGATCGCCTGCTCGGCCTCGCAGCCGAACTTGGCGTTGAGATCGACCAGAGCGCGGGCGTTCTGGAGGCGGATGCGCACCAGGACAGAGGCCCCCGGCGCGGCCGCCGCCATCTTTGGGACCTCGCTGATATCGTCGAAGGTGAAGCTGCGGACGCCGAACTGGGCCGCCGCCGCCAGCCCCGCCGCCGTCTTCACCGGATTCGCGTAGATCATCCGCTCCCCGGGTACCCCGAGCCGCGCCAGCTGCTCAATCTCCCCCGCCGAAGCCGTGTCGAAGGACGCCCCCCGCGCCGCCAGCGTCTCAATGATGCGCGGTGACGGGTTCGCCTTCATGGCGTAAAAGGGACGCACCCGGGGCATATTGCACCGCAGCATATCGTAGTTTCTGGCCACCTGCTCCAGTGAAATCACCACGAAGGGCGTCGGGTACTTTTGGCAAAGCGCCTGCATTTCCTGTTCCGTGAGGCGAAAGCTCTCCATAACACTCTCCCATTCCTTCCGGCTGCCCGGACGGCAGCCGTCTTTTTCTCCGGCGGGTCGTCCCCGGCCGGGGACGGTCCCTTTTTTGCTGGCTCTATTGTAATACCGGCCGGACCGCAATGCAATAGGCATTCGCAAAAACTTTCCCGACTTCGCCACGCCTCTTTCTGCCTGATAAAAAACTCTCTTGACAACCGGCGCCGCCTGTGCTATTTTTTATACCGTAGTTCACAGATAAACCGTTGAAGCGGAGATAACGGCAGTGATGCCCCTACAGAGAGCCGGCGAAGCTGAGAGTCCGGCGGGAAACAAGTTGTCAAATGGACCGCTGAGGGCGCAGTCAAATGCGGCGGATTCGCCGCAGAGTATTCTGCGACGTCGGGCACGCGTCAGTTGCCGGGGATATGTTGGTATCCCGTCAAGGGCACGGGTCAGACCGTGAATCAGGGTGGCACCGCGGGCCGCGCCGCGCATCGCAAGCGCCGGATCCGTCCCTGACAGAGTGTTTTCTGTCAGGGGCTTTTGTATTTCAGGACGAAATCCCTTTGGCAGAATGTCAAGGGGATTTTTTAATTGGCAAGAGGAGGCGCGAACATGAAAATCTCACCGGAGCGCGGGG
>JAEEGL011859322.1_pt1 | contig 15670 bp, 13 predicted proteins | sample 9134231 | NCBI WGS metagenome assembly JAEEGL01 (sample SAMN16246548, study PRJNA631951) | gut metagenome | biome: gut microbiome; feature: rumen; material: fiber-attached | host: Bos | place: Iran: Karaj | collected 2018-10
AGCCCAGAACCGAGCCTTTGTATCTTCCCTTCAAATCCCTCTTCACAAGACTTGATATCATCGTACGATATTCATAAATTTCTTTAATTCTCTTAATCATAATACTGTAATAATATACTAAAAACAGTGCTTTTGTCAAAAAACGGGGCACTGCTTTCCCGGCATTTTGTCCTTCTTTAGTATGTGATTCTTTTATACTTCATCCGAGCTTTTATTCGTCGAATTTTCATTGATGATCCTTGTAACAAGACCATTGATTATCTTTGTTATATTGTCCATGCAGAGTTTGTCTTCTATATATGCCTTAGCCTTTGTCGAGAGGGTATTGTAGAAGTCTTTGTCATCATGGAGTTTCTTCATGTATTCGGCAGCCTGATCAGTGTCTGCATCCGCCCATTTAGAGCCCTTTCTGTAAGGCGAAGCATCCTTCTCGAGAGTCACGAAAGAATAATCAACCATGCATGCGATATCCTTGTTCATGAACTCGATGTTTGATGACCAGTTCGTTGCTATGCAGACTGTGTTAACAAGCATTGCTTCGGCCATAACGATTCCGAAGCCTTCCGCACGGTGAAGCGATACGAAAACGTCAACATCTTTAATAAGGCTGTTAACCGCTGTTTTCTCTAGAACCTCTGTAATGAAATAAATGTTCTTGTAGCCCTCAAGAAGTTTCTTGACTGATTCGATCTTGTCAAAATCGGTATTGCTTGTTTTGATGACAAGTCCGACCGAATCGTCATTAACATCAAATGCTTTCTTGTATGCTTCGATCGCACCGACAGGGTTCTTACGAACCATTGTGCTGTTAAAATCAAACATGATAAGGAACAGGAATTTATCCTCGGGCAGACCGAAAAATTTCCTGTCGTATTTGTCATCCGTATGGGCGGTAACGTTATACGGAATTGTATGAACGGGTTTGTTCGTAACTTTCCTGATACTGTCGGATGTGAATTCCGAAGGAGTCCAGATCTCATCGAGAAGGTCGATGGCAGGAGTCCATTCCTTAGGAAAATCCTCAAGTTCCCATGACCAGAATCCGACATTGTATTTGTCGTTCCACATGTTCTGATCGAACTGAGTGCATCTGAACATAAGCTCCGTGGGCTCCATAACGATCAGATTGATTCCGTACGGAGTTTCCTCGGTTAAGATATCATCAAACGATGTATCGCCGTTCTGAACGTTACCCAGGAGGTTAAAGTTCTGAACACAGTATTTTATTCCCGATGCATCAAACTCGCTGACAAGAAATCTGCAGCACTGGCCGATTCCCATCTGTGCCTTGACCGGGCCCATGATATTAACACCCTGAGGAAAAGCATTTACGTCAAAAGGCTTTTCAACCTTATTCTTCATGACTTTGTTAACCCTTTTCCTGTAGATGATAAGGGCACGTAATTCAAGGAGTTTATGAGGTATGAATTTCTTGATTTTCTCTTTAAGCAAAATTGTATTACCTTTCCGATCCAGTCGGCATTAAAGCCGCGTTTATGTGTTTTTACAGAAGGTCATCTCTTCCCTGTGCCTGAAGCGTTTCAACGATCTTCTTAACGCTCTGTGCTTTATCCTTGGGACAGACCATGATTGCATCTTTGGTCTCAACGATCACGAGATTGTCGATGTCAACTGCAGTAACGGTCTTTCCGGACGAAAGAATGATCGAGTTCGTTGTATCAACAGCTACTACATCACCTTCAGTGATGTTTCCTTTTTCATCCTTGCTTCTTAAAACATCCATCATATCGTAGCTTCCGACATCATTCCAGCCCATTTCACCGGGAATAACAAGAACGTCTCCGAGTGCTGCTGCCTTTTCCATGATCGCGTAGTCAACCGAGATCTTACGGATGTTAGGATATACTTCTTCGATAACTGCCTTCTCGTTTTCAGTACCCATGGCATCTCCGATCTTCTCAAGATCAGCGTAGATGTCGGGGATGTATTCTTTGAATTTCTCAAGGATAACGCTTGCCTTCCATGCAAACATTCCCGAGTTCCATGCATATTCGCCCGAAGCCACGTATTCCTTTGCTGTTGCTTCGTCGGGTTTTTCCTTAAATTCGATAACCTTCTTTGCATCTCCCGCTTCGTTCTTGTCAAATCTTATATAACCGAATCCGGTTGAAGCAAATGTGGGTGTAATACCGATCGTAAGAAGCTTGCCGGTTTCATCGGCTTCCTTTGCAGCTGCATTAAGGATTCTGACAAAACCTGCTTCATCCTTGATATAGTGGTCTGCGGGAGTGATCATCATTACGCCGTCGCCGTATTTTCTGACGATCTCCATTGCAGCATATCCGATGCATGCCGCTGTATTTCTTGCGGAAGGCTCAGATAAGATATGATCCGCTTTTAATCTTTCCTTTGTAGCCTCAAGCATAGCGGGAACCTGAGATACATTGGTTACTATAAAGATGTTGCTCTTGTCTGCAACATATGCAAGTCTGTCAACAGCTTCGTTTACCATGAGATTGTTTCCCGTAAGATTAAGAAGCTGCTTGGGTGTTTTCTTTCTTGAAAGGGGCCAGAATCTTGTTCCGCCGCCGCCTGCCATTATTACTCCGTATACTTTCATATGTTTTTCCTCCGTTTGGGTTTATTTCAAACTGTATGTTTATTGTTGTTTTAAACAAGGGATCTGAATATTACTGTTCCCTGATGTTCTCTTTAATAAAATCCGCGAAAGCCTCTGCCGCATGTTCCGGGGAATAATTATCTTCCACATACTGCTTTGCTTTACTGCCGAGTTCCCGGTTAACATCCTCGTCAAGAAGCTTTCTTACCCCTTTTTCGAACTCTTCGTAGGTCTCAAACGCTTCTCCGGCGCCGCTTCGCTCGATATGGCCTTTAAGTACCTCGCTCTTCGCATTGACCAGTGCGGGTTTGCAACATCCCATGCCTTCAAGAAGCGTTATTGAGAAACTCTCGTATGCGGAAGGTACACAGATTGCGAACGAGCCTTTCATTGCCCTGAATTTATCTTCATCCGAAACGAAGCCGAGATATTTGATATTCTCATTCTCGGGAATTGTCATGCTGCTCCTTCCCGTAAGAACAAGTCCTATTCTTTCTTCGTTTTCACTATTGTACTTGATCACATAATCCGTAAGCATCCTGCAGCCCTTGTTCTCTTCGATTCGGCCGCAGAAGATTATGTATTTATCCGGAAACTTTTCGTCGTTTTTAATAGCATCCAAAGGAGTTTCTTCTTCCTCTTCATCCGCTTTCGGAATTCTTATTCCCATTCCGTTAACTATCGAAGAAACCTTGGAGTTTTTAAACTGCTTATTGACGAACTTCTTCTCTTCCTCTGTCAGATATATGATGCCCTTCACATTGTTGAAGAGTTCCTTGTAGATCTCCATGTAGATCGGTTCTTCATTATGTGCGGTTGGAACGAAGAAAGCCTTGTCGTATACTTCCCTTGCTCCGAAATACGTCGGATAGTACATGTATGTGACGAATATAAATGCATCGTATTCGTCCTTATGCTCCTTAATGTATTCAATCAGATCGGGTGTGTAAGGGCCTCTTGCCTTAAGACGCTTTTCTTCCAGGCCGATTGAACTTATGCAGAAAACATTCTTTAAGATCATCAGGGAACGCTGTACAAGCCTGTTTCTGTTCTTGTCGGTTTTATAACGGCGTACCGTTACACCGTTTATCTCTTCGACATCGTTTTCGTAGTAGTTTGCCCATGTTTTAAAATCGCGGGCTTTACTTGTTAAGACCTCAACTTCGAGGTCATCTCTTTTAGCTAGTGCTTCGGCGGTTTCCCTTGTATATGTCTCGGATCCGCCTAAAACATCTTCGCCGTATCTTTGATTAACAAAAGCAATTCTTTTCTTATCAGCCATATCAATTACCGGAACAAACGTTTTCAAAAACGCGAATCACACCATCTGCCGTATCCTCCCATGTCGGAGGAATGTAGTCTTTAGTCTTTTCTGCCAATGCTTTATATTCTTCTTCGTTCTTAAGAAGATGAAGGACCGTATCGCCGAGTCCCTTCCAGTCGTCTTTACCGAAATATACTGCTTTATCTCCTGCCACCTCGTGGTTGATCGGAGTATCGGAAGCGATTATGGGCACTCTTCTGACCATCGCCTCAATAAGCGGCAGTCCGAATCCTTCCGCATAACTTGAAAAAGAAAGTGCATAAGCATGCCTGTAAAGATAATCGATCTCTTCATCATTTGCCGATTCAATACGCCACAATCCTTTTCGGTTATTGGGATTGTTCTCGATTCGGCTTATCAGATCCTCCATGCCCTGTCCGACATATCCGGCAATGACTAAATTGATGTCATCCTTAAGCACATTCTCATATGCATCAAGAAGAACCTTGTGATTCTTTCTCGGCTCTATCGTGCCTACCATAATAAGATACTTTCCGGCATCGACAATTTCTTTGACAACATCGGAGACATTTGCAGTTTCATCTTTGCCATCGGCGTCTGAAGTTTCCTTTTTATCGGGCAGGAATTTCTTAAACTCTCCGCCGAACGTAACAATGTCTATTTCGGGCGCAGTTGTATTAAGACTCTCAGCCAGCGCTTCGATGGAATTCTTTGTCGTGTTGGTTGAGACCAGGATTCTGTCCGAGTAAATAAGTACTGCACCTATAAAATCAACGAAATTAATTACATCATCCATTCCGCAGAATTCGGGAAATTCGATAGGAATGATATCATGTATAAAAGGAACTATATTAACTTTTTTCTCTTTTAAAACAGGATAAAGAAAACTTCTTTTTACCCTCGTTTTCCATACCGTGTCCGAATCAAAGAATATGCTTCCTTCTTCAAACTCATCAAATGCGATGAAATCATTTGTTCTGAATTTGTTTCTGTTTCCGGTTTTTGTCGAACAGAATTCGGCAAACTTAGCGGAATCTATTATTCTGTATTTATCTTTCTTAACATCATACTCGACAGGAACGATCTCGATCTTCTCTTCTTGGGAAAATCTTTTTACAAGCTCCATTACCACTCTCGGAATGCCCGTAAATTTGGTTCCTATCATTATCATGGAAACATCAATGTATATTTTCATGAATAACCTTTCCTTTTACCGCAGTCTTTTATGCGAAGAGTCTGCGGATCCTGTTCTGTAGTTTTCCGGGCATTTTCTTGGCAATGCTTCTTAAGAATGTGGATGAACTTACTGCCGATGCCATTCCGATAATGCTTCCCTTAAAGCCGGGTTTTACGGAATACGGGCATCCTTCGAATTCGATCTTCCTTATGGAATAAGCTCCCGAGTTTGCGATCTTTTTAAGTATCTCCTCTTTTGAAAGTGTCGAGTAAAATTTTATCTCGTTATCATCCGGGAGTCTCTGGAAAACCGAAAGAAAAACAGCGAAGAGAAAATCTTCCCCCTCGAGTTTATCAAGGTTCTCATATCTGATCTTTCTCGTCGAGTTTTTAACCGTGCTTAAAAAGGCTTCTTCGGAGCAGATTTTTGAACGGTTTTCTTCACTCAGTCTGTTCTTGACTTCTCCGAACAAGTCTTTGTATATTCGTATTTTTTCGCTATCCGAATTGTTCATGTATCTTTGTTATCCCTCGATTGCCGAATTAAACAGATTCGTAAGTTTATCGACAACGATGTCCCATCTGTAATATGTATCAACGTATTCGCGGCCGAGTCTGCCCATTTCGCTTCTGACATCCTCGTGCTCAAGCATATAGTTTAAGCAGCCTTCGAACTCATAGTAGTTCTCGTAATAAAGACCTGCGTTACTCTTCCTGCAATGGCCTTTTAAAACCTCGCATTTACCGTTTACAATTACGGGTGTCTCAACCTGGAAGGCTTCGAGAACCGATATCGAAAGGCTTTCAAAATGCGAAGGCAGAATGAGTGCCGATGCGTTTAATACGCCCGCGAATTTATCTTCCTCACTCACGAATCCGAGATTGATGATATCTTCGTGCTTCGGAATATCCATAACGGCCTTACCCATCAAAAGAAGCTTAAGGTCGTTTTTGTTTCTTTCTTTGTACTTGACGAAATATTTGAAAAGATCATCGCAGCCCTTTGAGACATCAATTCTTCCGACATAAATAATATAGTTGCCGTACTTGTTTTTGAATGCTTCTTTGTCTTCGAGCGAAACCGTGGGCATGTCGATTCCGACAGCGGTAACACAGTTTCTTATCTCTTCGTTTTGGAAAGTTTTGTTTACGAATTCCTTTTCCTCATCGGTAAGGAAAACTATCGCCTTACACTTCTTAAAAACATCTTTATAGATGTCAAAATAAATGTAGGGTTCGTCATGTGCGGTAGGGATCAGGACTGATTTGTCAAACACTTCTCTGATTCCTCTGCAGGTCGTATAGTAAAGATAAGTTACGAAGATGAAAAGATCGTAATTGTCTTTATTTTCTTTTATGTATTCAATGATCTTCGGGCAGAAAGGTCCCTGTGCATCGATCCATGCGGACTCGTCTTTGATTGTTCTTTTAAACTGAGGATTTAAAATCTGATTAGTAAGTTCGCCAAACGTCTGTGAATCTCTCTGTTTATCATTTTCAAATCTTCTGACCGTTATTCCGTTGATCTCTTCAACATCAGCGGGATATTTGTTCTCCCATGACACATAGTCCATGGCTTTTGTCGTGAGGATCTCAACTTCGAATTTCTCTTTAAGATGTTCGGCAATAAGTCTCGTGTAAAACTCGCTTCCGCCGACCACTTCAAGACCGTATCTTTGATTTATCAATGCAATACGTTTCATATTAATCCTTCTTACTGTCTTTTAATTCTTTTTCAAGCTTGTCGATTCGCTGGTTAAGTTTCTTTATTGCCTCGTCCTGTTCACCGATATATGCGGTTAACTGATTCATCGTTCTAACCAGTGCAACATTCATTTCGTTTTGCTTTCTTACACGGGGAAGAATGGCGAAATTAAGGAGTTTGCCCAGTCCTCTTTTTAATACTTTTCCTTTTCCTGTGGGTTCGACATGCTCGGGAATATTCCAGGAGTTATTGATTATTCCCGCATTTTTCAAATATTCTTCTTTTGAAAAGCCCTGCTCTTCTTCTTTATCCAATCCGTTTTTTACAATGTTTTCGCGGATTTCATCCATGATCTTCTCAATATTGACTTCCATTTTTCATCCTCTGTCAGTTATTAGTATTATACACCGAATTGAACAGTTCTATGTATCGGTTTGTGCTGTGTTCAAGACTGTATTCGCTGAAAGTATAACTTTTCTTCTCCTGCTTTTCGGCTTCCCCGATGCGCTTAATCCACTCATCGACATCTGTCGGATCATCTACATAGTTAGCCTTTTGTCTTGTAACTTCTTCAAGGCTCGCACGTTTGGTGGTAACTACTTTAGCCCCCTGCATCATTGCTTCAACGGGAGGCATTCCGAGGCCTTCGAATGTGCTCGCAAAAAGAAACAGACTGCAGTTTCTGTAAAGCGTATCCCTTTCCTCATCGGATACAAAACCGGTATCAATTATAACATCTTTTACGCCTGCTTCTTCAACTTTACGGTCAAATTCATCTTTGTTGCCGCCGACACCCGAAACGAGGAGTTTAACTTCTTTATCCGGATTTCCCTGCAGTTTGCTCATTACTTTGATAAGAGTATCAAGATTCTTATGAGGAAGCATCGAACTGACTGTGTAGTAATATCCGTCTTTTTCGACACCGTATTTGCCAAGGATCTCTTCGGTATTTTCATGAGCATCGTTTTGACTGTCTTTATCGGATGCTGCTTCGTCATCATCCGTTACAATGATCGGGCTGTAGATGACGGAGATCTTGTCTTTGGCCGAAGGAAAATGTTCCGTTATATCGTCCTTACTGTAATTTGAACTGGTTACGATCTTTGCACTTGTTTCGCATGCTCTTTTCCATGATCTCTTAAAGAACATTATTCTGGCCGCAGAGAAATACTCAGGGAAATGCAGCGCCTGAAGATCGTAGATCATCGTTATATAAGGAATCCCTCCCTTTTCGGTACTTAAGCTCTTTGGCTTCGAGTACACGGGAATGAACATCATATCAACGTCAAGGCTTCTCGCAAGCTTATCAAGATGCGAGTTCTCCCACGCGATCCTTTTGATCCTTTTCATGCTGTCAACATCGCAGATCTCGATGCGTATGTTGGAGTATCCTCTGTACTGCGTGAACGTATCGACGGTGTCTCGTCCCACGAAAAGAATGTATTCATTTTTATCATCATACATGCCGAATCCGTTAATGAGATTTCTGGTCGCGGACTCGGTTCCTCCACATATATTCGGGCGTACCCAGAGGAGGTCAATGCCAATTAACATTTTTTTATTCCTGTCAAATTCTTTTATAAAACCGGAGCTTAATATTCCAGCCACAACTGTGTCGGGAACAGATTGCGATATACGTGAACGTTATCCCATTCGACGTTTTCAATCTCTTCCACTTTTCCTTGTGCGAAAGGAAGTTCATGGAAAGATATGATATAATCAAAATCGCTGTATTCGCTGTAAGTCGTATTATAGTTCTTATAGATCGTCTGAAACTTCGTTGCGTTTAGATCAATGCATTCTCCGGCTGAATATGCCTCTTTTATCTGATCCTCATTTATAACGCAGTACTCGGAGCGTACATATGTATCGATAAGCTTGTTTTCCACAAACGAAGCATCATCCACGATCAGGATATTACCTTTTACGCCGTCAAGGTATTCGTTAAGCCTCTCGGCATTTCTAACCTGCTCTTCGGATGCGGAATAATTGAATCTGAATTCTCTGACTGCAAGTACGGAATTGCTTAATTCAAAAACAATAAATGCGGCTATGAAATACGTCATGCACAGTTTTTTGTTTTTGGAGATCATCAAAAAGCATCCCAGTCCAAGATATGCCAGAATCGCAATCTTAAACAATATAAATCCGTTGTTGAATACAACCGCGCCTGTGCCATCCGTGATATCGGTAAAATGGAAATCGAATGCGTAATTGTAAATTCGAAGACTCGTAAAATCTGCAATCGTATATGGGATCCTGGCATCTGCCCTGCATATGAACAATGCTGCAAATACGGCTGTCAATGTGATCAGCATCCATTTGTGTCCGGGTTTTAGATCTTCTTTCTTATTCTCCAATGCACACAAGAATAAAACAAATGCAGGAATGACCAGAGGCGCATAATATCTCATATGCTGTCTCGGAATCGCTCTTCCTAAATCTTCGCGAACGGAAATGGTAAATCCGATCGTAACGATATTTATCACTATACACAGAACCACCAGAATATACGAGATCTTCTGGATATCGGAAAGATTCTTAAAAGAAATTCCCGGATAGACCAAAGTGAAGAACATGTATGCCAGGAGTAAAAAGATCACATGTACTCCGATCGCATAGAACATGTACTCCAGTTTGTAATGCGTTCCTATCTGCGATAAGCTCGTCTGATCGTACGAATTTCCCATGCTGTTAAATATGGTCAATTTTGCCAGCAGGAAACATGCTGTGAAGCATAATATAAAACCTGCGCATAATCTCAATAATTTGATAAAAGAGCGTTCTTTAATAGATAGCACAATCGAAACGATCACAAAGGCAATAACAAAGTACAAACTGACTTCTTTGGTAAAATACAGCGCATACGTGAAAATGCCGGTTACTATCGATAACACTGCCTGCTTTTTGACATTAGTCTCCGTAAGAAGGATTATCAGGAAATATACTTCCCACATTCCCATCGGAAGGAACAGGTTCTCGCTCATAAATGTGCCCGAGAAACACATGTCGGGCAGTAGAGATGTCAAAAGCAGCGATAAGAGTATGATCTTATGATTATTGCCCGATACTTTTTTAGATATCAGGTAACCGGGAAATATCGTGCTCGAAACCAAAACCGAATTGATAAGTGCTATGACTTTGACACGAAGTATCGAATTCCCGATAAAATATGTCGGTGCCAGGATCAAAGGATAAAGGATCTTCTGATAATCGTTTGCCGTTCCGTAAACGGAAAGCGAACCGTTCTGCCAGATGCTCTTTGCTATCTGAAGATATCTTAATTCGTCACGATATGTATGAGCCGCCTTAGTGAAATTGGAAAAATAAAAACGAACCAGCACTTCCAAAAGAAATGCTGCCAAAACCAGAAAGAAAATGATTCTTGTCTTTTGAGCTTCTGTTTTACTTTCCCATTTCAACATTCTGTTAACCCGCTGTCTCTAGCTTAAAATAAACTTCGCAATCTCTATTCCCACGCACTCAAACCATGACCATATGCCGTATCCGTTATCCCTATATGCTCTGTAACGGTCCCTGCAGCGTTTCTTACACTTGGCAAATGTCTTCTGGTTGCTTGCACCGCCTGTCATGAAATTGGCAAGCGTAACGTTCTTTATGGTTATGCGTGCGTTCTTCTTCCTTGCTCTTAAGAAGAATTCAAAATCATCATGAATTCCAACGCATTTATATGTACCGATCTCGTCATAGTAAGCTTTTCTTACCACCATCGTAGGATGGTTCCAGTGACGCGAAGTCGGAAGCTTATCATATTTGCTCTTTTTAACAATTATCCGGCCGTTTGCTTTGATCAAATTGATGTCGGCATAAAAGATATCGTACTGACCTTCTTCGTACGTTTTAACGGCCGTTTCTGTCATACTGGGTTCGTACCAGTCTCCCGAATTGATAAGACCGACAAGTTCACCCGTCGCCTTTGCGATACCTTTGTTCATTGCATCGTAAATGCCTTTGTCGGGTTCTGAAAAGATCTTGTAATCAATGCCTTTAGCTGCAAAAGCATCCTTGTAAGACTCTGCTATCTCAACGGTTTTATCCTTACTCGCCCCATCGATAATGATGTATTCTATATCCGTGTAAGTCTGATTCAGAACCGATTCAATTGTCTTTTTTATTACGGCTTCACTGTTGAAGCTTATCGTAATTACGCTAACTTTCGACATTTTTTATACTTTCTTCCAAAGTACACACCCTGTAATTGTCTTTATATTCCGTCATATCACCCGAATATGACATACTTCCGAATGCTTTGTTAACAAGCCCCGTAAAATGGCTCATTATCTTAAGAAGCCATGTGAATCCGCCGACTAATTTAACTTTCTTTCCATGAGCCGCCGCAATCATGCGGACCATTTCTGAAGTATTTGAGTACTCTTCATTTGCGGGATAGAAGGTTCCTCTTTCTTCGTTATCGATCATAAATCGTACGAATTCGCAGAGGTTATCTATGTAAAGCATTGAACGTTCGTTATCGACTCTCGGGAATAAAGGTAACTTAAGCGCGAACTTACGAAGTGAATTGTAATTACCCTTGCATCCTGCGCCGTAGATCATGGGAGGACGAAGTATAACAACTTTAAACGAGCACTCCTCTAAATCTCTGAGACCTTTTTCCGCATTAAGTTTGCTCTCTCCGTAGAAGTTCTCGGGAGCAGGTTGAGTATCCTTCGTAATAACCTTCTTCTCTCCGATCTGTGAACTTGCCCCATACACTATCGAGGAGCTCATGAAGATGAACTGTTTAACGCCTGCTGCCTTTGCTTTTTTCGCAACATCTATTGTAAGTTCGGTATTAACTTTCCTGTATAATTCTTTACCTTCCTCAGATACTTTTCCGACATCTGCATGTACGATCCCCGCAACATGAAATACAACATCGTATCCGTCAAAATTCCATGCCTCATCTGCCTGCGCTTTATTATCGGATGCATCCTCTGAGCCTGTTTCAGATGGATTGCCCGTTGTAACAATTCTTCCGTTAAGCGTATCCATAACACTTACTTCGTACTCAGAACTCTTCGGATGGTTATTTATGTAATTTTCAAAAGAAGTGCCGATAAAACTACCGGCACCTGTTATTAATATTTTTTTCATTTCTGATTGTTGATCTGGTATGTCGGAACTATTTCCGCAATTTTACTTCTGACCTGAACGCTGTCAGGTTCGCCTTCAACGAATTTCTTTAGTTCGCCAAGCTGTTCCATGAATTCGTTCTCGTCGAAATTGATAGGCTTTCCGATGTGGATTCGCTTATTGTCGGTCTGCTTAAGTTCCTCTTCGTTCATAAGCATCTCTTCGTAGAGTTTCTCGCCCGGACGAAGACCTGTAAACACGATCTCTATATCATCACCGACACGAAGTCCGGAAAGTTTTATGAGGTTCTCTGCCAGATCGAGTATCTTAACAGGCTCACCCATATCGAGTACGAATATCTCTCCGCCCTTTGCATAAGCGCCTGCCTGAAGAACCAGGGCAACCGCCTCGGGAATGGTCATAAAATATCTTATGATATCGGGATGCGTAACCGTTACGGGACCGCCTTCTTCAATCTGTTTCTTAAAAAGAGGAATAACGGATCCGTTCGAGCCTAAAACATTTCCGAATCTTACCGCAACAAATTCCGTTTCGGAACGGTTGTTGTAAGTCTGTACGATCATCTCGCAGATTCGTTTGCTTGCACCCATGACATTCGTCGGGTTAACCGCTTTGTCCGTGGATATGAGAACGAATTTCTTAACCTTCCATTTATCAGCTGCCTGAACAACTTTAAGCGTTCCGAGGACGTTATTTTTGATAGCCTCGTTGGGGCTGTCTTCCATCAAAGGAACATGTTTGTGTGCTGCGGCATGATATACGATCTCAGGCCTGTACTCCTCGAATATTTTATCCATTCTAAGTGTATTTCTTACCGATGCGATAAGAACGACAAGGTCGAGGTCGGGGAACTTTCTTGAAAGTTCCTGCTGAATGTCATATGCATTATTTTCGTATATATCAACTATTACAAGCTGTTTTGGATTATGTCCCGCGATCTGTCTGCAAAGTTCTGAGCCGATCGAACCGCCGCCGCCCGTAACCATGATGACTCTGCCGGATACATAACCCATAACTTCATCAAGATTGGTAGTAATAGGCTCTCTGCCTAAAAGGTCTTCGATCTGAACATCACGAAGTTTTGATACGTCAACATCAACTTCACCGTTTATAAGCTGATACATTCCGGGAAGGATACGCATCTTACATCCGGTTTCCTTACATATGTTGACGATCTCTTTTATCTCCGAAGGTTTAGCGGAAGGAATCGCGATTATGATCTCGGCGATGTTGTATTCCGCCGCAGCCTGAACGATCAGGTCCCTGCCGCCTAAAATGGGAACGCCTCTAAGCTTCTTGCCCCAGCATCCCTTACCGTCGTCTATGATGCAGCAGACCTTCATGGTGAGATACTGCGTTGTGGTTATTTCTTTTATGATCTCGTTACCCGCGCTTCCCGCACCGATGACCATGCATCTGGTGGGTTCTTTGCCGCTTTCGCGCATTCTTCTTTTGGCACGGAGTATTCTTAATGCCCTGTAGGAGAATCTGCTGGCAGCCGTTATCGCCATCAGCGAAACCATGTAAAATAAAGGATATGATCTGGGAATCGGAAGTTTGAAAATATATCTACAGGCAACCTGTCCGATCGTAGCCGTAACAACGGCGCCGATGATATTGATAAGTTCGGTAGCCGATGCATATCTCCATACCGAAGTATAAAGATTCCAGATAACAAAGCTTACCATGGTAAGAACTAAGTTAATAGGAATGAACCATATCGTCGATTTTAAGAAATAATCAGGAAGATCCTTGAACGAAAAATCGTATCGAACATATATTGCAAACACCGTACAGATCAATATGGATACCATATCGATCAAGGCGAGCAACATGATCCTTACAATCATCTGCCTGCTTATATGAAGTTTGATTTTAGACATCTAAAGCCTCGTAATAAATCTTCTCATCTTCAAGTCTTATACATGCAAGTCTGCTCGACTTATTTCGAAGTGCCATACCGCAGTCAATGTTGATGATGTGGTATTCACCGAGGAAATCGGGATCGTTTAAGACCATGCCTGCGCCCTCTTCGTCTATATTGTCGAGTCTTTGCGTGAAAATATGTCCCAGAACATAAATATACTTTTTGTTCGGGAATATCTTCTCGTTTAATCTCTTAACAAATCCGGCATCGTAAATATTCTGCCAGACTGCCTGGTATACATCTTTGTAGATAAGTTCGTTGTATTTTACTTCGTCATCGAATTTCTTGTTAACCATGTACGCATGACAAAGATAATATGTTTTCCTGCCGATCTTAACCTTCTTTGCAACTATCGAATTGTCAAGATAGATCAAAATTTCAGCTTTCTTTTTTGCCGAGCATTTTTTGAAATCTTCGAAGGTCTGTCTTCCGCCGTTACATTCGTCAAGCCAGAGGTCAAGTTCGTCCGTGTCTTCTCTGCCCTCATGTTCGCACTCGTCAACGTTTCTTAATGCTTCCATCATGAGAAGTTCATGGTTACCTAAGAACATTTTGACGTTTTTCATTTTCATGATCGCTTTTAAGATCTTGATCCCGTCGGGTCCTCTGTCAATTGCATCTCCCAAAATGTAAAGCGTATCCTCTTCGCAGAATTTTATTTGCTTAAGCATGCGCATGAATGTATCGTATTGTCCGTGTATATCGCTAATTACATATGTGCTCATTATTGTGTTCCCCTTATACCTCGCAAATATCAGTCACGTCAACCTGGATCACAGGCCTTATTCCCATAGGTATATCCAGTCTCCAGTTCTTAAGCATTCCCGCCTGTATTGACTGACCGTCGCAGCTTTCCCCGTAAGTGAAAGTTCCGTTATACTCGTTGATCGTTCCCCTCGTTCTTAATGCATAACCCATGGGGAAGTTCTCGTTGATCTTCTTAGCGTCAGCATACTGCGAGAAGTAGCAGGGGGCCTGTTCCTCGAAAAGTTTCAGAGAATTATTTGCGCGAACCTGTCCGGCATGCATTTCAAATCCGTTGATCATTTCTTCAACACTCGGTAAGAAAACTCTGTCGTATGTTGTCTTGTCGGTGAAAGTGGAAATCGGAGTTTTCACTTCCTTGACAATGATCCTTTCCTGTTCTTCCTTGGAGAAAGCTTCCGAGAAGAATGATCTGTTAAGCCATTCTCTTATTCCGCTTGTTTCCCAGAAAATACCCGTACGGATCTTGCCGATTTCTCTTTCGGACATATCCATGTAATCCTTGTCGTCGAAAAGCTGATAATCCAGAACGTATTCAGACTGAAGGATCATTTTATCGCCCTTCTGTAAAAGGATCACCCACGGAATCTCCGTGTATTCGAAGAAACGGTACATCTTCGAACCTTCGCGGATCTTGGTTCTGTTGGCATTCTTGTATTCTTTGCTCATAAGGGAGTTCGCGATATTAAATCTCTTGAACTTTGCACCCTTTATCATTGTGGAATCATTCAGATCGTATGTAGCATAAATGATATCCGTTGTAAGTCTTGAGCCGCTTACTTCGTTCATCGGATAATGACCGAACCATACTCTTCTGTTCTTCTTGTCATAAAGCATCTGAGTATTGATCGTAGGGAAGTATACGGGCTCATTCTTCTTCGAGATCTCTTCGGCATTAAATCCGTAGAGAGAGCGGCGCAACATACCCATATCCTGCTGTCTGTCGGCGCACTGCATGCTCATGCCCTTCATGATCGCATCTGCGATACGCTGATCTATCTGGATATTGTAATCGGTGATCGGAGTAAGAGGTTCATTCATGCTTCTTCTGAAAGCATCGGTCGGAATATCGCCCGTTATCATGCAGTATAAAGTCGCGCAGATACCGTAAACATC
>JAEEGL015435463.1_pt1 | contig 15670 bp, 14 predicted proteins | sample 9134231 | NCBI WGS metagenome assembly JAEEGL01 (sample SAMN16246548, study PRJNA631951) | gut metagenome | biome: gut microbiome; feature: rumen; material: fiber-attached | host: Bos | place: Iran: Karaj | collected 2018-10
CATTCACGAAATCGCGCGACACCATAAAAAAAGCCGTGAAGGGCTACCGCGAGATCAATTACCGCGGGATGAAGCTGGTAAAGGACGGCGGATACCTCGCGACCTGCTCGTGCTCGCACTTCATGGATACGGAGCTGCTCCAGAGGACGATCGCGGAGGCGGCGCGGTCGGCGCACGTGAGGCTCCGCCAGGCGGAATTCCGGCAGCAGGCTCCGGACCATCCGGTCCTGCTGAACGCGGAAGAGTCGTTCTACCTGAAATTTTGGATCTTCCAGGTCCTGGATGATGAGAGGTGATCTTCCGGACGGCTGTTTTTGTGGAAGAACACGGAAGAGGCAGGCGGAGATGAAAGAAAAACGTAAGTTTTCACAAAGGATCGCGGCTTGCTTTTTCGGGGAAAGTAAACTATAATAAACCATCATATTGTACTCAATAGTTTACCGGCATACATTTGACTGTCAGAAGGTTGGGGGTATGCGTTTTTGTGTGGGAGTCTGCTGTTGACCGAAGGAATTATCGACATTCATTCTCATATACTTCCCGGCGTCGACGACGGTTCCCGCTCCCTGGAGGAGTCCCTGGAACTTCTTGAAATGGCTTACCGGCAGGGCATACGCGGCATCGTCGCTACGCCGCATTACTCGAGGAGCCGCGACAACCGGCACCATCTGCCGCTTACGGAAAAGGTGCGCGGCGCGTTTCTGGAAAAGCACTCGGATTTCGAGATCTGGCCCGGACAGGAGACCTTCTTCCACGAAGAACTTCCGGAACGGCTCGAAGAAGGGCAGGCGCTGACGCTTGCGGGAAGCCGCTACGTGCTCATGGAAATGGACACGGGCCGTGACTACAGCTACATCCTGCGCGCGGTGCGGAGCCTCGTTCAGTACGGATACCGGCCGATCATGGCCCATATCGAACGCTTTCCGGCGCTCCGCGACGACGGCCGCCTCGACGAGCTCGTCCAGGCCGGGTGCCTCCTGCAGATGAACTACGACAGCCTTAAAGGGAATTTCTTCACGAGGGACAAGTGGTGCAGGGCGAAAGTGCTCGAGGGCAGGATCCATGTGCTCGGTAGCGATATGCACCGCCTCGATTTCCGCCCGCCGGCGGTCGGCGAGGCCATGAAGTGGCTGGAAAAGGCCCTTTCCGAAGAAGAGCTTCTGCGCATCACGCGGATCAATCCGCTGCACATAATACATAACGAAAAAACGGAGTAAACCGTCCATGACCGACAATCAGACCAATACAACCGCAATGCGTCTCGCGGAAGACGACGAGATCGAGATCGATCTCCTCGCGCTGCTCCGTGACCTTTTAAGCCACTGGCTGACGATCCTTGCGGCCGCGATCCTCGGAGGAGTCATCGCTTTCTGCATCAGCCGGTTCGCGATCACTCCGCAGTTCCGGTCCACCTCGAGCATGTACATCATCAGCAAGGAGACCACGCTTTCTTCCCTGGCCGACCTGCAGATGGGCTCGCAGCTGACGCAGGACTACAAGGTCATCGTAACGAGCCGGCCCGTGCTCCAGGCGGTCGTCGACAAGCTCGGGCTTCCCTACAGCTACAAGAGCCTGAAAGGCAAGCTCAGCATCGAGAATCCGCAGAATACCCGTATCCTGTCCATCACGGCGCAGGATCCGGATCCCGCCATGGCCTGCACCATCGTCGACGAGGTCGCGGAGACCGCGAGCCAGTATATCGCCGACATCATGGAGCTGGTGCCGCCCAAGATCATCGAATCCGGTGAAGTGGCGACCCAGAAATCGAGCCCCTCGAACTCCAGGAACGCGCTGATCGGCGCCGTTGCCTTCGGTTTCCTGATCTGCGCGTACTACTGCATCATCTTCATGCTGAACGACACCGTCGTGAATGAAGAGGACGTCACGAAGTACCTGGGTCTGAGCGTGCTTGCCTCCGTACCGTTCCGTGAGGGCGAGGCCGAGATCCTGAAGGCGGCGGAAAAGAAAAAGAAGGACGGCGGCAAGTCTCGCGCCAAAAAGAAAAAGTAAGAGGAGGCCGTCATGGAGAAGAGGATCATACAGCTTCACAGGGAAATGGCCGATGATTACAACTACAACGAGGCCATCAAGACCCTGAGGACCAATATCCGTTACTGCGGCAAAAATATCCGCACCGTCATGTTCACGAGCGCGCTGCCGTCGGAAGGCAAGTCCGACATCACCTTTGCCGCCGCGTCTTCGCTGGCGCAGATCGGAAAGCGCACGGTACTCATCGACTGCGACATCCGCAAGTCGGTGCTCGAGACCCGTTACAACATCGGCGAGCGCATTCGGGGACTTTCCGAATATCTGAGCGGCTACGCGGCCATTGACGATATCGTATACCAGACCAATATCAACGACCTGGACATGATCTTCGCCGGCCCCTACAGCCCGAACCCGGCGGAGCTCCTCGAGGAGCGCCAGTTCAAGGAGCTCCTGAACGCCATGAAGGAGCGCTACGACTACGTTATCATCGATACGCCGCCCATGGCGAACCTGATCGACGGAGCGATCATCGCGAAGCGCTGCGACGGCGTCGTCATTGTGATCGAAAGCGGGGCGATCAGCTACCGCCTCGAGCAGAAGGTCAAGGCCCAGCTCGAGACCTCGGGCTGCCGCATCCTGGGTGTCGTGCTGAACAAGGTCGACATCCACAACGAGTCGTATTACGGCAAGTACGGCAAGTACGGCAAATACGGCAAGTACTACGGCAGGTACGGAAAGTACGGAAAGTACGGCAAGTACGATAAATACGGCCGCTACGAAAAGACCGGCGACAAGGCGCATTCCGACTACGCGACGCTGAATCCCGTTTCCGATTCCGACGCGACCCGGGAACAGGCCGAAGCCGAAAAGAAGTAAGACCGGATGGGCGGAAAGAGGCAGAAAGACGTTCAGAATAAGGTGCGCGCCGTTTTTGCCGGCATCTTCGCGGCAGCATTGATCGCCGCGGCCGCGTTCGTGATCGTCTTAAGACAGTCGCGGGGCGACGAAGAGATGCGCTATTACGGAGAGACCCTGACCGCAGCCGCCGTCGTCGAGACCGAGGCGCCGGCACCCATCGAGGGCGAAGGACTCCGTTTTCCCTACGACGACACCCACATGAGCTTCTATGTGGCCAGCATGCGCCAGAAGGCGCTCTGGCACGAGCTTCCGGACGGGACGGTGGAGTACCGCGGAAAGAAATACCGCAGGAACACCTACGTCAAGGCCGTCCTGCTCATGGGCGTGGACCGGCATACCGATATGACCGAGCAGCGCTGGACCTACGAAGCGGGGCAGTGCGACGGTATTTTCCTCGCGGCCCAGGACACCGCCCGCAACAAGGTGAAGGTCTTCCTGGTCCCGCGCGATACGATGACCGTCATCGACCACGTCCACCCGGACGGAAGTTTCAGCTATACCGGCATCGACCACCTGACGCTGGCCTTCCCGAACGGGGACGGCTACTACGGAAGCTGCGAAAAGATGGTGGAAGCAGTCAGCAACGTACTGTGCGATCTGAAGATCGACCACTACCTGGCTTCGGACCTCGGCATGATCAATACCGTGAACGATATGGTCGGCGGCGTGACCGTGACCATCCCGCGGGACGGACTCGAGGTCATTGATCCCACGTTCGTGAACGGCGCTACGGTGACGCTGCACGGAGGCCAGGCGGAACGCTTCCTGCGGAGCCGCGACCAGAGCCTTGACAATACCGCGCTCATGCGCATGCAGCAGCACAGGACCTACATGCTCGGCTTTTACCAGGCCCTGAAAGCGAAGTCGAAAACGGACCCGGACATCGTGACCGAGCTCTTCGACACCGCGAAGGATTACATGCTCACCGACATGCAGAAGGGCGAGTACATGAAGCTCGCGCTAGACGCCCTGGGGGCGGACGGCGGCCTTCAGAACGAAGACATCGTCACGCTGTCCGGAACGGGCCTTGCGACCGGCCTTTACGGCATCGACGCGTTCTACCTCAACTATGATATCAGCATCCCCTATATCCTGGATGCGTTCTACCGCGAGGTATGACCTTGCTATAACCGGCAGATGAGCCGTTATAGATACATATGCATATGTGTATATTTTTCGAGGAAGGAGGAACAATCCAATGAGAAGATTCATCACAGCACTCGCACTTGCTGCAGCACTTGCGGTGACCACTGTTGCTTCCTTCGCTTCTGTTGTCTATGACAACAACGGCGACAGCGAGAGTAACGGCGGCGGAAATGGCGGCGGAAGCGTAGTTTCCACTACGACCTACAATGCCGGTACCGCTGCTCCCGCAGCGACTGTAGCCGCTCCCGGCACGAATGTGACCGCTCCGAACGGCGAGACTCTCAACCTGGAAGGTGCTGGCGTCAGCAATGAGGGCATCACCTCCGGTCTTGTAGAGAACCGCGGCGACGACGCATTCGCAGCAGAAGGCGAGGCAAAGACCGCAGGACTTCCCGAGTCCGTCATCAACGTTATCAACCAGCTTGATAGCGGTTACCTTGGCGGCGTCCCGGGCGTTGACACCACCGGCCTTACCGCTTACGGCAAGACCGTTGCAGTCCGTACCGAGACCGCAGACAGAACTGCTATGCTTTATGCATCCCAGCTGCCGGCGAACCCGAGAGTTCTCATCTACAACAACAACACTGGCGTTTGGATGATTCTGCCCGCTTACAACGTGAACCGTGCCAACAACACGCTCACCTACGAAGCGCCCGCAGGATGCGACGGCCAGACCGCGATCATCATCGGCTGATGATAACGGAAACAGATCTCTTTTAAGAGAAAAACTGCCGGGACGGGCGACTGTTCCGGCAGTCTGTTTTTATTATAGACAATGACAACTTACTGCCTGCGCTTGACGAACAGGCCCGCCGCGAATAGAATAAATATACTGAATTAAGCAAGCAGTGCGGCCCGGCCGCAGACAGCAGGATCAGATATATGCTCGAAAAGATAAAAAATCCAAGAAAGTCGGATGTGGTCAGCTTTTTCCTCGTTTGCTACGACATCTGTATCGTTTCGTTCTCCTATTTCGGAGCGCTCCTTCTGCGCTTCGATTTCCGCTTTTCGCAGATCCCCGCGGATTATCTCGGGGCGTGGAAGAGCTTTGCGCCCATTTACGCTTTCCTTTGCGTCGTCATCTTTACCCTGTTCCATCTGTATAAGAGCGTCTGGCGCTACGCCAGCGTGACCGAGCTCGTGCGCGCCACCGAAGCGTGCATCGTGACGAGCGGCCTTCACGCCGTGCTCATTACCACGCTTTATCACCGCATGCCCGTGTCGTACCACGTCTTCGGCGCGGCGCTCCAGTTCATGTTCGTCACCGCCATGCGCTTCGCCTACCGCCTGCTCCTGGCCCTGCGCGACCGGAAGTCGAAGTCGTCCTATGAGAACGCCATGGTCATCGGCGCCGGCGCGGCGGGCACCATCGTGCTCCGCGAGCTCAAGCGCGCCAAGGAACTCACCGAAAACGTGGTCTGCATCATCGACGACAACGAGAACAAGTGGAACCACGACATCGACGGCGTGCCGATCGTCGGCGGCAGGGAAAGGATCCTCGAGGCCGTCGAAAAGTATGATATCAAGAAGATCTACCTTGCGCTCCCGAGCATTTCCGGAAAGGAGAAGAAGAAAATCCTCGACATCTGCAAGGAAACGAGCTGCGAGCTGAAGACCCTGCCCGGCATGTACCAGCTCATGCTCGGCGACGTGAGCATCAATTCGCTCCGCAGCGTCGAGGTCGAGGACCTGCTCGGACGCGAGCCCGTGAAGATGAACTCGCGCGAGGTGCGGGATTATCTGACCGGGAAGACCGTCCTGGTCACGGGCGGCGGCGGAAGCATCGGCAGCGAGCTCTGCCGGCAGGTGGCCGCGGTCCCGGGCTTAAAGCGCCTGATCATCTTCGATATCTACGAAAACAACGCGCACGCCATCAAGCTCGAGCTCAGCGACAAATATCCCGATCTCGATCTCGTGGTGCTCATCGGCTCCGTACGGAACTCCCGCCGCATCAAGCAGGTATTCCGCGACTACCGGCCGGATATCGTTTTCCACGCGGCGGCGCACAAGCACGTCCCGCTCATGGAGGACAGCCCCTGCGAGGCGATCAAGAACAACGCGGTCGGCACCTACTATACGGCCTACGCCGCCATGGCCTTCGGATGCGAGAAGTTCGTGCTCATCAGTACCGACAAGGCCGTGAACCCGGTCAACATCATGGGCGCCTCGAAGCGCCTGTGCGAGATGATCGTCCAGACCTTTGCCAGAAAGCTGGCGGAGGGCAAGTCGGACGAGCTTCTGGACCTCAACGCCCGTACGGGCGAAGAGCGCACCACCTGGGACCACGTGGTCATTCCGGAGCATCCGAAGACCCAGTTCGCTGCCGTGCGCTTCGGCAACGTCCTCGGATCCAACGGATCGGTCATCCCGCGCTTCCGCGAGCAGATCGCGAAGGGCGGACCGGTCACGGTCACGCATCCCGACATCATCCGCTACTTCATGACCATTCCCGAAGCGGCGGCCCTGGTCCTTACCGCGGCCACCTTCGGCGGCGAGGGGCAGATCTACGTGCTCGACATGGGCACGGCGGTCCGGATCGACGACCTTGCGCGGAACATGATCCGTCTTTCCGGCCTGCAGCCGGATAAGGATATCAAGATCGTTTATACGGGCCTGCGCCCCGGCGAAAAGCTCTACGAGGAGCGCCTCATGGACGAGGAGGGCCTGAAGAAGACCCTGCACGAGCTCATCAACATCGGCAGGCCCATCGCCTTCGACGAGGATCAATTCGTGGAGCAGCTCCGCGGACTCATGGAGGCCGCTTACGAGGACCGCAAGGATATCCGCGACCTGGTCGCGGCGGTCGTCCCCACCTACCATCCGGCGGGAGAACACGGAACCGAAGCGAAGGGAGCGGCCTACGAGGAGCAGGTGCAGGAGATGCTGCACCAGCATCCGGGAGCGGGACCCGAAGCGCAGGAGGGAGCAGAGAAAAACGCTTGACATTTCAGGGCGGATGCCTTATGATAGGCAAGGTTATTGAAAGAAGGTCATCCGCCTCACCTCGTGTGCCCTATGCGCGCAGGTTCGATAAAGACTTTTTATTTGGAGCGGATACCTTTGTGTCCGCTCCGTTTTACTGCGGAGCAGCGCTGAACGGCACGTAAGGGAGGTGTATGAATATCAGCGATAAAGATATTTTGATGAACGACCAGATCAGGGTTCCTGAAGTTCGTGTCATCAACGCAGATGGTGAGCAGCTTGGCGTAATGAGCTCGGACGAGGCGAAGAGACGTGCAGAAGAGGCAGAGCTTGATCTTATCATGATCGCGCCTACCGCAAAGCCGCCGGTGGTAAGGATCATCGACTATTCCAAGTACCGCTATGAGCTCAAGCGCAGGGAGAAAGACCAGAAGAAAAAGCAGAAGACCATTGAGATCAAAGAGGTCCGTTTATCGCCGAATATTGATACAAACGATCTGAATACGAAAATCAGCGCCGCCAGAAAGTTTCTGGAGAAGGGCAACAAGATCAAGGTGAATCTGAGGTTCCGCGGACGCGAGCTCTCCAGGATGATGAATTCCAAGCACATCCTCGACGACTTCGCCGCCGAGCTTTCGGACATCAGCAGCGTCGAAAAGGCAGTGCGCACGGAAGGCAGGAGCCTCGTCGTGACCCTGACCCCGAAGACCAAGAACCAGTAATCATTGAAGGAGGATATAGAAATGGCTGTGAAGAAGTACAAGACCAAGAGAGCAGCTGCGAAGCGCTTCAAGCTGACCGGCACCGGAAAGCTCATGAGACACCATGCGAACAAGTCCCATATTCTGACCAAGAAGACGAGAAAGAGAAAGAGACATCTTCAGAAGGGCGTTGAGATCGACAAGACCAATGCAGAGAATATGAAGAAGATCCTTCCTTACCTGTGATCTCAGCGAAAGGAGTAAATCGAAATGGCAAGAATCAAGGGCGGCATGAACGCCAGAAGAAAGCATAACAGAGTCCTTAAGGCAGCAAAGGGTTACAGGGGCGCACGTTCGAAGCAGTACCGCATTGCGAAGCAGTCGGTCATGCGCGCGCTGGCCAACGCGTACCGCGGCCGCAAGGAGAAGAAGAGACAGTACAGGAACCTGTGGATCGCCCGCATCAACGCAGGCGCCCGCCTGAACGGCCTGAGCTATTCCAGGCTCATGTTCGGCTTAAAGCAGGCCGGCATGGACCTAAACCGCAAGATGCTCAGCGAGCTCGCGATCAGCGACGCAGAGGGCTTTGCAAAGCTTTGCGAGATCGCGAAGGAAGCGGCGAAGTAAGAAGAGTACGGAGGGCCCGTCCGGCCGGACGGGCCTTTTTCGTTAAGAAAAAGTCCGGAAAGGGCTTGATTTTTACCGCGTGAAGTGGTAGTATAACAAAGCTGTCACAAACAGCAGCCGGGTGTGGCGAAGTTTGGTATCGCGCTTGAATGGGGTTCAAGAGGCCGCTGGTTCGAATCCAGTCACTCGGAGCAAATTATGAAATTGCATGTTGACTTTCGGGTCTTCCTGTGATAACATAATTTCCGTTGCGGAGGTGTCGGAACTGGCAGACGAGCAAGACTAAGGATCTTGTGCCCGTTAGGGCGTGTGGGTTCAAGTCCCATCCTCCGCACTTGCTTTTTTAAAGCCCATACGCAGAGATGGCGGAATTGGCAGACGCGCACGGTTCAGGTCCGTGTGATAGCAATATCATGAGGGTTCAAGTCCCTTTCTCTGCACGAAGCACCGGTCTACGGTGCTTTTTTCATGCCTGCGAGCCTTTAGAAATTTTGTAATGAATTTTTTCAGCAAAAAGTAATAACTTTCCGCCGGGTTTCTGCTATGATAGGCGTGTACAAAGAAAGGAGTTAGCCATGAAGAAATCAGTGAAAGTTTTATGTCTGGCCGGAATGCTGATGGGTACCCTGTCCATTCAGGCATTTGCGGATACGATCATCACCAATATCAACATGAAGGCTTATGCGGATGCGGAGGCCAGCATGGAGGGCGGCACGCCCGTCGCGCCCGTTTTCGTGACCGAGAGCGACCAGTACCAGATCGTGGGCATCGAGGACCCGAACGAGGAGTCGACCAACTTCAAGTCCCCCCGCAACTATGAGGTGACACTGAGCGCGGCGGACGGCTGCGCGTTCGCTTCCGGCGGCAGCGTGAACGTCTACTGCGAGAACGCGGTCGGCATCAACTCGAAGAAGCGCGACGACGAGGAAGGAAAGACCTTTATCGTCAAGGTCCGCTGCTATCCGTACTACAAGTTCATGAAGCCTGAGGTCACCTCCGAGGAGGACCCGCTGGACGTCGGCACGAAGACCCTGAAGTTCAACAAGCAGGGCGCGGCCAAGATCGAGTATATCATCGAGTACACCGACTCCTACGGCACGGATCATTCCGTAACGGGAAGCACGACCTCGAGCTCCATCTCGCTTACGAGCTACAATAAGGCCGTTTCCGACCGCGTCAAGGAAAGCGATCCGGAGCGCCAGGACAGCGTAGTGACCGGTTACGCGCTCCGCGGCATCGGCAACGCCGGCGACAACCCGAACACCGTTCCCAGCGACTGGGAGTACATAGGTCTTGATCCCGAAAACTACGACGAATTCGTTCTCTACGACAGCTGGAGCGACAAATTCGAGACCAGCGAGGGCGAAGCGAGCGGCGGCAGCTCTTCCTTAAGCGGCGGCCCCGGCAAGGGACTGACCAGGAACAACGACGACATCACCCTCGACGCCGGAAAGGGCCCCGGCTATAACCAGACCCTGGTGCAGCAGGCGGCGGCGAACCAGCAGCACACCATCGTTTCGAACACCTATACCTGGGTCCAGGGCGAGGACGGCAACACCTGGTACTGGCAGAACGGACAGGGCCAGAACGCGACCGGATGGATCTTTGACGGCTCGAACTGGTACATGATGGGCCAGGACGGCAAGATGCTCGCCGGCTGGTTCGAGGACGGAGACTACTGGTACTACTGCAACGAGCAGCACGACGGCACCTACGGCCGCATGCTGACCGGCTGGCAGGATATCGGCGGCCAGCGCTACTACTTCCGTCCGGAAGCGGGCGCCCCGATGGGTTCCATGGTCGTGGGACGCGCCATCATCGGCAACCACACCTACAGCTTCCGCGAGAACGGTTCCTACGTCGGCCAGCTCGACTGACCGCGGGCCGGGAGACCGGCGGGGTGCATTGAATAAGAATACTGTTTGTGGTAGAATCATGCTGTGCTTTTATGCGCAGCATGATTTTTCTTTAAAGCAGAAAGGACGCTTTCATGTTAGAAATAAAGGATCTCAGCTATACGGCCGTCGACGAGCAGGGAGAGACCGGTATTCTGAGAAACATCTCGCTCACGATCCCGGACGGGCAGTTCGTCGTGATCACCGGTCCGAACGGAGGCGGCAAATCGACGCTCGCGAAATGCGTAGCCGGCATCTACCGGCCGACCGGGGGACGCATCTTCTTTGACGGGACCGACATTACGGAACTCAGCATCACCGAGCGCGCGAAGGCCGGCATCAGCTTTGCCTTCCAGCAGCCGGTGCGCTTCAAGGGGATCGAGGTCTTTGATCTTCTGAAGCTCGCCTCGGGCAACAAGGAGCTTTCCATCAACGAGGCCTGCGGCTATCTTTCTTCGGTAGGCCTGTGCGCGCGCGATTATATCAGCCGCGAGGTGGACGCCTCGCTTTCTGGAGGAGAGCTGAAGCGCATCGAGATCGCGACCGTGCTCGCAAGGAGTTCGAAGCTCTCGATCTTCGACGAGCCCGAGGCCGGGATCGACCTGTGGAGCTTCGGGAACCTGATCCGGGTGTTCGAAAAGATCAAGCGCGAAACGAACGGCAGCATCATTATCATCAGCCACCAGGAGCGCATCCTCGAGATCGCGGACACGGTGGTGGTGCTCGAGCACGGCGGTATACGGCAGGCGGGCCCGAAGGACGAGGTTCTGCCGGAGCTTCTCGGAGCCGCAGCGGCGGGCTCGTTAAACGGCATGGAAAGCGCGGGTAGGGAAAGATGATCCTGGACGATATTGAGAAGAGAATACTGAAAGAAGTCGCGGATATCCACGGGACGCCGACCGGCGCCTACAACATCCGCCTGAACGGCGAATCGAAGGGCCGCAATTCGACGGCCAATATCCAGATCACCTCCAAGGAGGACGGAAGCGGGATCGATATCCATATCAAGGACGGAACGAAGAACCAGACCTGCTGTATTCCGGTCGTCATCTCGAGGACGGGCCACAGCGAGGTCGTGAGGAACGACTTTTTCATCGGCGAGGACTGCGACGTGGTCATCGTGGCAGGCTGCGGCATCCACAACTGCGGCGACCAGGACAGCCGGCACGACGGCGTGCACCGTTTTTATGTGGGGAAAAACAGCCGCGTGAAATATATCGAGCGGCATTACGGCGAGGCGGACGACGGCGTGAAGGGCGGGAACATCATGAACCCGGGGACCGAGGTCTACCTGGAAGAGGGCTCGCACCTCGACATGGAGACCACGCAGATCCGCGGCATCGATTCGACCTGCCGCACGACGAAGGCCGTGGTCGGGGAGGGCGCTTCGTTCGTGGTGAAGGAGAGGCTCCTCACGAACGGCACGCAGACCGCGGAGTCCCGGCTCGACGCGGAGCTCGCGGGCGAGGGGAGCTCGGCGAACCTCATCAGCCGCTCGGTCGCGACGGACCGTTCGCGGATCGTCTTCTACGCGAATATCGTGGGAAAGGCGAGCTGCCACGGACATACCGAGTGCGATTCCATCATCATGGACGACGCGAAGATCCTGGCCGTTCCGTCGCTGGACGCGGACCATCCGGACGCGAACCTGATCCACGAAGCGGCGATCGGAAAGATCGCCGGGGAGCAGCTCATGAAGCTCGAGTCCCTCGGCCTTACGGAAAAGGAGGCCGAGCAGGCCATTATCGACGGATTCCTGAAATAAGCTGAGGACATGCCATGGCAGAACAGTACGCAGATATCAGGAAGATGCTGGAGGAGCAGGAGCACCTTGTTTTAAGTCCCTATGCGGCGTTTTCGGACCACACGCTCGGCCGGGACCGCGAAGAGGATGCCTGCGACATCCGGCCGGCCTACCAGCGCGACCGCGACCGCATCATCCATTCGAAGGCGTTCCGGCGCATGAAGCACAAGACGCAGGTCTTTTTCGCGCCGGAAGGCGACCACTACCGCACGAGGCTCACGCACACGCTCGAGGTATCGCAGATCGCGAGGACCATCGCGAAGGCGCTCCGCCTCAACGAGAGCCTGACCGAGGCCATCGCCCTGGGGCACGACCTCGGACACACGCCCTTCGGGCACAGCGGCGAGGCGGTGCTGAACCGGCTGAACAGCCAGGGATTCGGGCACGCGCTGCAGTCGGTGCGCGTGGTCGAGGTGCTTGAAAAGAACGGCCAGGGACTCAACCTGACCCGCGAGGTGCGCGACGGCATCTACAACCACCGCACGGCCGGCCATCCGGCCACGCTCGAAGGGCAGGCGGTGCGGCTCTCCGACAAGATCGCCTACCTGAACCACGACATCGACGACGCCATCCGGGCGGGGCTCATGGTGGAGGAAGATATCCCCGAAGGCTACCGCTACGTGCTCGGCTACAACGTGCACGACCGGCTTTCAGCGCTGATCCACGACGTCATCCGGAGCAGCCTCGACAAGCCGGAGGTCACGATGAGCCCGGTGTTCGAGAAGGCGCTCATGGAGCTTCGGGTCTGGATGTTCGACAACGTCTATCTCGGCGGCGAGGCCAAGGTCGAGGAGGGCAGGGCGCAGAACGTCGTTGAGATGCTCTACGGCTATTATATGGCGCATCCGGAGGAGATGAGCCGAGAGTATGTGAAGCTCGTCGAGAACGGCGACACGCTCGAGCGCGCCGTCACCGACTTCATCTCCTGCATGACCGACAACTACGCCATCGAGACCTTCAAGCGGCTGTATATACCCAAAAGCTGGCACGTGATATAATAAGCCGTCAAAGGGCGGAAGCCGGATGCTTGCATCCGGGCTTCCGGACATTTGACGGCAAAGGGACATGAGGAAAAAAGCTGCGCGAACGAAGCGAGCGCAGCGATTTCCTCATGGACCGCAGGATCGCGGGAGTGCGGAGCACGGAGCGATCCGTATTATATCAGGAAACGGAGCGTCGTCGGGGACCCGCGCCATTGAAGGAGCGGGATCAGCGGAAAACATTATGAGATACAGTTCCGAGATCATCGAAAAAGTGCGCGACGCAAGCGACATCGTAGATGTCGTCGGGCAGTATGTACGCCTCACGAGGAAGGGGAGCAACTACTTCGGGCTCTGCCCGTTCCACGGCGAAAAGACCCCCTCCTTTTCCGTGAGCCCGCAGAAGCAGATCTATTACTGCTTCGGCTGCGGCAAGGGCGGAAGCGTATTCGATTTTCTCTGCGACTACGAGAACCTGAGCTTCCAGGAGGCCTTAAAGCAGCTCGCGGAACGCGCCGGCATCGACCTTCCGCAGGAGGCGGACGGAGAGGACGCGAGGGACGCGGGCCTTTCCAGGGCGCTCCTTGCCATACATAAGGACGCGGCCCTCTATTACGTGGATCTGCTCCGAAGCCCCGACGGGAGGGCCGGATACCAGTACCTGCACGAAAAGCGCGGCCTCGCCGACAGGACCATCCTGCGTTTCGGCCTCGGGTTTACCGGGAAGCGTTCCGACGGCCTGTACCGGTATCTCCGGGAAAAGGGCTGGAACGACGAGCAGCTCAGCCGCTCCGGGCTCTGCATCATCGACGAGCGCAGGCCCAGGGACCGCTTTTTCAACCGCGTCATGTTCCCCATCATGGATACCGCGAACCGCGTCATCGCCTTCGGCGGAAGGGTCATGGGGGACGGAGAGCCGAAGTATCTGAACTCTCCGGAAACGCCCATCTTCAACAAGAGCCGCACGCTCTACGGGCTGAACTACGCGAGGAAGAGCCGGGCGGACTGCCTGCTCCTGTGCGAGGGCTACATGGACGTCATCAGCCTGCATCAGGCCGGTTTTACGAACGCGGTCGCGGCGCTCGGCACTGCCTTCAACGAAAAGCACGCTTCGGTCTTGAAGCGCTTCACCGGGAACGTCATCCTGACCCAGGACGAGGACGAGGCCGGGATCCGGGCGAAGCTCCGCGCGTTCCCGGTCCTGCGGGACGCCGGGCTCAACGTGAAGGTGCTCTCCATGGAGGACTGCAAGGATCCGGACGAGTACATCCGCAAGCACGGGCGGGACGCCTATGAGAACTGCATCAAAAAGGCGCAGAACGCCTTTCTCTATGAGGCGGAGGTCTTAAAGCGCAGCTACGACCTCGCGGATCCCGCGGGAAAGACCGGATATTACAGGGCGCTGGCCGATCGGCTCGCGGAATTCTCGGAGCCGCTCGAGCGGAAGAACTACATCGAAGCGGTCGCGCGCATCCACCTGATCCCGGCGGCGGAACTGACGGAGCTCGTGGACCGGTCGCTCGCGAAGAAGGGCGTCCGCAGAAAAGAGCGGCGATTCGACGCGGAGGCCGAGACGGCGCGCGAAGAAGCGAGAGAGCAGGCGGAGGCGGAAAAGACGCCTTCAAGGGAGCAGGAACCCGCGGAGCCCGTGAGGCGCGCGGCGCCCGATCCCGCCGAAAAGGCGGCGCTCCGTTCGCAGAGGCTCCTTCTCTGCTGGCTCGTGCAGAAGCCGGCCATCCGGAGCCGTGTATTCCTCTACATCGATCCGGAGGACTTTACGGCCAGGCTCTACCGGGAGCTCGCGGAGATGATCCGTTCCTCAGGAGATGCCGAGCTCAGGCCGGCGGCCCTCCTCGAGCGCTATACGGACGAGAACGAGAAAAAGCTCGTCGCGGCGGTGCTGAACGCGGATACCGCTTTCCGTACCGGGGAGGAGCTTACGGACGCCGACTTCCGGAAGGCGCTGTCCGAGGCGGTGCGCACCGTCCTCGGCTATAAGACGGACCTTGAGATCGGACGCTGCGGGCAGAACATCGTAAAGCTCCAGCAGCTCCTGAATCAGAAGCAGCAGATCAAATTACTGGACATCGATCTTTCATGAATCTTTCCGCGCGGCTCGAAAAACTGAAGAACCTGATGCTGCCGGGAGAGGCGCTCCTCGACGTCGGCTGCGACCACGCGTGGCTCTCCATCGCGGCGGTGCGGGACGGCGTCTGCACGAGGGCAGTGGCTTCGGACCTCCGGAAGGCCCCGCTTGCAGCGGCGGCGCGCCATGTGGAGGAAGAAGGCCTTTCCGGAAGGGTGGAGCTCCTCCTTTCGGACGGGCTTTCCGAAGTGCGGGAGCCCTTCGGCGTGCTCTGCATCGCCGGCATGGGAGGGCAGCTCATCTGCGATATTCTCACGGGGGTCCGGAGGGACGGGGCTGAGCGCCCGGAGGAACGGGAGCGCGCGGCGCGGCTCGTTCTGTCGGCGCGGCAGCTGCTCTTAAGCCCCCAGTCCGAGCCGGAGCTCGTGCGGCGCCTGCTCACCGAAGAGCTCGGGATCCCGATCCACGGCGAATACTGGGCGGAGGACGCGGGCAAGTTCTATCTGGTGCTGGACGCAAGGCCGGGTGAGCGCGGGCGAAAGGCAGCGGAGCCGCCTTACTCAAGGGCCGAGCTCCTCTTCGGAAGAAAAGAGCACCGGCAC
>JAEEGL017167677.1_pt1 | contig 15670 bp, 16 predicted proteins | sample 9134231 | NCBI WGS metagenome assembly JAEEGL01 (sample SAMN16246548, study PRJNA631951) | gut metagenome | biome: gut microbiome; feature: rumen; material: fiber-attached | host: Bos | place: Iran: Karaj | collected 2018-10
CTTGTGGGTGAGCAGTATCTTGGTCACCTGCTCGGGCTTGTAGCCGAGGGCGGCGAAAGCCTCCATGTAGGTGCAGATGTCCTTGCCGGTGAAGGCCAGCGAGTTCTCGTCGGGCACCTCCTCGGGTGTGCCGGCGGGGATGCCGGTATCCACCAGTATCACCTCGCTGCCGGTGTCTATCAGGTAGTTCTGAAGGCTGCCGCGATAGCGGATGTTCTTGTCAAATTTGTCCATTCCCTCTTCCCCGCCCATGACGAAAGGCTGTGAGTAGAAGCCGTCGGTTCTGAATTTTACTGCTTTGATTTCCATAGGTATCGTGTTTTATGATTATTGTCTTATTTCTCTTATCACCTTGGCGGGGCTTCCAGCCACCACCATGTTGGCGGGGACGTCCTTGGTGACTACGCTTCCCGCGGCGACTATGGCATTCTCACCGATGGTGACTCCAGCCAATACAGTGACGTTGGCACCCAGCCAGGCATTGGGGCCTATGACGATGGGCTTGGTGAGCAGCGTGTGACGCGTGGCGGGGTCTTCAGGGTGGTACTCGGTGGCGAGCACACAGTGGGGACCAATAAAGGCGCCGTCGCCAATGGTAATGCCGCCGATAGCGAGAAGCGTGCAGCCGAAGTTGAGGAAGCAGTCGTCGCCGAAACGCACGCCAGGACCATAGTTGATGTTGAGCGGCGTGAAGACGCGCACGGTGTCGGGCACCTCGCTGCGAGTGATTTCACGTAGACACTCGCGCACCTCGGCTTCGGTGTGGTAGCCGCTGTTCATTTCGGCACAGAGCCGCATGGTACGCTGCACGTCAGCGTACAGTTCGTCGCTGCCGACGTATTCTTTCCCTTTCATGACTTAGTTCATCAGACGGCTTTCGCCCCATTTGTATTGTGGATAGGCCTTCTTGAGGTCGCCAGCCGAACCTTCCACACCGCTGCCGCCACTTGTGGCAAAGACGTTGAGCACCTTGCCGCCGAGGTCGTGGGCTTCGATGAAGGTGTTGACGATGGTGGGAGCGGTGTACCACCATACGGGGAAGCCGATCCATACGGTGTCGTAGTCGGCGATGTTCTCGCAGCGGCCCTTGATAGCGGGACGCGACGAGCGGTCTTTCATCTCAAGGGTGGAACGCGAGCTTTTGTCGCGCCAGTTGAGGTCGGCGGATGTGTATGCTACCTCCGGGGTGATTTCATAGAGATCGGCAGCAAGCTCTTTGGCCAGACGTTGTGCGGCGGCCTTTGTGGTACCGGTGGCCGAGAAATAAACTACAAGTGTCTTTTTCATTGTTTTGTTCTCCTTTCTGTTGTTTTGTGCTACTGCCGATATACCCAGCAGTGCCACAAATGCGATTAACAATAGTTTTTTCATTATGATAGTTTTTCAGAATGATTTGTCCGCGTTTTTTTACTTTGGGGCAGTTCTCTTGATTATCCTTGCGGGGTTTCCTGCCACGACCACATCGTCGGGTATGTCGTGAGTCACCACGCTACCGGCACCCACAATCACGCGGTTGCCGATGGTCACACCAGGGCAGACGATTACGCCGCCGCCCAGCCAGCAGTCGTCGCCGATGCGGATGGGCAGACCTGTTTCGATGGTTTTGCGGCGCTCGAGGTAGTCGTGCGGATGGTCGGGCGTCAGCAGCTGGCAGTTGGGACCTATCAGTGTGTGGTTGCCAATGGTGATGCCGCCGCCGTCGAGGAAGACACCGTTGAAGTTGATGACCACCCCTTCGCCGAGGGTGATGCGTTCGCCGTGGTCGCAGTGGAATGGCGGGATGACCAGGGCCGACGGATGGGCATTTGGCAGCAGGTCGTGTATGCAACGGCGGAACTCCTCCTTGTCCCATGCGCCGCATTGGTTCAAGGCGCGCATGGCCTCGTATGTATGCACGATGCGGCTCTGTATCTCCTCGTCGGTATAGTCATACGGCAGGTTGTTGAGCATTTTCTCGTATTCTGTCATGGCATATCTGTTTTGTCATTTGGTTTTGAGGAACGCGAAAAATACGGCGGCGACGATGCATGCGAAGCTGACGAGGTGGTTCCAGCGGATGGGTTCGCCTTTGAAGACGGTGGCGACAATGACGGTGAAGACAAGCAGCGATACGCATTCCTGGATAATCTTCAACTGCATCAGCGAGAAGGGACCGCCGGTGATCTGGCTGCCGATGCGGTTGGCCGGTATCATGAACGAGTACTCGAAGAAAGCCATGCCCCACGACAGGGCGATGATTGCTATCAGCGGCCAGTCTTTGATGATGTTCAGTTGCTGCAGCTTCAGGTTGCCGTACCAGGCAAAGGTCATGAAGACGTTGCTCACTACGAGCATCAATATGGTTATCAGTCCTTTTGACATTGTGTTTCTTTTTGGAAGGTGTAGTAGTTAAGATGTTGAAGGGGTTAAAGGAAGTTATCGCGCTTCGCACTTTTTAGTAGTTAAAGAAGTTAAAGGAAGTTATCGCGCTTCGCGCTAGAAGTTAAAGACAATACCTTCTGTAGGCAAATGGTGCGATATGAACATTTGTCTTTAACTTCTTTAACTTCTTTAACTTCCATAATTAACGTCTCTAACTACTTTTAACTTCTTTAATTCCCTAAGATTAAACGAATAAGCATTGCGAATGCTTGGTTGGTGCTGCGGTCGATGTTCTGCTGTCTCCTGTTGGCGCCGAACTGCAGCAGCTTGGCTTCGGTATGAGTGGCGTCGGCGACGGCAATCCAAACCGTGCCTACGGGCTTTTCCTTTGTGCCGCCGTCGGGACCTGCGATGCCGGTGGTGGCTATGGCGAGGTCGGCACCGAGGCGCTGGCGCACGCCTTCCGCCATCTCGCGGACCGTCTCCTCGCTCACGGCGCCGTGGGCCTCCAAGGTGCTGTGCTTCACGCCAAGGACGCTCTCTTTCACCTCGTTGCTGTAGGCCACCACACCGCCTTTGAAGTAGGCTGATGCACCGGCCTGAGCGGTGAGCAGACGGGCTATATTACCGCCGGTGCAGCTCTCGGCGGTGGCCAGCGTCAGGCCACGCTCCGTGAGGGTCTTGTGCACCAGTTCGTCCAACGTCTCGCAGTCCTCGCCGACGATATATTGCCCGGCAAGGTCGTACAGACCTTTTAGTATCGAAGGGTCGTAGTTGCCGTGTACGGTCAGTCGCAGCTTGGTGAGGCCGGCCACAGGCAGATAGGCCAGTTTGACGTTCTCCGGCAGCGACAGTTCCCACGGCTCGATAAGGTCGCTGAGGAAACTCTCGCCGATGCCCTGTGTCAGGATGTTCTTGGTGATGATGATGCCGGTCTTGAAGGTCTCCTGCAGTTTCGGTATCACACGGTTGCGCATGAGCCATTCCATCTCGAAAGGCACGCCGGGCAGCGACACCAGCACCTTCCCCTCACGGGCAAACCACATGCATGGGGCGGTGCCAAGGTCGTTGTTAAGCACCTCGCAGCAGCGCGGCACGAGGGCTTGGGCGCGGTTGACGGGCGTAAGCTCGTAGCCGCGGCTCTCGAAGATACGTCTCACGTTGTCCAGAGCCACCTGGCTCTCCACCAGCTCGCTGTCGAAATATTCGCACAGCAGCTTCTTGGTGATGTCGTCCTTGGTGGGTCCGAGTCCACCGGTGACCAGCACGGCGTCGCTGTCGCGCAAAGCCTCGTCGACGGCCACCCAGATATCGTTATAGACGTCGCCCACCACAAGGGTCTTGCTGACGTCCATGCCCGCCGCGGTGAGCATTCGGCTCATCGTCGAGGCGTTGGTGTTGACGACCTGCCCTATGAGCAGTTCGTCGCCTATGTTGATGATTGTTACGTTCATATTATCTTTAGTAGTTAAGGAGTCAGTAGTTAAGTAGTTAAGGCAATACCGCAGGTACGGCCACCGTCTTACTGTTTGCCCATTGTTGGTTTCTTGTCGTATTCGGCGTAAGAGAATTCCAAGCTGCTTTTCTCGTCGGTCATGCGCTCGGTCTCGTTTACTTTGGTGAACTCCGAGAGGTCTATGACAGGGAAGAAGGTGTCGGCCTCGGGGAATTCCTTGTGCACCCAGGTGATGTAGAGATGGTCGACCCACGGCATCAGCATGTTGTAGATACGGCCGCCGCCGATGATGAACACCTCCTCGTCGCAGTCGCGCAGTATATCGAACAAGCCGTTCACCGAGCGCACCACCTCGGCCCCTTCGGGGGCAAAGTCCTCGCTTTGCGAGAAGACGATATTGCGACGTCCGACGAGCGGCCGCTTGGGAAGGCTCTCCCAGGTGCGGCGGCCCATCACGACGGGATGACCCATGGTGAGTGCCTTGAAACGTTTGAGGTCGCCGCTGAGGTGCCACGGCATGTCACCATTCAGTCCGATGGCGCGGTTCTCAGCCTGCGCCACTATGATGCTTAGCATGGGTTTCTTGTTTATGTTGATCATATTTTTCTTTTTTGGGGAGATAAAGAAGTTAAAGGAAGTTATCGCGCTTCGCGCTAGAAGTTAAAGACAATACTTTCTGTAGGCAAAATTGCGAAATGAACATTTGTCTTTAACTTCTTTAACTTCTCTAACTTCTTTAACTTCTCTGATTCAATTTCCATTAAAAACTTTTGTCGCTCGTTCAAATATGCCGCCGCACCAAGCCAGCGCGAGGCCGTAGTTGCTCACCGGCACGCCGGCCTCCAGGGCTGGCAGCAGACGGGACTTGACCTGCTGGGCAGTGATGACGCAGCCGCCGCATTGTATCACCAATTTATAATGATGATTGAGGAATGAGGAATGAGGAATTGTGTCGCCGCCGGCGAGGATGTCGAACTCAAGCTCCTTGCCGGTGGCTTTCTTGAGTGCGGCGGGCAGCTTCACGCGGCCAATGTCTTCGCAGGTGACGTTGTGTGTGCAGCTCTCGAGCAGCAGCACGCGGTCGCCGTCCTTCAGGTCGCCAATCTTGCGGGTTCCTTCAAGGTATTCGGTGAAAAGTCCTTTCTGTCGGGCCAGCACCACACTGAACGAGGTGAGCGGCACCTCCTCCGGCACCACCGATGCAACCTGCTTGAATGCCTGACTGTCGGTGACCACCAGCGCAGGCGGCTCCTTCAGCGCCGATAGTGTTGAAGGCAACTCGTCAGGTTGGCAGAAGAAAGCTTGTGCGTGGATGTCCATCAGGTCGCGCAGCACCTGCACCTGCGGCAGTATCATGCGTCCTTCGGGAGCCGACGAGTCGATGGGTGTCACCAGCACCACCGTGTCACCTTGATGTATAATGTCGCCCAGCAACGAACGTCCGCGGTAGGCGCTCTCTGGCAGGGCCTCTTTTATCTGTGCTATCAGCAGGTCTTTGTCTATGGGTGCGGCCTTGGTTAGCACCTTCAGCAGCGGCGTGCCGTGCTCCGTGCACCAGCGCTCCACCTTCTTTTCTGGCTCGTCGTAGCTACCTTCGGTATAGAGCAGCAGCGCCAGGTCCACCTCAGCCAATGCCGCCATGCTCTTCTCCACGCGCAGGGCACCCAGCTCGCCCTCGTCGTCGATGCCGGCGGTGTCGATGAGCACAACGGGGCCTATGCCGCCGATCTCCATGCTCTTGCGCACGGGGTCGGTGGTGGTACCGGCGGTGTCGCTCACGATGGCTATCTGCTGGCCGGTCAGCCAGTTGATCATCGTGCTCTTGCCCACGTTGCGGCGGCCGAAAAAGCCGATACGCGGCTTCAGTTCATTCCCTTTTTTGCTCACTATGCTAATTCTTTATAAAGGTGTTATTCGCTGTGTTTATTTTTTTTTCAAGGTGCTCATGGGCATACCACGCGACCTTCGGTTCATGCTGCAAAAATACAAATTAAATCGCACACGCGCGCAGAAAGTTTTCAACCTTGTGGGGAAAAAGTCGTATCTTTGCTGTCGGATATGAAGAGAATAATTGCTATAATAAGTTTGCTGATAGTCTGTTGTGCCGCTGTAGCACAGGAAAACGGTGCCACTCTGAAGCCCAACTACCGCAAGATCGCCCGTGTGGTGAAGTCGCCGTCGAGTCCTTTTTTCCTCGACTCGCTCCAGGCTCGCTTCGACCGCTGCGACACTTCGTTGACGGTCGACGACCTGCGATGCCTTTACTTCGGTGGCGGCGATGTGTCGTTGCGCGCCGCATGGCAACGCTATCATCTGCTGTTCAGCCGTTTCGGTCACCGCGGCAAGGCCAACGACGCCTGGTGGCAGTATCAGATGCTGCTCACGGCGGTGTGGAGCACCGGCGACGGCTCGAAGCAAAGCCCTCTGCATGTCCGTTCGCGAGACGATGCCGAGCAGGCCGCCACGGGCTACGACACCGTGCTGTGGTTCAAGATAAAAGGCCAGCGCAAATTCCAGCAGAGCGCCAGATAGTGCCGTCTTGGGCAGACATTCCTTTGCGACAGGGGACCATTCCATCGTCTTTTTTTCGGTCAAAAAATACGAAATGTTAAAACCCGTGTTAAAAATCTTTAAAAATTAAGGAATTTTAACGCTTTTCGACCTCATTTTTCACCCAAAACGAGGGAAAAACATGACGAAAATACTGGGAAAAAAGGCCTCAAAATGGACCTATCTTACATAATACCAGAACACTAGTTATTTTCTAAATATATAAACCGTTGATTGTCAGGAGTAAAGGCGCATCCCCTCCGTATCAACTCCGTATCATGTCCGTATCACCTCCGTATCCCCTCCGACGGGCGACGGAGAAGATACGGTGCAGAAACGCATCTGCCACGCCTCTCGAGCGCCCCTGTCGCCCTGTTGCATCGCCGTGTCATCGGGTTGTTTGTCAGGTTGGTTGTATGCCTGTATTAACTATTATCGTTGTTGCTCGAGACTGTCGAGCCTCTTTTCGAGGTATTCGTTGTAGAGTTCGAGGTCAGAGAGTTGAAATTCGAGTGAATCGTTGCGGGCTTCCAATTCCTCTGCATAGGACACAACAGCATCGTATTCTACACGAGATACAATGTTGTTGTCGCAGGCGGAGAGCATCATTAGCGATATTGGTAGGAGGTTGAGGAGACGTTTCATAGTGTTAGAATTTTATCGTTGTGTCGCCGCCCTGCTGCTTGTCCCAGAAGTTGTCCGTGCTGTCGGCTGTCCACGTTGGGTGAGAATCGAAGTCCTCAAACGTCTGCTGGTCGGAAGACTTGTCGCAGGAGACGCAAAGCAGCGCGAGAATCACGAGTGTCAGTATTTGGTATTTATTTAACATGTTTCTACTCTGCTTCTAATCCATTTACAAATTGCGTCATATCAATATTTTGAATATTCTTTTTGATATAATTGATTGATTCTTCCCGCTCCATTGTTAAAAGGGGATGGTCGAAATATTCAAATTCCTCTTTCATTACTTGCGCCAGTTCGTAGACCCAGTATGTACCACTCATTTGGATTACGTGAGCTCCGATTCTTCTCGCAATGTTCATCACGTTACTATCTCCTATTTTATCAATAAGCACAACAGTTACGGCATAAATTCGTCTGTCGCCTCTTTCTGCTACTCGCTCATATCTACTAAGTTTGTCTGCCGGTATTTCCGAATTACCTTGCCCAATAAAACCAATGTCAAATCTTACTCCAAACCAAGCTCTTACCAACAACGTTGCATCACATTCTCTTTTTTCTTCATCGGTTTGGGATAACCAGTAAACCATATTTTTCTTAGATGTGTCATTTTTGTCGATAAGGGTAGCTCCCATTAGCGATAAAACAGAACCCAAAACAAGTTTCTCAAAGAATTTACCGTACATAGATTTTTCTGACCCTCGAATAGTCAGCGTTTGCGCACCCATCCCCAGCAAACAGCGCAAAAGTGATGGCCACTTCATAAGATAATCTATGCCATTATTGGTAAAGCGAACGTCTATATTACCGTAAATATTGGTAACCAGTTGGGATATTTCTTTTAGATTTGAATCCAAAGAGTCAAGATATTTTTCAAATCCCTCTTCATCACGAACAACATTTTGGATACTTTTCCCAGTTAGCCCTAGAAACCAGTAAAGATAGCTTTTTATGTTTGTTTTAATTCTCGGGGTAGACAACTCGGCTTTGACGATATGAGAAATATTATCTTGGAAATCATCAATTGAGTTCAAGGCTTTTAGATACGTCATAAGAAGAGACGCATTCATCAGCAGAATTCTTCTTTGTGTTAATCCTTCTGTAAGATGTCGAAAGTTACCACCACACAAAATTGACTCTACTACATTGGCAATAATATCCTTTCCAAGTCGGTCAATTAGATCTTGAGCACTGTACTTTACAAGTTTTATACTTGATTCTGGGATAAATTCTCTTACGGTAGCCATTCCGCAATGATTTAATGTAAATTAATCCAATTTATATCCAAATTCTCGCCATTGCTATTTTTTGAGAGAGAATTTCTCAGCAATTTGGCATATTCTTCTTCTTTTTCGAATATAGCAAAGCGTCTGTTTAAGTTAATCGCTGCTTTTGCCGTTGTCCCTGTCCCTCCAAAAGGATCTAACACCACATCACCTTTGAAAGAATAATATTTAATAACCTTCTCTGCCAGTTCTATCGGGAAAATAGCAGGGTGCTCTTTACAATGAGCTGGAGTAATTTTCCATACGTTGGTCGTTTCATACCCGTCTTCAATTTTTGAATCAAGCACTGCTTGCTGATCAGGATGCTTACGAATTAGCCAATCTATGAGTTTGTCCGTTTTTTTACGGTAAACCAATACATATTCTGTGACTGGAACTGGTTTGTATTGCAGTGGATTTCTATCAGCAGCGAAACGACGGCCTCTCCCCGTGGCCCAGCCTGCTCCTTCGGGCTTCATCCAAATAATGTCATCAACGAATTCGAATCCTTCTTCAATAAACAATCGATGAAAGTCAAATGGAACGGCAATTCTACGAGAAGCTTCACTTCTACTTGCTCTACGTATCAATACTGGGGACACATTCAATACAAAAAATCTTCCCTCGTTCAAAACTCGAAATGTCTCATGAATAATGCGTTTCATCTTGAGAAGGTACTCTTCGTATGATAAGTACTCAGCATATTCAGGTTTAGCATTATAGTAAGGGGGCGATGTAAAAACAAGGTCGATACTGCCATTTGGCAAATCTCTGAGTAGTTCTTCAGAATCACCTATGCCAACAGTGTTTCTTAATGTTGACATTTTGGGCAGATCTGATTTTTTTGTTGATTTTCTTGTTACCTCGCTTCTTCCAAGCAGACGGTTTTCAAGGATTTCTTTTGCTGTAGTTTTACCATAATCGATGAGTGTTGTAATTGCGTCAATTACTATTTCTCCTACAGTAATACCGTCTTTTGATTTTAGAGGTATACGCCATATGTTAAACCTATCATCAATTTCTGGTAGTCCAAAAACCACAGCTTTTTCAAGTTCGATTTCTTTCAGATAATCTAAACTTATACTCTTCGCCTCTTTAGCAGTTTGAACGCGATAACTATTCCTAACTATTTTTTTGTTTTGTCTGGCCATGTTAAATAGTCCGTAAAAAAAAGAACCGCGAGCTTCTTGATTGAAGTCGAGGTTCTGGACTACCTATCATCACCAACAAGAAAGCTCACGGTATCTTCCGCGAGCGTTCCTTGCTTTCTAGAGTGATGATAGCGAAATTGTCCAGATTCCGACTTCACATAGAAAAGCAAAAACGCTTCTAAATTATGTAATTATAATTATTATTCTTTAATCTGTTGTCTATTGTTGTTTTTGTTGTTTTTTCAATTCATTTTTCGACTGCAAAGATACGCATTTTTTCTGAAACGGCAAGAAACTTTTACAGGTCCGGGTAGAAGGATAGTATTAATCTACCTATACCCCCATCAGACCGATATGAAATCAGTATAGCTTTCAGGGTTAATTACGTTGCAAATATACAAACTTTTTCGAATTTAACCGCCAAATTTATACTAATTTTGGCGATTTGCATACTATTCTTGGCTTAGCGCAGCTCCACAACAGTGATGCCTGCACCGCCCAGCTCGAGTTTCTCGGGATGGAAGGTTCGGACATCGCGTGAGGCTTTCAGCTCCTGTTGTATGATTTGCATCAGTATACCGTAGCCTTTGCCATGCAGGATGCGCACTTCCTTCTCACTGAGCAGCAGGGCGGTGTCTAAGAACTGGTGCAACTCGTTGATGGCCTCCTCGGCACGGTGGCCGCGCAGGTCGAGGGTGGGGTTGAAGTGGGCGCGCTTCTCGTTCATGTCGTCGTAGATGCCACGGCTGACACTCACGGCTTTGCGGTCGGTGGGAATCTTCTGCTTGGCGGTGCCCTGCAGGCGGCTGAGCGGTATGGTCATGCGGACGCTGTTGCTCTCCACCACGGCTTTCTTGCCTTTGATTTCCACTACCTCGCCGAAGGTCTCCTCGCCGTCGATGCGGACGATGCTGCCTACCAGAATTGGCATTTCTTTATCTCTAACCGAATTATCCGAATTAATCCGAACTTGGCTTTTTCGGGTTCTTTCGGATTGTTCAGTTAGAGCTTTAGTGTTCTGTTCTGTCGCTTCGGAAAGTGCTTCGCGGGCTTTGCGGGTGGCTTCTTTCTCGGCTTTGGCTGACTTGATGTCGCTGATGGTGCGTTCCACAGTGCGGTTGGCGTCGGTGAGTATCTGCTGTGCCTCGCGGCGGGCCGAGCCGATGATCTCGTGGCGGCGCGACTGCAGGTTGTCGTTCAAGCGCTGGTACTTCTGTGTCACCTCGTTGAGGAATTCGTCGGCCACGCGCAGCTCCTCTTTCTGGCGTGCAATCTCTTTCTTGTCGAGCTCTAACTGCTGCAGCTGGTGTTCGAAGTTGAGCTGTTCGCGGCCCACCAGTTCGCCGGCTTTGTCGAGCACCTCTTTTGGAAAGCCGATGCTCTCGGCTATCTCGAAGGCGAAGCTGGAGCCGGGGTGGCCTATGGCCAGCTGGTAGAGGGGCCGCATGGCTTCGGTGTCGAACAGCATGGCGCCGTTGACGATGCACGGCAGACGGTCGGCCAGCAGCTTGAGGTCGGCGAAGTGTGTGGTGACGACGCCGAAGGCTCCTTTGTCGTATAGCTCGTCCAACACTGCTTCGGCAATGGCGCAACCCGAGCGGGGTTCGGTTCCGCCGCCCAGCTCGTCGAGGAGGAAGAGTGTGCTGTCGTCGGCCGATGCCAGGAGGGCTTTCATGTTCTGCAGGTGCGACGTGTAGGTGGAGAGGTCGTTGTCGATGCTCTGCTGATCGCCGATGTCGATGAATATGCTGCCGAAGAGGCCGCACTCCGAGGTGGGACGCAGCGGCACCGGCATGCCGCACTGCAGCATGTATTGTATCAGTCCTACGGCTTTGAGCAGCACCGACTTGCCGCCGGCGTTGGGACCGGAGATGATGAGGATTCTGGAACTATTACAGGATAGGGTTAGGTTAAACGGCACCACGTCGTCTTTCTTCTGCAGGTAGAGTATGGGGTGGCGGGCGTCGAGCCATTCGATACGTGGTTCGGGGTGCATGGTGGGTACCGATGCGTTGAGTTCCACCGCCACACGGGCTTTAGCGCGCAGGAAGTCGATGTAGGCAAGGAAACGGTAAGCTTCTTCAAGTTGTGGTAGAAGAGGTCGCAGGCGGTCGCTGAAAGCCAATAGTATGCGTTGTATCTCATGGCGCTCATCGAAGTCCAGTTCGCGCAGGTCGTTGCCGAGCTCCACCACCTCGGCAGGTTCGACGAAGGCGGTGAGGCGAGTGGCACTCTCGTCTTGTATGAGACCTTTTATCTTACGGCGGTGGGTGGTGAGCAGCGGTATGACGGGGCGGCCGTCGCGGATGGTCACTTCGGCACCTTCAGGGGCCCAGCCTTCGCGTTTGGCGCGGGCCAAGGTGCTGCTTACTTGGGCGTCGACCTCGGCGGCCTTGCGGGCTTTGGTGCGCCGTATCTCGGCAAGGGCGGGGGAGGCATTGTCGTAGAGTTCGCCGTGGTCATCGATGAGTTTGCCCAGCAGCGAGTTGATGACGTTGAGTTGCGAGCTTTTGCCGCCGTAGCCGAGCTCTACCTCGATGGCGAGGTTGCGCAGGGCGGCATATTGTATCTTGTCCTCGGAGGTGAGGAAGTGGTAGCATTCGCGAATGGTGCGTAGCGAGAGCTTGAGGTCGAAGAGAGCTTCGAGTGGTATGAAGGTGTTGCCCACACGCAGGTGGACGAGGGTGGGTGTGAGGTCGATGAAGTCTTGCTGGGGGAATTCGCTCTCCATCAGTACAATCTGACGCATCTCCTCGGTGAGCTGCAGCTCGTGGCAGAGCGATTCATAGTCGGTCGTGTATGACATGTTGTCGGCCATGAGTGCAGCCAATTCGTTGGTGCACTGCTCTTTGACCATTTGACGGATGCGGTCGAATCCCAGTTTCTGTTCTATATTTTTCATTAAGGAGTCAAGGAGACAGGAGTCTGGAAATTATATTCTATTTTTTATTTGTCGAAGTCGAGATATAGTGGCCATTTCTCACGGAACCTGTCAAGTTTTTCCTTGTCGAGGGTGACGGTGACGAGCTGGTCGGTACCGGCTTCGGCTTCCGCCAGAGGGAAGCCTTTGTAGTCGATAAGGGCGCTATTGCCGGTGTAGTTGCCACCCACGCCGTCGGTGCCGCTACGATTGCAGCCCAGCACGTAGCAGAGGTTCTCGATGGCGCGGGCTTTGATAAGTGTTGTCCAGGCCTCATGGCGGCTGCCCGGCCAGTTGGCGCAGACGAGCAGCATGTCGTAATCCATATTATCGTTGCGCAGCCATTTTGGGAAGCGCAGGTCGTAGCAGACGGCGGGTTTTATCTTCCAGCCTTTGTATTCGAACACCTTGCGTTCGGTACCACGGCTGATAATGTCGTATTCGCCGCTGACGCGGAAGGTGTGGGCCTTGTCGTAGTAGCCGAACGAACCATTGGGGTAGACCCAGTGCAACCTGTTGAAACACTTGTCGCCCTCACGTACAATCCAAGTGCCGACGAAGAGAAAGTTGTGCTTGGAAGCCATTTGTTGTGCCCAGCGCAACGTGGGTCCCAGAGGCTTTTCGGCCAGCGAGGCCATGTGGTCGCCGAAGCCGGTGGTGAAGGTCTCGGGAACGACGAAAAGGTCTGTGCTTTGAGGCACAAGGGATAAGCAGTCCTCCACGGCGCGTCGGTTGGCTTCGGCGTCGCCCCAGATGATATCTTGCTGGTAGAAGGTGATGGTCAAGTCGTTCATGGGTGGATGCAGGATTCGAGGTCTTTCTGTAGCTGGGCGAGCAAGGCTTCCGGGGAGTCGAAATGCACGATGTCGCGCATCCGGTAGCGCAGTTCTACTTCGATATCGTGGCCGTAGAGGTCGCCGTCGAAGTCTCTCAGATGCACTTCGAGAAGTGGTTTCTCTATTCCGAAAGTGGGTGCGGCGCCGAGATTGGCCATACCGTAGCATATCATGGGCTCGCATAAATCGGCCGTCACGCAGACGGAGTATACGCCTTCTTTGGGCAGCATCTTGCGGGTGCTCTCCAGCGACACGTTGGCGGTGGGGAATCCCAAAGTGTGGCCCACTCCGCGACCGTGCACCACGCGACCCTCGATGCGGTAGGGGTGGCCCAGCAGATTTTGTGTGGCAACAACATCGCCGGCCAACAGTGCCTGTCGGATACGCGACGAACTGATGGGTTCGCCGTCGACAAGGTAGGGTTCGCCGCGATGGAGCGTGAATCCCAGCTCGCCGGCCAGTTGGGGCAGACGGTCGAAGTCGTCGTTCTGCTTCGAGCCGAAACGGGAGTCATAGCCCAGCAGCAGGCTTCGCATATTCAACTTGTTATACAGTTGTTGTGCCATCTGGCAGGCGGAGAGTTGCGAAACCTCTTTGGTGAATGGCAACACGGCGACATACTTCACGCCGGCGTCGAAGAGCAGGCTCAGGTGTTCGTCGGGGTCGTCGAGCCAGTATTCGCTGTCGCGGCGCCCGAGCACAAAGGATGGATGCGACGTCAGCGTCACCGCCAAGGGCGCGAGGTGTGGTTCGAGTGAGGAAAGTTGTTCGAGCAGATGCCGGTGGCCGCGGTGTACGCCGTCGAAGACGCCGACGGTGATGGCGGTGTCTTCGCGTATGGCATCTATGGGACCGTTTATATCGTAGAGTTGGAAGTTCATTTCAGTCGGAAGGTGGGTTTGAAGAGAATCGAGCAGCCGAAAGAATACTGCATGCGGTGTTCGTCGGGATAGTAGTAGCCAGATGCCTCGAGCCTGAGCATGCAGGGTTGGTGCCCCGAAGTCCAGATGTGCGAGGCTTTGGCGATTAGCACCTGAGTGCGGTCGAAGGTTAGGGTAGGGGTAAGCGCCGAGAGGTTGCTGAAAAGCCAGCTGCCCATCAGCGGTACGAAGTCCTTGCCGTACCAGTAGCTCAATGTTACTTGTGTTTCCGACCTTTCTCGTGGAAAGCGCATGTTCAGCTCTGGATAGACACCCCAGCCCGATGTGAACGGAATCGCGGTGTTGCCGCGCTGGTTGTACCACATCATGCGGCAGCTGAGGTCGAAGTAGACGTTACCTGCATCATAGAATGCGCCCAAGCCTGTGGAGAGGTTGAAGTTGTTGTTAATCCGGTGGCTGACCGCCATGTTCTGCCCGCCTTCGTGTTGGCCGATGGCGTGGAATGGAAGGTATAGTTGCACGTCGCCCAGATATGTTTGCAATCTGCCCGACAAACCAGCCGTGAAGCGCTCGGGTACTATGCTTTGGTTCCAGATATATTCGCGCCAGTCGACCCAGAGATCGACATCAGCGTGACCGCCCTCGTAGGTTAGCTCCACACCCGCTTCGGGGTTGGCCACATAGAGCAGGTCGGGGTTGTAGAGCGGCAGTGGCAGCTTGTGTGTGCTGTTGCCCAAGCTTCCGAGGGTGAGTTGCAGATGTTCGTTGAAAGTTATCTTCGCCTGTAGCCAGGGCAGCAGGTGGAGGCGGTTGGTGCTGTCGGTGTTCGCCGGCCAGGGATTGTTGCTCAGCAGGGTGGGGTAGTTGCGCGCTCCCCACAGGTGCAGCCAATGGAAGCCCCCCTCGAGTGTGAAACCTTTCCCCCACAACAGTTCATGATTCTTCCACAGCACCAGTCGCGGCCTCAGCACAAAGCCCGGCAGGGTGTAGCCGCTGATGCGGTTGCCGAAGTATTCGTTGTCGATGAAGAACACCTGTCCGTCGATGTCGAGCGAAAGCCAACTGAAGACGGTGGTATCTACGTGGTCGGGCGCGTAGGGTGGGGGAGTGGCTGTTGCTGCAATGGGTTGGATGGGGTCAATGGGTTGAATGGGTTTGGCTTGGACGTTGCCCATCAAACCCATTAAGCCCAATAAACCTATCAAACCCAGCGTTTTCTTCATTTGCCGAGGGCGTTGATGACAGCCTCCTCGATGGCGGTGCCGCGCAGGTCGCGGGCCAGGATGGTGCCGTCGGGGCCGATAAGCATAATCTGCGGAATACCCATCACACCGTAGGTGTCGGTGGCGGTGCGGGTGCTGTCGACCAGCTGGGGATAGGTGATTCCGAGGTCGGCCATTGCCTTCTCGTGGGCAGCCTTACGGGCTTCGGCATCGCCGCGTTCCCACACGTTGAGGCCTACGATGACGAGGCCTTTGTTCTGGTATTTCTTCCACATCGGCACCAGGTTGTCCTTGATTTCAGCCCGGCAGGGACCGCACCACGAGGCCCAGAAATCGACCAGTGCCA
>JAEEGL011232769.1_pt1 | contig 15669 bp, 9 predicted proteins | sample 9134231 | NCBI WGS metagenome assembly JAEEGL01 (sample SAMN16246548, study PRJNA631951) | gut metagenome | biome: gut microbiome; feature: rumen; material: fiber-attached | host: Bos | place: Iran: Karaj | collected 2018-10
CCTCACTGGCAGAAATAAGTATAGACAATGAGGCTCTGGAATTATATTTTAATATCAGGGCATTCCTCGATACATATGAAACAGAAGATGAACACTATGTAAATTACAGTGAACTGGACGAAAAGGGCAGGCTCAGGATAAAGCTTTTTAATGTGAATCCGGCCCGTAAGTTAAGGGAATGCACCGACAGGGCAAGGAGCAGCATCTTTTTCTCTGCAACCTTGCTTCCGGTGACATATTACATGGATCTTATCAGCGGTGACAGGGAAGACTATACGATCTATGCCAGTTCTTCCTTCGATAATTCCAGGAGGGGCGTATTTGTTTCAAAGGATGTCAGTTCTAAATATACCAGGCGTTCCGACAGTGAATATCAGCGTATCGCTGCAGAGATATATGAAATAACAAGTGTGAGGAAAGGGAATTATATGGTGTTTTTCCCTTCCTACAAGTTCCTCAGGGAGGTTACGGAAAAGTATCTTAATTCCTTTGAAAATGAAGAACAGGAGATCCTTATTCAGGAAAGATATATGGATGAGGAAAGCCGCGGGGAATTCCTTGATCATTTTGAAAGCTCGGATAAGCTCCTTGCTTTCTGTGTTGCCGGAGGGATTTTTGCGGAAGGCATAGATCTCCGGGAGGAAAGACTTATCGGAGCGGTAATAGTGGGTACAGCGCTGCCCCTGGTTTCTTTTGAAAGATCCATACTTAAGGAATACTTCGATGAAATGGAGCTTGACGGTTTTGACTATGCATACCGCTATCCCGGAATGAATAAGGTGCTGCAGGCAGCTGGCAGGGTGATCAGAACCGAAAGTGATTTGGGGATAGTAGCGCTGCTTGACGAGCGTTTTACGACGAGAGGCTACAGCAGGCTTTTCCCCAGGGAATGGGATAATGTAAAAGAGATAGAATTATCCACGGCAGCTGAGGAAGTGGAATTATTCTGGAATGATCATAAACAGCAATAGGATAACGAATGGGAAAGGCAGTCAGGAGGTATTGAAATGTGGGCAGATGAAGCGGTTTTTTATCAGATCTATCCTTTGGGATTATGCGGAGCACCTTTTGAGAATCCGGGAGGATTTGTGGATTCACCGGAAAAAGTGGATGAAAAATTAAGACAGCACAGCATTCTTAAAATAATGGATTTTATCCCGCACATCAGTAAACTGGGATGTAATGCCGTGTATTTTTCACCTCTTTTTGAATCGGATACCCACGGCTATAACACCCGTGATTATTCGAAGATCGACCTTAGGCTGGGCACAAATAAGGATTTTAAGAAGGTCTGTGATGCCCTGCATAAGAAGGGGATAAAAGTTATTCTGGACGGGGTATTTAACCATGTTGGACGGGGTTTTTACCAGTTCAGGGATGTGCTGAAAAGGAGATGGGATTCCCCTTATAAGGACTGGTTCCACATAAGCTTTGACGGAAATTCCGCTTATAACGACGGTCTCTGGTATGAGGGATGGGAAGGAAATTACGATCTTGTAAAACTGAATCTAAAAAATGAGGAAGTGATCCAACACATATTCAATGCGGTTAAGGGCTGGGTAGAGGAATTTGATATTGACGGGCTGAGGCTGGATGTGGCCTACTGCCTGGACCGGGATTTCCTAAAGCGCTTAAGGGCTTTCACGGACACTCTGAAGCCGGATTTTTTCCTGGTGGGAGAGATACTGGGCGGTGATTATAAGACCATAATGAATGATGAGATGTGTCATTCGGCAACTAATTATGAGTGTTATAAAGGACTTCACAGCTCCTTTAACAGTATGAATCTCTTCGAGATAATCCATTCTCTTTTAAGGCAGTTCGGGTCTGAGGCCTGGTGCCTGTACAGGGGAAAGAACCTGCTGTCATTTGTGGACAATCATGATGTTACCCGGGTGGCCAGCATACTGAAGAATCCGGAGCATCTGAAACTCATATATACCCTGATGTTCGGTATGCCGGGAATCCCCATTATCTACTACGGAAGCGAATGGGGATTCAAGGCCGATAAGAGCGAGGGAGATCCCGCTCTGCGCCCTGAATTTGAAAAGCCGGAATGGAATGATCTCACTTCCCATATAGCGGCTCTTGCAGCAGCTGAGAAGAGATCAAAGGCTCTGCAGTACGGAGATTTCAAGAGCCTGGTGCTGACCAACAGGCAGTGTGTTTTTGAAAGAGAGTGCGGAGAAGGCAGAGTACTTGTGGCGATAAATGCCGATGAAAATGAGTACAGGGCTGATTTTAATGCCAGAGCCGGAAGGGCAAAGGATCTGATAACAGGCGATACCATTGATTTTGGCGGTGGCTTAAGGATGCCCGGATACTCGGGAATGATCCTGGAGCCCTATTAAATATTGAATCTGTATGATTAAAATTACTATGAGCCATGACGGCTTTATAAATGATGTCCAGCCTCTGGTCAGGGCTTTTTTCCCCGGAGAGGAGACAGGCGCAGAATATCCTGAAATATATGGAAAATCCGGAGAATTTGGCATTAGTGTCAGCAGGGAAGGAGAGGAGGTAGCTTCCTTTTTTATTCCGGATACTTATGCGGCAGACAGGCTTGGGATGAAGAATGTCCTTAAATGCAGGCTGTACAGGGAACTAAATGAATACTCCGGTATTTCACTTCCCTGGGGGACACTTACAGGTATCAGGCCTGTGCGTCTTGCGATAAACCACATAAAGGAAGGGTTTTCCGGTGAGGAGACGGTAAGATGGATGGAGAAATACTATCTCGCCAGTCACGAAAAGTCCTCTCTTGCCGTGGATATTGCTGTTAAGGAGCTTGGTATCATAGATAAGGTTAATAAACAGGATAGCTACAGCCTCTATATCGGCATTCCCTTCTGTCCCACCACCTGTCTGTACTGCTCATTTACATCAAATGCCATCTCAAGATGGAAGGACAGGGTGCCGGAGTACTTATCCTGTGTGGAAAGGGAATTAAAAGAGGTTTCCGGGCTGTTTCAGGGCAGGAGTCTTATCAGCATATATATCGGGGGAGGTACACCCACCACCCTTGCTGCAGAGGATCTGAAAAAGCTTTTCGATATGATCGCAAGGTATTTTGACCTTAAGGATCTTAAGGAGTTTACGGTGGAAGCCGGGCGCCCGGATTCCATCACTCCTGAGAAGCTTAGGATATTAAGGGAAAACGGGGCAGACCGGATTTCCGTGAATCCCCAGACCATGAATGAGGAGACCTTGAAAATCATAGGACGGAGACACAGTGTGAGCGACACGGTCAGAGCCTTTAATGAGGCCAGGGACGCAGGATTTGACAATATCAATATGGACATTATCCTGGGGCTTCCGGGAGAGGGAGAAAGAGAAGTAAAACATACCCTTTCGGAAATAAGCCGCCTGAAACCGGACGATCTCACGGTACACAGCCTTGCTGTAAAGAAGGGGTCAAGGCTTAAGGAAGAGATGGAAAAGTACGGCTGCGGCGCCCTTAATAATACTGATTCCCTGATGAGGATCGCTGAAGACGGAGCCAGGGGGATGGGGCTTGAACCTTATTATCTCTACAGACAGAAGAATATGTCGGGAAATTTTGAAAATACAGGATGGGCAAGACCCGGCAAAGAAGGGATCTACAATATTCTTATGATGGAGGAAGTCCATTCCATACCCGCTGTAGGAGCCGGAACGGTGTCGAAATCAGTTTTTTCCGGGGATAACATCAGAAGAGCGGGGGAGCCGAAGGACGTAAATCAATATATTTCGAGGATAGATGAACTGATCTCTAAAAAAATAGAACTATTTATAGGGTGATCATATGTTTCTGGGAGCAAAAAAGCATATATTATCAAATGTTCTTTTGATATCGGCTCTTATCAGTATTGCAGCCGGTCTGCTGTCCTTATTAAGCAGGCTTCTTATTAAGGTGCCGATGTTTGATCCTGTTATGACGAACGGTACCATCTGGTTTATTTCCGGGGCGCTTTCCGTTCTTCAGATCATTCTTACGGCTGTGGTTTTTATTCATCACTGGAAGATGATAGTAAGATTAATAAATCTGGTTCCTGAGGAGGAAAGGAAGCAGATGGGACAGCTGCAGGAGGAATATTTGGGAAAAAGACTGCCGTCACTTACAGCAGAGGAGGTGAAAAAGCTTCTGGAGATCTGGGGGGTTATCCTTATCGGAGCCCAGTCGGTATATCAGATCTCTTCAGGCCTTTACAGAAGATTTATAGAAGAACTGTCTCTCGTAATGATGGGAAATATCACCGCCTTTACCATGATATATAACAGCACCCACGGTTTCAAATATCTGGGGATGATGATAGCCATCATACTGGGTATCCTGATAACTGCGATTTTTTTAAATGACAGAACCCTGAAAATAAGCAGTCTGATCCTGTCTCTGGGTTTCTTAGTCCTGTTTGGTATGATGGGGATGCAGACCCTGACGGTTTTCGGGCATTATATAGGGATAGTATGGACTTCGATCCTTTTTCATTTGGTGGATATGGTTGGGTTAATTCTGCTTGCGTTCTACTTAAGGAGAAGATACTCCGGAGTTTAAAAAAGTTCTTGCAATTATGTTGCTATTCTGATATTATACTCACGTTGCGGCTTTTCAGCCGGGTTCTATTTTGTTTGTAAGGAGGTGTATTATGGCAAAGTGTGCAGTTTGCGGTAAGAGTGTTCTTTTCGGCAATAACGTAAGCCATTCACATAGAAGGTCTAACCGTATAATAAAGTCCAATATCAGGCGTGTGAAGTGCAAGGTCAATGGAGTTCCCAAGAGGCTCTATGTTTGCAGCCGCTGCCTTCGTTCAGGAGCTGTTGAAAGAGCCTGACAGGTATATTTTCGATCATTCAGAGAGCATCGCATTATGCGGTGTTCTTTTTTTGCAAGTTTAAGCGAAAAGGGGTATACTGTTTTTCAATGAAATCAGGAAATTCATTTTAAAGAAGGGAGCGGCATTATTGCATGAAAGGACGTTTCAGTACCGAGCTCGGAAATATCAGCATAGATAATGAAGCAATAGCGCAGTACGCCGGAAACAAAGCAACAGAGTGCTTCGGCATAGTCGGAATGGCTGCGGTTTCCATGAAGGACGGTCTTGTAAAGCTCTTGAAAAAAGAGAATCTGTCCAGGGGTATTAGCGTAAAGGTTAATGATAATAAGCTCATTGTGGATTTTCACATTATAGTGGCCTTTGGAGTAAGCATCAAGACGGTTTCAGAGAACCTGGTGGATGCGGTGAGGTATGATCTTGAGAGATATACCGGCTTTGAGGTTGAGAGGATAAATATTTTTGTTGAAGGCGTAAAAGTGATCGACTGATTGTGAGGTTTGGCTTGTCTATCGAAAAAATTGACGCTTCTGTGGCACGAAAACTGTTCCTTGGGGGAGCGTCGTCATTAAATGCAAATAAGGAAACAATAAATGAACTGAATGTTTTTCCTGTTCCTGACGGGGATACGGGCACGAACATGACCATGACCATTATGTCTGCGGTTAAGGAGGTAGCAAAGCTTCCCGAAGGTGCGGATATGAAGGCTCTGTGTAAGGCCATAGCCACAGGATCGTTGAAGGGTGCCAGAGGTAATTCGGGTGTTATTTTATCTCAGCTGCTCAGGGGATTTACCAAGGTCATTGAAGAATATGATTTGGTCACGGTGCCCACTATTACCGCAGCCCTTGAAAAGGGAACGGAAACCGCATATAAGGCTGTAATGAAGCCTAAAGAGGGAACCATCCTTACTGTTGCAAGGGGTATTTCCGAGAAGGCAAAGGAATTGTCCGAAACAGGAGATGAGTTTACGGCAGAGGATTTTGTCAGGCTTATTACGGAGCATGGAGAATATGTGCTTTCAAAGACTCCTGAGATGCTTCCTGTGCTCAAAGAGGCCGGAGTGGTGGATTCCGGAGGCCAGGGTCTGATAGAGGTTCTTCACGGTCTTCTGGCGGTATTGAACGGGGAAGAGATAGATCTGAATTTTGACGGAACTGATCCTAAAGGAGCTTCAGCCGTCAAGGGTGCAGGAAGGGACGATATTTCCACAGCAGATATTAAATTCGGTTACTGTACCGAGTTCATCATAAAGCTGGAGCGCGTGTTCAATGAAAGGAATGAGGCAGACTTAAAGGCTTTTCTCCAGAGCATAGGGGATTCCATTGTCTGCGTTGCCATGGATGATATCGTAAAGATCCATGTGCATACGGATCATCCCGGAAGGGCTTTTGAAGAAGGCCTTAAATACGGGCAGCTCACCAGCATGAAGGTGGACAACATGAGGGAAGAGCACGAGGAACGGCTTTTCCATATGGAAAATAACGGAAACTATACGGAGATCGGCGGCACTCCGACCGCCGGATCCCGGGAAAAGCAGACGGAAAATACGGTGAAAAAGCCATACGGATTTGTGACTGTCGCCGCCGGAAAAGGTATTACAGAGGTGTTAAAGACTCTGGGCGCAGATCAGGTCATTGAGGGGGGACAGACCATGAATCCCTCCACCGATGATATTTTAAGCGCTATACAGAAGGTCAATGCAGAGACGGTATTCATTATCCCCAATAACAAGAATATTATCCTCGCTGCCAGCCAGGCCGCATCCCTTACGGAGGATAAAAAAGCAATTGTTATCCCTGCAAAGACCATACCGCAGGGCGTCTCTGCTTTGATCAATTTCATTCCTGATCATGACCCTGAGACCAACCGTCAGGAAATGACCGAGAGCCTTGAGTATATCAAGACCGGTGAAGTCACCTATGCAGTCAGGGATACGGTCATCGACGGCCATGAGATAAAGAACGGGGATATTATGGGTATCGGAGATCATTCCATCCTTGCGGTCTCCCAGTCTGTGGATCAGACTGTGAAGGAGATGATGAGATCCATGGTGGACAGCGATTCTGAGCTTATTACCCTGTATTACGGGGATGATATAAGGGAGGAAGAAGCTGAAAAGCTTAAGAAGGAGCTGGAGAGCGCTTATCCTGAGGTTACTGTGGAAACAGAGTACGGAGGACAGCCTGTTTATTATTACATCCTGTCTGTAGAATAAAAATGAATTTAACCGACAATATAAGATCATTAAAGGGTATAGGAGAGAAGACCGCCGCCTTGTTTAACAGGGTGGGCGTCTTTTCTTTATGGGATCTTTTAATGTATATTCCAAGGGATTACGAGATATATCCGGAATTATCGCAGGTAAGGGAGATAAAGGCCGGAGATGATCCTGCGTTGTTCCTTAGCATAAAGACTGATCCTGAGGTACTGCACTTAAGGAGGATCTCGATCCTTTCCGTAATGGCTGCAGACAGGGAAGGGAATGCCATAAAATTAAAATGGTTCAATTCACCCTATCTGAAAAATCTGCTGAAAAAGGGGATATCAAAGGTATTTTACGGAAAGATAAGTGCCGGCGGTGCGATGCTTGAAATGGAGCATCCGAAGTTTTTCGACAGGGAGGAATACGAAAAACTAACAGGTGTTATGCAGCCGGTCTATCCTCTTACTAAGGGACTTACATCAAAGGGTATAAGACAGGCTGTTGAAAAAGTGATCGATAATGCGGAAATAGATGATTTCCTGAGTGATGGAACCCGGGAAGAACTGGGACTTATGGATAATCCCACCGCTATCCGTACTCTCCACAGTCCTGCTTCAAGGGAGAATACCGTGAGGGCGAGGAAGAGGATATCCTTTAACGAGTTCCTGATCTTTATGCTGAATATAAAAAGGATAAAGGAAGAACGCGGAAATGCGGAGAACGGATATAAAATGATGGAATCCGGGGCCGCAAAGCGGGTTATCGAAGGACTGCCCTATTCCCTTACGGCCGCCCAGGCCAGGGCATACAAAGATATCGTTAAGGATCTGGGGTCAGAAAGCCCTATGAACAGGCTTCTGCAGGGAGATACCGGAAGCGGAAAGACAATTATAGCGTTTCTCGCCATGATCACTGCAGCGGAGAACGGTTTTCAGGCAGCCATTATGGCGCCTACCGAAGTGCTGGCTGTGCAGCATGCCGAAAAATTAAATAAGATCATAGGTGATGCAGGACTGCCCTTTAAGACGGTTCTTCTCACAGGGTCTTTGAGCGCAAAGGAAAAAAGAGAAGCCAGGGAAGAGATCGAAAAAGGAGAAGCCGAACTCATAGTCGGAACCCATGCCCTTATCCAGGAGGGAGTTAATTTCAGGGATCTGGCCCTGGCTGTCACCGATGAGCAGCACAGATTCGGGGTTAAGCAGAGGGAGACCCTTTCAGGCGATAAGGAGAAAAAGCCCCATGTCCTGGTTATGTCCGCGACTCCTATTCCCAGGACCTTAGCCATAATACTTTATGGCGATCTGGATATTTCCGTTATGGATGAGATGCCGGGAATGAGGCTTCCGATAAAGAACTGTGTGGTGGGGACTGATTACAGGAAGACAGCCTATACTTTTATCCGAAAGGAAATAGAAAAAGGACATCAGGCCTATGTTATCTGCCCAATGGTGGAGGCATCGGAGTCTGTATCAAGTGAAAACGTTACCGATTATGCCGGGAAGCTTAAAGGCTTTTTCGGAGATTCAGTGAGGGTAGGCCTGCTTCACGGCAGGATGAAAGCCAAAGAAAAAAATGAGATCATGGAAAGGTTTTCATCCCGTGATATAGACATACTGGTATCCACCACGGTGATAGAAGTTGGGGTGGATGTGCCCAATGCCACGGTAATGATGATAGAAAACGCCGAGAGATTCGGTCTCTCTTCCCTTCATCAGATAAGAGGCAGGGTGGGACGCGGTTCGGAACAGGGTTACTGTATCTTTATCGACAGTTCCGGTGATGATAAGGAGAATAAGAGGCTGAAGATCTTAAACACCACAAATGACGGATTTAAGATAGCAGATGAGGATCTTAAGCTCCGGGGACCCGGGGACTTATTCGGTATAAGACAGTCCGGGGATATGGATTTCCGGGTGGCGGATATCTATAATGATGCGGATATGCTTAAGCTCGCGGCAGATTATTCCGGTAGGATAGACGGGGAAACAAGAGATAGGATCGCTGAATATGCCCGTTATGAAGGGAACATTACACTGTGAAAAGAATTCTTAAAAATCCAGACAGTGGAATAACAGCACTTTTTACCGGGGCTCTGGTTTTTTTCATGCTGTTCGGTTTTTCAGCTCTGGATATAAACGGCTGCAGGCTCTTTTCCCACGGGGATCCGGGGATGCATTACATAGGCTGGAGGTTTTTCAGGGAAGCTCCCTGGCAGATAAGGCCGGGACTTATGAATAACATCCATTATCCATTCAGTATTTCCGTAATATTTACCGATTCCATCCCGCTCATGGCAGTCATTTTCAAGCTGTTCCGCAGCCTGCTGCCCCGGGAATTCAATTACTTCGGGCTGTGGACCCTTATTTCCTTTATGCTGCAGGGATTCTTTGCATATAAGATCCTGTCCCTGCACTGTAAAAATCCGGTGATAAGGTTTATGGGAACCCTGTTTTTTATCCTGACACCGGCTTTTATAAAGAGATGCTTCTGGCATACGGCGCTGACATCTCATTTTCTTATACTGGCGTCGCTTTACCTCCTATTCAGTAAAAAGGTCAGGAATGAGATCTGGCTCTGGGCGCTCCTCGGTTTCCTATGCGGATCCATACATCTCTATTTCCTCGGAATATGCGGATTGATTGCCGTTTTCGCAGCTATAGACCGGGGAAGGAGAGAGATATACAGTCCCTTTTTATTGATACCGGTACTCTTTACTGTGTCCGGGGTTTTTGCGGTATGGCTTTTGGGAGGATTTGAAAGCGGGATGGCTGCAGGGGCACCGGGATTTGGAAATTACTGCTTTAATCTGAACAGTTTTTTTAACGGAGACTCCTGGTCACTCATTTTCAAATTTCCTTATTATGAAGGTGCCCAGGTGGAGGGCTTTGCTTATCTTGGTGCAGGGATGCTGGCCATACTTTTAATATCGGGTGTTCTTATTGTAGTTTATGCTGTGAACGGCAGGAGAAATGCTGCAGGAAATCCTGCAAATAATCCCGGAAATGCTGATAATACCAGCGTTCCCGTGTATCTGACACTGTTCTTTTTAACCATGATATTTGCGGTATCAAACAGGATCACTTTTTCAGACAGGCTTATATTCAGTTTCGATATAAGCGATTCAGGCGTGCTGAAGGAGCTGTTTGCTGTATTCCGATCCTCGGGAAGATTTGCCTGGACAGGGATGTATCTTCTTATGACCGGAGGATTTTTTATGCTGGATAAAGCGGGGGAACGGTTTATTGAAAAAGGCGCATCAGAGCAGAGAACAGGGCGTAAAACCGTCTTTAACATTATTTTATTACTGCTGTTATTATTACAGATAACTGATCTGTGGCCGGGATTGACGGGAAAGGCAAAGGAAGTCAGGAATACGGAGGAATATGACGATATGCTGTATGATCCCTATTGGGAGGAGCTTGCCTCTTCCGGGAAGTATAAGCACGTGGTCTTTATGGATAAGGAAAACCTGACCCAGGATGAACTGTTTGCCCTTTCCTTTTTTGCTGTTGATAACGGTATGACCATAAATGATTTTGATTTCGGGAGAGAGGTTTATCTTAATACGGCGGAACTGGCCGATGACAGTGCAAGACGCCATCCCGGGGACTGTATTTATATTTTTTCTTCGGAGAACTGGGGAAAAGCGAAGGAATATCCGGAGCTGGACTTTAAGATCGCTGATATGCTGATGACAGGAAAATAAGAAAGAGATGAAAGGAATTTGAGATGTCGGACAAAATAAGCAAACGCCTTGATAACTTAAGAAAGGCCATGAAGAAAAACAGGATAAGTGCATACTACCTTACGACTGCGGATTTCCATAATTCGGAGTATGTAAATGACTATTTCAAGGTAAGGGAGTATTTTTCCGGCTTTACCGGATCTAACGGGAACCTGCTTGTTACCCCGGATAAAGCATATCTCTGGACTGACGGGCGGTATTTCGTACAGGCGGAAAAAGAGCTTAAAGGCAGCGGCATAGAGCTTATGAAGATGGGTGAAGATAAAGTGCCGGATATCTATGAATTCCTGGAGCAGAATTTAAATGCCAAAGATGTGCTGGGTTTTGACGGCCGTACCATTACAGTATCACAGGGAAAGCGCTTTGCAAAAATAGGAAAAGACAAGGGCTTTGACATTAAATTCAAGAAAGATATCACATGTGATTTATTTAAGAGGACCGGATTTCCCGTGAGTCACGCAGAAGTTTTAAGTGATGAACTCTGCGGGGAAAGCCCTTCGGAAAAAATAAAGAGGGTAAGGGAAATACTTAAAAAGAAAAAGGCGGAGGCGCTGCTTCTTACCAGGCTTGACGACATAATGTATCTTTACAATATCAGGGGAAACGACGTGGAGTATAATCCGGTGCTTATGAGTTTCGCCTATCTGTCTGAAGATATTTCGGTCCTGTTCCTGCAGCCGGAGGCCGTGACAGCGGAACTAAAGGAGCACTTAAACAGAGCCGATACCATGATAATGGATTATTGGAATATTGAGAGATTCATCGGGAACCTTCAGCCTAAAACACGCGTTATGATAGATCCCGGGCAGGTGAATTACAGCCTGTTTAAGAGGCTTAAAAAGAACTGCTGCGTGATTACCGGAGTAAATCCCACGGTGGAGATGAAGGCAGTGAAGAATGAGACTGAACTAAAGAATATGAGAGAGATATTCCTTAAGGACAGCGCTGCGCTAACGAGATTTATGCTTTATCTCAGTAAACACGTGGGAGATGAGGAATTTACGGAAGTATCGGCAGCGGAACTGCTCTTTAAGTACAGGAAGGAAATAGCGGAATTCAGGGACTTATCCTTTGGAACCATCAGTGCATACAGGGAAAATGCGGCAATGATGCATTATGAACCGGGAAGTGCCGGAGAAGTACGTTTAAGGCCTGAAGGAATGCTCCTTGTGGACTCGGGAGGCCAGTATAACGGCGGAACAACCGATGTTACAAGAACAATAGTCCTGGGTGAAATCACGGAGGAGGAGAGAAGGGATTATACCCTCACTGCCTGTTCAATGCTGAACCTTATGCATGTAAAATGGCTTTCGGGCTGTACCGGTCAGAATCTGGATATTATAGCAAGGAAGCGCATGTGGGACGAAGGCAAGGACTATAAATGCGGAACGGGGCATGGTGTGGGATATATTTTAAATGTCCATGAGGGGCCCCAGAATATAAGGTGGAAAGCTCTTGAGAAACAGGCGGAACTGAAGCCCGGGATGTGCGTCACAGACGAGCCGGGGGTCTACAGAGCGGGAAAATACGGTATACGTATTGAAAACCTTCTTGTGGTAAAAGAGTGGAAGGAGACAGGGGACGGGAAATTCCTGGAATTTGAAAACCTGACCTTTGCTCCCATCGATGACAGAGGCATTGACCGCTCCATAATGACAGAGCAGGAACTAAAGTACTATCTCGAATACCAGGGATCGGTAGTCAGGGCTCTTGAAAGTTCTTTAAGTGGTGAAGAAATAAGCGAACTGAAGAAATACTGCGGATTAGAAGCGGGAATCTGACGTTATGCTGAAGTTACCCTGCAAATCCGTTTGCGAAAGTGATATGACTTTTGTTGCTTTGCTTGCAAAAGTGATACGACTTTTGTTATAATACTTGCAAAAGTGATACGACTTTTGTGAGGGAAATCATGTACAGAGAGATTATAAATGACCTGATCAGGTGGAAAGATAATAAGCACAGGAAGCCACTGCTTTTTACGGGTGTAAGGCAGTGCGGAAAGACATACATCATCGAGAAGTTCGCAAAGGAGCATTTTGACAGTTATGTCTGCATAAACTTCGAGGAATCTGCCAATTTGTCAGCGATATTTGATTACGATTTTGATGTGGATCGTATCATAACCGAGTTGGAGCGGATATACCGTACAAAGATAGTGCCGGGAAAAACGCTTGTCTTCTTTGATGAGATACAGGAGTGCCCGAGAGCGATAACTTCACTTAAGTATTTTTGTGAGAAGAAGAGAGAACTTCACCTGATATGCGCAGGATCATTACTCGGTGTAGCATTGAAAGAAGAGAATATTTCCTTTCCCGTGGGAAAGGTAAACAGGCTGCAGTTGTATCCGATGAACTTCAGGGAGTTTGTAATAGCGTGCGGCAGACAGGATCTTATCGAAACATTCACTGAATGGCCGTCCGACAGAGAAATCCCTGACCTTTATCTGGTCCCTATGAAGACTCTCCTTAAGGAGTTTTACATGGTCGGAGGAATGCCTGAAGCTGTAAAGACCTGGGTCGGATCTCATAATACAGATGATGTGGAGGAGGTTCTGCGGGAGATCCTTGATGACTATGCTGATGATTTTTCAAAGCATGCCCCTCAGTCAGAACTTCCAAAGATAAGATGGATATGGGAATCCGTTCCGGTACAGCTGGCAAAAGAAAACAACAAGTTCGTGTTTTCTCATGTAAAAGAGGGCAAACGTTCCGCAGAACTCGAGAATGCGCTCCAGTGGCTGAGTGATGCCGGACTTATTACACAGCTGTTTCTTGTTGAAAAGCCTGAACTGCCTCTTTCAGGTTTTGCAGACAGAACATATTTCAAGGTATATATGTCAGATGTCGGTCTTTTGCGTGTAAAATCAAATGTTTCTGCTTCTACGATCCTCAATGAATCTGATTTATATATGAGATACAAAGGCGCTTTTGCGGAAAACTATGTGTTGAATGAATTGAAGGCCAACGGGATAGAGCCGTTCTTCTGGAGAAGCGGCAACAGTGCGGAAATCGATTTTATATACGAAAAGAACAGCGAACTTATACCCGTTGAAGTAAAATCTGCAGATAATACCCAGGCAAAGAGTTATAAGCAGTTTTGCAAAAAGTATGATCCGGGAATCGGGTTTAAGCTTTCGGGAAAAAATATAGCTGTTAATATGTGTGAGAAAACAAAGACGTATAGTATTCCTTTATATCTTACGTGGAATCTGGATCATTACACGAAATACAGATAAAAACCGGGTGACCGTTCCCTTCACCGTTTGACTCCTAGCTTTCGCCAGGTGGGTGACCATCGCCTGAAGTTCTGCCTTCCAACAGCACGAAATGCATTTGCAGCAGTCCGGGCTTCGGAGAAAAAATTCTTCGAATAAGGCCTGACATTGCCCCAGATCATCCGGTTTCCCGTTTAAAATCAATGTAGGTTCAAATTGGCAAAGGGTAGTCGCATCACCCAGCGTATTTAGTATAGCATAGAACAAGCTCTGAAAAAAGACCGGTACAAATGAAGACGATCGCTTGTAATTTAAGATTAAACATAATATGTATTGTCATTTTGCTTTCAGCAGTTTTCCTCTGGGGCTGCGGTGAAAAGACTGTTAAGCCCGGAACGTTTTCTTATAGCGGCGGCAGCGGCAGGGTGGAGATAAGCTGTGAAGAGGTGACGTTAAAGGGGAAGGATGCAAGTGCCCGAATTGTTTTCTCAAGCCCGAATTACAGCTATGTGAAAGTTGAAGACGTGAAGTACGAGGGGGAATACACCGAGGACACTTCAACCTTTGTGATCCCGGCAGTTCTTGATAAGGAATTTCAGATCATCGGCTGTACCACAGCTATGTCCACACCCCATGAAATTGAATACACTCTTTTTATTTCGCTGGATAGCAATGAGGGAAATACAGAAACGGATAATGACGATGCCGCAACAGAAGGAAGCACATCGGCCGCAGACAGCGTGGTAAAACGCGGTTTTTCAGATAATGATGCACCGGTTGTGGAGGGGCTTACATTTAAAAAAAGGCTTGAAACAGAATATGCGGAATGTTTTGATGTATTTTATTATGATAAAGGCTTTAAGGTGATCTCCGTAGCAGACGGTTCCTCTTATCTCATAGTTCCGGAAGGAAAACCAATTCCGGAGGGATTACAGGACAATCTCCCGGATAATATGACAGTGATCACATCACCAAAAAACATCTATCTGGCTGCCACCGGAGCAATGTCTTTATTCGATGCCTTAAGCAGCCTTGACAGCATAAGTTTCACCGGAACCGATACAGACGGATGGTATATAGATGCCCCGAAGAAAGCATTGGAAAACGGTTTTATGACCTATGCGGGAAAGTACAGGGCACCGGACTTTGAGCTTCTGCTTAATGGTGACTGCGGTCTTGCCATTGAATCCACCATGATCCTGCACAGTCCTGAGATAAAGGAGCAGCTTATCAACATTGGTATCCCTGTATTCACTGATTATTCCAGTTACGAAAAGACTGCAGCCGGCAAGGGGGAATGGATCTATGCGTATGCTGCGATGCTTAATAAGGAAGACAGGGCAGATAAAGTTTTTGCTGAGACCCTGAAGGCTATGAAGGAATACGACGGATATGAGAAGAAGGGAAAGAAAATAGCCCTGTTTTATATAAGCAATGCAGGACTTGCCGTAATACGAAGCGATGATGACTATATCACAGATCTTATCCGGAGAGGCGGAGGGGAGAATGCCTTTGCTGAAGCCGATTTCAAAGGGGATGATAATGCCGGTCTTTCCCTTTCCATGGAGGATTTCTATGATATGGCAGCAGATGCTGACTATCTCATTTATAATGCGACAATAGATGGTTCGGTATCATCTGTTTCAGATCTAAAGGCAAAGTATGGTCTGATCTCAGATTTTAAGGCTGTTAA
>JAEEGL014182601.1_pt1 | contig 15669 bp, 9 predicted proteins | sample 9134231 | NCBI WGS metagenome assembly JAEEGL01 (sample SAMN16246548, study PRJNA631951) | gut metagenome | biome: gut microbiome; feature: rumen; material: fiber-attached | host: Bos | place: Iran: Karaj | collected 2018-10
ATTCCTAATTCCTAATTGAGCTACAAATTCGCAATTTACAGCGCCTGCTTGATCGCGTACAGCAGCTCGTCAAACTCCTCAAACGCCGGGATCTCGGGATGGTCCTTTTTGATCTGCTCGGTGGAGCGGAACAGGAAGCCCGCCTTGCTGGCGAGGATCATATCCAGATCGTTGTAGCTGTCGCCGGAGGCGATGGTATCGTAGCCGATGGACTGGAACGCCTGCACGGTAACCAGCTTGGTCTTTTTGGCGCGCAGCTTAAAGCCCGTCACTTCGCCGTCCGGCGCCACCTCCAGCGTGTTGCAGAAAATGGTGGGCCAGTTCAGCTTTTTCATCAGCGGCGAAGCGAACTGCGTAAACGTATCGCTTAAGATCACGGCCTGGGTGAGCGTGCGCAGCTCGTCCAGAAACTCCTTTGCGCCGGGCATGGGATCAATGGCGGCGATCACGTCCTGAATTTCCTTTAAGCCGAGACCGTGCTCCTTCAGCACGGAAATGCGCCAGCGCATCAGTTTATCGTAATCCGGCTCGTCGCGCGTGGTGCGCCTCAGCTCCGGAATGCCGCTGGCCTCGGAAAACGCGATCCAGATCTCGGGCGTAAGCACGCCCTCCATATCCAAACAAACGATGTTCATTTTTAACCTCCTCAAAGGAAAAAGAAATTTTGAAGTGTTGCGTGTTGCGTGTTGAGAAAAAGCAGGATGCTCAAACCTTAAAACGCAAAACGCAACACTTTGTATTTTTTCGCATCGAGCAAAATAATTCAATGATAATTCACCGCCACCGCCAGCAGCATGATCCCCACGGCCACTACGCCTTCGATGAGGAAGAGCTTCCAGCTGAATTTGAGCCATCTGGTGTAGGAAACGCCGATGATGCCGATGGCGATGATCATAATGCCGCTGGTGGGATACAGCAGATTGGTAAAGCCGTCCGCCATGGCAAAGGTGAGCGCCACGGTATTGGAGCTCACGCCCAGCAGGTGCGCCAGCGGGATCACGAGCGGCATCACGAGGAAGGCCTTTGCCGTGCCGGAACCGATGAAGATCTCCAGCAGCGCGATGAACACGAAGATCATCAGCACCGCGCCGAAGGGGCTCACGTTCTGCAGCAGATTATAAATATGATAAAGAATGGTATGCATGATCTTGCCCGTATTCAGGATATAGGCGATGGAGATCACGATCACGATCAGCGGCAGCGCCGGGGCGATGGATTTTACCCCCTCCGCGAAGCCGGAAAGCAGCGCCTTGCCGCGCATGCCGGTGAGCAGCGCCGCGATGATGCCGCCCAGCACGAAAAACAGCGCGATGCCGCCCATGCTGAGCGTACCGCCCACGCCGAGGATGAAATCCAGCAGGATGCAAACGAACGCCATGCCGAGGCACACCGCAAAGGCAAACGAAGCCTTTTTGCAGGCGGCGTTGCCCAGAATCCCCTCCACGTCGTCTACGCTGTATTTTTCGCGCAGAGCCTTATCGCTTTCGTACGCCACGCTTTTTTGTGGATATTTTTCTATTTTTTTTGCATAAAGAACCAAAAACAGCATCAGCGCCGCGTACACGAAAACAAAGGTGACCAACCGCAGCCAGAGGCCCGAAAAGATCTCCACGTCGCCCGCGAGCCGCTGTACGGTCATCACGTTGAAGGGGTTGAACGTGGCTGCCGTAAAGCCGAAAGCCACGGCGATCAGGCTCATGCCGAGGCCCATCAGCGAATCCCAGCCGAGCGCCAGCGATACCGCCACGGCAATGGGCACCAGCGTAACGCTCTCCTCCAAAATGCCCGCCGTGGACGCCAGAAACATAAAGAACAGCACGATGACCGCCAGCAGCAGATATTTTTTGTTGCTGAACCGCTTGATGATGACCGCCACCAGATATTTGAGCACGCCCGCCCGGTCCAGCAGCAGAAACGTACCGCCCATCAGCACGATAAACGCGATGATCAGGATGCCCGTCATACCCGTATCGCGGGTCTCCTCTTCCACGAACACCATCACCGGCGCGGCGGCGATCTTCCAGACCGGCATGGAATAATCCTCCAGCGGCTCGTATACGCTTTCTGCCGTGATGGAGGTTTTGCCGGTATCCGGATCCGTAAACGTGGTGTATTCGCCCCGCGGCACGATGCGCGTGAGCACGCCCGCCAAAATCCACATCACGAGCAGTATCGCCGTGATGCTGAGGATCGTTTTTGTGTTGATGCGGATGCCGTCCTTCGGCTGTTCCGTTTTCTGTGCCATACGGGCACCTCCCGGTGAATATTTATACATATATTATACATATGAAAAATGAAAAATCAAGTACAATTTTTCGGGACCGACCGCCGCCGGAAACTTGTACTTTGCAAAAGATTGTAACAAACCGAACGGAGAAAGTCAAGAAAAAAAACCGAGCCGAAGGCACGAAAAACGGAACCGGTGAATGAACGGCGTATTGCGTATTGAGAAGAATGGTGGACAATTGATTCCGGTCTCCGGCGAACGGCTATCTGCCATCCGCGATCCGCTGTCCCTTCTTTGGTATTGTATTTTCTTTATTATATGGTACAATGATGTTATAAACGGGAAAGGATACGGCTATGGAATACGAGAGCATTCTGAACGCGGCGCAGCTGGAGGCTGTAACGGCCACGGAAGGGCCCGTCCGCGTGATCGCGGGCGCGGGGTCCGGCAAAACGCGGGCACTCACGCACCGTTTCGCCTATCTGGTAAACGAGCTGGGCATTCTGCCGCAGAACATTCTCTGCGTCACCTTCACCAACAAGGCGGCCAACGAGATGCGCCAGCGCATCCATAACCTGATCGGCGATAACGATACGGGGCTCATCAACACGTTCCACGGCTTCTGCGCCGGTGTGCTGCAGGAGGACGGCTACGCCATGCAGTACCCCAAGAGCTTTCTGGTGCTGGATAACGCGGATATCGACGCTATGCTGCGCATCATTTACGAGGAACGGAACCTTACCCTGCGGGATATGACCTTTTCGCAGGCGCGGGATATGATAGAGATGCAAAAGCTCTTCCGCAAGCCGGAATATTATATGGACCTGCTGGATCTCTCGCTGGAAACGCTGCACGAAAAATACCTGAGCGCGACCGCCCGGGACGATATCATTTTTTACGGCTACCTGTATCAGGAGAAAAAATGCTTCGGGCTGGATTACAACGACCTGATCAAATGCACGCTGTACGTGTTTTCCAAAAACGAAGAGATCAAACGCAAATGGCAGCAGCGGCTCGAGTACATCATGATCGATGAGTTTCAGGATATCGACGGCCTGCAGCACGAGCTGATGGAGGTACTGTGCGCCTACCATAAAAACCTGTTCATCGTGGGGGATCCGGACCAGACGATCTATACCTGGCGCGGCGCGGACGTGCGATATCTGCTGAATTTCGATAAGGTGTTCCCGGGCACGAAAACGGTGATGATGCTGCAGAATTACCGCTCCACGCCGCAGATCCTGCAAGCGGTGAACAGCCTGATCTCCAAAAACCGCAGCAGGGTGGATAAAAACCTGATCCCCACCCTGCCGGACGGGCCGAAGCCGCTGTTCCATTTTGCGAAAAGCGCCGATGAGGAAGCGGTATGGATCGCGGAGGAAATGATAAAGCTGCACGAAACGGGCGTACCCTACCGCGATATGACGGTGCTTTACCGGGCGCATTACGTCACCCGCGCCGTGGAAGCCGCGCTGCTGGAAAAGAAGATCCCCTACCGGATCTACAGCGGCGTGCCCTTTTTCGGCCGCGCCGAGATCAAGGACGCGCTCAGCTACCTGCGCATGATCGCCATTGAGGACGATCTCAGCTTCCGCCGCATCGTGAATCTGCCCAAGCGCAACGTGGGGCGGCGGCGCATGGACTTTTTGGAGAAGTATTCCGCCGAAAACGGCTGCACGCTGTACGAGGCGCTGAAGCGCACGCTGGACAACGATATCTTTCACGGCACCAAGGCGGCCGCCTTCGTAAAGCTGATCGGGGCCTTTTCCGCCGGTTACGAGGATAAGCCCGTTTCCGAGGTGCTCTCCGCCATTCTGAACGAGAGCGGCTACGAGGCCATGCTGCGCACCGAGGGCAGCCAGGAACGGCTGGACAACCTTGCGGAGCTCAAGCAGAGCGTGCACGATTTTGAAACCACCTGCGGCGAGGAGGCCACGCTCCTGAGCTACCTTGCCCACGTGGCGATGTTTACGAATCTGGACGCGGAGGACCGCGCGGATGCGGTCAAACTGATGACCGTGCACGCCGCCAAGGGGCTGGAATTTCCCAACGTGTTCCTCTGCGCCATGAACGAGGGCGTGTTCCCCTCGCGCAAAACGAAGGATAAAAAGGGCATGGAGGAGGAGCGCAGGCTGGCCTTCGTGGCCATGACGCGCGCCGAACAGCGGCTATATCTCTCCGGCGCAGAGGGCTGGAACCCGGACGGTTCGCCCCGCTATCCCTCCCGCTTCGTGCTGGATATCGATCCCGCGCTGGTGGAATTCACGCACGTGCCCGGAGATACGTTGATCCGCTCCGCGCGCGCGTTTATTGAGGCCAACGAAAAATATCTGCCGGAAAACGCTTCGGCGCAGCGTCTCGCGCCCGGCACGCGGGTGCGCCACGGTATTCTGGGCAACGGCGAAATATTGGAAAGCGACCCCGAAAAGGGCGCGTATCTGATCCGTTTCGACGGCATCGATACCCCGCGCGCCATATCGTATAAGGTAAAGCTGACCGTTCTTTCCTAAACGGCGTCCGCCCCCCTCCTGCCTTTTGCGCGGGCAGAACGTGCTATACTGTATCCGAAGCCGCGCGGCCGGTCCCGACGCGATTCCCGGCTTGCAAAACGTTTTTTTATAATGTATAATGAAAGCAATAACAAAATCACCGTCAGGAGGCGCTTTTATGGCACAGGGCACCATCACGAGAAGAATGAACGCCGTTTTCAACGATCTGGACAGCGGACTCGCAGACCTTTACACATGGGAAGAAATCGTCGGCAAGATTCAGGCGCTGAAAGAGATCAGGAAGAAGGAATCGTCCCGAAGGCATGAGATCCTGAAAGACCTGTACCGCATGCTGAATGCTTACGGCATAAGCTATGAAGAAGATCAGACCGCGGAGTATTACGAGGATCTGCTGCAGCATGAAGTGGTCGATTATTTCTCCTTCCACGGCGTTGCCGACCGCGTTCTGAATCTGCTGTACCAGCGGTTTTCGGATTTCCCCTCGCCCTCGGATTTCCTGAAACGCGTGGTGGACCGGAACGAAACGGACAAAGCGTGGAAGGATGATCCCCTGCGCCTGCGTATTCTGAAGCAGTTTATCAAATACGGCAATTATCTGTGGGATATCACCCACGAAAAAGGCGGCAGGAACGGCGCAAAGCCCGTTACGGTACACGACGTGGGCGGCAAAAAGGCCATCGAGGACTACGTCACGAGCCTGCCGGGCTACAAACCCGCCAAAGGCGCAAAATCAAAAAAACCGGACGCCGAAACCGTATGCGCATATCTGGACGACGGCGTTTTCGCGCTTCTGGATCACGCGAAGGGCGAGGATAAAAAGATCTCCGGCAAATACGGGCTCCTGAAGATCGCGGACGATCTCGCGGGCGGCAAATTCCGCACCGAGGGCTCCACAAAAAAAATGCTGTATTATTTCGCCATCGTATACGGCCTCACCTACGAGGTGCACCGGAACGCAAACGAAGCGCTCACCGAGGACGCCCTCGCCAATTACACCGAAACCGATATCGAAGCCACGCTGTTCCGCGATTACTACGCAAACAGCCTGCTGAGCTTTCTCTCTGCCGGTCCCGCCGACGGCAACCTGTATCAGGAGCTGGATCTGGATCCCTCCGGCGAATCGATCAATTACAAGAATTTCGCCGAAATGATCCTGCTTTACTATATCGCGAAAAAGGATCTCACGCCCGCCGAAAAGCTGAAGAAGTCCAACGCTATGATCCGGCAGGTCCAGGCCAGAGAGGCCGGCACGGCGGATACCGCCGCTCCGCAGAAAGGCACAAAGGTGCTGAAGGACGCCTTTTCGGAAGATATCCTTAAACTGAACGAGGCTGCGTTTGAGGAATATATCTGCGAGCATTACGACTGCGATACCCGCGGCCGCTACGGCGTGTTCCAGATGTATACGTCCCGCAATACCGCGTTCGCCTGCTATAAAACCCTGTGCGCGCTTCTGAAAATCGTAACGCAGAGGATCGATGCTACCGGCGTGCGCATTACGGAAAAGCCCAAGAAAAAGAGAAGCAAAAAGAAAGGGACGGAACTTCGCTTCGAACCGGCCCTTGAACCGTGGGAACCGCTGCAGCTGCCCGATAGCATCCCGTGGAAAGACGCAACCTTGAAGGATATCGAAGTGCTGCGCACCCGGACCGACGGTCTCTGGATCGTATCGCCGCTGCACAAAAAGTTTGCATCGGATTCTCCGGATAAACAGCGTTTTATGGAACTGCTGCGCAATATCAACTGCTTCTTCCTGCCCCCGGAGGTCAGCAAAACGAACGGCATGAACTCCGTTGCGCTTTCGGCGGATAAAGTCACGCGCGCCAAGCTGGTGGCCGTGTACTATTATCTGTTCAACGCGATCTACTGCTACAACCTGCAGGGCGGCGACGAAAACGAAGCCCTCCTCAGCTTCCGCGAGGTTTACAAACAATTCTCCGCGGGGCTGAACAAGTATCTGAACGCGGCCGGGTACGAGCCCTTCAGCAGCAAAAACCTGATGGACGTATTCACCGTGTTTTCCGCCTACGCTTACAGGCGCGACTGATCGGAGGCAAAATACAAGTGTTTTATCCCTTTACCGCCGTCGGCACGTATCATCTGGCGAACGGCGGCGAAAACCAGGACGCGATCTGTACGATCACCGATAAAAAATACCGCGCCGCGGCCCTCGCGGACGGCGTTTCCACCTGCCCCCGCGCAAAGCAGGGCGCCGTGATCGCAAGCGAGGCAGCCGCGAAGCTGTTTACGGAAAAGGGGGATTATTTCTTCGTTTACTCCCCCGAAAATATCGCCCGGTTCACCGTGGAGCACGTGCTCTATAAGCTGCAGACCGCGGCAGAAGAAGCCGGAGAGGCGCCGGAGGACTATTCCTCCACGCTGATGTGCGTTGCTTACGACCGCGCCGCGCGGCGTCTGCTGTGCTTCAATCTGGGCGACGGCCTGATCCTGGGCCTCACGGACGAAAGGATCCGCGTGCTCTCCCAACCCTTCAACAGCTCCCTCGGGGGCTGCTGCGTCACCACCACCGTCAACGCCGCCGCGGCCGTGAGCGCCGCCGTATACACCGAAGACCTGCCGGATACCGTTCTGCTGCTTACGGACGGCGCCTGGCAGCAGCTCTACGACGGCAGTTATCTGAAACCGGAGATCCGCACCCTGCTTTCTGCGCGCGATTTCGCCGCGCTCGGCGATTATCTGGCGGCCTCCGGCAGCACGGACGACTGCAGCTTTATCGCGATGACCGCATCCAAAAAATAACCCTACGGAGGAAACTGCCGTGCCTGAAAGAAGCAGACTGAAAGATTCCATCCTGCTTTACGAAAAAGACGAAACGGGGCGCTTTGCGGCGTCCCGCAGGTTTTTCGTGATCCGTCCCGTAAAAAACGCCGGCAGCGCGGCGGTGTGCTACGAAGCCTACCACGAGAACAGTTCGCGCGGCGTACTGAAAGAATTCTGCCCTACGGCGCTTTACTGCCCCTGTCACTATCTGGAGCGGGACGCCGCGGGGCATCTTACCGTGCGCGCGGGCGAAGAGAACATGCGCCCCGTATACGAGGCGGAAAAAGAAAAATTCATCGCGCCGTACAGATCGCTCCGGCGCATGCTGCGGGAGGATAAAAACGCGGCGCTGGCAAGCTTTATCCCGTCCTTTGAGATCTATTACGACTGCGATTTGTCCGGCGAAAACACGGGCTCCGTATACGTATGGACCCCCGCCACCGCCCTCACCACCTTTTCCGAGATCTGCGAAGAGCTCCGCAAAGAACCCGGTACAGAGCCGGAAAAAAAGCTGGTCACGGTGCTGCGCTGCATTGAATCGCTCACCCGGTGCGTGCTCCTGCTGCACGACGCCGCTTTCCTGCACAGGGATATCAGCCCCTCGAATTTCGGCTTTCAGAAACGGGGAAAGGACGTGCTGCCGGAATCCGTTTCTCTGTTCGATATCAACGCCCTCTGCTCCCAGTACGATCCGCCCGGGGAATTGATCGAAACGCCCGGCTTTACCGAAAACCCCGGGCTTCAGCCGGCGGATATCATGACGGATCTCTATTCCATCGGCGCAACGCTGTTTTACGCGCTGGTGACCACGGAGGAAACCAGAAAAAACAAATACCGTTACCGCCCGGAGGATTACAGCCGCCTGCGGGAACTGGTGAACAACTCCGCCCTGATCACCGCCTCGGAAGCCAACAGGCATCCAAAGCTGCGCTATCTGCTGTTTAAGATCCTGCAAGGCTGCCTGGCTCCGCGGGGAATGGGGCTCCGCTACTCGTGCTGCGAGCTTTTGCTGCAGGATCTGGAGGAGGCGCTGTTTTACGCGCTTCCCTCCGAAATCGCCCGCAAAAACCGTTCCGGCGAACGCTGGGTGCTGCTCGACGTGGCCGCGGCGGCCGACAAAACGCGCCAAAACGAAGATGAAACGGCCATCCGCTTCCATCTGTACCGCTACCCGCTTTACAAAGCGCTGCCCCCGGGCAAACCGACGCTGGACGTGCTTCTGCTGGGCCTCGGGAAATACGGGCAGACGTTTCTGGATTGCTGCCTGCAGGCCGGCCAGATCGCGAATATCCGCCTTCGTGTGACCGTGCTCTCCGATTCCGGGGCGGATCAGGAGATCTGCCTATCGGACCGCCCCGAGCTTCCGCGCTTTTTCAACGTGGACGGCAGCCTGATAAACGACCCCGGCGCCTACGGCGATATCCGGTTCGTAACCGCTTCCCTGCCTCTGGATCCGGGAGACGACGCGGACGCGGAAAAGCTCCTGCGCCGGAAATGCGCCGGAAATGCGCCGGATTATATCTTTATCGCCCTCGGTGAGGACGCGCTGAACGTGCGCGCCGCCGCGATCTGCCGAAGCGCCTTCGGCGATCGGGAGGAAGTGCAGATCCACCGCCTGCAGGAGGAACAAAACACCCCCGCGGGCCCCGGCACGCCGCTGGTTCTGCACGAGGACCTGCGTGCAACGCCGGAATACGCCGAAACGGAGCGTATCGCCTTCAATACGAACCTTCTGTGGTTCCGGAACCGCAGCCTGCGGTATGCCGCGATCCGCAAAGAATTCAGAAAAAATTATAATTACGGCGCAAGCATCTCCTTTGCGCTTTCGGTAAAATACAAGCTGTTCGGCGCGGGGATCGATCCCGATCTGCCCCCGGACGAAGCCGCGCGGCAGTACGCCGGAAACAGCGGGAACCGGGATCAGCTGATCTGCCTGGAGCACCGCCGCTGGGTCACGGAGAAGATCTGCGACGGCTGGCGGCCGATCGAAGAGCCGGAGGAATGCGCCTCCGGCCATACGCGCGATTCGCGCGGCAAACGCCACCTGTGTATCCGCCGCAGCGATCCGGATCATACGCTGGCCGACCTGACGGCGCGGCTGGGGTACGCCGCGGTGTGGGATGAAGCGCCCCTGCGGACGCTGGTTGCGCTGGATGAGATCGAGCGCGCGTCCGTGGCGCTGCACCGCGCATACGTTTCCCGCGCGGAAGAACTGGAACAGGATCCCACAATAACGGACGACGCGCTTACGGCCCTGCAGGACGCCGTTGCGGACGACCCTGCGGCGGCTGCCGCCTTCCGCAGATGGTTTGCGGCCGTCTCCGGGGTACGGCGCGGTGACCGCGCGCTGTTCCGTTCCTATTCCGTATACCGGGACGCGCTCATCGACGCGGCCGGCGCGCTGCCGAAGGACCGCGCGCAAACGGTGCTGCGGCAGATCGAAGCCTTTGATACGCGCTTCCGTCCCATCCTTCTCCGTCTGGAATACAGAAATTTCAAGCAGGACGACGCGCTCCTCGTGGACGAGCTGCCCTTTATTCTCACGTACCGGGAGCACAGCGGAATTGTTGTACCGCTGTTTGACGCTGCCGTCGGCCGCCTGACGGCGTTTCTGAAAAATACGGCCGCCCTCACGGCGCTGGCCCCGGAAAAACTGACCTATCTCTGCGTTCTGCCCGCCGGGGCAACACCCGGGGCGCTGGATACCGCGCTGCGGGACGCCGCGGATCTCGCGCAGCGCAAAAACCTGCGCACGGCGATCGAAGCCGCCGTATTTCCCGAAACGGCCGGGGACGCGGCTGAGCTCGAACAAACGCTGAAATCCCTTTCCCCCGGGATCCGCCGGATCGCCGTCTTCGCGCCGGGCTCGTCCCTTTCCGCCTGCAGGGCGTACGTAAAAAGCCGCGCCGAACACCGGGCCTTTTTTGCGCTGGAGCAGAACGACGCGCCCGCCGCTTCCCTTCTGCAAAACGCGGGGCTGTACGATACGCTTTCCGTTTTCCGGGCGGAGCCCGCCGCGGGAACGCTGCTGCCCGTAAGGGACTGCGATATGCTGAAATACGCAAAGTGCGCGGGCGGCGTCCTGCCTTCCGATCTGCCTGAGGGGATCCTTCCCGGCACGTCCCCGGCCGAGGCTCCTTCGTTTTACAGCGGCTTCCCCGCGCTCTGGGAACACTTTACGGCGCAGCCGGAGGCCTGGCGGGGCCTCTGCGAAACCCTGCGCGCCTACGCCATGAGCAACGATCCCACCACGCTGTTTTTCAAAGCGGCGCTGCAGCCGGAGGAGCGCTTCAGCTGCTGTCTGCCCGCCGCGGTATGCGGAGCCGTGCAGCAGGTTTTGGCATACCTGCGTGAGGCCGGCGTCATCTCCCCGAAAAGCCGCGTCTTCCTTACGGACGCGGGCCTGTGCAGGGTCATTCTCTTCAGCGATCCCGGGCTTTCGAAAAACTGGGAATCGCTGTTTGCCCATCCCTACCGGCTGTTCGACGCGCGCCTTTCCCGCACAACGGACGGCATCCCGGGCGTCGGCATCGCCCGCACGGAGCTTACGGTGCGCGGCCTGCGGCTGCGGGAGGAGAGCCGGGAGACGCAAACGGCGCTGCTGCAGTTCCTCGCGGCGCAGGGCTTCCTTTACGGTCTGCGTTTCGGCAGCGGAACGGTCGGGTTCTCCTACGCTTCCCGCGGCGCAAAAACACTGTTCACCGAAGAAAATAAAATTACGGAGCAGTTCGTTTACCATACGCTGCAGCGGTATCTTACGGAACGGCAGGCTGCTTCCGCGGACGATATCGCCTGCCGCACGCTGCACGGTGAGGCCTGTCTGCTGCTCACCCGCGGCCTGCGCCTGACCGTGCTGGCGTTCGCCTCCGGAAAAAAAGCCGCCGCGCAGTACGATGCCCTTTGCGCTCTTTGCGCCGAAGCGGGCGAAAACGCGTGCGGCCTGCTGCTTGCCCCCGGCTTTGTGCCGGAGCGCCCGGCGGCGCGGGTCTTCGCAGTGGATCCCGGCGATCCCGAAGCCCTGCGGCAGCGCGTGCTCGAAGCGGTATCCGGCGCCGCAGAATAAAACCGGAATCAAAAAAAGGTCCCCTCCGCGAGACCCGACGTTAGAAAGTTAAAGAAAAACCCGCTTGACGTTTCAGAACTTGAAAGTGTCATAGTGGGTTATATTCTTTCGGAAGGTAAAAGTGAAATCGTTCGTCCGCCCTCAGGCGGATTTCACCCCGAAGTGATTTCACCGCCGCAGGCGATTTCACCCGTCCGGCAGGACGGATTTCGTTGGCGCACTTCCTTCCGGAAGGCGCCCCGGGGGGACTTTTTTCATGCGCGTAACCTTCATCATCCTGCACAATTCGGCAGGGTGAAATCTGTGCTGCATGTACAGTTGTTTTTTTCTTCTTTTTTTTATATAATAAATTTTAACTATAAACGTTTTTTCGTTTTTCAGGAAGGGAACGGTGACGAATATCGCATGAAATGTCCCAAATGCGGGGGAGAGATCCCCTTCTACAATCTGAAACCGAACTGCATGCACTGCGGCGTGAACATTATGTATTACACGCAGGAGGAGGGCCTCACGCGCGACGCGAAACGTACGGAGCTGGAAGGCGCCGTGGCGCGCATGGTGATCGCCCGCATCAAGGCGCAGTTCATCGGCAGCAAGCTGGTGATCGTACGGCTGGTGTTTTCCGTGCTCGCCGTGGCGGCGCTGCTTTTGCCGTTTGCGGGCGTACGGTATAACGCGCCGCTGTTCCACAGGGAGCTGTCGCTGGGCATCATCGGGCTGATCCAGGGCTTTACGAACGGCCTCGTGATGAAGGTCCCGCAGCTGCTGCAGAGCAGCCTGTTCGCCAAACAGACCGCGGCCGCCCTGGTCCCCGCGGGCTTTATGGTGGTCATCGTACTGCTGGATCTGCTGATCGCGGCGGCGCTGCTCGTGGGCTTTATCAAGCTCACCGAAAGCGCGAAATTCATGAAGAATACGTCGCTTGCGGGCGCCATCGTGAGCATCGCGGCGCAGATCGCCGTGTTTGTTATGCGCTTTACCACGCCGGACGCCGAAACCGCCCGTTTTCTGACCGGCTACGGCGCGCTGGCCGCGCTGGCCATGTTCCTTGTGCTGTTCTTTTTGAACCGCGCGATCCTGAAGAAAGGCATCGAGCCGGAATTCAAGGAGAACGACATCAAGCGCCGCGACCTGCTGAAAAAGGTACGCGCGGGCGAAGTGGATCTGGACGATCTTCCCCTGCCGGTGTTTGAAAGCGAAGAGGAGCACGAGGCGCGCATGAAGGCGCTGGAGGAAGCGCTGATCGCGGAAGAGGAGGGCAAGGAAGCATGAGTAAGCCCATGAAAGAATCCACCCGGCGCATTCTGATCGCCTTTGCGATCGTGGCGCTGCTGGCCGCGTGCTTTGTAAGCGTCGGCATATACGCGCACTATACCATCAACAAGCCCAAGTTCCCCATGCCGGATACCACCCTTGCCAGCGCGCGGGAGCTGCCCGGAGACAAAGAGGGCATGTTCAATTACGTCACGGAGCTTTATAACGCCGCCGTGGCCGCGGACGACGTGGAAGGCAGCTGGCACACGGACGTAAAGCTGAAGGACTATGATACGCCTCTGGACGCGGCGTTTTCGGACGCGGATAAAAATCTGATCGCCTATATCTTTGAGCACGCCAACGACGACGATACGCTGAAAAACATCTATCCCAAGGCGGATAACGTGCTGCAGTGCAAGGAGAAAGGCGTGTTCCTGCCCGATATCACGGTAAACGACGTGCTGGAATACACCGCCGAACGCGGCAGATACAACGACGACGGCGCATACCTGGACGACGACTGGTATTACGTCACCCTGACCGTGGATCCCGCCACGGTCGACGCGGCGGCGCTCGCCGAAAGCGAGACCTGTCTGGGCCTCACGGGGCTGCTGACCTCCGCTTTTACGGCGGAAAACATAAAGATCACGCCTGAAAAGATCACGTATAAATACAAGATCTCCCGCCCGTTCGATCAGCTGAATTCTCTGGAGATCACCCGGGCCTACACCGTGGAGGCCGATCTGCTGCCCGCCGAGGCCTACGCCTCCATGCTCACCGACGGCGAAAAGACCGTGCACGTAACGGCGCCCTACCAATCCACCGAAAAGATCGGCTTCAAATACTACGGCGCCCACTTTACCCAGAGCTGCGTTGCGCATATGCCCGGCGATATGAACGCCCTGCCCGCCAGCGTGACCGTGAACAGCGAAGCCACCGCGGACGATTACAAGCTGACCTTCGAGCCCTCCGTGGACGGGATCGTGGAGATCGACGCGGACGGCGTGATGACGGTGAACGCCATGTACGACGAGCCCTTTACCATTACGATGACGCTGGAATACGACGGCCACGTATATTCCGACGTACTGACCGTATACCTGACGGAACTGGAGGTGGAAACGGATGCCCAATGAGAAAAAGACGGTAACGATCGACGAGGCGAAGCTCAAATCCAACGTTTTCCGCAGTTATAACTACATCGGCACCAAAGAGACCGTCGCCTACCTGTTCAACGACTGGTCCAACGCGTTCAATATCAACGGCTACAGCCAGCGGTATATCTGGGACGTGGTGAAGATCGACTTCGGCATTTCCGCCATCGTGGGTCTGTTTACCGGCGCGTGGGATATCATCAACGATACGTTTATTTCCGCCATCGTGGACAATACGAGAACGCGTCTGGGCAAATTCCGCCCGTATCTGGTGTTCTTCCAGATCCCGATGACGCTGATCGGCCTGCTGTACTGGTTTCTGCCCTATTTCTTCCCGGATACGCCCGGCACGTTTATGCCGAAGCTCATCTTCTATTTCGCGTTCAGCGTGCTCACCGAAACGGCCAATACCTTTACGGGCGTGGCGCGCAGCGGCTATATGAGCACCATTACGCCCAACCCGAACGAACGTGTGCGCCTCATTACCCTCGCCGAGCTGCTCACCGGCTACATGGGCGAGGATATTCCGGGCTACGTATTCGGCTTTATGTACGATATGGTTTCCACCGGCAAATGGAAGATCAAAATGCGCTCCATCTTTATGGGCATGGGCGTGAGCACCGCGCTGATCAGCTCCGCGTTTACCTTCTGGTTCTTCCTGACCTCCAAGGAGCGCGTGCCGCAGTCGCTGGAGCGCCCTGACCTGAAGGCCGGTTTCAAAGCCATTGTGACAAACTACCCGGTGCTGCTGATGACGCTTTCCGATTTCCTTGCGGGCTTCGGCGTAGGCACCAGCCAGCAGAACTACTGGATCGACGTGTTCGGCGGCGATACCATGATCAATACGGCAAAGGCGCTGGTGAGCGGCATCTCGGCCCCCGTGGGCAGTATCAGCTACGCCTTTGTTGCGCCGTTAAGGAAGCGGTTCTCCTCCAAGTTCCTGTGGGTGGGCTCCGATTTCTACGGCGATATGGTCACCCTCGGCTTCTTCGGCTGGGGCATGCTGAACAAGAATTACCTCAAGCTCAAACCCATGCTGGTCGCCTACGGCTTTACCGAGTTTTTGAGCAAGATCCTGTTCGGCGTCAACAAGGTGATCAACGCCGATCTGTGGAACGAGGCCATGGACTACTGCGAATGGAAAAACGGCTACCGTATGGAAGCCACCACGGGCGTGGCCAAGGGCCTTGTGAGAAAGCTGCAGGGCATCTTTATGGGCTCCATCAACAACTTCGTTATGAAGAAGGTGGGCTACGTACAAGGCCTGAAGATCGGCACCCAGAGCGAAAAAACCAAGTTCTGGCTGTTTGCCCTTTCCACCGTGGTCCCCTTCCTCACCAGCATCCTCGGCATCGTGCCCAAAATGCTGTGGCCCATCAACAAAAAGCGCCGCGCGCAGATGTATTACGAGCTCTCCGAGCGCCGCAGCCAGATGGTTTCCGATTACGTGGACAGCGTGAAAAAAAATGAAGAATAATTAAGAATTAAAAATTAAAAATTAACAATTAATGATTAATGATTAATGATTAACGATTCATTCTGGTCGCCGGCCACTTTCATACCGAATCCAAAACCCCCGGGAATTGGGCGGTGCAAATTAGGGATACTATAGCCGCAGCGGCGCACTTGTTTGTGAAATACTGCGTTGCAGGGGTCGGATATCCGTCAGGATTATCCGGC